>Ga0326727_10017902_pt1 | contig 14581 bp, 10 predicted proteins | sample MB2enrmetagenome_FD_207643 | JGI IMG/M metagenome (GOLD analysis project Ga0326727, IMG submission 207643) | Lab enriched peat soil microbial communities from McLean, Ithaca, NY, United States - MB29MY | ecosystem: Environmental > Terrestrial > Soil > Wetlands > Peat | place: USA: New York... | reverse complement strand
ATTGAGGCCTGCAGGCGTTCGCGTATGCCACTCGGTGGCCTGCTCATAGGCATACGCCACCTGCAATATCAGGCCTTCCCGCCAGGGAGCGGCGGCTAACTGCAAACCGATCGGCAGGCCATCTTCTGTGAATCCGCAGGGAACGGAAACTGTGGGAATTCCCCAGACATTAAACGGTCGCGTGTTGCGCAGTGTGATCAGTTCGCTCAGACGCAGGTTGTCGGGGTCTGCGCGCAGTTCGGCGATGGCTGGCGGAGGAACCGGAGTGGTCGGAGTCAGAATTGCGTCCACTTCGTCGAATACTTTTCGGATGGCGTGACGGCTGGACTGAAGGTCGCGGCTGGTGCGCAACGCAGCCGCCGCTGAGATGCTCTCGCCTGACTTAATGCGGGCGAGCGTTGCCGGTTGGTACAGCTCCGGTGTGTGTGCCACGAACGATTCGTGGAACGCATAGGTTTCGGCGCTCGCCAGTGTGCGATCGTTTGAGACTTCGAGCTTCACATCGTCGCGAATCTCGCTGTGAAATCCGCGAAAAACCTCGATGGCTTTCTCCACGGCCGCGGCTATTTCAGGGTGCAGATCGTCGAAGAAGTAAGCTCGCGGCACGCCGATGCGCAGGCGGGGCGGAAGCTGGGCGATAGCGGCCAGGAAGTCCGGAACGGGCGCGTCCACGCTGGCCGGATCTCCCGCATCGTAGCCTGCGATTACTTGCAGCATCAGTGCCGCATCGTATACCGAGCCTGTAATCGGGCCCACGTGATCGTACGATTGTGCCAGGGGCACCACGCCCCGCGCGCTCACCCGGCCGTAGGTTGGCTTGAGTCCAACCACTCCACAGTAGGCAGCGGGCTGACGGATGGAACCGGCGGTGTCGGTGCCGACAGCCGCGAAACCCAGCCCGGCGGCGACACTCGCGGCAGAGCCTCCCGAGGAGCCTCCAGTCATTCGCCTCACATCCCACGGGTTGTGGACCTCGCCAAAGGAACTGACTATCGAGCTGCCCCCGTAGGCGAACTCGTGCAGGTTCTGCTTGCCTAAAATGACTGCGCCGGCGGCGCGCAGGCGGCGGACGACTTCGGCGTCCTCCGTGGGAATGCGGTCTTTGAAGAGTCCACTGGCGGCGGTAGTGCGGATGCCGGCGGTATCGAGGATGTCTTTGAGTCCGATGGGGATGCCGTGCAGCGGGCCGCGGTAGTTGCAACGCTCGATCTCCTGCTCGGCGCGGCGGGCCTGGTCGAGAGCTGAATCGCCCAGGACGGTAATGAACGCGTTGAGCTCCGGGTTGAGCTTCTCGATGCGAGCCAGGCAGTCCTCGGTCAGTTCGACCGGCGAGATGGAGCGGCTGAGGACTTGTTGACTGAGTTGTTGGATCGTGGGACGCACTTGAGCCTCGAGAGATCGAAAAGATTCTACGTTGGCGGCCGCATTTGGGCGTTCTTATTTGGTGCTCGCCACAACGTAAACATACCGCAGCACACTGCGGCCAGTGTTAGTCACATCGTGCTCGGTCTCTGGTGGGCAGTAGATGGCATGGTTGGCCTTCACGTCCAGCTTGGAACCGTCCTTGAAACTCATTTCACCCTGTCCTTCCAGCACAACCAGCAATTCCTCATGTTGTCCGGTACTGTGTTTCCCCACGGATTTGTTGGGTGCCAGTACCTCTAATCCAGACTTCATCGTTATGCTTTCAGGAGGCCCTGCGAGCACCTGGAGATAATCCTTCCCCCTGCTGTCGAGTTCGACCACTTTGGGACGCGGCTTATTTTGGGAGTTTGCCGCAATTAAGAGAATCGAGCAAAACAGCAGTGCGGTAATCGTTCCGAAGAAAACCAATTGCCTGGTGCATGATTCCAAGTTCATTTTTAGTCTCCAATCTGCGCCGTTCCAAACTTAGTGCTCGTGTTCATGGTGAGAATGCCCATGAAGATGAGGATGGGAGTGCACCACGCTGCCGTGGGAATGACGATGGGCGTGAATGAGGTTCGCCCTCAGAAGCAAGTCGCCGTTGGAGAGAATTTCCGACGGAGTCCCTTCGGCGATTACGGCGCCTGCCTCCAGCACGAAAACGCGATCCGCGATATCTTCGACGATCTCCAACTGATGAGTAGCTGCGATCACGGTCCTGGCCGTGCCTTTCCACTGTTGAATGAGGTCTACGACCTGGCTCTGGCTCTTTGGATCGAGGGTCGCGGTGGGCTCATCGAGCAGCAGGACTTCGGGGTCGAGGACCAGGACCGAGGCCAAGGCGACCCGCTTTTTCTCGCCACCCGAGAGCCGGTAGGGCGGGCGATCTCTCAAGTGTGAAATGGACATGAATTTGAGCGTCTCATCCACTCGCCGGATCACGTCTTCTTTGTCCCATTGCAACTGCAAAGGGCCGTAGGCGACCTCGTCGAATACGGTCGGATTGAACAGTTGGACGTCGGGATTCTGAAAGACCAGGGCGACGCGCCGGCGGAAATTAAGAAAGAATTCCTCTTGCTGAAGGTGCTTTTCGGTGAGCGCTTCACCCTTGAATGTGACCGTACCTGCCGAGGGGAAATAGAGCGCATCCAAGATTCGCAACAGCGTGGACTTGCCGGAGCCATTGGCGCCAAGCAGCGCAACCCGATCGCCTTCGTCGACGTGGAGCGTGAGTCCACGGATCGCGGGAATCGCTTCGTAAGAGAAGCTGATGTTCTCCACTTCGAAAGTTGGCGCCAATTCCTGGTTACCTCCCCATCCACACCGCTAAGCCGCCAGTAAAGAGGAAGGCAGTCAGGCCGACATAGTCGCGCGCTTTCAAACGGAAATCGGTCAAGAGACGAACCTCTCCGCGAAAACCCCGCGACAACATGGCGAGATACACCTCCTGGCTGAGTTCGATGCTCTTGCTCAGCAGCACTCCGGCGGTCCGAGCCGCCATCTTGCGCTGCTCAGAACCACTCAATACACCGACGGTTCGGCTTTGCCTCGACTCGAACATCTGGTTGGCGGTTTCGATCAGCAAAAACACGTAGCGATGCGTCATGGCCAGCATGGTGACGATCTCGGCCGGGAGATGCAGCGAACGGAGCGCCTTCAGGATGTGAGTCCAGGCGGTCGAAAGCACCAGCACCGTGGTTAGTGTAGCCGCTGTTTCCACGCGCAGGACCAGCAACACCGCGGTTCGCACTCCTTGGACGGTAATGGAAAGGTGCAGAGCTGGCGACGTGACCAGTGGCTCTCCGGGAGTAATAAATAAGGCGGGCAGCGCGATCACACCCGAGAAACCCAGAACCACAAGCCAGACTCGTATTGCGAGTGACGCGAGCCTCACTCTGGAAGCGGCCGCGATGCCAATTGCGATGAGCAAAATGGCGGCAATCGCCTCAAGCCGTCGACAGAGGATCACCGCCATCACCAGAGCGAGGATTCCGATGACCCGGACGCGAGGATCAAGTTGCTGCAGCAGGCCCGGTTGGCTCGCGGCATGTTCCGATTGCAGGGCTTTGGACACAGCTCGGGTGAAGCCTTTAAGCGTCGATTCGAGGAAAGAATGCCGGCTCATGACCCGAGGTTCCTCGTGGGCCATTTTCTGCCAGCAACTCTCGCGACGAGCGAACCCAAGACAAGCAGGCCCACCCCAAACATCGCCGAGAGCAAATACCCGAACGCCGGACTCTTGATGAACCGCGGCGCATAGCCGGGGAACGGCGCCGTCCACAGGGTCGACAGCTTTTCGATCCCAACCGGCACGGAAGACGGAGGCGCATGGTTGCCCGAGGCGGATTCGATCTGTTTCCGTGTGTGAGGATTCGTCAGGTCGGCAGAAGACCATTCCCCCCAGGCAGAGCCTGCTGCTAGGATACCCAGCGGCGTGAACAACATCAGGAATGCTACCACCCACCATAGCTGTCTTGGTGAACTTTCAGCGCTCGCACCAGCAGCGCTCGCACCAGTGACGATCGGCGTCGGTGTCTGGGCCAATCCGCTTACTCCTCGAAGCAGACCTAAATCGGCGCGCTGAAGATAGGACACCATGCCGGCCGAGATCGCCGCTTCCGCCAGTCCTGCAAACGTCAAATGTCCGATCATCATTGCTGGAATGGCCACATGCAACGGATAGGGCGCGTAGAGCGGCGTGCCGCTGGCGTCATGAAAAAGCATGGGCTGGATACCGAGCTCAACCGCGGTAACTAGGGCTGAGGCGTTGATGGCAACATAACCGGCAACGGCTGCCGCTAGTACTCTCCGGCGGGATTTTAGATCTGAGTTCGCCGCTATCATTCGGTACACAATGTAGGCGGTGAAGGATCCAACCATCGCCATGTTGAAGCAATTCGCTCCCAGGGTGGTGATTCCTCCGTCGCCGAAGAACAGCGCCTGGATGGCGAGAGCGATCGAAATGGCGAGAATTGAACCCCAGGGGCCGAGCACGATGGCGGCGACGCCAACGCCAACCGCGTGACCGGTGGTTCCGCCGGGCAGTGGAACGTTGAACATCATCACCACAAAACAGAATGCTGCGAACACCGAGATCAGCGGGATCGCGCGCGTGGCAAGAAGCTGTTTGATGCGCTTCAGCGCCGCGTACCAGCCCGTCGCGGCGAACAGATAAAAAGTGGCACAGGTCGACGGGCTGAGGTAACCATCAGGAATGTGCATGCTCTCGTCAATTTCTACCGGGTTTACCTCCTCCGACGCAAGGCGATTCCAACGGTGGAGTCATCGCGACCGGGGGCCTGTCATCGTGCCGGGCCTGCGGGCTCATGGACTTCTGAACACAGTTCCCGGTTCTCAGTGAAATGCAATTAGAACGTGAATCTTGCGGAAAACTGCAAGACGCGGGGAAGACCGTTGGGGCTGATCTCCCCGAAGGCTCCGAAATTGCCCGGCCCCGAATTGGGCACTAGATAGCACTGCTGGTTCGTTGATAGGCCGTCACCGCAGTTAGTTCCGATGGGGTTGTATTGCAATTGGTTGATCCCGTCTCCGTTCTGCACGTAGTAATTGGCGTGGTTGAACAGATTGAAGGCTTGCACTTGAAATTGAAGTTCCTTGCCTTCGCGAATTTCGAAACTGCGGGCTAAGCCAACGTCGATCCTCTCCAGCCACGGGCCGTAGAAAGAATTGATGCCGATGCCCGGCGTGGGGCCGGCGCCGTTGATGCCGCCGGCGGTGGCTGCGGTGTCCTCGTTGAAGGCGGTGTCGTTCAGGTTGTCGTTGCCGGGCGGGACGGGCGGCGCGCCCGGCGGCGGCGTTGGGTTGCCGCAACTGCTGAATGAGAGCGTTGCACTGGTGCAGGCGGGACTCAACAAGCCCGCGTAGGGACGGCCGGAAGAGAACTCCATGACGCTGCTCAGCGTCCAGCCGGAGAGAACTTTGCGGCCCGCATCGGAAGTAGTTAGTTGTTCCAGCCGGGGCCGGTAAACCGCGGCGAAGGTAAGGCGATGGCGCTGGTCGAGCAGCGAGGGAGCATGGGTATTGCTAAAGTCGAACTGATTGTTGAAATCCATCCCATCGAGCATGATGCTCTTGGCGTAGGTGTAGCCAAATTGCAGGGCGAGACCATGTGACATGCGGTGCTGCACCTGCACGAACAAAGAGTTGTAATAGTTTTGCGCCGGACTGATGAGCTCCTGGATCTGGCCGAGTTGGGGACTAATCCCGGGGAGACCGTCCACGAGCAGACCATTATCCATGTTCGGCAGGGTGATGACCGGTCCACTGCAGGGCGCCGTCGTTGTGCCGGGAGGACAGACGGTGTAAGTCGTCGTGCCGGTCAACGGTTGGAGGTTCGCATCGTAGGCGCTGCCCGAGATTATATGCACGCCGTGATTCCACATGGTGCCGAGGGTTAGAGTTGTATTCTCGAAAATCTCGCGCTCAATCTGCAAACTCGCCTGCATGATGTAGGGCACCCTGAATTGCGGAGAAACCAGGGAAATGTCCGGAGAAGCCTGGAACAGCGGAGAACTGCCGGCGATCAGACTTGGGAACGCCGGTCCATAGACGGTCCCGGTTACAGGGTCCACCGACGGCGTCTGTTGGCTCGGCGCCAGTGCCGGGTTGTAACTGCCACTTACCTCAGACTGCTGTGAAGCCAGCCCGTTCGAGATCACCGCGTTGCGGTAGTTCAGCCCGTTCATGTTGGTGTAGAACAGGCCGAATCCTCCGCGGACTACGGTCTTCGACTCGGGCTGCCAGGCAAATCCGAAGCGCGGCGCCAGCCGTCGAAACTGGTTTGGATACTGCCCGGTCGGCACGTACAAAGGATTTTCCGCCGGCTGCGGGTAAACCTGGAAGTCCTCGCGCAAGCCCATTTCGAGGGTCAACTTCGGCAACGCGCGGAAGGTGTCCTGCACGTAGAACCCGTAGTAAGGCACCGCAAAAGAAAAAGTCGGCTTTCCCGCAGCCTGGCTGAAACTGCTGTACTCTCCGAGAGCAAAGGCTTCGAGATTCGGAAATTCGTAGAGGCCGAGCGGCGACCCGAAATCGATAGCCTCGTTCGGATCCGCGCCGCCATCATTGGTGTCCGCATCCCAGGTGCGGTCCATATCGAAACCGAATTGCAAGGTGTGCTTGCCGATCACGTAGTCGACGCGATCGGACAGGGAGTACTGTCGTTCAAAAACTCTTCCGATGGAAAACGCGGCGTTTCCCATAGTAAACGAAGCGGGAGTATCTAGAAGCACCGTCGGCGTGTTCGGAGCCAAACCAGATGGCGTCGCGATTTCGCTGTCTTGCGAAGTCCCGGCGTGAAACTCGTTCAACAGGCTGGGGGAGAACGTGTGCGTCCATCCCAAGGTGGCCTGGAAGGTATGCACGTAGGCGTTCGCCAAAGTTTGCATCCCATAATTTGCCACGGTTGGGTCAAGGATGACTCCTCCGGGGGAGTTGAATCGGTTCGCATTAAAGCTGAGAAACACGCCATCGCGGTTCGTGGCCCGATAGTCGAGGCGGGGAGTAATCACCCAATCGTTGCCCTTTCTCGCTTTGAGGCCCAGATTGGAGTTCAGCGCGTTAATGGCATTCGACACTTGCTGCAAGTACGTCGCATTGTTTGGATCGGGCGCGGAATCGGTGCCCGGCACCGGCAAGAGCCCGTTCGGCGGAGGCAGCGCTGGGGCCGTCGTTACCGAGGACGGGAAAAAATTAGCCAGCACAAAAGCATCCAAGTTCGATGGATTCGTCGCCAAAGCCGAGTTGATCACCGAAATCGGATTGTTGTGCAGTTGCTGCTCATAATCCGCGAAGAACCATAAACGGTTGCGCAGGATAGGGCCCCCCAGTCCGGCGCCGAATTGCTGCAAACGATCTTCCGGTTTCGGATTACCGGCAGCTTTATCGAGGGCGTCGTTGGCTCCAAACACGGAGTTGCGGTTGTAATAGAACACAGCGCCATGGAACGCGTTGCCGCCCGACCGGGTGATGGCGTTCACGAAGCCGGCTCCGCCGCCGTAGATTGCGGTGTAGGGGCTGACCGCGACCTGGAACTCCTGAATCGAATCTTCGCCGAACAGGTAAGGGATGCGGTTACGGCCGACGATGTCGGCGAAATAGTTGTTGGTGGCATTGGAGCCATCGACGGTGAACGCAGTGGAGCCATTTCCATTGGCGTATCCCGAATCCTCGCCGCCCTGTTGTCCGGCAACGCTCACCAGACCGGTATCGCCGTCGTAGCTGGTGTTCGGCGTGAGCACCATGAAGTTGCTGTATTTTCGTCCGTTGAGCGGCAAGTCTTCGATAAGAGAACGATCAATGACCGTGCTGGCGGAGGAATCCTGCGGCCGCAGCAGCGGTGTCGTCCCGATTACTTGAACCGTGTTCGCGCTCGCTCCCACCTGCAGCTTAATGTCTTGCGACGTGGTGTTTCCTACGCGCACTTGCACCAGGACCTGGACATTGCGGAAACCTTTGAGACTTGCCACCATGGAATAGGAGCCCGGCGTGACCACCGGAAACCGGTAAAGTCCCGCATGGTTTGTCGCGGTGGTTTGCTCCACGCCGGTCGCGAGGTTCCGCACAACCACCGTCGCTCCCGGCGCCACCGCCCCGCTCGGGTCGGTGACCAGTCCGCCGAGCGAGCCCGTCAACACTACATTCTGGGCGGTCAGCAATACGCAGCTCGCCAACACGACTAAAACGCCGCATAACGCCAGGCGATTGCCCACGGGAAGTGTTCTTACGCTTGGTCGAATGACGGATTCTCTTCTCATCTTGGTTTCTCCGGGAAGTTGGCGACGGTCTTGGAAGGTTCCGCCAAAATTTGGCGATTCACCTGTGAAACAGAGATGCAATCTAGTAGAAATTTTCGCATAAACCACAACGTTGGTGGAATCGGAAAACTGCGTCCTGAGAATAGCTGAACTTACTATCGCCCCTAGTCGTCTATGTTACGTTTCGCAGTATCGCTTCTTCGTAAGGTTATTAAAGCGTATGTTGAATTCCATCATTGATGAATCTTTGATGAATCTTTGTGTCGATCCCAGGAACTTCCAGTTCGGATGCCAGAGGGCACTGACAAGTAGGATAAATTCTCGTGGTGCGACTGTATGCACCCCACGGGCTATAGCCATCCGGTATGGTGCTGGATCGCGAAGTGGTTGGCCCGGAAACCGCCCTGCGGATCTGGAGGACGGGCTCCGGATTTGTCACATGCGCTTGTGATGTGCTAGCGTTCACGGAATCGTATGCGGCGGATCGTTGCCAGCCTTGTGCTTTCGGTAATGGCCTGGAGCTTCGTGGCTCCAATGGCCTTGGCCGTCACGGGTAACGATGTGCCCGCCTGCTGTCGCCGGAACGGGAAACACCACTGCATGTCGGGAATGTCCGGCATGGCAGCAACCTCCAGTGATGGACATCCTGGGTTTCGTGCCCAATCCTCCGATTGTCCTTATCGTTCACAGATAGCGGCGCCCACGGGTGTGGCACGAGAACAGAGTTCGAGCGTCTCCCGTCTCGAACTCCCGTGCACGACGACTCTTCTTCTCGCGTTGGATTCTCGTTTTCCCGATTCACTCCTTGTCACTTCCAATTCGCAACGTGGTCCACCTGCCTTTTGGCGCTAGCCAAAGCTGACTGAAAGCCTGGGGAATCCTTCCGATCGCACTTCGTGGGTGGGGACGTGTGCGTAGCGATCTCTGTTCTTCTCCCGAGTTGACGGCTGATTCTCGAGTCTCTGCTAAGCAAGGCGATCTTTGCTGAGGATACCCCTGGCATTTCGCTCGCTGCGCCGTGATGCAGTTCCCACAAACCGGCAAGGGAAGGGACTACTCGTATGAATAGCAAGACTTATCGGAGGCAGGGGACCTTGGTTGGTCTTGCGCTCCTGACGATTGCGTCCGCGGCTTTTGCCACGATTTTCGGTTCCGTTCGCGGCGTCGTCCATGATCCGCAGCACCGTCCCATTCAAGGTGCGCGCGTTACGCTGAAGGCCCAAAATTCGGACTGGACCCAGTCCCGGGACTCCCGCGACAGCGGAGGATTTGATTTCACTTCCGTGCCCCTCGGAAATTACACGGTCACGGTCTCGTCGAAAGGCTTTCAGGAAATGCATCAGGACGTGATCGTGCAATCGGATACCAACCCCGTGCTGCATTTCGAGCTGGCCATCGCGGGCGGAAAAGAAACTGTCACGGTGCCGGAAAGTCCGGTGGAGGCGACGACGGACAGCGTCACGCCGACGACTACGGTGAACCGCATCGACATCCAGGAAACCCCCGGAGCGGACCGCACCAACGGCATGGAGATGATCACGGATTACGTGCCGGCAGCCTATGTGACGCACGATATGCTGCACATGCGAGGGGGCCACCAGGTCGACTGGTTGATCGACGGCGTCCCTATCCCCAACACGAATATCGCGAACAATTTGGGGCCGCAGATCGATCCCAAGGACATCGATTACCTCGAAGTGCAGCGCGGCAGCTACGACGCAGACTACGGAGACCGCACCTACGGAGTCTTCAATGTCGTGCCACGCACTGGCTTTGAGCGCTATAACGAATGCGATCTCGTCACCACGGTTGGAAATTTTTATCAGACGAATGACCAGATCAGCTGCGGAGGACACACGCAGCGCTTTGCGTATTACGCCAGCTTGAACGGGAACCGCAGCAACTATGGACTGCAGACTCCGATCGGGCAGGTGGTCAACGATGCAGCCAATGGTTTCGGAGGATTTGCTTCGTTCATCTTCAATCCCGATGCCAAGAACCAGCTCCGTATGGTGGCGCAACTGCGGAGGGATTATTACCAGATTCCCATCGACCCCGATCCGAACTCGGTCGGAAATCAGAACTATCCCAGTCATGGCTTGCACGATAGCGAGACTGAGCCCGACGGTTACGTCACATTTTCATGGGTTCACACCTTTAATCCCAACACGCTGCTTACAGTTTCTCCCTTCTATCACTACAACGGCGCCGACTACCACGGCGGCCCAAACGATTATCCCGTCATTTCCACCGTCACTCAGACCGCCAATTACCTGGGCGGGCAGGCAGCCCTAAGCACAAATGTCTGGAAAAACGATATTCAAGCCGGCGTATATGGATTTTCCGAGCATCAGTACAACTACTTCTATAACCTGTACACGCAGCCTGGCATTCCGAACTACCCGCCGTCTTCCATCGGTGTAAACGGAGGACTCGCTGCGGAGTTTATCAACGACAAGTTCAAAGTGACGCCGTGGCTGACCTTGATCGCAGGACTCCGAGCCACTGCGTTCAACGACGCCAGGGTCTCCGAGAACACAGCCGAACCGCGCTTTGGTGTTGCGATAAAAATTCCGCGCCTGAATTGGGTCTTCCGCGGATTCTACGGCTACTACTATCAGGCTCCGCCACTCTCCACCGCCACCAACCAATTGCAGCATGTAGGGTTTGACCAGGGCTTTGAGTTTGCTCCTCTGCACGGGGAGCGCGACCGGGAATGGCAATACGGTGTCATGATTCCGTTTCGTGGTTGGACCCTGGACGCCGATACTTATCAAACCTTCGCCCACAATTGGCTGGATCACAACAACATCGGAGAATCGAACATCTTCTGGCCCATCACCTGGGATTACGCGTTGATTCAGGGATGGGAACTCACGCTGCGGTCGCCGAATCTCTGGCATCGCGGCCAGTTTCACCTTGCCTACGCCAATCAAATCGCGCAGGCAACTTCGCCGATCACGGGAGGCTTGATCTGCCCTCCTGGCTCCACGCCGCAGACCTGCGCGCTCGATATATCGCCGGGACTTTCTCCCGTTGACCATGATCAGCGAAACACATTGAACTTCGGCTACAACACAAGCCTACCGTGGCGAAGCTACGCTTCGACGAATATCTACTACGGTTCGGGGTTCACGAACGGCTTGCCCGGCGTGCAGTATCCCGGGAATTATCTGCCCGGCCACACCACATTCGATCTTGCTCTCGGCAAAGACTTCGCGGAGAGATACACGGTTTCAGTAACCGCGCTGAATGTGGCCAACCGACGCGTGCAGCTCGATAACAGTCTGACGTTTGGCGGATTTCACTGGAACGACCCCCGGCAAATTTATGCGGAGTTTCGCTACCGGTTTCACTACTAATCTCTATTGGGAGAGAATGAATCTATGCATTCAGCGACGCCACGATCTCAGTTCAAAGCCCTCGGAACCTTCGCCCTCCTGCTTTTGCTGACCGTATTCGTAGGATGCAACCGCACCAGGAAGTATCCGTTGCAGGGAGAAGTAGTTGCCAAGAACGCAGCCACCAACGAGATTACGGTGAAGCATGGTGACATTCCGGGGTTCATGCCGGCCATGGCGATGCCTTACCACGTCAAGGACCCCGCCGTTGTTCAGGAACTTCAGCCGGGTGACAAGATTGCCGCGGAAGGGTTCGTCAGCAAGGACGGGAATGACTATTGGCTGGAAGACGTGCGCATCACAAATGATACAGGACGAAGCCAGGCGAAGACTCCGGTTGCCCCTCACATGCTGATTCCCGGCGAACCGGTTCCGAATGTCACTCTCGTTAACCAGGATGGCCGAACCATCCATCTCTCGGATTTCGCGGGCCAGGCATTGCTGGTGACGTTCATCTATACGCGCTGCCCCATGCCGAATTTCTGCCCGCGCTTGAGCAGCCAATTTGCAAAGATCCACGACGAACTCAAGAAGAACCCGGGCGACTACGCGAAAACGCACCTGCTGACCATCAGCTTCGACCCAAAGTATGACAATCCCGCCGTTCTGCGCAAATACGGTCTCGCCTATCTGGATGACGATGCGAGCGGTTTCGCTCACTGGGACTTCGCCTCTACGAATCCGACGGACCTCGCTCATCTGGCCCAGGCGTTCGGGCTGCAGTACGAAGAGGAAGGTGACCAAATAGCGCATAACATGAGCATTGTGCTGATCGCACCCGATGGCACGGTGGCCAGGTTCTGGACGACGGATTGGACGTGGACGGAACTGATGGAGAGCATGCAGCAGGCTCTCCATTCCCGCGGGCAGAAGTGACATGGTTCGGTATATGCGCAAGTTGAATTGAAAGCTACTGGAGGAGATCAGCACGCATGGTCCGATGGGGCGAACTTATAACGAGTCTGCTTCTGCTGTTTTTGCCGATGGCGTGCTCGCCGAGCGCAAAGCTGAGCAACGCCGAGACTCAAGGTCAATGGCTTTACGACGGCCACTGCGCGGAGTGTCACGAGAATCCCCATCCCGAATTGCGCAAGCAACCGCCGAGTCTACACCGACTATTCCTCGCAAAGTCTTTGCCGAGTGGCGCCCCGGCAACCGATGAACAAGTGAGCAAGACCATCATCGCAGGCCGAGGTACGATGCCTGCCTTCGATCGGCGTTTTCGTGAAATCGATGTAAAGGAACTCGTCGCGTACCTTCACAAGCTGAAATGACTGTCACAAATGCCGCTTAGTCGTTAGGTGCAAGACCGCCCGCCTGGTGGAAATGACTCACTTGGGCAATTGACATATACTCAAGAATCGCGATAACGTCCCAGAAGCGTTATCCGCCAGTCGTCTCGGCCAAGCCGCTAAGACTGGTTGCCTCCAGGAGAATCTGTGGTTTTCAGAACCATCCGCCGCAGGACTGTGCAGAAAGTTGCAATCTGCCTTGTTCTGACCCTGACCGCGACGGCTGCTCTGGCTGCCTCCGGATTTACCCCTCAACATCGCCTCGGATACACCACGGGCGATCAATGGGAGCCCGCGCTGGCGACAGACGCCCACGATCACATCTACATTCTCTTTCCTCAGTACGGCCCGGTGGCTCAATGTCCGGCGTGCACTGCGCCTACCATGGTCCTGCTGACCAGCAACGACAATGGCCTTTCCTGGGAGCCGCCGCGGCCCCTGTTGACTTCATCGTCCGGACAATTTGATGCCCAGATCAAGGTCGACCCCGTTGATCGGCAAACTCTTTATGCATCGTGGATGCAGGGCAGGCACGATATCGTCGTGGCGCGGTCGCAGGATTTTGGCCGCTCCTGGTATTTTTCCATCGCTGAACATTCTCCGGAAATCGACATCGACAAGCCGGTGCTGGCCGTTCGCGGCGCCAATGTCTACGTGAGCTTTAACCACGAGCAGACGCTCTTGGTAGCGGCGTCGCATGATTACGCGCAGAATTTTTCTTCCACGGTGCTGAATCCTGGTGCCGGGCCGGGCTGGTCACTGGCGGCGGGGGCTACTGTGGATCCCGCCGGCAACGTCTATTTTTCCTGGACGGCCTACCCGCGAACAAATATTCTCACGCGACCGGTGGAGCTGTTTGTGAGCCGATCGGCAGACGGCGGCCGGAACTGGAGTACGACGCCGATGGACGTTTCCACCGCCGCGCCGGGTTGCTCGGCTCAGGTCTGTTCGGCTGGCTTTCTGGCCTCCCAGATGGCTCTGGCTTCCGATGATGCCGGCATCATCTATGCCCTGTGGAACTCCGGTTCGGTCATAGGAGGACCTCAGCGCATTTACTTCTCCTCTTCCACGAACGAAGGGCAAACCTGGGCAGCGCGGGTTGACGTCTCGAACGCCTCGTTTGACGTGGAGCACTGCTTCCCGGCCATCACCGCCGGTGCCGCGGGCGACGTCCGCATTGCATGGATGGACACGAGACAAGTGGATACGCAAAACCATCCTCTTTGGAATACCTTCTACCGGGCTTCTACCAATGGCGGGGCGACCTGGTCGCCGGAATCGCAGCTCTCCAGCCCAGTGCGCGGATACGATTACATCCTGCCCAATGGTTTCCTCTTCCCCTTTGGCAACTTGTTTTCCATCGGCATCGATAACCTCGGTAGCACTCATGCGGCGTGGGGAGAAGGGCGCAATTACTGGTCGCCAGGTTCCATCTGGTACACGCGCGGGCGCTAAACCCGTGACTTTAGCATCGTCGCTCCGATCAGTTCGATCGTAAGCAGCGCGCATGATCTGGCTGGCTGTTACCGTACCCTCCAGACTCGACGCGATGGGAAATAAGCATCCTCGCCGCAAAATCACTGAGCTTTGAAGCGAGAAAGGCACGCAGCTTCGCTGGTGGCAGAGTCCGCGACGGATAGAGCGCAAAAAGCGGGAACGGAGGGAAAGATCATGTCTCGTGTATTCATCACAGGTTCTTCCGATGGGC
>Ga0326727_10017901_pt1 | contig 14583 bp, 12 predicted proteins | sample MB2enrmetagenome_FD_207643 | JGI IMG/M metagenome (GOLD analysis project Ga0326727, IMG submission 207643) | Lab enriched peat soil microbial communities from McLean, Ithaca, NY, United States - MB29MY | ecosystem: Environmental > Terrestrial > Soil > Wetlands > Peat | place: USA: New York... | reverse complement strand
ATGGCTATCTGCTGAACCAGTTTTTGTCACCCGAAGCCAACCACCGCACCGACACCTACGGCGGCAGCATTGAAAACCGTGCTCGCCTGGTGCTTGAAGTCGTCGATGCGGTTGTCGGCGAGTGGAGTGCCGACCGCGTCGGGATCCGCCTGTCGCCGCTTGGCGTATTCAATGGCCTGTCCGACGTCGGCCAGGAAGAAATGGCGCATTACCTGCTGACCGAACTGGCCAAGCGCAAGCTCGCCTTCCTGCATATTTCCGAGCCCGACTGGGCGGGTGGGCCGGCGCTGTCCGAAGCCTTCCGTCACCAGCTGCGCAAGGATTACCCCGGCGTCATCATCGGTGCGGGTGGTTACGACGGCGACAAGGCCGAAAAGCTGATTGGCCAGGGCTTTATCGATGCGGCGGCATTTGGCCGAAGCTATATCGCCAACCCGGACCTGGTTGAACGCTTCAAGGTACAGGCCCCCCTGAACACGCCGGATGCAGCGACCTTCTACGGCGGCGATGCACACGGTTACACCGACTACCCGACGCTTTAACCTCCCCCCGGTTTCCTGAAGACACAGGAAGCCGGGCACGCTAGACTAGCCCCGGATCCTAAATTACCCGGGGCTTATTTATGTTCCCAAGATGGTGTCTTCGATTGTCCCTTGTGTTTTTACTGCAACACACCGTGCAAGCACAGACCATCGATGCCTATACCACCGAATATCCACCGTACGAATCGGCGCACTTCGGCCTGCCCAGCGGCTACGCCGTCGAGGTGGTCAAAGAGCTGGCACACCGCAACGGCGACCAGGTGGTCTTTCATTTTTTCCCTTGGGCACGCACCTACGCGCTGGCGGAACAACACCCCGACAGTCTGATCTTCTGCATGAGCAAATCAGACATGGCGGGTTCGAAATTCGTCTGGCTCGGCAATATTGCCGCCAATGACGTGGCGCTGTGGCAACTCAGAACGCGCAATGATATCCATCTGTACCGCCTGGCCGATGCAAAGTCCTACCAGATCGGCGTCGTACGCAATGACTACAAGACGCGCTATATGCTGAGCCAGGGATTTCGTAGCGGGCAACAACTACAGGAGAGCGACAGCGATCTGACCAACCTGCGCAAATTACTGGCGGGACACCTTGACCTGCTTCCCGCCAACGACAGCGAAAGCCTTGAACAGCTGATGCGTGATAACGCACTCGACCCGAAATTGCTCAAACCCGCTCTGCATCTTCCGGAACTGACCTCGCCACTGGGCATTGCCTTCAGTCCCGCCTCGAGTCCGGCGCTTACCCAGCGCTACACACGGACGCTGGAAAAAATGCGCCAGGACGGTTTTATGGACAAACAGAAAGTTTTGCTCAATCTGTCGCTCTCCAGTGCGCACGCCCCCAACTGAGCCGGCAGAAAAAGTTTTGCTTCATCGTATGCAAGCCACGCGCGGCTGGGCCATAACTGAAGTAGGTACGCAGCAGAATTATCCTAACCCGCATCAGCCGCATACTGGCCTCGGATCAGGAAAATCCATATAATGTCGGGTTGGCCATTGATGCTGCGCCGGGTGAGACCGATCCCGAGTGCGGTGGGGCCGCGCGAAACTCCCCTTCGACTGTGTATCGATGGAACACAAGCATGAACAATGAAAAAGCTCTCGTCGTCCTGTCCGGCGGACAGGATTCGACCACTTGCCTCTATTGGGCCATCCGTCGTTTCGGACAATCCAATGTCGAGGCCGTCACCTTCGATTATGGCCAACGCCACCGTGTCGAGCTCGATAGCGCCCGCAAGATCGCCGCAATGGCCGGGGTCAAGCAGACCGTCCTGCCAATCGACACATTTGCCGCAATCGGCGGCAACGCGCTGACCGACGATACCATCACGCCGCAAATCGGCGAGGCCCCGACCGCATCGGCACTGCCCAATACATTCGTCCCCGGCCGAAACCTGGTTTTTCTGACCTTTGCCGCCGCACTCGGCTACACCCGCGGGATGACACATATCGTCACCGGCGTGGCGCAAACCGATTATTCAGGCTATCCCGACTGCCGTGAAAACACCCTCAAGGCGCTGGAACTGTCCTTGCGGCTGGGCATGGATGCGCCCGTCACGCTGCATGCGCCGCTGATGTTCATGAGCAAGGCTCAGACTGTCAGACTGGCGCAGGAAGTTGGCGCCATGGAAGCCATGGCCTACAGCCATACCTGCTATAACGGCGAAGTGCCGCCTTGCGGACAGTGCGACTCTTGCAAGTTGCGCGCGAAGGGTTTCGCCGAAGCCGGCGTCGCCGACCCGCTGGTCGAGCGTTGCGCCCGGAGCGAATAATGCATACCACTTTTCTGCTGGCCGCCCGAGGGTTTGAAGCCGCCCGCCGTGTCCCCGGTGCAGACGATGCTTTTCTTGCCCGCCAGCATGGCCACAGCTTTCGTGCCCTGGCGCGCGCCGATCTGACCCATACCGATGCGGCCACACTGGAAGCGGCTCTCGCTGCGGCCATCGCGCCGCTCGATTACGCGCAGATCAATGACACGCTGGCCGACCCCGACGATCTGGGGATCGCCCGCTACCTCGCCGATAGTATCGCCAGCCCCGTGTCGCTGTCGCTGCAAAGCTCCGCGTCGCGCGGCGCGCTGATCGCCAATGGCAGTGCGCTGATCAGCCTGGATGCCCGATTCGAGGCGGCACACCACCTGCCGCAGGTGCCGGCGGGTCACAAATGCGGTCGGCTTCATGGCCATTGCTTTGGCGTGCGCCTGTTCGCCGACGGGAGCCTGTGCGGACACACCCAGCTGACGCAAGCCTGGCTGCCGCTGTATAACCGCCTGCAACACCATTATCTGAACGACATCCCCGGTCTGGACAATCCAACCAGCGAAATGATTGCACTTTGGCTGTTCAACCAGATCAAACAGACGCTGCCCGCGCTGCGCTGGGTCGAAGTCCGGGAAACGCACAGCGCCGGCAGTCAGTACGACGGCGCACGCTTCAATATCTGGAAAGAACAGCGTTTCGAGAGCGCGGTCCCCTTTGGCCCGGATGGCGCGTATACCGGACATAGCTATCTGATCCGCCTGATGCTGACCGGCTCGCTGGACAGCACCATGGGATGGATCCTGGACTTTGGCGACGTCAAAGACCGCTTCAAGCCGATCTACCGTCAGCTCGACCATAATCCGCTCGACCGCCTGAGCGGCATCCGCAACGGGAAAAGCACCTCCGTTGCCGAGTGGGTGCATGCGCATCTGTCGCCACTGGTCCCGGAACTGTCGCGCATCGACTTGTACGAAACCCCTGATCGCGGTGTGTCGCTGGCTTTTGAGCACGACATGCGCTGGCCCTTGCTCTGAACATGTATACCGTCAAAGAAATCTTCTACACCCTGCAGGGCGAAGGTCGGCACGCCGGCCGGCCGGCCGTATTCTGCCGCTTCAGCGGCTGCAATCTGTGGAGTGGGCTTGAGCGCCATCGCGCCCAGGCGATCTGCCGTTTTTGCGATACCGACTTCATCGGCACCGGACCGGATGGCGGCAAATTCGCTCAGGCCGACGCACTGGCGCAACGCATCGCCGACAGCTGGCCCGCCACCCCGGGCGGCAAGCCCTATGTCGTTTGCACCGGCGGCGAGCCGCTGCTGCAACTGGATACCCCGCTGATCGAAGCACTGCATGCACGCGGCTTCGAGGTGGGCGTCGAAACCAACGGCACGCTGACCGCGCCGGAAGGCATCGACTGGATCTGCGTCAGTCCCAAAGCCGGCGCCCCACTCGAGCAAACGTCAGGTCACGAACTCAAGCTGGTTTACCCTCAACCGGGACTCACCCCGGAAAGCGTCGCCCATCTGAATTTCGACTACTGGTATCTGCAACCGATGGACAGCGCCACCGGCGCCGATAACCTGCAGGCCGCCATCGACTACTGCCTGGCGCATCCGCGCTGGAACCTGTCTTTGCAGACACACAAGATCATCCGCATTCGTTGAGCCGGGGTGAGCGCGGCAGATTATGTATAATCGACCGCTCGACGCCCAAAACAGGAAACCCTGCGACGATGATGTCCGACGCTTATGCACTGGTTCTTCAAGCAAGCCATCCGTTCGAATCCGAACGCCTGAATCTGCTGCTGTCCCTGAGCGGCGCCAGCCGGATCGAAACACCGATGCAGGGCGTAGCCCGCCTCCCCGACGCCAACCCCGCCGTCCGGGACCGGGTCGCGACCCATTGCGAAGCCTGGGGATGGGACGCGGCTTTCGTTCCCGCCCGGATGCGCTTCGAAGACATCCGGCTGGTGGTCTCCGACATGGACTCCACCCTGATCACCATCGAATGCATCGATGAAATCGCCGACATGCTGGGCATCAAGCCGCAAGTCGCCGCCATCACCGAGCGCTCGATGCGCGGCGAGCTCGATTTCCGCGCCTCGCTGACCGAACGCGTCGCCCTGCTGGCCGGCCTCGACGAGCACGCGCTCGAACAGGTCTATCGCGAGCGCCTGCGCATGACGGACGGCGCCGAGCAGCTGCTGTCCACCTGTAAACAGTACGGCGTGAAATTCATGCTGGTTTCAGGCGGCTTCACCTATTTCACCGACCGCCTCAAAGCGCGCTTCGGTCTCGATTACACCTTTTCCAATCAGCTTGAAGTCGAAAACGGCAAACTGACGGGCCGGGTGCTCGGCGACATCGTCGATGCCGAGGCGAAGCGCGCACTGCTGATCCGTATCCGCGACGAACTGGGACTCGACCCCGCTCAGGTCCTGGCGGTCGGCGACGGCGCCAATGATCTGAAGATGCTGACGGAAGCCGGTATCGGCGTCGCCTTCCGCGCCAAGCCGGTTGTACGGGCCCAGGCGGATGTGGCGATCAATCATGGCGGGCTCGATGCCATCGTCCGGCTATTCGCTTAAAAACCACGGCAGTTTTCGACAGTTGTGCTTGAATAAAATAGTACTTTTCCGAGGATAAGCATGCCGCCTCTTCCCACACTCGAAACGGCAAGCTTCGATGCCGAACTTCCCTTCATCGCCGCCCCCATGTCGGGTGAGACCTGTTCTCCGCAGCATTTGCGGGAAACCCGTCTGGCGCTGAGGGTTCTGGCGGCGCCGGTAGACAGTGCCGAAAATATCGATCCGCTGCTACAGCGGCTTGAAGCCAAGCTGGATCTGGCGCTGGAAGTCAGTCTGCTTTCCCGCTATCCCAAGCGGCCGCCGCTGACCCTGTGCCGTGTCGGACTGGAGGAAATCGGCTGGCATGCGGACTATCCTTTTGAGGCTGGTGAGAAACTGGAGCTGACGCTGTTCCCTCATCCCGATTCATCGCTGGTTTTGCATATTGCGGCCATCGTGCAGCAATGCGCGCCGGCAAGCGGAGGGGGATTCCAGGTCGCGGCGGACATCCGTCACGCTTTCAACGAGTTCACCCATGGCCTTTGGGAAAAGTGGGTTTTCAGGCGTCATCGGCGCATGATTCTAGAGCGCTGAGACGAGGGGACAACACGCTTGACCTGGATCAATGTTCGAATTCGAACAGAAACATAAACTGAAATCGAACATTCTTCTTCGTAAATGAACACGAGGCCCACAATGAATGCTCCGAATCCTGCAGCCTTGTCGCCCGATGCATGGGAAGGCTTCACACCTGGAAAATGGCAGCAATCCATCGATGTCCGGGATTTCATTCTCGGCAATGTCACGCCTTACCTCGGCGACGCGAGTTTCCTGTCCGGTGCCACTCAGCGCACAAAATCGGTCTGGGAAGCGCTGACGCCTCTGTTTAAAGAAGAACGTTCAAAGGGCATTCTGGATGTCACCACCGACATCGGCGCCAGTATCACCGCCTATGGTCCGGGGTACATCCTTAAAGATCAGGAACTGATCGTCGGTCTGCAGACCGACAAACCGCTCAAACGCGCCATCATGCCGTTTTCCGGCATTCGCATGGTCGAAACCGGGCTGAATGCCTACGGCTACGAACTCGACCCTAAACTGAAAGAAGCCTTCTCCCGTTATCGCAAGGATCATAACCAGGGCACCTTCGACTGCTACAACGCCGAAATCCGCGCGGCACGCAAATCGGGCATCATCACCGGCCTGCCCGATGCCTATGGCCGTGGGCGCATCATCGGCGACTACCGCCGAGTTGCCCTTTACGGGATCGACCGGCTGATGGCCGACCGTCTGGCGTTGTTCGATGCGCTGGACAGCGAAGATTTCACCGAAGACGTGATCCGCCTGCGCGAAGAACTGTCGGAACAGCATCGCGCGCTTAAAGAACTGAAGCAGATGGCCGCGGGTTACGGACTGGATATTTCCCGTCCGGCGCAAACCGCACAAGAAGCCGTACAGTGGGTTTACTTCGGTTACCTGGCCGCCATCAAGGAACAAAACGGCGCAGCCATGTCGCTTGGCCGCGTATCGACCTTCCTCGATATCTTCATTCAGCGCGATATCGCTGCCGGACGCATTACCGAAGAGCGCGCACAGGAATTCATCGACGATATGGTGATCAAGCTGCGTATCGTCCGTTTTCTGCGCACCCCCGAATACAACGACCTGTTCTCCGGTGACCCGACCTGGGTCACGGAAAGCCTGGGCGGCATGGCGGAAGACGGCCGTACGCTCGTCACCAAAAACAGTTTCCGCTTCCTGAACACCCTGTACAATCTTGGCCCGGCGCCCGAACCTAACCTTACGGTGCTGTGGTCCGAACAGCTTCCGCAGGGTTTCAAGGACTTCTGCGCCAAAGTGTCGATCGATACCAGTTCGATCCAGTACGAAAGCGACGACACCATGCGTCCGTACTGGGGAGACGATTACGGTATCGCCTGCTGTGTATCGGCCATGCGCATCGGCAAGCAGATGCAGTTCTTCGGTGCGCGCGTCAATCTGGCCAAAGCCATGCTCTACGCCATCAACGGTGGTGTGGACGAGAAGTCCGGCGTCAAGGTGGCACCGGGATTCGAGCCGATCACCGCCGATGTTCTCGACTTCGACGAGGTCATGGAACGCTACGACAAATTGATGGGCTGGCTGGCGCGAACTTATGTGAAGGCACTGAACTGCATCCACTACATGCACGACAAATACGCTTACGAACGTATTGAAATGGCGCTGCATGACCGCGATATCTTGCGTACCATGGCCTGCGGCATCGCCGGCCTGTCGGTTGCGGCCGACTCGCTCTCGGCGATCAAGTTCGCGAAGGTGCATGTCATCCGCAATCAGGATGGACTGGCCGTCGACTATCGCACCGAAGGCGAATTCCCGACCTACGGCAATAACGACGACCGCGCTGACAGCATCGCCGTCGATCTGGTGCAGCGATTCATGGACAAGGTTCGCAGCCAGAAGATGTATCGCAACGCCATGCCGACGCAATCGGTGCTGACGATCACCTCGAACGTGGTCTATGGCAAAAAAACCGGCAACACGCCGGATGGCCGCCGCGCGGGCGAACCGTTTGCGCCGGGCGCCAACCCGATGAACGGCCGCGATATCAGCGGATTTGTCGCATCGGGCGCCTCGGTCGCGAAATTGCCGTACGAAGATTCGCAAGACGGGATAAGCTGGACGGCTTCGGCCACCCCCAGTTCGCTGGGACGCAACGAATCCGAACGCATTACCAACCTGTCGGCATGCCTGGACGGCTTCTGCGGCGCCGGGGGCTTCCATGTCAACGTCAACGTGCTTGACCGCACGATGCTGGAAGACGCCATGGAACATCCCGATAAATATCCGCAACTGACCATCCGGGTATCCGGTTACGCGGTGAATTTCATCAAGTTGTCGCGCGAGCAACAGCTGGATGTGATCAACCGTACTTTCCACACAACCATGTAAGGTGAAGCCGGTGGACGTGACTACCGAACAAAACCATGCGCCCACCGGCGTTTCCGCCACTCAGGGCTATTTGCACAGTATCGAAACCGGGGCCGCAGTCGACGGACCGGGTGTACGTTGCGCCGTATTTCTTTCAGGCTGCAATATGCGCTGCCTGTACTGCCATAATCCAGACACCTGGAAAATGAAGCACGGCAAACCCGTCACGCTACAGGAGGTGGTGTCCAAAATCACTCCCTATGCCACGTTTCTGAAGCGGGCGGGCGGCGTGACCATCTCGGGTGGCGAACCCCTGATGCAAAAAGACTTCGCCGTGGCGATCATGAAAGCCTGTAAGGAAAAAGGCTTGCATACCGCGCTCGATACCCAGGGCTATTTCGGCGATCGACTGAGTGACGAGGACCTTGAATCGATTGATCTGGTGCTGCTGGACGTCAAGCTGTTCGATCCTGTCGGATACAGACAGTTGACCGGCGTCGAACTGGCGCCCACGCTGGCGTTCGCAGAGCGGCTTGCCCGGATGAATAAACCCATCTGGTTACGCTACGTATTTGTTCCGGGCTATACTGATGCCGAAAAAGACGTGCGCAATCTGGCAGCCTGGGCAGCCGGGCTGGGAAACATTGAGCGGGTCGATGTCCTGCCGTTCCATCAGCTAGGTCAACACAAATGGGATGAACTGGGACTGACCTACAAACTGGCCGCAGTCGAACCGCCTTCCGATACCGCGGTTCAAAAAGCTCGCGAGATCTTCCTGTCCCTCGGGCTGAAGGCAGTCTGACGCTTCCCCCATCCGGCGCTGCCGCTTGTGGTGGCGCCGCTACATTTCCTCTGCATTGATGCAAGTCAACGCGACAACCGTGTCGGGTCGCAACAATCTCTCACAAGATAATATCAATAAAATAATTATTAAGAGAATGGCCAACTATGGTGGCGGAGACGACGCAACACGATGTGGAGTGGATACTGACCCTGTTCGGCACGGCGGTCGGCGCGGGCGTGCTTTTTTTACCGATACAGGCGGGCCTGGGCGGTGTCTGGCCAATCGTCATTCTGAGCTGTTTCAGTTTCCCGCTGGTCTGGCTATCTCATCGCTCCCTGACCCATCTGGTGGTCACCCATGCCCCCCCCTGCGAACTGACCCGTATCATTGAAGAAGACCTCGGCACCTCGGCGGGCACTGTCATCAACCTGCTGTTCAGTATTTTTTTCCTGGGGATGGTCGTCGCCTACTCGACCGGACTGATCAACCTCGCATCCAGCTATATCGAACATCAGATGGGCATGATCGCCATGCCGCGTTCAGTGCTGTCGCTATTGATCGCCCTGGGGCTCAGCGCGGTCATGCTGGCGGCGGGTGAAGATGCCCTGCTGCATATCACTTCAGCCGTTACGTTTCCGCTGATCGCCGCCCTGCTGTTTTTATCGGTCTACATGATCCCCATGTGGAGCGGTGCGATTTTCAGCATGACCCCGACGGCGCACGACCTGATCAAAAGCCTGATGCTGCTCATTCCGATCATGGCCTTCAGTATGGATTTTTCGCCGATCTGTTCGCTGCTGGCGATTTCATACCGGGAACACTACGCCGATGCACGCGTGGCCATGCGCCGCAGCGACCGCACCGTCTACTGGACCAGCCTGCTGCTGATGGTGTTCGTGATGTTCTTCGTCCTGTCTTGCGTCCTGGCCACGCGCCCGGGAGAACTGGACTATGCGCTCAAGCACAATATCGACATTCTGACGCTGATGTCCTTGCACATCAAACCGCCGCTCCTGCGCTATCTGTATCCGCTGCTGGCGTTTGGCGCCATTCTGCATTCGTATTTTTCGGTGTTTCTTAAAGCACGCAGCGGCCTGATCCAGTTGGCCGGCAGACTGACCCGCCGGACCTTGACGGTTGCTTCACACCACACCGACAAACCCCATCCGGTCGAGTGGATCACGACGCTGCTGATCGCCGTGCCGCTATGGTGCGTGGCCTACGGCAACCCGTCTATTCTGGCCATCATCGGCATGCTGGCCGCACCGATCCTGGCACTGGTCTGCTACCTGATGCCGGTCTATCTGTTTTACCGGATTCCCCGCCTGGCCATCTACCGGGACCGCTCGGGCATCGTGGTTCTGCTGTCGGGCCTGTGCGTGATGTTCAGCTATCTGATCGGTTCATTGCTGTAAGTGGCATCCTCAGATCGGCCAGTTTCAGCAAGGTCGCGCCGGGATTCAGAAAGACATGCCGCTCATAGCGATCGCATAATGCCTCCATTTCCCGATTGACCTGCGCAGCCAGTTCGAGACCGAGCGGCATGCGTTCGATTTTTTCGGCGGTCTCCCGGATCAGCAGCGCTTTAGCCGCACTGGATGAAAAGAGCAGTGCCGGCTTGTGTGCTTTGCGCGTTGCCAACTGGGCAAGCGCATTGAGTAAAACCTTCCGGCTGGCGGACAGGTCGAGCAATAGGGCGAGCTTGTGGTGATCACGACCGGCCAACGGCTTCAGGATGCTGGCCGCTGCGTCGCTGCATGCCGCCATGCACACCCCGTCGATGAAGGGATACGCCTCTTCTCGCAACCGCGCCAATGCCCGATCCAATGCAATGCGCAAAGGCGAACCGAACGGCTCCTGTGATTGCTGATCCAGAATCAAGGCCCCCAGCGCGGCGGGTTCAAGCAGATCGAGCCGCGACACGGGCTTTCTCTGCAGCGAAAAGCCAGCGTCCGTGGCGACCATGTCGAGATAGTCGGCCAACCGGCTTTCTGCCAGCCGCTCCGCCAGTCGGCTCAAGCCTTCCTGCGTATGAATATGACGCGCAATGGTCAACTGCAGCGCCGGAAACACACAGTCGGTGACCATTTGCCTGATGCGGTCGCGGTTGCGGCACGCCTGGTCGAGCAGGGATTTCAACTCACGCTCGGCCTCGCGCCATTGCGTGCGCTCCCTGCGGATCAGCCGGTCGAGTCCGGCATCCGAACCGGACACATAGCCAGCCCCCCGGATGGCCGCATCGAGACGCTGCTCAGCCCCAGCCCGCCATTGCGCGCAGGCCGTACTGGCACATGACAGATCACTCAGCGTCAGGGGGACGGGGGTCTTGCCGGATTGCAGCAAGGACACAAACCGGTTCGTCATGCTGGAAGCGACGCCCCGGAGACTGGCTGACGGCAAAAACGACACAGCGCCTTGGCGTATGGCTTCGAGCATCGTTTGAAAAACGGCGGCGGTTCGGCTCAACCCGCCCTGCTTGCCCGGAGTTTCGGCCAATTCAAGCATGCGCGCCGTGGAGAGCAGCCCCTCGCAGGTATGCAACAGTTCGAATTGGCGGGCATTGGCACAAGAAAGCGGAGCGCGGGGCGGCGTCGTGACACGGGCGATGCGGCGGGCGAATGCCGGCGTATCTTTTGGCTTGCGGGATTGCGCGCGAGTAAACGTCAGTGCGGCGCGCTGGACGACACGCTTGAGCGCACGAACCAGTCCCGACGGCCTGTCGCGGGCAGCGCCTGGCGAATGAGGATCATGAAGCGCCGTCGCAGCGGCACGGCCTTGAAGCGAAAGGCGTAGCGTCATTCTGGATTCCTGAAAACGGCAAGGTCATCCCCCAACCTTACAGGGGAGTCACATTGCCGACTTTCAGGAAATGTTTAAAACCGGGCTATTTTGCCAAACGTTGCAGCAAGGTCTGATGAATACCGTTAAATCCCCCGTTGCTCATCACCAGAACATGGTCACCCGGGCGGGCTTCGGCCACTATCGCATCGACCAGCGCGTCAAAATCATCGTAGGTTGACGCGGTCGCGCCCAGCGGCGCCAGGGCCTCGGCGGGGTTCCAGCCCAGATTCGCGGCAGAACAGAACACCCGGTCGGCCTGAACCAGCGAACCGGGCAGTGCTTCTTTCATGGTACCGAGCTTCATGGTGTTGGAACGCGGTTCGAGAACGGCCAGGATACGCGCCTCGCCCACCGAACGACGCAGACCTTCAATGGTCGTCGCAATGGCCGTCGGATGGTGAGCAAAATCGTCGTACACCGTCACCCCACGCTCGACACCGCGCACTTCCATGCGGCGTTTGACATTACAGAAGCGCCCGAGCGCCTCGATGGCGACATCGACCGGCACACCGACATGGCGTGCAGCGGCAATCGCAGCCAGCGCGTTCATGCGGTTGTGCTCGCCCATCAAGGACCAGGCCACACAGCCCTGGCGTTCGCCATTGAGCAGAATATCGAAATGGCCCTGTGCATCGACCGCACCGATCTGCCATCCCGCATCGACGCCAAAGCGCTCGACCGGCGTCCAGCACCCACGCTCCAGCACACGTTCTAGACTGGCCTCGCGCCCGTTGCAAACGATCAGCCCACTGCCGGGAATGGTACGTACCAGATGATGGAACTGCGTCTCGATCGCCGGCAGATCGGCAAAGATATCCGCATGATCGAATTCAAGATTATTCAGCACTGCGGTACGCGGGCGGTAGTGAACAAACTTCGAGCGCTTGTCGAAAAACGCCGTATCGTACTCGTCGGCCTCGATCACAAAAAACGGGCTGACGCTGTTCAGATCCTGACGCGGCACGCCAGGAAGGCGGGCGGAGACACCAAAGTTCTGCGGAATCCCACCGATCAGGAAACCCGGCGCCAGACCGGCATCTTCCAGAACCCAGGCCAGCATCGAACTGGTCGTCGTCTTGCCATGCGTTCCGGCAACAGCCAATACCCAGCGGTCGTGCAGCACATTCTCGGCCAGCCACTGCGGCCCGGACACATACGGCAGCCCACGGTCGAGAATGGCTTCCATCAGGGGTTTACCACGCGTCACGACGTTGCCGATCACGAACACGTCAGCACCGATATCCGCCTGTTCGGCGCCATAGCCCTGAATCAATTCGATGCCCATGGATTCGAGCTGAGTGCTCATTGGCGGGTAGACGTTGGCATCGCAGCCGGTGACGCGGTGGCCCGATTCACGCGCCAAAACCGCCAGACCGCCCATGAAGGTGCCGCAGATTCCCAGAATGTGGATATGCATAAGTAAAAAGCAGGAAATGACCAAAGAGGGGTAGCTTACGCGCGAACGCCGCCCCTCTCAAGCCAAAACAGGAGAAGGCGGCGACGGACGGAAAAAACTAGAAGAACAACCAGGTCAGCAGCATGAACAGCGGCAGCAAGACCGCACATGACCACAATGCATAACCGAAAAACCCCGGCATATCGACACGGTGATGCCGCGCAATTGTTTTGATCATGAAGTTGGGCGCATTTCCGATATAGGTCATGGCCCCCATGAAGACCGCCCCCATCGAGATCGCGGTCAGCGTCGACGACAGCGGCCCCATCAGCACACGGGCATCCCCCGACGCCATATTGAAAAACACCAGATACGTCGGCGCGTTATCCAGCAAGCTGGACAACAGGCCCGTCATCCAGAAATAAGCCGCATCGGCAGGAGACCCCGACGGGTGAGTGACCAGTTGCTCCAGTGCCGACAGCGGCCCGGCCTGCCCGGCTTTCAGCATGGCAATCACCGGCGCGATGGTAATGAAGATCCCCGCGAACAGCTTGGCCACTTCGGCCATCGGATGCCAGTTGAACGCATTACCTGCCCGTACCGAATGAGGCGTCAGCCAGAGCGACACGCCCGTCAGGCACACCAGCGACACGTCGCGCACCAGATCCTGCAGCGCCAGCGGCACCCCCAGCACATTCAGCGTCTGGCCCGACTTCCACACCCCGGAGAGCAGGACGGCCACGATCGCCAGCACCAGCAACAACAGGTTGATCTTTCCGGCTACGCGCAGCGGCGCATCCGGTTTATCCAGATGCAGCGGCCGGCCTTCCTTGATGAAAAAGTGGCGATCGAGCAGGTAAAACACCGCCAGCAGCACGGCGACGGCGCACAATACCGGCCGCAGCATGTGCCAGAAAGTCCAGGCGAAGGTCACGCCATTGAGAAAACCGAGAAACAGCGGCGGATCGCCCAGCGGCGTCAATCCGCCGCCGATATTGGCCACGAGGAAGATAAAGAACACCACCACGTGCACCTTGTAATGGCGTCCCTTGTTGGCGCGCAATAAAGGACGGATCAGCAGCATGGACGCGCCGGTGGTGCCCATGACCGGCGCGAGCAATACCCCCAGCGCCAGGATACGGGTATTCATCCACGGCGTGGCATGCAGCCGGCCCGAAAGCAGAATGCCGCCTGACAGCGTGTAGAGCGCCAGCAGGAGGATCAGGAACGGCAGGTATTCGGTCAGGAGGGCATGCGCCACCAGGCTGCCGGCCTGGAGCAGGCCGAACCGCGCGGCGAACGGCAGAAGGAAGGCCGCGGTCAGACTGGCGACGATCTTGCCGAAGTGGCCATGCCACAGATCTTCGGCAAGCATCGGCATCAACGCGATGGACAGCAGGATACCGGCAAACGGCAAGCCCCAGGCCAGACCGAGGCCGGCACCGTCAAGCGCCGAAGCATGGGCCGCCAGCGGCAGGAACAACAACAGACAGCACAGCAGTTTTTTCAAGGAGCACTCCCGTTATTCGAAACAAGCGACGAAACAGGGAGTGCCATGGATCAAGGCGGATGCACTTCAGTGCAGCCGGTCAATCCGGGATCGCACGCGCAGGGTCAACGACTGCCCTTCTGGATGAACTCGATCTTGTAACCGTCCGGGTCTTCGACAAAGGCGATGACGGTGGTGCCATGTTTCATCGGTCCGGCTTCGCGAACCACCTTGCCTCCCTGCGCCCTGGCCGCGTCGCAAGCGGCC
>Ga0326727_10017900_pt1 | contig 14584 bp, 14 predicted proteins | sample MB2enrmetagenome_FD_207643 | JGI IMG/M metagenome (GOLD analysis project Ga0326727, IMG submission 207643) | Lab enriched peat soil microbial communities from McLean, Ithaca, NY, United States - MB29MY | ecosystem: Environmental > Terrestrial > Soil > Wetlands > Peat | place: USA: New York... | reverse complement strand
AGGCCGCCGTGAGCATCGCGAATGAAGCGGTGCAGATTCACGGCGGCTACGGGTTCATCAAGGACTACCCGGTCGAAAAGTTCTACCGGGATGTAAAGCTCTGCACCATCGGCGAAGGGACCAGCGAGATTCAGCGACTAGTAATTGCGCGCCAGTTGCTGAAAGATTAAACCAGCCGCTGACAAAATGACCGTCGCGATCAGGACACCGCTACTCGCGTTTTCGGCTCACAGCGCGCGAGGATCAGAGCTTCTGCTTCCGGAGTTCTTCGATATCGATGCGGTCTTTGGCCCGTCCAGTGGCCGCCTTGTTTCGCAATAAAGCATCACGTCCAATGAAGGCAGCGGGAAGGCCGTCAATCTCGCCTTCAACGCGGGTTGACCATGCATCTTCAAAACCAACTCCTGAGATGGAAGTCAACAGGTCAATCCTGTTTGGCTCGCGCCCCAGCTGGATCACCCGCCCAGGCGTGACGAAATCATCCACCGCAATATCTAAGCCTCCGAATCCAAACGGCCGGATAGCCTGAAGCACGCGCTCGGCATTCGCGTGGCTTGCACGGAGAAAGAAATCAATGTCCGCGGAGTATCGGGGGAATCCATGCCAGGAAACGGCCAGCGCCCCAACGACGAGATATTCAACTCTGTTCGAGTTCAAGCACTCGACAAACTCTCTCAAATCCTTGCTTAGAGGCATCGGGGAACGCTCTTTCCTGGATAGCGAAGAATATGTCGATCCGTTCCTGCGGGCTCATCCGGCTTCGCGAAAGTGCGTCCGCCGCGTCGGCTTCGCCGAAGCTTTCGAAAATACGAACGGTTGGCTCCACACTTTATTTTATCGCGGCGCACCATGCAACCGGTCTCGTCAAATCTTACGGGGTATCTACAGCAACGTTAATGGATCCACGTCAATCACCAGCGCCGTAGCCCCCACTTCCGGCCCCGCGCAAAATCCCGCGCATTCCGCAGCAACCCATTCAACGCCTTCCTACTCGCCGCCTTAATCAAAAACTGATAGCGAAACTCGGCCTTTATCCGCAGCGCCGGAGCCTCCGCCGGACCCATAATCTTGATATTCTCCGGCGCCGGCTTCAAATATATGTCCAACTCACTCGCCATTCGCAACGCATCTTCCTGCTTCCCAGCCCGCACTAACACGTTCGCCATGGCGCTGAACGGCGGATAATGCATGAGTCTCCGAAACTGCAACTCCTTTCGATAGAAGCCTTCATAATCCCGCGCCGCAGCGAACCGCACAGCGCCCAATGAAGGGCGACCAAAAGGCCGTCAATGTTGCCTTCAACGCGAGATGACCAAATCGACCGCCGTAATATCCGAGCTTCCGAATCCAAACTGCCGGATAGCCTGAAGCACGCGCCCGGCGTTCGTGTGGCTCGCACTAAGAAATCGATGTCCGCGGAGTATCGGGGAAATCCATGCCAGGAAACGGCCAGCGCCCCAACGACAAGATATTCATCTCTGTTCGAGTTCGAGCACTCGACAAACTCTCTCAAATCCTCGCTTAGAAGCATCGGGGAACGCACTTCCCCTGGATTGGCAAGAATATGCCGATCCGTCCTTGCGGGCTCATTTGGCTTCGCGAAAGTGCGTCCCGCCACATGGCGGCATGCAGCGGAAGTGTGGGTCAGGCGCGTGATTCAACTCAAGACCAGTCCTGACGAAAACGGGATCTGAGGGGTAGAGCGGGTTAAAGGCCAAAAGCGTCGGCGGAAGAACATTAAAGTTATTTAATTAACCCGCAGGGACGACCTGACCGGGCGTATGATGGCGGGCGACTGGAAGGGCACGACGGGAATTCCGGGCCGCAAGTGGCAACGGGAAGCACCCTTGCCAGCGGTACCGACATGTCGACAGCTTGCGCATTCTGGATGGCGGCCGCGTTTCCATTGCGGCGCTATCTATCGGGATGGCGCAGGGGGCCTACGACGCGGCACTCAAGTACTCCAAGCAACGGAAGCAGTTTAACCGGCCCATTTCCGAGTTTCAGGCCATTCAGAACAAGCTGGTGGATATGGCCGTGCACATTGACGCCTCGCGCCTTTTGACTTATAAGGCCGCTACCATGCTGGATGCCGGCAAGCGAGTCACTCGCGAATCGGCCATGGCCAAGCTCTTTGCTTCGGAGGCCGCCGTGAGCATCGCGAATGAAGCGGTGCAGATTCACGGCGGCTACGGGTTCATCAAGGACTACCCGGTCGAAAAGTTCTACCGGGATGTAGAGCTCTGCACCATCGGCGAAGGGACCAGCGAGATTCAGCGACTAGTAATTGCGCGCCAGTTGCCGAAGGACTAAGTCGCGCGAATTGGTGGACGGCATGGGGTTCGAACCCACGACCCCCACGTTGCGAACGTGGTGCTCTCCCAACTGAGCTAGCCGCCCACTGCTTAACACCTTAATATATCACGCGGCCGCTGTCTCGGTCGTCTTGCCGGACGACTGCACGTCCTCCGAAGCATTTCTGCGCCGCTGCTCCCAGTAGCGCTTCATGCGCTCGGATACGGCCTTGCGATCACCATCGTCCATGAACTTCCTGCCGCGCCGCTTAGGACCGACGGGATCCTCTATCTCCAGGCTCTCGAGAGTCTTAATGATGCTGTCGAGCCTGGTCCGTTCTAAACGCAATTTGATTGATAACTCTGTAGATATCCATAAGAGCGATCCATAAAGCGCCCTTCCCAAGGACCAAGAAAAGGACGCGAAGTGACCTATCATTCTTAGCAAGCGTGCTATTTGACTAAGAAGGGCCATTTTCCAATAAAATAAAAATGCATTCTTACGGTAAGGAACCACCCAATGGCTCCGAGGACTAACAAAATGAGTATACCGAAAATCAAGACTTTCGCCCAAGGAAATTTCTTGCCTTCCCGGCTTAGCACCAGCAGGTAACTCGCAAACACGCCCACAAAGAACAACAGAATCATGGGCGTAGCGAAGAGGAGCAGATTGAAGACATCCGGAGTAGGTGTGACCACTGCGGCTATGATCGTGATGATAAGGATGGCGTAGCGGCTGTGGCTGATGAGAAACTTTGGTGTCACAATGCGCAGCAGAGTCAGGAAGAAAATCAGGATCGGCATTTCAAAGACAAGCCCGATCCCCAGAGTCACGTTCACGAACAAGTCAAAGTATTCGTTAATCGAAACCATAGGGGTTACGTGAACGTTCCGGCCGACACCCAGAAGGAAAGTAAGTCCGTAGCGAAAAGCCACAAAATAAGCGAACAGACCTCCAGTTATGAAAAGGCCCGCGGTGCTCACAACAAAAGGCACGGCCCACTTTTTCTCGCGTTTGTAGAGCCCCGGAGAGACGAAGGCCCAGACCTGATATAACAACCATGGCGACGCGATGAAGATGGAGGTCAGGAAGGGTACTTTGACCCATATCACGTTAAAACCTTCCATGGGACTGATCTGAGTCAGATTGGGAGGCTTGATGCCGAGAGTAGTTAGTGCTTTAACAGCCGGCTGACTCACGACATCCCAGAGCTGCTGGCAGAACGTGAGGCTAAGCAGAAAGGCCACGCCAAACCCGGCCACCGCGTAGAAAAGGCGGACGCGGAGTTCCTCAAGGTGCTCAAGGAAGCTCATGCGCAGCATTCCCGGCTCCTCGTCGTCACCGCCTCCGCCGTCTCCTCCGCCAGAAGGCGGCGGCAGGCGCCTAAACCCGCCCCCGGCCGGTTCGGTCTTGGGTGCTGGAGAGCCTACTCGCTGCGTTGGCGCGAACGGCACGGGGTTAGCGGGTGTCGTGGTCTCATAGGTGTAGTCAGTGCTGGAATAAGCATTGTCATTCACCTGAGTACTTAGGTGTTCCGCTGGAACGTCCGCAGACAAGGCTGGGGTTTCGGGAGGCGACGCTCCCTGGTTCTCTTCGTTTGAATCCATCCGTTAGCTCGTTGGGCTTTCTTGTCGGACCACTTCGTGAACCGGCCCAGCCGCTTCCGCCGCGTGTAGGGAACCATTGGCAATGATACCCGGTGCAGCTGTAACGGTGGGTGCGGGCCTTTCTGCGGTTAACGTCGATTCAGCGCCCGGAGCTGCGGATGCGCCTTCAGTGGACCCTTGCGTTAGCTGGGCAGGGCCGGGGGGCAATTCGGTGGAATACGAACTGGTGTTGTCGTAGGCCGAATAATCGTAGTTGTAGGAATCCTGGAAATGGGCTTTCGCCGTTTCTTTCAGCCCCTCGGTCTCGCGCTCCAGGTTGCGCATCTCGCGATCAAAAGTGGATTTCAACTCGGCGGTGGCCCGGCGGTATTCCGTGAGCGCCTTCCCGATCAGGCGACCCAACTCCGGCAGCTTCTTCGGACCGAACAGAAGAAGCGCGAGCAGAGCGATAAATGCGATTTCCGGCCCACCTAGCGAACCCATCAGTACCTCTACTCTGATTGTATTCCAACCGGATCGTCTTCGAGAACGCAGACTTCCGGCAAGTTGCGGTACCGCTGCGCGTAATCGAGCCCATAGCCCACGACGAACTCGTCGGGAATGCTGAAGCCGACATACTTGACATCTACTGGACGGAGCCTCCGATCGGGCTTGTCCAGCAGGGCTGCGATTGCCAGAGATTTCGGATTGCGCTGGGCCAGCACGCGGGTGAGGTAGGTAAGAGTGACTCCGCTGTCCACGATATCCTCAACGATCAGGACGTGTGCGCCCTCAATGGATATGTCCAGGTCTTTGGTCACCTGCACCTGTCCGGAAGAACTCTTTTCACGCCCGTAGCTGGAAATGCCCATGAATTCCATAAAGGCGTCGCGCTTGATGGCCCGCGCCAGGTCGGCGTGAAAAATCGTCGCGCCTTTCAGGATGCAGATCAGGTAAAGAATTCCGTCGGGATAGTCCCGGTTGATTTGCGAACCCATTTCAGCGATCCGGGTTCGAATCTGTTCTTCAGAGATGAGCGGGCGGAGGGGCATGTGCCGTAGTGTACACGCCCCGAAGCCACTAACAAACGGGCTTAAGGCCGGCTAGACGCGGCGGTGCTATCGGACTGTTGGAGGGTGCGGTTGTATTCGTCGTACTGCCGCTCGGCCTCCTCCCGAGCAATTCCATAACGCTCCTGAATCTTTCCGACTAGCTGGTCCTTCTTTCCGCCGATGGTTTCCCAGTCGTTATCGGTCAACTTGCCCCATTTCTCGCGGGCCTTGCCGACGAACTGCTTCCAATTGCCACTGATCGTATCGCTGTTCATGACAACAATCTCCTTGCGGGATTGTATGCACGCGTAATGCCGTTGGGATTAGTCAGACGAACTGGAGGCGACGCTTTCCTTGGGTAAGGCGGGCTTCCTGGTCCGCGTGCGTCGAGCGGCGGGCGGTTCCAACTTCGCTTCGCTATTCGTCAGAGTGGTGCTGCGGAGGCTGCGCAACTCAGCCAGTCGTTCCAGAGCCGCTGTAACATGGTCGATCGATTCCAACTCCGCGCGTAGCTCCGCAATCACTAGCTTCAAATCCATTTAACTAAGATAAGGCAAGAAGGCGCTTCAGTAAAGATTGTTCTTCTTGCTTTGCGACAATAGAGTCAAGTGTAGCCGCAGGGGCCGCCATTCCAGAGCCTTCCGCGTTTAGAAACCAGCGTGAAATACCAAACCGACATACATTCGACTAACGCTTTCGTTCCCGGGTTCGGATTGCGATTCGAGGATTTTTATCAGCCCGCGGGCTTAGCGAATCTCGACGATGCTTTCCTGAATGAACTGAGGGGTACGGACCCGGGATTGGCGACGGATCTTGAATCTGCGCGACGCGATCCGGCAGTGCTGGGTGCGAAGCAGCGTTCGGAACTGATTGTTCATCTGGCGCCGCACGTTGAGGATTTCATTGGGAAGCTATTTGGGATTGAGCGCGAACTGCATGCTCTGGAGGCGCGGCATCACCAACTCGCGCCGCTGTACTCTGTAAAGCGGCGCTTCGTGCAGCGCAAGGCCCTGGTGGGACAGACTGCGGAGACTGCGGCATCCATCAACGGCGGAGCGCTGAGGTGTGAGCTTGAAACCTTATTCGAAGAGCCGCTTACTGAAATGAGCTTTGCGCTCCATGTAGCGCGCTGGCTGGAGAATGAAGCGGCCCACGCCGACCACTTGCGAATCGCATCGCGCTACGCTGCGTGGGCTGTATTGACTCCCGAAGGAAAAGCCCGTCACCAGCACGGAGTGCTGTTCAAAACGCCGCACAAACTGGACATGCATCATCTGGTTCCGGCCGAACAGCTGGAACGGAACGGGCTGGTGCAACTTGGATTTGGGGCCGATCGGGGTCGGCACAGGGAGGGCTTCGCGCTCACCGATCCGGGTACGGATCTTACGGGCGCGTTGGACCAGGCGCACTACTGCATCAAGTGCCACAACCAAGGCAAGGATAGCTGCTCCACGGGGCTGAAGGAAAAAGACGGCTCCTTCAAATCGAGCGTGTTCGGGGTCAAGCTGGCAGGCTGTCCGCTGGAAGAAAAGATCTCCGAGATGAACCTCGTGAAAGGCAACGGCAACCCCATCGGCGCGCTGGCCATTGTCACGGTGGATAACCCGATGGCCGCCGCCACCGGACACCGCATCTGCAACGACTGCATGAAATCCTGCATCTTCCAGAAGCAGGAGCCGGTGGACATCCCGCAGGTGGAAACGCGCACGCTGAAGGATGTTCTGGAATTGCCCTGGGGATTTGAAATTTACAGCCTGCTCACGCGCTGGAATCCGCTGGATTTTGGGCGGCCGTTCATGCGGGCGAAGTCCGGGTATAAGGTACTGGTGGTGGGATTGGGCCCGGCCGGATTTACCCTTTCACATCATCTGATGAACGACGGGCATACCGTGGTGGCCGTGGACGGGTTGAAAATCGAGCCGCTGCCCGCGGAACTTTCCGGCGTGGACGCGCACGGCCGGCGGCATCCGTTCCAACCGCTGCGCGATATTTCCGAGATCTATGAACGCCTCGACGACCGCGTGATGGCCGGCTTCGGCGGCGTTGCCGAATACGGAATCACGGTCCGGTGGAATAAGAATTTCCTGAAGGTAATCCGGCTGCTGCTGGAACGCAGGGCGGAGTTCAGCATGTTCGGCGGCGTACGCTTCGGCGGCACGCTCACGATCGACGACGCCTTCGCAGCGGGGTTCGATCACATCGCGTTGTGCGCGGGCGCGGGGCGGCCAACCGTGATCCCCATGAATAACGGACTGGTCCATGGGGTTCGTCAAGCTTCGGACTTTCTGATGGCGCTGCAACTCACTGGCGCGGCGAAGACCGAGTCGCTGGCGAACCTGCAGATCCGCATGCCTATTGTGGTGATCGGTGGCGGGTTGACGGCGATCGACACCGCGACCGAATCTCTGGCTTATTACGTGGTGCAGGTGGAGAAGTTTCTGACGCGCTACGACCGGCTGGTGGAAGAGCGCGGCGCACGCGCCGTGCGAAAACCATGGACCGCACAGGAGACGCTGGTGGCAGACGAATTTCTTCTGCATGCCCGCGCGATACGCGCTGAAAGAGCGCAGGCAGCGCGCGAGGGACGCCAACCTCGCCTGTTGGATTTGTTGAATTCGTGGGGTGGCGTGACGATCGCCTACCGGCGCCGATTGATTGACGCTCCGAGCTACACATTGAATCACGAAGAGGTTACCAAGGCATTCGAAGAGGGCGTACGCTTCGCGGAGTGCGTGACACCGGATTCGGTGGAAGTGGATTCCTATGGAGCTGCGTCGGCCTTGCGGCTCAAGCGGAGCCCGTCAGGGGAAGCTGTCGTTCTGCCCGCTAAGACCATTCTGGTCGCTGCTGGCACGCAGCCGAACACTGTGCTGGCGCGTGAAGACGAAGAGAACGTGAGTCTGGACGGCCGCTATTTCCAGGCCGTTGATGAGGAGGGGAATCCGGTAAAGCCGGAACGATCGGCGAAGCCGCGCAAGGTGCAGGTTTTGATGTCCCTGCGTCCCGACGGGCGCGCCATCAGCTTCTTCGGCGATTTGCATCCGAGCTTTTCGGGTAACGTCGTGAAGGCCATGGGCAGCGCAAAGCAAGGGTATCCGGTGCTTTCCCGTGTCATGGCTCGGACGCCAGCGGTTGGCCCTTCGAGAGAGGATCTGGTGGCGCGGTTGAACAATGAGTTGCGCCCGACGGTGCATCAGGTGATCCGATTGACACCGAACATCGTCGAGATTGTGGTCCGAGCTCCGATAGCCGCGCGGGCGTTCCAGCCGGGTCAGTTTTATCGCCTGCAGAACTACGAAACGCTCGCCGCGCGAACCGAAGGGACCGTGATGGGGATGGAAGGACTAGCACTGACCGGTGCTTCCGTGGATCTGGAAAACGGGTTCCTTTCCACCATCGTGCTGGAGATGGGCGGATCTTCGGACTTATGCGCGCTGCTGAAGCCGGGTGAGCCCGTGATCCTGATGGGACCCACAGGAACGCCGACGGAAACACCGGGAAAGGAAACGGTTCTGCTGGCGGGCGGCGGTCTGGGTAATGCCGTTCTCTTCTCGATTGGCCAGCAGTTGCGCGCGTCCGGTTCCCGCGTAATCTATTTCGCGGGTTATAAGAAGATCGTCGACCGCTATAAGGTGGAAGAAATCGAGAAAGCTGCGGACTTAGTGGTGTGGTGCTGCGACGAAGCTCCGGGGTTCACACCGGACCGGGTGCAGGATAGCGCGTTTGTCGGCAATATCGTGGAAGCGATGGCGGCTTATGGCCGCGGGGATTTGGGGGAAGGCGCCGATGAGGCAAAGATTCCGCTGAGCGCAGTGGACCGGCTGATTGTGATCGGATCGGACGGGATGATGCGCGGCGTGCAGCAGGCGCGCCACGGGGTTCTGCGACCGTTTCTGAAGCCGGATCATCACGCGATCGGCAGTATCAATTCGCCGATGCAGTGCATGATGAAGGAAATTTGCGCGCAGTGCCTGCAGATGCATAAGGATCCCATTACAGGCGAGGAGACGGTGGTGTTCTCATGTTTCAACCAGGATCAGCCGCTGGATCATGTAGAGTTCGATAGCTTGCGAAAAAGGCTGTCGCAGAACGGCGCGCAGGAGAAGCTGACCAAGTTGTGGATCGACCACTGTCTAAGGACGATCGGGGTGCGGGAAGCCTACGTTGAGAATCCGCTGGAAGTGATTGACGCCGGAGCCCCTGCCGCTGCGCCAGTGGGGTAGAAGCTCCAAAGGCGCTATTTGTCCGCCCGCCCCGGAACCACATCCACCTGTAACATCGGGTCGGCCGCTGGGACATACGTCTCAGGAAAACCGAGTTCGCGCCGTACGATATTACAGCCCTGCGCGATCGCACTGGCCTTATAAAACGCGATCTCACGGTTACAGCCCTGACGTCCAAAACCGCAGTCGCTCGATACGATCAAGTGGTCCACCGGGATGTACTTCAGCGCTTTGCGGATCTCTCCGGCGACATCTTCGGGTCGATCGGCCTGCAGTACACGATGACTGACTGCCCCAATACAGATCTTCTTCTTCAGATCGTTCTGGAATGGCGCGAATAACTCGATATCGCGCTGGTTGCGATCCTTCATTTCCAGCGTCCAAACGTCGCCGCGGCACCGCTCCAGATAGATCTCGATGGAATTGGCGTAGCTGGTGTCGTCCATCACGCGCTGCATGTTGGGGTTGCCCCAGCAGGTGTGAATCCAGAGCTCCACATCGTCCAACCCTTGCACTTCGCGATTGAACGCGTCCACCATGAACTTCACTTCTTCATGGTCCTTGCCGTAGGTGTTGGCCATGAAGTGGAAGGTGGGCTCTTCAATCTGGATGCAGCGGCAACCGGCGTCGCGCAGGGACAGCAGTTCCTTGTTCATGGCTTCGGCCATGTCCCAGATCACCTGCCGTTTGTCCTTGTACTTGGGAGTGTGGATGTCCAGAAAGAGGGCCATCACCTGCGAGCAGCACGTTCCGAACTTCACCGGCTTGCGAGTCTTAGCCTGGGCCAGACGCCAGAGCTTCGCGTAATCCAGCGAGCGATGTTCGATTTTGTCAACTACATGCGGCCAGCGCCAGCCTGTGTAGATTTCGTTCAACAGCGTGCCGGGTGGGTAGTGCAGCCAGGGCGCGGTGGTCTCCTGGGGCTGAAGATGGTCGCCTTCGAAACCGGTCCAGCGCTGCAGGGGATAGTGGTGCCAGGCGCGACCCGCCAGGTCTTCATCCACGTGAAAATCGCCGTGGCTCAGGATGTCGAGGCCGGCGCGTTCCTGTTCGCTGATTACCACGGACAAAGCGTCCTGGAACTTCTCGCGGAAGCGGACGTCCAGCATGCAGGTATCAAGCGGCTTGCCCCACATGGAGACGTCAAACCAGCGCGGGCGCGGGAATGAGCCGGTTGTGGTGCTGGGAAGCGTGAGTCCGGCGGTAGCGGTGAACATGGATACAAGCTATCATCATTCACCCAACAGGGTTTGGGCGCGGTTCGGGCGGGAAATGGATTCTTCCATTCGATATCATCGTTCCAATTCGATGAAACAGATTTTGCCAGCCATCCTGTTCGCTGCGTCCGCACTCGCGCAGGGTTCTCCGCCTCACGCCTCGGCAGACGCACCCTACGCGATGGAATACTACTACAAAACACAGTGGGGACATCAACAGGAGTTCCTCCAGCTGTTCCTGAAGAATCACTATCCGCTGCTACAGAAGCTGAAAGAGAGCGGCCGCGTGCTGTCGGTCAAGATCGAAACTCCCGCTAATCACTTGCCCGAAGACGCGCGCTGGGATTACCGCGTCACCATTCGATTCAAGAACTCAACCCTGGGGACAACAACCAACCCAGCGGAAGACTCCCTGATCAAGCAACTGTGGCCCGATCAGGAGACTTACAAGCGCGAGGAACAGCGGCGCTTTGAAATTCTACTGGCGCATTGGGACGTGCCCGTCACCGATATCACCCCAACCCAGTAGTTACTCAGTGCGCAAAGTGTCTACGGGATTGGCGCGCGCCGCGTTGCGTCCGGGAAGATACGCAGCGGCCAGCGCCACCGCCAGTAACCCGGTCATGGCAGTTAGAAATGTCGCGGGATCGTTGGGACCCACCTGGTACAGCATCTCACCGATACCACGCAAGGCCACGAGTCCGCAGCACGCACCAATCGCGGATCCGAGCAACGTCAAACGCGCCGTCTGGCTGAGAACCATTCCAATCACCGTTCCGGTATTCGCTCCCAGGGCGATGCGAATGCCGATCTCACGCCGGCGCCGCGCCACTTGAAACGCCATGACACCGTAAATGCCTACCGCGCTCAACAGCAGGCCCTGCACACCAAAGAACCCAGCCAGAGTGGCGACTAAGCGTTCCCGCAGCAGCGACCGCGACACGTGATCTTCCAGGCTGATCACGTTGGCAGGGCGGAGTGAACGATCGACACTCGCCAGGGCTGCCGCGATCGCGGCTGGACCGACGCCGGGGCGGGCGCGCAGTGCGAAGGTGTAGGAGTCCGGACCGGGTGGGACTTGAGCGGCCATCATATATACCGTTCGCGGAAACCCGCCACGCACGCTCTCGTACTTCACATCTTTCACTACGCCAACGATCTCGTAATGGGTGCTGCGCTCCGGCCCTTCGAACGCCACCCATTTACCAACCGCAGATCGGTCCGCGAACGCGTGGCGCGCGAAAGCTTCATTGACCACCACCACGCGTGGGGAGGTTTCGGTATCGCGCTGGTCGAATTCGCGCCCCATCAGGATTGGGGTGCGGAAGGTCTTGAAGAAATCAGCGCCCACGGAGTTGATATGCGCAACGTCGTCTTCACTGTGCGCAGTGTCTTTCCCTTCCACGAGAAAGGCGCCATCCCAGCCGCCGCCGCTGATGGGAGGAAATTTGGATACGGCGGCCGATTCAACTCCCTGAATGGCTCTTAGTTCTTCCGGCACGCGGAGTTGCATTCGTTGAAATTGTTCGGGAGTATAGCCGAGGCGGGCGGCATTGGTGGAGAAAAGAAGAACGCCGCGACGGTCAAATCCCGGGTCCATGGCGTACATGTTCAGCAGCGTGCGACCAAACAAACCTGCGCCGATCAACAGCAGAACTGAAATTGCCATCTGCGCAACGATGAGAGCTTTTCCTAAAACCCACCGGCTTGCGCGAATCTCCGACAGCGCCGGCTGGAAGGTCTGCCGCATGGTCTGCAGCGCGGGAGCCAGGCTGAACAAAATGCACGCGGCCAGCGATACGGTCGCGGCGAACAGAAGGACCCGCCCGTCCGGAGCCACATCAAGCTGCATGCGAGGGCCACCGTTCGACAACATCCAAACCAGGCCTTCATCAAAAACGAAGGCCAGCAGCACACCGAGCGCGCCGCCTGCCACCGCCAGCAGCAATCCTTCAGTGAGCAGTTGCCTCGCCACGCGGCCGGGGCCTGCCCCGATAGCCAGCCGCACCGCAATTTCAGATTGGCGCGCCGCGGATTTGGCCAAAAGCAAGTTCGCCAGGTTGGCACAGGCAAGCAGCAGCACCAAGGCCACCATCGCCATCAGAATGACTAATGGTTCGCCAAAACGCCGCCGGAGATCGTCGAAGCCGTTCCCGCCCGGCTGCACTTCCACGTACTCATTCAGGCGCGCCCGGCGATCGCGATCGTACTGATCCTTCCGCGCATCCGCCGTTACGATGTTGGCGAATACTTTCTCTGTTTCCGCGCGCGCCTGGCTGATGGTGCGGCCGGGTTTCAGCCGCCCCATGAGCGTGAGCCAGTTGTAGTCGGGCTGTTGCAGCCATGAATCTCCGCCTCGAACCTGCGCGTCCATCGTGAGCGGGACGGTGATGTCCGGTTCCTCGCCGACTACGGTGCCAAAGAACTCGCGCGGAGTTACGCCAATGACCGTGAACATCGTGTTCAGCCGCTTGAAGGTTTTTCCGATGACGGCCGGGTTCGAGGCGAATCGGCGTTCCCAATAGCGATAACTGATCACCGCATAGGCGCTAGCGCCCGGCGCCCGATCCGCCGATTCATCGAACATGCGGCCAACCGCCGCGCCCAGACCAAGCAGTTGGAAGTAGGAGCCTGACACCAGGTCGAAATTCACAGGCTCGATACTCCCGTCAATTTTGATATCGACTCCAGTGATGGTATTGCGCGCGAGCAAAGAGTCAAAGCTGCGGAGTTCTTTTTGGAACGATTGAAAGAGTGGATAGGACACGTGGGCCGCACCATAAGGCGGATGAAACCTCGTAATCACGACCAGCCGCTGCGGCTCGCGAACGGGCATCATACGGAACATCACGCGATCCATCAGGCTGAAGATGGCGGTATCCGCGCCGATCCCGAGCGCCAGCGAAAGGATGGCGACGATGGTGAACCCGGGGCTGCGCCGCAGCATCCGTATGCCATGACGGCAATCCCGCAGAAAGTCTTCGACCCAGCGAGTACCGCGTGCATCGCGGCAGGCTTCCGCAACCTGGCCTTCGCCACCGAACTCGATACGTACGCGACGCGTAGCTTCTTGCAAATCCACGCCTTCGCTAATCAACTCCGCGATGCGGCGCTCCACGTGATAGCTGAGTTCTGTTTCGAGTTGGCGTTCCAACTGGTCGCCATGGAACAAGCGTCGCAACCAGTTCACGGCGCGGCCTCGCTCTTCATCACCAGCCGAACGGCTGCCGTGAGGCGCTGCCAGTTGTCATCTTCTAAGGCGAGCTGTTTCTCGCCTGCTTTGGTGAGCGAATAGTATTTGGCCTCACGTCCGGTCTCGGAGGGCCTCCACTCGGCGGCCAGCCATTTCCTATTCTCCAATCGATGCAGCGCCGGGTAGAGCGAGCCTTGCTGCACTTGCAACACGTCTTTGGAAATCTGCTTGAGCCGCGCGGCGATGCCATAGCCATGGATCGGTTCCAGGGCCACGACTCTGAGGATTAACATGTCCAGAGTCCCCTGAGGCAAGTCGGTTTTGGGCTTTATCACTGACACCTCGCTCTTCTACATATACTACGCGATGTGTAGAAGCGCAATGCCTTGACCTTAGTTTTCTAGTCTAAAAGGATGAGGCGATATTGTGCGATATGTTACGGGCCGATCGCGCTTCTGATTCGGGGTGAACGCGAAAGTCGTAACCTATCCCTTTCCTTACCCATCCGTCTAAGCGAGCAAGGTAGGAACTTATCCGTGAAAACTAAAGTGCAAGCCAAGTTGCTGGTGCTATTTACCGGTGTGGGGTTATCGATTGCCTCCGCCAAGACATACCACGTCGTTGTGCCCGATCATGCTGAGATGGCAGGAGCCAAGCTCAGAGCGGGGGATTACAGCGTCAAGATTGATGGAACGAAGGCGATCCTGATTGGCGACGAAGACAACAAGAAAATAGAAGCCAACGGAGCCGTACAGACCGCGGAGAAGAAATTCGCGGAGACCACGCTTGAGGTAGTCAAGGGTAGTGATGGAATCAACCACATCACCGCGATTGACCTTGGCGGCACCACAACGCGCCTTACTTTCAGCAACTAGATGATCCGGGGGCACGTTTCCGATTGGGGGCGTGCCCTGACGGTTTTTCGCTCTGGTTTTCCGGGGTATAATCGCGGCCAGAGGTAGTTGTTATGCAATTCCGCCTTAGCTTGTTAGCATCTGCCGTGATTTGCGCGGGGGCA
>Ga0326727_10017897_pt1 | contig 14585 bp, 13 predicted proteins | sample MB2enrmetagenome_FD_207643 | JGI IMG/M metagenome (GOLD analysis project Ga0326727, IMG submission 207643) | Lab enriched peat soil microbial communities from McLean, Ithaca, NY, United States - MB29MY | ecosystem: Environmental > Terrestrial > Soil > Wetlands > Peat | place: USA: New York... | reverse complement strand
GCCGGCGCGGCCGGCCAGTTGGGACAGGCATTGCTCCGGGAGGCGGCCGCCAGGAACTGGAAGGCGGTGGGCGCCGATTTGAAGGGGATGGATATCACCGATCCCCGGGCGATCCGGCGGCAGTTGGCCCGGCACCGGCCGGAAGTGGTGGTGAACGCCGCCGCGGCCACCCGGGTGGACGACCTGGAGCAGGATGCCGACCTGGCCTTGAAGGTCAACGGCCTGGGGCCGCGCAACCTGGCGGTGGCCTGCCGGCAACTGGGGTGTAAATTGATTCACCTCTCCAGCGACTATGTCTTTGACGGGGCCAAGGACCGCCCCTACCTGGAATGGGACGCACCCGGCCCCCTGTCGATCTATGGCCGGAGCAAGCTCCTGGGGGAGGAATTGGTGCGGCAGCAATGCCCCGATCATTTCATCGTTCGCACCGCCTGGCTTTACGGTCTGCCGGGCCCCAACTTCGTCACCACCATCCTGGGGAAAGGCAGGAGTTTGCCGCCGGGACAGGAGTTAAGAGTAGTGAATGACCAGCGGGGCAGCCCCACCAGCACCCTGGCCCTGGCGCCGCAACTCCTGGCCCTGGCCCAAACCGAGGCCTTCGGCACTTATCACGCCACCTGCCAGGGAGAGACCAGCTGGTACGAGTTTGCCCGCCTGATTGTCAAGACCGCTGGCCTCCGGGTGGCAGTGGCTCCCTGCAGCACTGCCGAATATCCTCTCCCGGCCCGACGCCCGGCCAATTCAGTGCTGGCCAACCGCCTCCTTAAGCTCCAGGGCCTGGACCAGATGCCCCACTGGCAGACGGCCTTTCGAGAGTTCTGGGAGATCTTCGGGGAGCGGCTATGAGCGTGGTTCTGGTAACCGGCGGCGCGGGATTCATCGGCGCCAATTTCATCCATTTTCTCCGGAAGCACCGCCCGGACTGGCGCCTCCTCAACCTGGATCTCCTGACTTACGCCGGCAATCTGGAGAACCTGGCTGCCTTTTCAGGGGACCCGCACCTCACTTTTGTGAAAGGGGACGTGGCCGACCAAGGCCTGGTGGCCGGGCTGTTCGCCCGGCACCCTATCACCCGGGTGGTGCATTTCGCCGCAGAAACCCACGTGGACCGCTCCATTCTGGACCCCGGGGTCTTCGTGCGCACCAATGTCCTGGGAACCTGCAACCTGTTGGACGCGGCCCGGGAGCATTGGCAAGGGCCGGCGGCCGAGTCCGGACCCCGGTTTTTGCAAATCAGCACCGATGAGGTTTACGGCTCCCTGGGCCCGCATGAGCCCCCGGCGACCGAAGCCTCCGCCTATGCCCCCCGCAGTCCGTATGCGGCCTCCAAGGCGGGGGCCGATTTCCTGGCCCGCTCCTACTTCCACACCTACGGACTGCCGGTGCTCATCACCAATTGTACCAATAATTACGGCCCCTACCAGTTTCCGGAGAAGCTCATTCCTATTTGCCTGAGCCAGGCCCTGGAGGGGAAGCCCATCCCCATCTACGGCCGGGGGGACAACATCCGGGACTGGCTCTTCGTGGAGGACCATTGCCGGGCCCTGCTGCTGGTGTTGGAGCAGGGCGCCCCGGGGGAGACCTACAATATCGCCGGGGGTCAGGAGAAGCCCAACCTGGAGCTGGTGCGCCTGCTGCTGCGGGTGCTCTCTGAGTTGCGCCCGGAGCTGGGGGACCTGGAACGCCTGATCACCTTTGTCGCGGATCGCCCCGGCCATGATTGGCGCTATGCCCTGGACACCGGGAAAATCGAGGCTCAATTGGGCTGGCGCCCCCAAGTCACCCTGGAGCAGGGTCTCCGGGATACGGTGAGCTGGTACCTGGCCCAGGCAGGCTGGCTGGAGCGGGTGCGCTCCCGGGCCTATCGGGACTTCCTGCGCCGGCAGTACGGCGCCGCGGTGGCGGAGGGCGGCGGACGTCTTGGGGGCAAGGCAAAAGTTAAAAGGTAAAGGTTTGCCTTTTTACTCCGCGTCCTCCGCGTCTCTGCGGTGAATCCCGACTCTATTTTTCACCGCAGAGGCGCAGGGCGCGCCGAGAAATCGATCTTTACTTTTTACTTTTGCCTTTTTCGGAGCAGCTCACTATGACTTGCGACCGCGACACCCTGGTGCGTTGGGACCGGGAACACCTCTGGCATCCCTTCACCCAAATGCAGGGCTTCCGGGAGGAAGAACTCCTGATCATCACCCGGGGAGAAGGCAGCTATCTCTTCGATCAGGAAGGCAACCGCTACCTGGACGGGGTCTCCTCCCTCTGGGCCAACCTCCACGGCCACCGGCGCCCGGAGTTGGACCAGGCCTTGAGCAGCCAACTGGAGCAGGTGGCCCACAGCACCCTCCTGGGGCTGGCCCATCCCCCGGCCATCCTCCTGGCCCGGCGCCTGGCTCACTTAACTCCGGCCGGCCTCACCAGGGTCTTTTTCTCCGACGACGGCTCCACCGCGGTGGAGGTGGCCCTGAAGCTGGCTTTCCAGTACTGGCAAAACCGGGGGGACCGGGAGAAGCGGCGGTTCTTGAAGTTGAGCAACGGCTACCACGGCGACACCCTGGGCGCGGTGGCGGTGGGGGGCATCCCGCTGTTCCACGAAATCTACCACCCCCTGCTATTCGACACCCTGGAGGCCCCTGCCCCTTACTGCTACCGCTGCCGCCACCGGGAGGACTGCCGGGAGCAATGCCTGGAGGCCCTGGAAGCCCAGGTGGCCGGGCATCACCGGGAGCTGGCCGCGGTCATCCTGGAGCCGGTAATGCAGGGGGCGGCGGGCATGATCCCGCAACCCCCGGGTTACCTGGCCAGGGTGCGGGAGGTGACCCGGCGCCACCGGGTGCTCCTGATCGCCGACGAAGTGGCGGTGGGCTTCGGCCGCACCGGCAGGATGTTCGCCTGCCAGCACGAGCAGGTGAGTCCGGACCTCATGTGCCTGGCCAAGGGCATTACCGGGGGCTATCTGCCCCTGGCCGCCACCCTGGCCAGCGATGAGATTTATCAGGCCTTTTTAGGGGAATATCAGGAATTCAAAACCTTTTTCCACGGCCACACCTATACCGGCAACCCCCTGGCCGCGGCGGTGGGGCTGGCCAGCCTGGATATCTTCGAAAAGGAGCGGCTGATTGAGGCCCTGGTGCCGAAGATCGAGCTGCTCACCCGGCTCCTGGCGGAGATGGCCGGCCATCCCCACGTGGGCGAGATCCGCCAGCGGGGGCTGATGGTGGGGATCGAACTGGTGCGGGACCGGGGTTCCCGGGAGCCCTGGCCGCCGGCCCATCGAGCCGGCCATCGGGTAATCCTGGCAGCGCGCCGCCTGGGGGTTATCCTGCGCCCACTGGGGGACGTCATCGTCCTGATGCCGCCCCTGAGCATCTCCCCCAGGGAACTGGAGGACCTGGCCAGGATCACCCATGAGGCCATCGACCGGGGAACGACCTTAGATTGATATGCCCTTAGGCTGGGCCCGGCTTTAATTGTAGATAATGGCAAGATAGCCGCTATTACCGAATACCGATTCTCCCAAGTTTTTTGACAGATGGCCAGTTGCCACTCCATAGGGGGTGTGTATCATGTGGCCTCTGCCTTTCCCCTGGCGCATAATTACCGGAGTGGTGGTATCTTCAAAATCTACAAAAAGGATTCGATTTGAGGAAAACTTGTGCTATCTTGCGTTCAATAAGACGATTGGGCCACAAAAAGGCGAACTTCTTTGGGATAACCTCCCCGGACGGCAGGTTCCAAAACCAATTTTTGACCGCCGTGGCCAAGACTGCGGCATAATCCCGGTTTAATTTTTTGGGAAAAAAGTACTGTCTTTTACTATCTTCATTGTATATATAAATTAACTTCCCGAACCCAAGGAGAACAGGAGTACCAGACACAGCGATCCCGCGATCTTGTCCATATCCACGCACACCCGGGAGGGCGGCATGAACGGTTACGGTCTGGCGAGATTTTTCCTGGCGGGGCTGGCGCTTCTGGCCCTGGTGGCCTGCGGCGAGAGGCCCCTCGACGTGGAGGCTCTGAAAAAACAGCCCAAGCAATACGTGGGTTCGGATACCTGCAAGCTCTGCCACCTGGAGCACTACGACTCCTGGAAGATGACCCTCCATTCCCGCGCGACCCAGGACGCCCAAAAGAACCGGGACGCCATTGTCGCCCCCATCGATGAAAAAGTAATTCGCGCCGATTTGGCTAAGGCAAAGCTCAAAATACCGGTTGACCAGGTCTACATCCCCAAAGAGGAAGATATTAAGTATACCCAGGGCAGCCAGTGGAACCAGCGCTTCCTGGTGGAAAAGACTGGGAAACTATACATTGCACCCATCCAGTACAATATTGATAGCCACCGCTGGATGCCTTATGCTGAAGGGGACCCCGATTGGGATAAGAAACCTTGGATACTCAAATGCGGCGGCTGCCACGCCACCGGGGTAAATATCGAGAAAAACACCTTTATCGAGCCCGGGGTTGGCTGCGAAGCCTGTCACGGCCCGGGTTCCTGGCACGCGGCCCTGCCCAAGACTGCGGTCTTCGAGAAACGCCAGACCATCGTCAACCCGGCCAAGCTTACCATGGGAGTGGCGGTGCAGATCTGCGGCTCCTGCCATACTCGGGGCGAATCCACCATGTTGACGGGCGCTGAGTGGCCGGTGGGCTACCAGCCCGGCAAGGCCATCGGACCTTTCTTCAAGGAGCCCACCTTTGCCGCCGGCGACGTGAAGACGGCCTATGCCAACGAATTTGCCAAAGGCCACCATCAGCAATATCTGGATTGGAAGCAATCTATGCATTATAAAGAAGGGGTGACCTGTACCTCCTGCCACTTTGTGCACCAGATCGGCATGCCCCCCACCCGGTCCCAAACTGTCCAGGCCGGCTCCAAGCAGTGCCTTACCTGTCATGATATCATCAACAGGAACCTGGGCCATTCCATTCACTCCTTCGGCAACTGCGTGGGTTGCCACATGCCCAGGATTGTCACCAGCGCCGAATCCGGGGATCTCCACAGCCATGTCTTCGTCTGTCTGCTGCCTAAGGATTCCATGGCCAACCCGGCCCTCCCCAATTCCTGCGAGGGCTGTCATATTTACAGGGGAGAGTCTATCGATTACCTGCAAGCTGCCTGGGATGCCCTGGTTAAGCTACCGGTGCCGGTGGGCCAACCCGTGAAGATGGCGATCCCCGAGTCTGAGGCTCCGCAAGAGACGCCTGAGAAAGCGAAAGCCGCCAAAGAGTCACCGAAAAAATAAGGGGAAGCTCGATGAGGTCGCGGCGGGTTCTCAGGCGAAGCATCCTGTGGATGGCACTGGGAGGGCTGGGACTCCTGCTGGTATTACCCGCGGTGGCCCCGGCCCAAGAGGAAGTGACCACCTCTCTAAGGCGGTACAAAGACCGGGAGGCCTCGACCGGGTACTACGAAGACTACGAAGTCGAGCCCCGGGGTTTGCGCCCCTTTGTCGGCGTCCCCGGGGCGCTGCGGCCCTCCTTCCCTTATAGCCCTAAGGCCGCAGAAATCCGCGTCCGCACTTACCTGGCCGATTCCCATCGGGCCGTCAAGTTTTACGAAGTGATGACCTGTGTGGCATGCCACGCGGAGGAGGCCAGGGACATCCACACTACCCGGGGGAACCTTACCTGCCGCCAGTGCCACGGCGGTGAGCCCATTGCCTCCATCGCCCATTACTTCTCCCCTCTGAACCCCGTCCGGCGCCACGCTTACGTGTGCTCCAAGTGCCACGAGGGTTCCAGCGCCTCCTTTGCCACTTACGTGGTCCATGAACCCAACCCCGGGGCCTTGGAAACCCGAAAGACTTTCTCCTCCCTGTTTTACGCCGACTGGTTCATGTCTCTTCTGATTGTCGGCACCATGGGCTTCTTTGTCGCGCACACCGCAGTATGGGTGAGCAAGGAGCTTTACCACGTCTTCACCGAGAAAGAAAGAAAGCCCGAAGATGAATGACCAGGTTCGGATAATCCGGTTCAATGTCATCCATCGGCTGTTTCACCTGTTCATCATGGTCACTTTTCTCATCCAGGGCGTTACCGGTCTCTGCCGGCTGCTTTACATCACTTCCTGGGGCAAAGCTCTTACCAATTTTTTCGGCGGTTACGAGTCCGTCACCACCATCCACTGCCGGGTGGGCGTGGCTATGCTCCTGGGCTTTGCGGTGCACCTCGTCTATATCCTGCTGAAAGTGGAGTGGAAAGCGCTGCGGCAAAACCTCTTTCACCCGGACTCCCTGGTGCCGCGGCTCCAGGATGTCATTCACGTGGGCCAGCGCCTCCGCTGGTTTTTAGGGCTGGGCCCGCCCCCGGCCTTTGACCGCTGGACTTACTGGGAGAAGTTTGACTACCTGGCGGTCTTCTGGGGGGTGCCCCTTTTGGGGGTTACCGGCCTCCTGCTCATGTACCCCCTGGTCACCAGCTATTTCCTGCCGGGCTGGGTGCTCAATGTGACCCTCTTATTGCACCGGGCCGAAGCGCTGCTGGCTATGCTCTATATCTTCATTATCCACTTTACCGTGGGCCATTTCCGCCACGGCATGTTCCCCATGAATGAATGCATGTTTGCCGGCAGTGTGGAGTTGGAGGAGGTACGGCGGGAAAAGCCGCTGTGGATCGTGCGCCTGGAAGAAGAAGGAAAACTGGCGGAAGCCATGGTCCCGGCACCGGCCCGTTGGTTCCGGGTGGTTTATTTCATCTTTGGTTACACGGCCTTGGCCGTGGGCCTCTACCTGTTGTTGATTCTCTTAATTTACCGCAATTACGTATAGTGGCACTAGAAGGCAGAAGAAAAAGGCAGTTATGATACCCACTGGGGACAATTGATGGTAGAATTCACGGCATGGTACTGGGAGCCATTTTCTTATTGTCCTTTGCCGGTGGCCTGGCAGAGTTGATAAATCTGAGCCCCGATTGGTCCACAGAATCTGGTGCAGGCATTTTTACAGGACAAGTTCTAGCTTGAGCTTACGAGTTAGGTGGCAAGAGTGGCTCAACCGCGTCCTCATTGTTTTAACCTTGCTTCTATCGTGCACCGGGGGTAAACTGGGAATGGCGGTGGTTCCGCCGTTCGTGATTGCCTGGCCAAATATGTAGAGGGGAAATGCGGTCTGTGCCATAAAACAAAGGTTCGCAGTTTAATACCACATCACGTTCGCTACAACCGAGACAGTAACGGCGTAGTGAACAATTGCCGGGCGCCTGGGGTAGGCCTCGGTGTTCTTATCTCTTCTCAGAGCCGGCTGCATTGGGCGGGCCGAAGCCGGCTGTCCGTTCCCAAACCAAAGGAGGAAAAATGAAATCTGTAGTGACAGCCCTCTTATTGTTGTTGCTGGCAATGGCGCCGTCTGCATGGGCTCAAGGCGGTTCCGTGGAAAAGGGAAAAGCCCTCGTAGAGAGCAAACGCTGCGCCCTGTGCCACAAGGAAGGCGGAAACCTGGGGAAGCCCATGGAAATGGTTGTCGGGACCAATAACGACGCTTACCTCAAGGGGGCGATCACCAACCCCAAGAAAATCTGCGGGCCCCAAGTAAAAATGCCGGAATTCAAGTTGAGCGATGCAGAACTGCAGGACGTCATCGCGTATCTGCGATCCATTGCGAAACACTGAGGGTGGTGACCGGCTGCCTCCGCCCTTTTAGCATCAATTTGGAACCCCAATAAAATAACCACGCTGGCGCTGCCCCGAGGCAGCGTTGCTCACTGCTATATATCCACTATTACTTTGCGTGCCGGGCGGGCCAGGAGGCCGCACTGCCTCGGGGGCTTTGCCGGGGACCGGTCGGGTCGGCTTTCGCCGGCCGCTGCGGACGTGCCCGGCTATTCTTATCCTCAAAGAATTTTTTTCATTTCCCAAGAGAATCTCGTTCATACCCATACTTTGCCGCGGTTCCGGCTCGCGCCCCCTATAAGCTAACCATCGGTAATTGCAGGAAATATTTTCCTGGCCCACCTTGGCATGATCCTTGGATCAATAGCTAATAAAGCCTTTGCCGCGGCTAGTCTCGTGTTTCGGGAATTTGTTTAAGATATCTTGGCCCTAAAAACGCCCCCTTCCGAAGAGTGGAGGTGGTTGGGGGGAGGATGATAACGTTTTAGAATAGCAAAAAAAATCCCCCACCCCGACCCTCCCCCCTCAAGTGGGAGGGGATAAAAGCCGATTTCTTTTTAGAAGGTTTTCCTGAAACACTAGGCGGCGAGCCGCGGGCGCCAGCTCAGCGCCCGCCAACCAAAGGAGACACGGATGCGAGACTCGTTCGAAGGGTTATCGTCCCCGAACCCTGGAATGGAGTTGCTTTATACCCCCAGCCGCCCGGATGGCGTCCCCTACCCGGATGTCCTGCCGTCCGTCCTGGTCGTCGATGACGATGACCAGTGCCGCAGCGTTCTCCTGAACTATCTGGAGCTTATCCGCTATGCCGGCAAGGGCGCCGCCAATGCCTCCGCAGCCCTGGAAATCCTGGCTCAGGAGCGGATCGATCTGGTGGTCAGCGACATTAAAATGGAAGGCATGGATGGGGTGGAGTTGATGCAAGAGGCTCACCAGACTTATCCCCAGGTGCCCTTCATTATCATGACCGGTTATGCCCTGGAATATTCCTGCCATGACATCATTAATGCCGGGGCCAGCGACTTCATTGCCAAGCCCTTCTCCCTGGGGGAACTGAAGGCCAAGATTTGGCGGATTCAGAAAGAAAAGGACATTCTGCGGCGACTTCAACATAGCCTGGCCAGGCTCAAAGACCTCATTGAGAACACGGAGGGGGCCCTGGCCTCCACTCTGGAACAGAGAGCCGCGGGGCGCCAGAATCGCGTCGGCGACCTGGCCTGCGCCATCGCCAGGGAAATGGGGCTCCCGGAAGAACGAATCGAGGTCCTGCGCCTGGCCGCCTTCGTCCACGATATCGGCAAGATGGGGGTTCCCGCCGACAGTCTGACCAAACCGGGAGCACTGACCGCCAGCGAAATGAACCTGATTAAGGTTCATTGTCAGGCATTTTTTGAGATCTTGAATACCGTCGAATTTCCCAGGCCCCTCTCCGAAATGGTCTTCCAGCACCAGGAAAGGGTTAACGGTTCGGGGTATCCCCTGGGGCTTAAGAAGCCCATGATTATCTTGGAGGCCAGGATCCTGGCGGTGGCCGAGGTGCTGGAAGCCCTGAGCTCCCAGCGGCCTTACCGGCCAGCCCTGGAATTAAGCGCCGCCCTGGAAGAAATCTCCAAGAATCGAGTGCTCTATGATGCCGAGGTGGTGGATGCCTGCCTGAGGCTGTGCCACGAAAAAGGATTTACCTTCGGAAGCTCATAAAGGGGGACAGGCATCCCGCCTGCCATCCCTTCTGACAATTTCTCCGGCTCCACTCTTAGAAGTTCAAGGTTCAAAGTTCAACGTTCAAGGTTAAACCGAAAACCGAAAACCCCTCACCCGGGATGGCACTCCCGGGAGATTCTCCGGACCAATCTCAGGAGAAGTCCGCAGCAAGAAAATCCTCTCCCCTCCCCGGCCCGCTCCGCTAGTGCCGGGTTTTAGAAATATCTTTAAAAATATTACCATTAATCATACGCTTACTGCCTAACTCCCCAACCTGAACCCTTATTGTTTGCCCCCTTCCGTGCCGCCCGACAAGCTACCCGTCTTGCCCAGATCAATGAGGGGGATGGCCCCTCCGGAGACTTGAGGTAAGATACCGTTCCATTTCTCGATACCCTTGTACTGCACCAGGATCGGGGTGATCGACCGTGATAGGGCATCATTGGCCTTGGCCTGTCCCTGGGCCACCACGAGAATGGATTCAGCCTCTCCTTTTGCCGTGGCGACCTTTTGCTGAGCTTCAATCTCGCGTTGGGCCAAGACCTGTTTCTGCGTTTCGACTTGTTGCTGGGCCACTTGCTTGGCCTCGATGGCCCCTTCATATTCAGGAGAGAATCGAATATTGGCAAAGTAGATATCATCGACGATGATGTGGTACCTCTCCAGGTTCTCCCCCAATTTGGTCATCGCCCGCTTCCGGATCTCCTCTCTTTTGGGAAGAATTTCCCCGATGGGGTAGGTCGGCACCACCTCCTTGACGAAATCATTGAAGGCCGGGTCGATCACCTTGTCGGCAAAATCGAGCCCCACTTTCTGGTAAAGGTCATTGACATAAGCCGGATCGATATGGAAGTTCATCATCCCCGTCATTTTCACATTCTGGTATTCCTTTGAAGAGGCATCGATCTCTCTGAACGGATGGGGTTGCACCTTGACATCCACCTTGATGACTCTTTCGGCAATGGGCACTATAAAGTTGAGCCCCTCCCCCATGATTCTCTTCTCTACGCTCCCCCACCAGAGGACCACCCCCCGGTGGCCAGCCGGGACGATGACAAAGGTGCCCCAGCCGACGAAAAGGATGATGGCGATCAAGATGATAATTCCAAGATTCCGTGGATTCGGCTTTTTGAATTCATTTAGGTTGATGACTTTTTCCGCCACGTTTTCCTCCTCTTGGGTGTCTTAATCGAGATGATGCGCACTACCCGAGCCAATCCCAAAAATTTTGGGACCATTCTCCCTAAGTTCATGGCAGAAAACGAGACCCTCTTCCCGAACCCGTTCGGCTCATTGAGTATCATAGCATGAATATTTTTTAAAAAACGCTTTTCTTAAGGATTAGGGCATATCCACGAGGTTCCTACCATCGTCTCAAATCCGGATCCGCCACCGTTTTTGTCCCGGAGGCGTATAAATTTAAGGGAAAAGTAAAAAGGTAAAACTTTTGCCTTAACCCCCTCCCGGCCTCACCCCGGCGCCGCAAACTTCCATGGATTTGCGAGAGCCTTGATGCTATAGTGGGGTTTAAAATTTTTTTTATAGGTCCTCCCCGGGAAAGGAAATCGGCATGAATCCATGGAAAATCGGCTTTGTGGGCACCGACGGCCGCACCTTGCTGGCCGCCCTGGAGACCAGCCGGGCCACCAGCGAGCTCTATCCCGGCAACTACCGGGGGCAGGTGGTGCGGGGCACCCCGGCCATGCCGGCCTGGGCCCGGAGAGTTGGCTGGCCGGTGGATTTCCTGCCGGTGGCCGACCATTCCGCCCCGGCCTATGCCGAGGCGCTGATCCGGGCCTTCCGGGAAGGGGCCCTGGACGCCGCCCTGGTCATGCCCGAGTCCCTGGTCTTCGACGGCCTGGTGGACCTGGTGGCCGAAGCCGGCCATGGCGGCCGGATCATCGGTCTGAGCCGGCAGGCCGCCTTTGTGGAGGCGGACAAGATCGCCTGCAAACACCTGTGCCGGGAGGCGGGCATCCCGGTGGCCCCGGCCTGGGTGGAGGCCGACGCCCGGGATTACCGGTCCGTTTTGGGAACCTGCCTGGAATATCTGCATGGCTTCGGCGGCGCGGTCCTGAAGTATCCCTTCACCGCCGGCGGCAAGGGGGCCCGCATCATCGGCAATACCTGGGAAATCCGGGAGGTCTATGAGCTGCTGCTCAACGATTACCGGGAGGACTACCTGAAGGGGTTCGGCAAAAAAGCCCCCTGGCCGCTGCTCATCGAGTCCCGCATGTCCGGGGTGGAGATCAGCTTCACCATCCTGGTGGATAAAGACGGCCATCACCAGTTCCTGCCCACGGCCATGGACTATCCCGAGCGTTTCGCCGGCCCGCCGGGCCTCGACAACCCCATCACCGGCGGCATGGGCTCCATCTCGCCCCACCCCCTGGAGTCTCCGGAACTGCTGCTCCTGGCGGAAGAGACCATCGCCCGTCCCCTTATCCTCAAGATGCGAGAGCGGGGCCTCCTGCGGCAGTGCGTCCTCTACCCCGGGTGTTTCGTCTCCTTCGGAGCGGACTTTAAACCCACCGCCATTCGGGTGTGCGAAATTAATATCCGCCCCGGGGAGCCGGAGTTCCAGCCCATCGTCAAACGGCTGCGCAATCTGGGGCCCTTGCTGCGGGCCATGGTGGAGGGCAGGCTTAACCAGGTGGCCCCGGAGGTCAGAAGCGACCAGATCTCCCTCTGCCTGGCCCTGGTCACCGGCCCCGGCGGTCCCAAACAGCAGAAGGGCTACCCCTGGTCCCTGACCAAAGGGGAGGCCCTGGAGTTGGATTTCGATTATTTCGACAAAAAGAAGATCACCGTGATCCCATCCGCCATGGATTGGGACGAGGGGGTGTTCAAATCCGACGGCTCCCGGGTGGCTTACCTGGTGGCCAACGCCACCGTCAAGGAAGGGCAGCAGCGGGGCCAGGTGGTGGAAACCTTGCGGCAGAAATTGCTCAACGCCTTCGACCTCGGCAAGATCCGGGTGATCCCCCGGGAAAACCAGGCGGGCAACCGCCTGGCCCTGCGCCGGGACATCGGCCTCCATTACCGGCAGGCGGAGCGGCTGAGGGGATGACTGGAGGGGAGGGCCGGAGGACGGCAAACTTATGGTGGGCGGCGCCCACCCTACATGGCGCCCACCTTACATTTTTCATTCACTGCACCTGATTTTCCTTGGGGTCCCCGTGGAATTTCAGGGCCGCGGGGCGCTGGCTATTGTCGATGTAACGGTTCCAGTAATCCCGCAGAGCCCGTAGGGCGGAAAAGCGAAGCGCATCCCGCCTTGAGAATTTTTTCATTTCAGACTTTTCTTTTCCCTTTCCCCTTTTTTCCCAGCCTTTTTCCTAAAACCTGCACAGGCTGGAAGCCTGTGCCACCAACTGACCCCTAACCCCTAACCCCTGACCACTACTCCCTTTCACTGCACCTGATTTTCCTTGGGGTCCCCGTGGAATTTCAGGGCCGCGGGGCGCTGGCTATTGTCGATGTAACGGTTCCAGTAATCCCGCAGGTCCTGGATGGCCTGTTTCACCTCGATGGCCGCGCCCTGGGCCCGCAGTTGTCCCAGGCAGTAATAGAGTTCGTTGAGCAGGCGGATCTGGGTAATGCCCGCCACCTGGTCAAAATCCTCCGGCGCCAGGGATTCCAGGTTGATCTTTTCCAGCTCTGCCAATTCGTGGAGGATCTCCTCCACGATGCCACCGAGCAGGTCCTGGTAGTAATCGGGGCGGCCCAGGTCCAGGCGGCGGCCCCGGCTCAGGGTGACCGCGGGGGTCATGTCAGCAGGCCGGCGCCTTGTCTTTCAGGTAGTGATAGATGGCGCCGTCGTATGCGTGGGTGAGCTGGAAGACTTTGCGGGCCAGGGCGAAGCGGGTGCTTAGATTGGTGGCTCCTTTGTTGAGCTTCATTTCGTGGATCACCAGGGCGTAGTCCGCCGGGTCCACCACCACCGTGACCGCCTGGTAATTCTTGGCCGCGGCCCTGAGCAGGGTGGGGCCGCCAATGTCGATGTTTTCGATGGCGTCCTCCAGGGTGCAGCCGGGTTTGGCGATGGCCTGTTCGAATTGGTAGAGATTCACCACTACCAGGTCAATGAAGCCGAGGTTTTGCTGCTGCATCTGCTCCAGGTGGCTGGCCAGGTCCCGGCGGGCCAGGATGCCGGCGTGCACCTTGGGGTGCAGGGTCTTGACCCGGCCATCCAGCATCTCCGGGAAACCGGTGAAGTCCGAGACCTCGGTCACCGGGACCCCTCCTTCCCGCAATATCTTGGCGGTGCCCCCGGTGGACAGAATCTCCACCTGGTGACCGGTCAGGAATTGACCGAACTCGACGATGCCGCTTTTATCGGTGACGCTGATCAGGGCCCGGGCAATGGGTTTCATATCTTCCTTCATCTCCAGTTATCAGGAATTTTTGCCGTTCTTGCCTTTTCCGGCAAGTCATTCCCTCCGTTTTCGGTTTTCGGTGACAGTCAAAAGCAATCACAGGCGAGACGCCTGTGCCCCTTGATTTGCCTTGAACCTTGAACCTTGAACCTTGAACCTTTGAACCAGCCCCTTAACCGAGAAAGAGCCTCAGGGCTTCCTGCTTCAGGCGCCGGAAATCTTCCTCGGCCTGATGCAGTTGTTTTTGGCGGAGGGCGTGCCTGATCTTGCGCACTGTTTCATCCAGGCTCAGGGGCTTGAAGACGATGTCCACCTGCTCATAATAGACCAGGTGCTGGGTCTGGGCCCGCTGCTGCACCATGATGATGAAGCGGGTGCCGGGATGGCGGGAGCTGACCTGCTCCAGGAACTTCTGGTAGTGCAGCTGCTTGGGATCGGTGATGATGAGATCGTAGGTGCACTGCTCCAAGGCCTCCAGTGCCTCGGGCTCGGAGTTTACCAGCTTGAAGCTCTCATAGCCGCAGAGTTTGATGACCGCAGAGAGGAATTCCCGAACCCATTGCTCCTGATCCACTACCAGGATGCGCGCCTGGCAACCGGTATCCTCGGGCATCACGGGGCCTCCTTAAGGCTGCTGCTAATAATTTATCAAAAATGCACCGACTGGCAAGAGAGTGGCGGAATTTTTGAGAGAAGCCGCGGCCGGCGTCTGGCGCGGGCGGGGAATCACTTAAAAAGAAATCTCCTCTTCCGGGTTGATGAGGTTCATAATCAGTCCGGTCATCACCTTGGGATAGAAATAGGTGGATTTCCGGGGCATGGTGAGGCCGGCGGAGGCTACCTCCTGCACCTGCTCGATACGGGTGGGATTGAGGATAAAGGCCATGCGGGCCTCCCTCTGG
>Ga0326727_10017896_pt1 | contig 14585 bp, 15 predicted proteins | sample MB2enrmetagenome_FD_207643 | JGI IMG/M metagenome (GOLD analysis project Ga0326727, IMG submission 207643) | Lab enriched peat soil microbial communities from McLean, Ithaca, NY, United States - MB29MY | ecosystem: Environmental > Terrestrial > Soil > Wetlands > Peat | place: USA: New York... | reverse complement strand
TCACAGCGGGATCGTTCAGGTACCGGCGGTCGCTGCGGGGGATGAAATCCCTACTGAGGTGGCGGAAGACGTGAAGGAAGGCACGAGCGGGATGAACAAGGAAGAAGACGAAGAGTTGGAGATGGAGCTGGCCCAGTCTGTGGCGTCGGCAACCCCGTTCGAGGCAGGTCGACTCGCCGCGGACGTCCTGCCCATCCATGCCGCCATCCTGTCAATGGGTTAGGGAAGAGCAGACCCTTTATCGCCGCGCGGGCACACGTCGCACCGGTTTGCTCGTGCGGGTATTGCCCTCGGGACTGGCGAGTTGGCTCTCCAGGGCAGCAAAGGCAGTGATGATCTCCGGTGCCTCGTACGCCCTGTTTCTCCGACCAATGTTGACCTGCCGCAGGATGCCTGCCTCGACGAGGCGCTTTATCGCGTCGTTCGCAGGGTTGAACGTGCGACCGATCAACGTGGCGGCACCGTCAACGGTGAGGACGGGGGCTCCGGGAAGGATGCGCAGAATCCGATCGGTCGCCGAATGCGCCCGAACGGACCCGAGGCGCTCTCGCCAAGAAGCCTCAACCGCTGCCGCCCGGGCCTCAAACGCCGTGGCGTCCTGCACGGAACGAGTGCAGGCTCCCGCGAAGCGACCAACCCAGATGTTGAGCCCTTCCAGTGCCCGTGGCGAGGTTGCCGAGCCGACGTGGCGGAAGGCAGTGAGTCCGTCGACGTAGCTGCGTGCCAGCGTGGCGAGCACCAACGAGACCGGCGGGAGCACCCGTTGGGCGATTCCTCGACGGCGGAGCACCATGTGGATGAGCGCACGGCCCGTGCGCCCGTTGCCGTCCACGAAGGGGTGGATCGTCTCGAACTGTGCGTGGGCGATCGCAGCCTGTGCGACCGCTGGGAGGTCGTCGGTGTTGCAGAACTCGCACAGGTCAGCGATGAGGTCCGACACAAACTCGTGGGGTGGAGGGACGAATTCCGCTGAGCACGGGTTGTAGTCGCTTCCGCCGATCCAGTTCTGCACTTCCCGGAAGTGTCCGGCGTACTCCTCCAGACGGGTGCCACAAAGCAGGCGACGGTGCAGCTCCAGGACGAGGTCTGAGGTAATGGGGTCACCCGCGCCGATGCTTTCGACGGCGTGGACCATGGCATCGATGTTGTTGAGGACTTCGTGGGCAGTGACGTCCGACGGCGTCTCAGCAAACGTCCGGACGACCTCGGCGTGCAGGAGACGTCTCGCTCCAATGACGAGCCCTTCGATCCGGGAGGAAGCGACGGCCTCGGCGCGCAGCAGGACGCGAGCAAGCGCTTCGGTATCGACGAGTGCGCTCGCCTCGGCGTCCAATCGGGTGATTGCCCTCTCGGCGTCAGCGACGTCGGCAGCGACCTCACCGTCCAGCATGATGCGGCGTCCGACTAGAGGATCGGGGACGTAGGCTTCGTACTCGCACGGTCGAGTGTCCTTCCGGGGCAGCCCGCTCCCGCCAAGGGTGCTGCTCCAGCGGCGCTTCATAACCTTTGACATGGATTCTCCTTATCTCAGGTTAGTCTACAACCTCACATACAAATCGTCGGTGCTTGAGGTTACGGCGCCACCGCGGCACTCGCCCAAGAGGCTTGCAGCCGCTGCTCGAACGCTGTCTTGGGCACAAGGATGTGCCGACCTATGCGGATGCTCGGGGAATCCGCCACGGCGCCACGCCCCGCGCCGGCGCGCGCTCCTGTTTTCGATCAGCATTCACACCACTTCCGCGAGCTATGGGTGCCGATATGGAGCGAGGCGTTTCGGGACACTGTTCAGGAATTGACGGGCGCATCGACGCTTAGCTACCGAGTCGCCGTGACGAAACTCAGAGGCGGTGGAGCGGTGTGGTCGTTCGACCCGACAATCCGGAAGAACCTCGGCGGGTGTTCGGTGGGGTTTTTGAGGCTCGAAGAGATGTGGGACGAAATGCTCCTGGCATCGACGACAAGACCAGCGGCGAACGAGATGGGACGGCTTACCCAATTGCTCAAGGCAGCCGATGTGACCACCTAGTCCGCCTCGGAATCGACAGTCAGTTCCGGCACGATGAAAGCGCCTTCGAGCTCCGGAAGGAGTGTCTGCGGTTCTGAGTGGGGACATCCGGCTTGCCGGTGTCGGCTGCCTTGCGCAGTCCTCGGGGTAGATGAATGACCTCACGAAGATCAGCGTCGTCCAGGTCTGAGTTTCACGCCGCAGAAGCCCGTCCCGGCTGAGGGCATCGTCCGCCTGCTGCCAGCTAGAAGAAGGCGTTATCGTCGGAACACCCCAGCCAACCTGTCCGGAGAACCGGCGGCAGCTCAACGTCAACCGGTCCCGTCTACGGGGAGCTCCGGACATCATCGAACTCCGAGGAAGAAGCGGGGAAGCATTCAGGCCTCGACAGAGGCACCGATCGCGTAGAACCACTATCGTTTCTAGTTGAAACTCTGCGGGTTCGTGATTCAATCCTGCAGAACCATGAAGTCACCGTCAGAGAGAGGATGGGATTTGCGTGGCGTTAGTCAAATGTCGTGAGTGCAGCTCGGAGATATCGGATTCAGCAGCGACGTGCCCCCGATGCGGTGTGTCAGCGCCTGCCGGAATGGCCTCGTTGACCTTCGTCAGATCCGGTTTCCTCAACAGTGGGATTCGTGTAGAAGTCTTTGTCGATCAGAAGCCTTTCGGTACCGTCCGAGGAAGGACGCGAGTCGTCGTACCGGTGACGCCAGGGCGACATCACATCGAGTTGCGAACGCCCCAGGGGAAGTCCACGGTCGGAAGTGTCCAAGTGTTGCGCGGTGAAACCGTCCTCACGGTGACAATGAGCACGATGGGCGCGCCAAGGCTCCAGTAGCGCTTGACGAAATCGACGGCCGGTCATGGCCTGAATCAAGGCACTAATGCGAAGGGTTCAGCAGCCAAGTGGAGCCAAAGTGCAACACTCCTCGCACGTGGTGGTCGTGTTGGCAATGTCCTTCGCGGAAGCAGTCGCATTGTCAGCTCAATAGTCAGCTATTGCCTTCGAAAGCGGTTGTGACAGCGTGGCGTCTAGGTCACTGGTTTCGCTGTTGAGAATTTGCTGCAAGTCCGCGGTGCCATCGGAAGATGGCACCTTGCCGGAATAGTCAAGCGCTCGGCCGATCTGGATTCAGAATCTACATCCGCTTGCGCTTCCGTGAGCGGACTCGCGAGGCGACTGAACCTTCGTTTCTCGCCCGGCGATTGGCCTGATCGGACGCTTCAAGCCTGGCGGCACGCCGCAGCTGGGTTCCAGCTATCACGTCCCAGAACCGCTTGACCCTAGGGGCATGAGTCTTGATGTAGTCATCGCACTGCTTGAGTTCGGCATCAGATAGAGACCCGACTGCGAAAGCAAATGCTTCTTCTAATCTTAGATCTAGTAGTTTGGGCAGCCTCGCACGACGCCATTGAATCGAAAGCTTGTCGCGAGCTAAGAGAAGAAATGACACGCGAATCAATAATCCCAGGCTGCGCTCGAAACGCGGCGAGTACTGAACTCTCCGAGGCGTCCGCTGAAGAAGCAAACGTAAGACGTCGTTGAGCAGACAGTCGTCGGACGGAACAGAGGAATACAGCAGCGTGAGAACTTGCTGTTCAGTCTCAGCGAGATAAAGAAGCCTGTCGACAGAGACATAGGTTGGGGGAAGAGGTCCACTTGGAAGGTCGGCAAGGCTATCAATGAGACCATGACAGTCTACGAGCATCTCGTCGAACGTGATGCTCCACGACGTTGCAAGTGACATGAGTTTAGCCCATCTTCGAACAAGAGGGCCGTTGCCATTCTCAGCTAGCAACCGGAGAGGGGGGTCTGGGAGGAGGTCGGGGCAACCCGCGTCCAATCTGTTCATAACGTCCGAGCTCAGAGTCTCGGCTAGAAGCCGATCCCACTGAGAAGACTTCGTTGCTAGACGAGAGGCCTCGGGTAAACAACAGACAAGCCGGTTTCTGGCAGGCACCGTCAGGAAAGGCAGCGTCTCGAGAGTGAGAGCAATCGCTTCTTCTGGGCCAAGCCCGCCAGCCAGCTGCAATAACGTCCTGCATCGTGCGCCTTCGTCTGTTCTAACCCGGACGAGCGGCCAGCAGCCTCTAGCTGAGCCAATGACGCGCGCTACGTTGCTCGTTAGAAGGGGATCGGCATCCATTAGATCCAAAATGGCCCGCATGGGTAAGGTCGATTCTCCCAGAGCGTCTGCCAACGCTTTGGACCTCCACTCGATTGGCAATCGAGGGTCGGAGACGATGAACCCGCGGAGCCTTGATTGAGCAAGAAGGTCGAGGACAACTTCCAGTCCCGCTGGTTGTGAGGCCGCAAAGTGGAGGCACGCCATCGACTGCAACGGCGTCAACGTACGGAGTTGTGACGAATCCAGGTGCGGTTGTTGCATCAGCTGGGCGACCACATCCTGAGCTAGTACGGCGGACACCTGCTCGATCGCCTCCATCACAGTGGAAAGCGACCTGCGCTTGTCAGCGGCGAGGCGGGTGACGACGGCAGCCGCAATTTGCCGCCGCGTCGTCGTGTTGAGGCACGGAACGGCGACCTTAAGAGCGGTGATCGCTCCGGCATCGGCCGAAACGAGCCCATCGACAGCCACGTTTTGCCCATTGCGATGCTCGAGCACGAGACGCGCGCCGTCCGGCACAGTGACCGCGCGCATAATGGCTGGGGCGGAGAAATGCCCGGAATCGAGAGCGACGAGTGCTTCAAGGATCGTGACAAACACCTGCCGATCGAATGCCCTCTGTTCCGCTCCCATCGCGGCGCGTCGAGCTACTTCGACAGATTGCACCATGCCGGAATCCGCGCCGAGAATGACGGGCACGACAGAAGGCCGGCTTGAGGCCGATCGTTGCATCGGGCAAGCCACGAAGCCCCTTGGCACGGCCTGGTCCAGCCCAATGCCCATTAGGTCGAACGACAACGGTCCGTGCACGCTCTCGTATGTCGATACAGATCGGCCTTCAAGTAGCTCTGGCAGGATCCGGGCCACTCCTGCAAGCGCGTCCTCAAAGACGGGTTCCTCAAGCTGTGCCGCAATTGGGGCATCGTCCGGTGTCTCCAGTAGTTGCTCCAGAAGCTTCTCCAGCAAGTCATTGGGTACGTCGTGAACCACCCCTGAGGGAATGTCCGCAAGGCTGACGACCTCGAGCTCGAGAGACGCACTTCGGCCTTGCGAGTCCACGGCATTCCGCACTCCCGTCCACCAAAACGACGACCGACTCCGGAGTGCTAATTCTGCCCCGGGAAGTTCCGCGATAGCTCCCACTAGCACATGGGCGGCAAAGTTATTCGCCACGCCCTCGGTGCGAATGGGCACCTTGTGAAAGACAAAGCGGAGTTTGCCCCAATCTTTCCAGCCGTACGACTGCCCAATCGTTGAGTCGCACCCAGCGGACACGTTCGGAGCGAAGCACAGCTCTAACGCCGCGCGCGTGAGTGGCTTCGTACGGTCGCGTAATCGCTTGGACGCAGCAACTATCTGAAAGCCAGACTGCTGCTCCAGTCCGCTAGGGGACCAGGAGTACCAAAGATGCTCGAGCATCGCCGCTCAGTCGGTCCACCTTCGCCCATCATTGTGCATCAAGCCATCAGCCACTCGCGCCAGCACTTCTGTGCATCTCCGTCCCACCAGATCAACGTGTCCCGTAGACTTACCGTGGGAATCTCGCATTAGATCCTTTCCCAACGCGGCGATGGCATGAAAAGTGATCGGGCGACCATAGTTCCTAGCAAATCCGTCAACCGCAGCGAGCACGTCCCGCGCTTGTGCCTGCTCAAGAACAGAACGAACCTCCTGTGTCACTTTGTGCCTATCCATCTCGAACACGTCAATATCATCTGGGGCAGGTGCCTCTTCACAGCACGTAAGCGAAATTCCCATTAGTCCCGGCAGTATGTCGCTCTTCGACAACACCACAGCGACATTGACGCGTCTACGCCTTTGCTTGTCAAGCTCGGCCAGACAGGAATTAACGAGCGATCCCTGGTCGAAGCTCTGCTCTTCTTTGTCCCGCGGACGATCGGGATGTACGCGATCGCGAAAGCCGGGCAACCGCTTTGGATCGATCAGGAAGACGAGCGCGTCTGCCCTTCTAAGAAATGGTAGCAAGTCGGCCCGAAGTCCCCTAGACATCAGGGCCTCACCAGGAATATCGTGGATCGCGATCGTCTTATAATCACGGATGCCTTCTGAGGCGAGCTTGAAGCATAAGGGCAAAATTGAAAAGTGCACTTCCTCAGTAGGCATGTCCATCTTGCGGTCCACTACCCTCGGTTTGTAGAGTTCCGTGTCATACCGCTTCGCGGTGTTTTCGTCGGGGAGGAACTGGCTATATCCATAGGCAGCAAGCGACTGCGAATGAATCGCTTGATCCAGAGCGGTGGCCAAGAAGAGCGACTTTCCCGCAGCCCCAGTGCCAACGACGGCAACAATATGGACGGGTCTCTCGTCAAGGTCAAGCGGCAGAGGTCGGCCGCACGTTGTGCATGCTCGAGCCGGTAGGTCCTGAAGAGATGCCGACTCCTGCGGCGATGGCAATCGCCGCGTGCGATCCCGCAGAGTACGCCGGCCATTTCTCTCAATTCGCTCTGAAAGTTGTCCGAAAGCAATGACTGGCCAACCGGAGGGAGTCCATTGCAAGACTTCTGCGCCTGAAGGGGGGAGGTATTCTTCATCTGGGCGCCGCACGAAACTGTCGAACTCCGCGCCAGGGCCATCTGAGCTCGGCTGGTTTGGCGTCTCGGCTTGGGGAATCGCAGCAGACCGGGCGTGAGCGTCATTTTTCGACGGAAGCGTGCTGCCTGGAGCGGCCCGAGTGGCAACGATGGAGCACTCGCCCAAGACAAGAGAGGAGCCGCAGTACAGACATTCACGTCTCTTTGCCAACCTTGCCACGAGGCAACCTCCTGGGCTTCAGTGTCTACGGTCGGGGCCGAGCGGAGGGCGCAGTTCCTCCGACGGTTGGTTCCTCCGATGCTGGGCGCAACCATTCCGATGCTCGGTGCACCCACGCGCCCCGTCGCTTACGCAGGCTCTCCGATGCTCGGTTCACCCACGCGCCACGTCGCTTTTCGTCATTCCCAAAGACTACGAAAAGGATGATTCCAACCGTGAACGCGATGTTTGGCACCGCTGGTGTGCCCAGCTTTGCGCCATGCGTCGTAGCGGCGGCAGCGTAGATCCCCGCGAATGACGCGGTAGCAAGCATTCCAATGAAAGCCAAGAATCGTACGGCGACTCTTGGACGCCGTTGGTAAGCATACAATAAATACCAACCCATACCGACACCGAGACCACCGGGTACCAATGTGATAAGTACCTTCGCACCTATACCTATCGGTCGGGAGGATGAAAGCGAGGTCACTAGAAAGTGCGGAAATGTGACACCTAATGCATTCGAGGCGGCGACGACAAGGCCTCCTAGCACGAGAGCAAGAAGACGTTTTCCCCGTTCAGCGAGATCATCCGTCTGCCAACACAACCAGAGCACCACTGCCATGAAGGTAACCAGGGAAGCGGCAATTAGGACGTTTTGCAACACGCTAAAGAAAAGCCTCATCCGATCTCCTTCTCCCGTGCAGAAGCGCCGCGACTTGAATCTAGCGCACCGAGTTCCTTCATAGGAATAGACGTTTCCTGGGCTGAGGGGCATTGAGGGCTGCTTGCGATTGGAGGCTGGCGAGGGGGCGCGCCTGCTCGTCGGACCGCCGGTCTTCCGCCTGCATCGCTAGAACCACCCGCGGAGGAACTGTACCGCGTGTGAGCTTTGTCGACGGCCGCCCCTACTGCTCCAACATCCCCGACGAACTCGCCGAGATCGCCTTCTTGCCGTTCCCGGAGTCAAAGGGTCGAATGCTCGCCCACGCGGCGGCGGTCGAGGCGCGTGACTGGGAGGAGCAATCGCTTCGGAAGTCATGGGGTCTGGTGTTGAAGACAGTGACACGGGTTCGGGTCCTCCTCTATCGGATTGCCCAGCTCGTTCGCACTCTCGAGGAACCGGGTCTTGAGTCGTTCGACGAAACCCCCACCCCCGGCTCATGGGGTCCGTCGGCCTGAGGAGGGATTGCTGCCCTGAATATGGCCGGAGTTCGCCAAGGTATTTCGACGGAAACCTCCAAGACGCGTTGGATCTCCATCGGCACTGTTGGTCCCGGAGATTGGACCTCGAACAACGCCCTGAACGTTGCGGTGCAAGCAGCGATTGAGCGGCACCGTGAAAAGCTCTGGCGCGCCCAGGCCGACGAGCGTCATACCTTCATCCGGCTTGACTCCTTCAGCGACAAGGCGCTGGTGTCGATGTACCACATCCTCATGACCGGGCGGCAGCCTGACGAACCCCAGAGTTGTTCGATGTTGTCGGCGTTGTCTGGGTCGCACCAACTGGTTTGGTCAGTGGCGAGCGAATGCTCCTGAAGTCGAGAGTCAGATGGGAACGGCTTCCGTGGCCCGGGGAGGTCGATGTCGCTCTGATCGGCTTCACTCACGATCTTCGGTGGGATGACTCCGATCCGAGCACGAAGAGGCTCAGCGAAACACCATTGGAGTTCTTGGCGGATCTCTGGGGGTTCGTGGACTCGTGCGAGTCGCTTATAGGGGATGGCCTTGAGGACGGGGCGTCTGAGCTCCTAAGCGTGACTCGGGGACTCTTTGCTCACTCTTGGCTCGACGTTGACTTCCTGGGCGTGTGTGCGGTCGTAAGTCTCCAGGCAATCGAGGCGCTGTTCCGACAGATGCTTCCCGGGCAAGAGAGCGTTCCGCTTGCCGTGCTCGTCACGCGAGCCGAGAAGGAAGGAATGCCTCCCTTTGGAATCATCTCAATCGTCAGAGGAAGCCTTGAACTCCAGAATGACATGTCGCATCCGCTCACCGTGGTTCTCTCGAAGCCAGCGCACACTGCACTGCTCTTGTAAACCGCCCACCTGCTGCACTCGGTGCTTTCGCGTCGCGCTCGCCGTTTGGATCACGTCGCTGCGCGGCCGCGCTCCGCTGGCCGGGGTTGAGACCCCAGGTGTCCCAGAGCCAAGGCACTTGAACGACGAAACTCCCGAGAGCGTGGCGAGCACCCGAACGAACACGTCCTTGAGACGGTCAACTGGCACCCCCGAGCAACACAATGCGCACTGCAACTCCGCACACCCTGCACGAATCGATCGGAGCACCGTCGGGCTGCTCGAATCAATCACCGACGACGGTACTCAGGGGATCTCGTGAGAGATTGGGGCTAGGGCTTGATCTCCACGGAACGACCATGAATCAGACAGCTCTTACTGGTGGAGTAGATATCGCACTCTCGTAGGATATGACTCATAGCTCGCATCGGTGCCAGCATATAGGCCACGATCCTCAGACACGTATACGAGTTTCCACCCGTCCCGTTCAAGATCTTCTAGGAGATTGATCGACGCGGCGATTGGGAATCCCCAACTCCAATCAAGAGGCTCGGGTAATGCCATCGTCTTGGAGCCAGAAGAGGTAGCAAGCTCTGCTTGCCATGTTCTACGTTCGGCGGACATGCTCTTGAACCAGCTTTCATAGCTGGGAATTGCTTCCTGCGGTGGCGCCGGATGGCGTTTCTCCCGCTCCGCAGTTACAAAGCGTGACGCCCCTCCTGCCTCCACCTCATGTCGCGTTCCACCAATAATGACCTCGTCGATAAGTACTTTGCTCTTTCGGAGCCCACCTGTGTCCCGCCTCACTTCGACATTCTTGGTCACGGCAACAGATTTATCGAACTTCTTCAGGTCTGCGTCGTGTCGCTCTAGCGCGGAAGTGTTCCGCTCGGTAACTGGCTGAACGACATCCCGCTCGTACTTGTCCCTGGCATCCCCCTGGGACAAGTATATGGTTCTTCCGTCTTGCAGGGTCTCTATGGCCTGATAACGGACACGTCCGAAGGTCAAGGTGGCGTACGTCACGTCAGGCTTCGTCTTCGTCTCTAACGGATGACGCAGGATCGGCTAGAAGTAGCAGGAACGCCGTCAGTCGCTCCTGCTCAGCCGCCTGTGCTTGCATCTGTGCTTGCATCTGTTGCTGTTGAACGAAGAATATTTCACCGGGGGATATCACTGGATCCTCCATCTGGTGCGCAATACACGCACTTGGATCACGGGGCCATGAAAGACATGACGCGATGCTTATCATAGAGGCACGGTATGCGCAGCCAATTGGCCAGGCTGGTTGTTCGACGCTAACCGTCCCACATCGCCGGTTAGGTCGCGGCCCACGGTTCAAGCCGCCAGTCGGAGATCGTGGACATCGGTTCTCCGACGCGGACCCCCCACGCCCAGGCAGTGGGGACATTAAGAACTTGTCGCCGACGTCCAGAACACGTCGCCGCTCACGTCAAGCAGGGACCGACCACATCTTTGAGCACGGCCACGTCGATCGACTTCGGCGGCGTGGCACCACCGGCGTGCTTCTCCGCCACAATCCGCAGCGACTCTCGCTGGAAGACGGAGACCGTTCGATCGAGGACTTGTCCCAGCGCGTCCCCGTTGCGCACGCTCCAGCGTTGTTGCTCAATGAAATCCAGGCGCGGGAGAACACTCGACCACGCGGAGCCAAACGCGAACACAGGCGCCGCTGGCATGCGCTCCAACGGACGTAGAACGTGTGTGTAGATCTGCTGCAATGCCTCCTGGCCGGGTTTGAAGGCGCCAGCATTGAAACGACGTGAGTGCCACGGGTAGAGCTCGACGAGCAAGCAGCTGTCCCCATCGAGGTGGGTATCACCCACCCAGTCACGCGCGAACCGGAAGCGCGAAAGGTAGAAGGCGTTTCCCGGCCTGACCCAGCGGGTCCAGTCGGGAAAGTGCCGTGCCCAACGTGAGTAGGCGCCCTCAAGACGGATCTCTTGGGCAAAGGCTCCGTTTCGAGATTGCAAGTCGGGGAGTAACTGGCGCTGGCGCCACAATTCCCTGCCGAGGAATGCCTGGCCGGGATTCAGAGCGAGAAAGACCACAGCAGGCCTTCGGCTATCACCGAACCATGGTTCAGGTAGTGCCTCCAGAACCGGAGCGGAGTCGCCCCGACCACCATTTGCCCGCGACCAAGCCTCAAGGCGCCCTGGGACACTCGAGCCGCCTTCGAGCCACGAATTGATGTGAAGGTTCCAGACACTCAACCCGACACTCGGCACGTCCCAGACGGTAGCTGGATGGATCGGATTGCGGATTCAGGTGCCCCCGACCGCCGGCTCGGACCTGACTTCGGGTTGACTCCGATGGGGTGTCCGAATACCTGGCGGCGTAGAGCTCAGCCTGCGGGCACGCCTACTGGAAGCTCTGCGGGTTCCATCGCGTCAAGGAGTGCTGCCTTCTTTGTCGGGTTAAGAACCTGCCCCATGATCTCGGCAGCAGCCCGGTCCCGTTGTTCGATGACATGGGTATAGACCCGGAGGGTGAGCGAGGGGTCGGTGTGGCCGAGCCGTTCTGCAACGGTTCGGATGTCCACACCAGCTCCGATGAGTTGGGTCGCTGTGAAGTGCCGGAGGTCGTGCAGTCGGACGCTCGGTGCTCCGACTGCATCCCGGACTCGGATGAAGAACGAGGTGACGTTGTCGGGCCGGAAGGGAGTCGTTGCCTCCACTAAGGGGGAAAAGACGAACGCATCTTCGGCGAGCTTTGCTCCCGCCTCTTTCGCCCACTCGTCCACCTGGGCCCGGTACTCGGTGAGGAGGGCGACGCCAACAGCATCGAGAGCTACCTTCCGGGCCCGGTCGGTCTTGGTCGACCTCTCGGCAAGGCCACCCGACACGGCAACAACGGACCGGGAGACCTCAACGATGCCGAGCGTCAGGTCGAGGTCGGTCCAGCGAAGAGCGCACAGCTCCCCCCGGCGCATCCCGGTGAGCGCTGCGAGCATGAGGAATGAAGCCAGCCGGGGGTCCCTGTGCTCGGCCTCTTCAATCACCTGCCGGACGACTTCGACCGATGGAGCACTCACCTGGGTGCGAGGCACCCGAGGAGGCTTTGCCATCTCGGCAATGTTCGTCTTCACCCATCCCCAGCGGACAGCCTGGTGGAGGGCGGCCGAGATGACAGCGTGGTGGTTCCGAATCGTCTTGGTCGACTTCCCACTTGCCTTCATGGCCCCGTAGAGGTCGTCGAGGTGCTTGGCCGTGAGCGCAGTGAGCGGCACCTTCCCGAGCCGGGGGCGAATCGTCCTCTTGATCTGTGCCCGGTAGGACCGGAGGGTTGTGGGCGAGAGGTCGAGCCGCTCGCACTCTTCGAGCCACTGATCGAGGAGCTGGCCGAAGGTCGCTCCCACACCGTCCACCGCTGGAGCCTGCTGGTCGAGGAGGTCTCGGAGGGCTGAGTCGGCATCTCTCGCGGTGCCGTGGAACGTCTTGGACATGAGGCCGTACTTGCCGGTGACGGGGTTCTTCCCAGTGGAGACCCGCAGCTCCCAGACGCCTCTCCGAAGTTCCCGCTTCGATCCCCGCACGAAGACCAGCGTAGCGAACCCTCTGGCGAGTCTTTGGGATTGATTTTGGGATGGCAGTCCGGGAAAGAGAAGAGCCGGTCCTGAAAGACCGGCTCTGACCTGCTCTTTTCTTGGTGGCGGGGGCAGGATTTGAACCTGCGACCTTCGGGTTATGAGCCCGACGAGCTACCAGACTGCTCCACCCCGCGGCGCAATTAGATTGATTTTACCACCGACCACCTTGATCCCTGGGTGGATCCAGCGGTGCCGCCGTGAGGAAGCCGACAGACAAACAGCGAGGAGGAGGGAGATGCGCTCGAGCCTCTTGCGGAGGGGCGGCGTCGCCCTCCAAGCCGTGAACCTCGGCGTGATGGGGTTGCTCGTTGGCGGCTCCTTAGGCGTGGAAATGTCCGGATCCGTGTCCGCGGCGTCACCCCGAGACAATCCGGCGGCGATCGCCGCCGCCGCCCCAGGACCGAGGTTCCCCGGCACGAGTTGCCCTTCGTTCCCGGTTAACAATGTCCTCAACACTCCGATCACGGGTCTTCCTGTGAACCGGAACAGTGCGAAATGGCTTGCCTCCATGGATTCGGCCACCACCTACCTGCACCCCGACTACGGGCCGTCCGGCAACAAGAACAACCCGTACGGCATCCCCTCTCAGGTGGTGAGCCCGCGTCAGCCGTTAGTCCATGTCAGTTTCGAATATGCGGACCAGAGCAACGCGGGCGGCTACCCGTTCTCTTCGTCGACCCCGATCGAAGGCGGGAGGAAGGCCTCCGGAGACCGCCATGCCCTGATGGTGAACCCGTCGACTTGCCGGCTGTACGAGCTGTGGGACGCGTACTACAGGCCGAACGGTCGATCCACTGCGGGATCGGGTGCCATCTGGAGCCTTCGGTCCAATGCCTTGCGACCGGCGGGCTGGACCTCGGCGGATGCAGCAGGTCTTCCCATCGCCCCCCTGCTGGCGCAATACGCGGAGGTGAGAGCAGGGACGCTCGATCACGCGATCCGCTTCACCGCCGATTGCACGCAACGTTCATACCTGTGGCCCGCACGCCACGAGGCAGGGCAGGCGGACGCTGATTGCCCCCCGATGGGCGCGCGCTTCAGGCTGGACGCGAGTTTCTCGTTGCCGCAGTCGGAGTGCTCGGCGATGTGCCAGACCGTGATCAGGACGATGAAGACCTACGGCCTCATTCTCGCCGACAACGGCAGCAACTGGTTCTTCCAGGGAGACGCCAGCACATCGTGGACCTACACGGAGGTCGATCAGCTGAAGCAGATCCCCGCCTCGCAGTTCGTCGCGGTGGACGAGTCGTGCCTGCAGGTGAGTCCCAATTCCGGCGCGGCATACCAGCCGGGGACGCCTGCCTACCGGGCGCACTGCCACTGAGCCCCTCGCAACCGATCCGAGGACTACCGGTCGATCTGCCCGGGAAGAGCCGCGTGGCCCCGCGTCCCCGCACGCTCGTCCGGCCGGGCGCCGATGCCGGGTTCCAGTGAGCGACCCCGGGCGCCATCAGCCCAAGCTCTCCGCGCCGAGCCCGGCGCCGTCAGCGTACTGAGCGAGCAACCACCGGCGCGCAACGGACACACTGGATCTGTCCCGGCGAATTTGCCTGACCCACCGGATCAACCGGCCGGGACGACTCGCGCTTTCTTCAGGCCGCCGAGGAGGTGGCCACGTGGGCGTGCGACTTGCCGCCCGGGATCGTCGTCGTCGTGGTCGAGGTCGTGGGCGTCGCGTTCACGATCGCGTTCGCCTCGGCGAGGAACTTCCCGGCCGAGGTCACGTCCTGCTGGTACGCGCCGAGATTCCCGTGCGCGAGGGCCGCCTTGGCGGCCTGGAACTCGGCGTACGCCTGGGCGAGGTCGGCGCGGGCCTGGGCCGGCACGGAGGTCTTCCCGCCCTTCCCCTTCCCCGACGGTCCCGTCGTCGCCGGGGCGCCGCCGAAGATCACACGAAGGGCACCGCTGAGCGTCGGTTCCATCGCGACGTGCTTGCCGTACACGACGACGACGTCGACGAGCTGCGGGAAAGGCGTCTGCGAGGACGAGACGTAGAGCGGGCGCACGTAGATGAGCGAGTCGGCGATCGGCAGGATCTGCACCGTGCCGAGCGACACCGTCGATCCCCTGCT
>Ga0326727_10017895_pt1 | contig 14586 bp, 9 predicted proteins | sample MB2enrmetagenome_FD_207643 | JGI IMG/M metagenome (GOLD analysis project Ga0326727, IMG submission 207643) | Lab enriched peat soil microbial communities from McLean, Ithaca, NY, United States - MB29MY | ecosystem: Environmental > Terrestrial > Soil > Wetlands > Peat | place: USA: New York... | reverse complement strand
CGCCGCGTTCAGCTGGCTTCGCATAAATAGCTTGCGCCCAATCCATTCTCCCATGCCGGTACGCGCCAAGAATGTCTGTGGGGCATGCTTCAGCTTAATGCCACATAGTTTTCGAATCTCGATGGCTGGCAACGCGGTGGGGCGGACGCCCTGGTCCGCCGACCCCCTGGTCGGCTTGTCCGGAAATGCACCGACTTGATTCTCCGAGACAAGAGCGGGACGTGGGCGTCCCGCGCGGACCAGGGGGTCCGCCCCACAATTTACGCAGAACTTCCGAAAAACTATGTGGCATTATGCTTCAGCTTGACCTCCGGGCGGCGAGCCCCGCCGAAATGGGCGCTGAACGGCGCTCTCGACAAGCATGTCCCACGCGCGCAAGCCCGGGCATCAGAATTGAAAATAGACGAACGGAATGGCGGCGTCGATCGCTCCGAATACTTCGACGAATAGCAACATCGCCGCCACCGCCGATGCGTAGGCCCACACAGGCCCTTTGACCACAGCATCGGACCAATCCAGTTTCTCCTCCGCCACGGCCAACACCAGCGCAATGGCGATCAACTCGAGGTGCCACGTTTCCAGAAGCGTGGGACCCGGTCCGCCATGGAACATCTGCTGCAAGATGCGCAGGCTCTCCGGCAAGTCCGCCGGGCGGAAGAACACCCAGCCTACCAGGACCAGACAGAACGTCACCGCCGCCTTCACCGGGTACATCCAGGTCCACTTTTCAACGGGATGCCGATCGCCGCGGAAGACGCGCTCCACCGCGAGAAGACACCCGTGATAGCCGCCCCAGATGAGGAAGTTCCAGCTTGCCCCGTGCCAAAGTCCGCCGAGGAGCATGGTGAGGATCAGGTTGCGGTACGTCGCGAGGCGGCCGTGCCGACTGCCGCCCAGCGGAATGTAGAGGTAGTCGCGCAGCCAGCTCGATAACGAGATATGCCAGCGGCGCCAGAAATCGGTGACGCTCTGCGCCAGGTAAGGACGGCGAAAATTGATAGGGAAGTGAAATCCCAGCAGCTTCGCCATGCCGATGGCCATGTCTGTATAACCCGAGAAATCGAAGTAGATCTGGATGGCGAACGCGAACACACCGCACCAGGCCGTCGCCATTCCGGGATGCGCGGGCACGTCATGGAAGTAGCTGTTCGCGACCTTGGCGAACTGGTCGGCGAAGGCCATCTTCTTCGTCAGCCCGAGTATGAGGAGGAAGAATCCGGAGGAGATGTCTTCGCCGGAGGGCGGCGACCAATTCCAAAGATCGTGAAAGAAATTTCGCGCGCGGACGATGGGGCCGGCCACCAGTTGCGGAAAGAAGCAGATATAGAGGGCATAGTCGATCGGATCCCGCACCGGTTTCTGCTGTCCGCGGTACACGTCGATCACGTAGGACATGCTCTGAAACGTGTGGAAGCTGATGCCGAGCGGCAGAACGATATCGTGAAAGAAATAGCCGGCGGGCTTCCCCATGAGCAGCGCCACATTGCCGGCCACAAAGTTGAAGTACTTGAAGAATCCCAGGAAGCCGAGGTTCGCCGAAAGGCTGAGAATCAGCACCGCCTTACGCTTCGTCCCCGCCCCCACCTTCTCGATCCATATTCCAGCGGTATAGTCGATGGCAGTCAGAATGAGCAGCAGGGGGATGAATTTGTAATTCCAGTATCCGTAAAAGAAGTAACTGGCTGCGAGCAGAATATACCGCCGCAAGCCTCGCGGGCTGGCATAGAAGAGCGCCAGCACGACAGCCAGGAAGACAAAGAAAATGGCCGTGTTGAAAAGCATCGCGTTTATTTGGGCGGTCCCAGCATGCGGGAGATTTCTTCGGCCAGCATGGGTGAAAAGCGCGCGATGCCTTCGCGGTTCAAATGCCAGGCATCTTTGAATAGCTCGGGATGCTCGAGGGAATTGAAAGCCGCCTCTTCGCAAAGGAGCACATTCGGACGGCTGGCGAATTCGCGGATGGAACTGGTGGTGGGTTGCGCCAGGCTGGCGGGCCGCGGAATGGGACCGCGCGGCAAGCGGACGAATATGATTTTGGTGCGCGAGCCTTGGTAGCGGTCGAAGATCCGGCCGAACCACTTCCGCCGGTACTCGGCGGTGCGCCCGGTCTGCGGAGACGGCGGGTGCAGGAGCCAGCTGGTTGTGGTGCTGATCTGTTCGGCGGTGGCTCCGGGCGGGAATGTCGCCTGCATCTTCGACCAGTCGATGGTCAGCCCCGCCATCGAGGCAGGCGAATCGATGAAGTTGTAGGTCCAGTCCTCGTATCCGCGGTTGCACAAATTCACATACGCGATGCGCTTGAGGGGGTGTGTCAGAAAGGCCTGGATGTCGCTTTGCAGCACTGTCCCTTTGAGGATCGCGCCCCGGAAGGCTTGCCACCGGACCGACGGAGTGCGGAACGAGCGCGCGAAATCCCAAGCGTCTGTCCAGCGGAGTTGCGTGATGACATAATGCAGTGCGCGGATGTTGTCGTCCGGATAGTCCAGCGTGTCCTCATCGCCGTAATCGTTCACGCCGAAAACCAGGGCGCGGTAGCGGTTCGCGGCCGGATCCAGGTCGCGCAACATGTAGTACCAGGAGCGCAACTCGCTGCCGCCCATGCCGGCGTTCCGAAAAGTGTATCCGGTCCGCGGAGTCAGTTCGTTCGAGAGCCTGGGTGAATAAGCGAAGCGCGAATCGCCCAATGTCAGGATCATCGAATCGCCGTATCGCTGCTGCGCTTGTTGCTCGCGGTGCAGAATGAGCTGGTAGGTTCCGGCGGAAGAGTCCGGCTCGAGGATGGAATTGTAGAGGCCAGTGTGAAAAAACAGACCGTCGAGTACCAGCACGCCGATTGCTGCCAGAAGGCAGGAGACAAGGGCGCGGCGGATCGGGGACTTAGGATTCATGGACAGGACCCGTGAGGACAAGCTGAAGCATGTCCCACGCTCACAGCGGAATATTGCCATGCTTCTTGCGCGGCATGGTATCCACCTTGTTTTCCAGCATGCGCAGCGCGCGAATCACCCGCGAGCGCGTTTCGCGCGGCTCGATCACGTCATCCACATACCCGCGTTCCGCCGCCACGAAAGGATTGGCAAACCGCTCGCGAAATTCCTCGATCTTCTGCTGCCGAACTCCGTCCTTATCGGCGGCGGCGGCAATTTCCCGGCGGTACACGATGTTCACCGCGCCCTCCGCCCCCATTACCGCCACCTCGGCCGTCGGCCAGGCGAGGTTGATATCCGTGCGCACCTGCTTCGACCCCATCACGCAGTAAGCCCCGCCGTACGCTTTGCGGGTGATCACCGTGATCTTGGGGACCGTCGCCTCGCAATATGCGTAGAGCAGCTTGGCGCCATGCCGGATGATGCCGCCGAATTCCTGCGCCGTGCCGGGCAGAAATCCAGGCACGTCCTCGAACGTCAAAATAGGAATATTGAAGGCGTCGCAGAAGCGCACGAAACGCGCGCCTTTCACGCTCGAGTTGATATCCAGGCAGCCGGCCAGAAATGCCGGTTGATTGGCGACGATGCCGATGGACCGCCCGTCCATATGGGCGAAGCCAACCACCAGGTTCTTGGCCCAATGCTCGTGCACTTCGAAGAACTCGCCATCGTCCGCCACGCGATGGATCACGTCCTTGATGTCGTACGGCAGATTGGATTCCGCCGGTACGATGCTGTCGAGCGCGGCGTCGGCGCGCTCCGGCGAATCGTGGGTGGCGCGGCGCGGCGGATCTTCGCGGTTGTTCTGCGGCAGGTAGCTCATCAACTCGCGAATCATGCGCAAGCATTCGGCGTCGTCGGGCGCGCTGAAATGGCCAACGCCGCTGGTGGCGTTGTGGGTCATCGAGCCGCCCAGATCTTCCTTGGTGACATCCTCGTGCGTGACGGTCTTGATCACCTCGGGACCGGTCACGAACATATAGCTGGTCCGGTTCACCATGAAGACGAAATCCGTGATGGCGGGCGAATAGACCGCTCCGCCCGCGCACGGCCCCATGATGGCGGAAATCTGCGGCACCACGCCGCTCGCCAGCGTGTTCCGCAGGAAGATGTCGGCGTACCCGGCAAGCGAGACCACGCCTTCCTGAATGCGCGCGCCGCCGGAATCGTTGAGGCCGATGACGGGGGCGCCCGTCTTCAGCGCGAGATCCATTATTTTGCAAATCTTGAGCGCGTTGGCCTCCGACAGCGACCCTCCCAGGACAGTGAAATCCTGCGCGAAAACATATACCAGCCGGCCATCGATGCGGCCGTAACCGGTGACGAAGCCGTCGCCGGGAACGATCTGGTCGCCCATGCCGAAATCGCGGCAGCGGTGCGTTACCAGCTTGTCGAGTTCCTCGAAGGATCCCTCGTCAAGCAGGAGCTCGATTCGTTCGCGCGCGGAGAGCTTGCCCTCGTCATGTTGGCGCGCGCGGCGGTCCGCTCCTCCGCCTTCTTCGGCAGCCGCGTGACGGCGGCGCAGTTCGTCAAGCCGGTTCATCGGCACTATTGTAGCTGCCGCGGGTGTGCGACATAAAAATGGCGATTCCGCAATGCGACTTAAGCCGATGGATTGCCGCACTCTTGGATTTATCGGCGTCGACCTGCGTTCATCGGCGGCCCATCTCAGTTCTTGATTTTCGCGTTGGGCCGGAAGAAGAGCAGATCGGGCCGCCGATGAACGCAGATCGACGCCGATAAAACAGGTAATCGGGAAGGCCGGCCTGCAGCTGACGGACGGGTGGCATAAACAACGGTTCTGAGGCATTGCACGGCCCGTGACCGGTTCCCGCCTCGTCCGGTGTGGCTGACGGAGCGCCCTGAAGTACGGGTACGCAAAGATTCAGCGGCTTTCTCCGAGTCATTCGCGCCTTTCACTTCTGTGTCGCGCACCCAGCTGCCGCGTGCGATCGGCCGGAGGCCCCTAAGCCGTAGTAAACTGTCACCCATGAGTTCCCGCCCCTTCCATCGCTGGACATTTGCGCTCGCGGTCTTATCGGCTGCCGTCTCCCTCAGCGCCCAGTCCGCGCCCAAAATCACTACCCCCAAGGAGGCCCTCGGGTTCAACCTGGGTGACGACTATATGGTCGCCAACTACACCCAGCTCGAAGCCTATTGGAAAAAGCTCGCCAGCGAGTCGGATCGCATGAAACTGGTCAGCATCGGCAAGACCGAGGAAGGCCGCGATCAATGGATGGCCATTATTTCTTCGCCGGACAATATCAAGAATCTCGATAAGTATAAGCAGATCTCGCGGCGTCTGGCGCTCGCCGAGGGCGTCAGCGAAGAGCAGGCACACCAATTGGCCGCGCAAGGCAAGGCAGTCGTGTGGATCGACGGCGGCTTACACGCCAGCGAATCGGTGGGCTCGCAGCAGCTTATGGAAATGGTCTACCAGATGGTGAGCCGCACCGACCCCGAGACCATGCGCCTGCTCAACGACGACATCATGCTGTTCGTGCAGGCCAATCCCGACGGCCAGGAGCTCATCGCCAACTGGTATATGCGCGGCAGCGAAAAGCTGGACGCTCCGCTGCGCCTGCCGGAGCAGCGCGACATGAATAATCTGCCGCGCCTCTATGCCAAGTACATCGGGCACGACGACAATCGCGATTTCTACATGTCCAACATGAGGGAAACCACCAACATGAATCGCCAGCTGTTCCTCGAGTGGTTTCCGCAAATCATGTACAACCACCACCAGACGGGACCCGCCGGCGCGGTCATCTTCATCCCGCCTTTCCGCGATCCTTTTAATTACAACTTCGATCCGCTGGTGCCGCTGGGAATCGAAATGGTGGGCACGGCGATGCACAGCCGGCTGGTGGCCGAAGGCAAGGGCGGCAGCGCCATGCGCAGCGGCTCCAGCTATTCCACCTGGTGGAACGGCGGCCTGCGCACCATCACGTACTTCCACAACATGATCGGCATTCTCACCGAGATCATCGGCAGCCCGACGCCCATTACCGTGCCGGTGGTTCCGCGAATGCAGTTGCCGACGGGCGATTGGCCCATGCCGGTGACGCCCGGGCCGTGGCACTACCGCCAGTCTATCGATTACGAAATCACCAACAATCGCGCCATCCTCGACCTGGCCTCGCGTTATCGCGAGACGTTCCTGTTCAACATCTGGCGCATGGGCACGAACTCCATTGAGAAGGGCAGCAAGGATTATTGGACCATCACCCCCAAGCGCATCGACGCGCTAAACGCGGCGGCCGGCACCACCGGTCGCGGCGGCCGCGGTGAAGCTCCGGTGGGCGATCTGGCCCCCGGCGGCGGAGGCGGCGGATTCGGCCGCGGCGGTGGCGGCGTTTCCATCGACCTGTACAACAGCGTTCTGCACGATCCCAAGCTGCGCGATCCGCGCGGCTACATTCTGCCAGCCGATCAGCCCGATTTCGCCACCGCCACCGAATTCATTAACGCACTGCTGAAAAATGGTATCACCTGTCTGAAAGCGACTTCGTCATTCCAGGTAGCGGGCAAGAGTTATCCCGAGGGCTCGTACGTGGTGAAGACCGCGCAGGCGTTTCGCCCGCACGTGATGGACATGTTCGAGCCGCAGGATCACCCCAACGACTTCGCTTACCCCGGCGGCCCGCCAAATCGCCCCTATGACATTACCGGCTGGACGCTGGCCATGCAGATGGGCGTGAAGTACGACCGCATTCTGGATGGCTTCGATGGTCCGTTCGAGAGAATCAACGGCCTGCTGCCGCCGCCCGCCAGCACCGTCAGCGGACCGGCCAGCCCCGCGGGCTATCTGATCAGCCACGAAATCAACAATTCCTTCATCCTGACCAACCGGATTTTGAAGGCGGGCGGCGACGTCTACTGGATCAAGCAGGAACAAACGGTGAGCGGCCGGAGTCTCGGCACCGGCGCGATCTGGGTTCCGGCTTCCCCCGCGGTGCGGCCGATTCTCGAGAAGGCCGCGAAGGAGCTCGGCATTCCGGTGTACGCGTTGACGAAGGCGCCCGCCGGCGACGCCCTCAAGATCAAGCCGATTCGCGTTGGCCTGTACGATTCGTACGGCGGCAGCATGCCCGCCGGCTGGACCCGCTGGCTGTTCGAACAATACGAGATGCCGTTCCAGGTGGTGTACCCGGCCATGCTCGATGCCGGCGACCTGAAGAGCAAGTTCGACGCGATCGTCTTCGTGGCCGGCACGCTCGGCGGACGCGGTGGACGCAATGGCGGCGGCGCTCCGGTGGGCGGCGACGCTCCTCCGGCCGATGCTGCGGCCGCGGGCGGCGCGCGCGGCGGTCGCGGAGGTGGGGCCGCAAACGTGCCCGAAGAGTATCGCGCCATGGTGGGCCGGGTTTCCGAGAACGTCACGGTGCCCGCGCTGAAGAAGTTCGTCGAACTCGGCGGCACGCTGGTCGCCATCGGCAGCAGCACCAACAACGCGGTGACAGACTTTGAGCTGCCCGTGAAGAGCTATCTCACCGAGATGGGACCCGACGGGCGCGAGCGCAATCTTCCCGCCGACAAGTTCTATATCCCGGGGTCGCTGCTCAAGATGAACGTGGATAACACCAATCCCGTGGCATACGGCATGCCCAAGCAGGTCGACGTATTCTTCGATAACAGCCCGGTGTTTAAGTTGGAACCGACGGTCGAATTGCAGAAAACCGCTCCCGTGGGATGGTTCGCCGGCAAGCAGGTGCTGGATAGCGGCTGGGCGTGGGGCCAGCAATATCTCGACGGCGGAACGGCGGTCGCCGAGTCCACCATCGGCGAAGGTAAGGTGGTGCTGCTGGGGCCGGAAGTCAACTTCCGCGATCAGCCGCACGGAACTTACAAGCTGCTGTTCAATAGTCTGTATTACGGGAGTGCAGCTGGCACGGCGCTGAAGTAAGGTTTCGGTAAGGAACGTTTATCTTCCGCGGAAGCGATCGATCACACGACGGTCCTTCTTGGACGGCTTGCCTTCGTGCAATCGCTCGAAGACGGGCAGCAACTTGCGTTCTTCGGCCATCCTGGCGCGCAGATCCTGGCTCTCCTGAGTTTCGCGATAGAGCGTCCGCGCCACCGGGGCGGGCCCGCGCATTTCACTCAGCGCCAGAACCTCCACGTGAAATTCGCCGCTGTCGTTCTTAATGCGCAGCATGTCCCCGGCCTTCACCTCGCGTGCGGGCTTGGCAAGTTGTCCATGCGACTCGATCCGCCCGAGTTCGCACGCCCGCGCCGCTATGGACCGCGTCTTGAAAAATCGCGCGGCCCACAACCACTTATCCATTCGTACGCCGGTCATTGCTTATACAGAATCGTCCCCGCGCGAATTACCATGTGCACTTTCGAAAGAGCTGCGATGTCCATGGCGGGATCGCCATCCAGCACCACCAGGTCGGCATCCATTCCCGCCGCGATCCGTCCGGCGTGCGCGGAAGCTCCGAAGCGCCGTGCGGGAGCCGTAGTGAGAGACGTTAGAATCTGCGAAAAAGTCATGCCGGATCGCGACATCTGTTCGTATTCCATGGCGGTATCGTAATGATCGGTGTAGCCGACATCGGTGCCGAACAGGATCTCGCCGCCGGCCTGCGAGTAGGCACGCAGTTGCGCCACCATCGCCGTCATCCAACCCTCGCGATCGGCATCTTTGAGATTCGCCTTGCGGGCCTCTACGTCCCAAAGCGTCAAGGTGGGAATGAGCGCCATGTGAGCGCTCTTGAGGCGAGCTACGAATTCCAGAGTCCAGGCTGGCGAGCCTGGTGCGGTGTGCGCCAGAATGTCCACGCCGCCGTCGATGGCGGCCTCCAGCCCGGCGGTATTCTGCGGGTGAGCGAATACCGGCAGATGGTGCTTGTGAGCTTCCGCAGCGGCCGTGCGAACCATGTCGAGCGGCATGTTGGCGACTCGCTCGCCCTGGAACGATCCGGTAAACAGTTTGATTCCGTCGGCGCCTCGCTCCACCAGCGATCGGACCTGAGCGGCGGCTTCTTCCGGAGTCTTCACCACCGGCATGGTGATGTGATTAGCAGCCAGGAAATCGCGGGCATAGATGGGCACTTCGGTGAGGATCGGCTCTCCCACGGTAAGAATGTGGGGTCCGCGAACCTCCCCGCTCTCGATGCGCCGCCGCAGCGCCTGCGTGTTGTCGAGAGCAGACGCGATGTCGAAAACAGTAGTGAATCCCCACCGGTTGAGCATGGTATCCAGTTCGCCGCTCAACCCGGCAGCCTTCGCCTCGCGGGCGTGGAGCAGGCCTGGCGTCTGAATATGGACGTGGCTGTTCCAGAATCCCGCGGCGACGAACTTCCCCGAACAGTCGAGCACCTGCGCGTCGCGCGGAATTCGCACCGACGCTCGCGGGGCGGCGGCCACGATTTTGCCGTCGTGCACCACCACCGCGGCCCCGGCGATCGGCGGGACATCCGGCGCGGTATAGACGGTCGCGCCGGTGAGAACCAAGTCGGCGGCACCAAGCCAAGCGCCACTGAAAAAGAGTAAGGTCAGAACTGCGCGCATAATCTCCCCTCAGTGTCGCACGCGACCTCCACACTGAGCGGTTATCTCGTGAGCTCTCACTCGATCCATGCAAAACATTATGGGCCACAGATGAACACCGATAAACGCAGATAAAGAAAATGCTTTGCTTTATCGGTGTTCATCGGCGTTCATCTGCGGCCAAATTCGTTCTTGCGAAGTTAGGTCGGCCCGCATTCCTCGCCTAACTCTCGTCGGCCGACGGACCGTACATCCCCGGAATCGGGATCCCGTTCAGGCGCAGATAAACGCCCAGCTGCGCCCGATGATGCACCAGGTGATTGAGGAAACTGCGGATTACATTCGGACGCGGATCGGTCATCGAAAAAACGTCGCCGTATTTGAACGTCCAATTCCTCTTCATGTCCTCGTCGGTGGCGCCGGCGATCGCCGCGCGCCCGTCCGCCGCCGCTTTGTCGAACATCTCGAGCAGTTCCGCGGTGGACGCGGCGATGTGCGGTTTGTAATCGAGCGGTATCTGCAGGAGCTCGCTCTCCAGCGCGAATTTCATCCATCCCGGCAGCTCCGCCACGTGCGTCGCCAGCCGGTCGAGCGTCATGGATTTGGGGTGCGGTTGATAGCTGCGATGGGCGTCGTCCAGGGGGACGCGCTCCAAAAGTTTGCGCGTGTTCTTTACTTCTTCTTCGAAATCGACGGTGAGTGTTTGGCAGTGTGTCATGCGAAAAGACTATCAGCCATTGCGGACAACTTCTGTCCTCAAGAAAATGTCACACTAGATTCATGTTGGAAACATCGGCGCGGCTGCTTCGCCTGCTTTCACTGTTCCAGGGGCGCCGGTATTGGTCGGGCCCCGATCTGGCGGACCGCCTCGAAGTGACCAGCCGTACCCTCCGCCGCGACGTCGATAAGCTGCGCACGTTAGGCTATCCCATCCATTCCACACCTGGCACGGAAGGCGGATACCAGCTCGGCGCCGGCGCCGAAATGCCGCCCCTCCTGCTGGATGACGAAGAGGCGGTAGCGGTGGCGATGGGACTCCGCTGGGCCGCCACCGGAAGCATCGCAGGGGTGGAAGAGGCTTCGATGCGCGCGTTGCTCAAGATTGAGCAGATTCTGCCGCCGCGGTTGGGCCGGCGGGTGGCCGCTCTGCAATCGGTCGTCCTCACTTCCTCCGGCCCCAGCGCGGCAGTGGATGCGCGCACGCTCTCGACCGTCGCGGGGGCGTGCCGCGAGCATGAGACTCTGCGCTTCCGTTATCGCGACAAAAAAGGGGTGGCCAGCGCGCGCTCCGTCGAGCCGCACCGGCTGGTGAACACCTGGAGGCGCTGGTATCTGGTGGCATGGGATGTCGATCGCAAGGACTGGCGGACCTTCCGGGTGGACCGCATGGAACGCTGCGCGGCGGCCGCCGGAACCCGGTTCATACAGCGCGAACCGCCTGCCCGCGACCTGGCCGCCTACGTGACGCAATCCGGAATAAACGCACGCTGTCGCGCCAAATTGAAGCTATTCGGGCCGGCCGCCGCCATCGCCGAACGATTACCGCCGTCGATGGGCCTTCTAGAGCCTATCGACGAGCGGAGCTGCTTCTACGAAACCGGCGCCTCCAGTTACGAAAGTCTCGCCATGCACGTGGCGCTGGTAGGCGCCGATTTCGAGATCGTCGAGCCCGTGGAACTCGTCGAGCAAGTGCGCCGTCTGGCGGAACGGTATCGGCGGGCGGCCGAGAGCTAGGCGAGCAAAGCTTAGTACACCGTTTCGGAATTATGGTGACGTATTCTGCGGGTGTGTCAGGTACCGCTCCCTTGCGGTCGCGGCTCTGTATGCAGCTTCGTTCCGAGCCGCGACCGCCAGGGAGCGGTCTGGCGGGAATACGTTAGCGTATTTATGAAATGACCGACTTAGCGCCGGAGTTTGGCTATTCAGGGTATGCAGTTGAGCTATCCGGGTGGGGCAGACGTCAGAGCGACTTGCAAAAACAAAGGCACCGCCTGCTTGCGCGCGGCTCATTCGTCTCGCATTTGAAACAGCAAGCCGTGACGAGCCGCGACCGCGAAGCGAGGGACCGGTGCCTTTCGCCCAGTTCTTGCAGGTCCCTCTTTAGTCTGCGGCGTTGCTTACGCCCATGGCGCTAGAATCAAGAGCGATGGGACCGAAGGCCGACCTCACCAGGGCCGAAACCGTGGCATCCAATAGCCTCGCCGGCGGGCCGCCGCCCGAGATCTCCCGCGTCAGTTCCACGAGCAGCGTCCACGAGGACGAAGGCCGTTTCCTGCCCGGCACACTTCTGGGCGGCAGATATCGCATCCTCACGTTGCTGGGCCGCGGCGGTATGGGCGAGGTCTACCGGGCGATGGATCTCACTCTCGGCCAATCGGTGGCGCTCAAGTTTCTGCCCGAGGAGGCGGCGCGCAATCAGGCCCTGCTGGAGCGCTTTCACGGCGAGGTGCGCGTGGCGCGCCTGGTCTCCCATCCCAACGTCTGCCGCGTTTACGACATCGGCCAGGTGGAAGGCATGCCTTTCATCTCCATGGAGTACGTCGATGGCGAAGACCTCGCGTGCCTGCTCACGCGCATCGGCCGCCTTCCCGCCGATAAGGCGGTGGAAACCGGCCGCAAACTATGCGCCGGCCTCGCCGCCGCCCACGACCGCGGCGTGATCCATCGCGACTTGAAGCCGCAGAACATCATGATCAACAAGCGCGGCGAAGTGGTGATCATGGATTTCGGGCTGGCTGCCATCGCCAACGAACTGACCGGCGCCGAGGCGCGCAATGGCACGCCCGCCTACATGTCTCCGGAGCAGATCAAGGGCGGGGTGGTTACCGCCAAAAGCGATATCTACGCGCTGGGACTGGTGCTCTACGAGCTTTTCACCGGCAAGCGGCCGTTCGAGGCGCACAACCTGCAACAACTCATCGATATGCAGGAAGCCGCGCAGCTCACCAACATGACCACCGTTGCGGCGGACATCGACCCCACGGTGGAGAAGGTCATTCGCCGGTGTCTCGAACCCGACCCGGCGAAGCGGCCCGCGTCGGCCCTCAGCGTTCTCGCCGCGCTTCCCGGCGGCGACCCTCTGGCCGCGGCCCTGGCCGCCGGCGAAACGCCTTCGCCGGAACTCGTGGCGGCTGCCGGGAAACTCGAAGGCATGCCGCGCCGGTACTCGGTGCCCTGCATGGCGCTGGTAGTACTTTTCCTCCTCGCAACCGTTCCAATACGGCAGGCGCGCACTGCCATGGTGCATAGCGGACTCGATCAAACGCCTGACGTTTTGGCGTACGACGGGCGCGAGATTGCGTCGTCATTCGGATATCCGCAGAAGCCGGCGGATACGGCCGTCTGGTTGAATCATCGCGGGGATATCTTAATGGCCCTGCGGCGAAGGCCGGAGCCTCATCCGTGGGATGAATGGCTCGCCTGGGAGCCCGCGATCGTTGCCGTCTATCGCGAGAGCCCGCTAGCCATGATCGCCGCTCCTCTCGGAAAGGTCGACAGCCTGCGCCCACCGATGAATGTTCCAGGCATGTCACGAACCGTGCTCGCGGGAAATGGCCGCCTGCTCGAGTTTTCCGCCATACCGCAAGCCTCGGCCCCCGATCTCGTTCCAGCGGCCGGGCCGGAAACCATCTTCCGCGCCATGCGGCTGGAGATGGCGAATTTCAGCGAAACCAAACCCCTGAAACTTCCCGCCACTCCCTTCGACCAATGGCGCGCCTGGAAGGGTCCGCATCCGCTGTTCCCCGATATGCCATTGCAGGTGGAAGCCGCCTGGTGGCAGGGGCGGGTGGTGAGCGCGCGCGTTTTATACCCGTGGGACCAAAAGCCCGACGCTGCCGAGTCCGCTTCGGTCATCCAAATCCGCGATGTGTGGATCTCTGCACTGGTGGCGATCTCCGCGTTCTTCGTGATTCTGATGGCGCGCCGCAACTGGACGCTCGGCCGGGCGGACCGTCTGGGCGCCTTCCACATCGCGTTGGCGAGCTTTCTGCTGCAAGCGGTGGCTTGGGCCGGCACGTTCCATCCGCCGGCGGACATGGCGATTCTCGACATTTTTGTGAACGCTGTCGCCGCCTGGCTCTTCGGAGCCGCCGTGCTCTGGTTCGCTTACCTGGCCCTGGAGCCCGAGTTGCGCGCGCGCTGGCCCCACTCGATCGTGACCTGGAATCGCGTGCTGGCAGGCAGATGGCGCGACGCGCAAGTCGGCTCGCACATTCTTATCGGAGCCACGGTGGGCACGGGTCTCTGGATATTCTTCAAAGCCGTTATAATCTTCGTGTTCCGCAATACTCAACCGTCCGATTCGGATGTATCTTTGGGCGGCCTGCTGAACGCGCGCCACTGGATTGGAGCGCACGCCTCGGGAGCTCAGGATGCTCTGTCCACCGGCCTGTTTGTGTTTATGACGATCTTTGCCATGCGCCAGTTTCTGCGCCGGGAACTGTTCGCCGCTCTAGCGGCCGCGGCGTTATTTACGATGTCGCTGGAGGATGTTAGAGGTCCGGAATGGTGGTTGATCGGGCTGATTTATCTGGTAGCGGTATCGGCCCTGATTTATGTCCTGTTGCGGTTCGGGTTGGTGGCCACCATCGCTGCCGTCTTCTTCATCGACGCCCTGAACACCATGGCGCTGGGTACGGACCTGAACGCGTGGTATATCCCCTCCAGCGTCGCCACACTTTTGCTCTTGCTCGGCATTGCGATATTCGCGTTCTGGCGCTCGCTGGGAGGGCGCGCGCTCATCGAAGAGTCCTCGTAAGGATCAAAGAATATAGCGGCTTAAATCCTGATCCTTGACGATGTCGGCGAGTTGTTTGCGCACGTAGGCGGCGTCCACCCTCACCGTCTTTTTTTTCAGGTCCGGACCGGCGAATGAGACGTCTTCCAACATCTTCTCCATGATGGTGTGCAGGCGGCGCGCGCCGATATTTTCGGAGCTCTCGTTCACCTGCGCGGCGAAGCGCGCCACTTCCTCCAGCGCGTCGTCCATCAGCACCAACTTGATGCCTTCGGTCTCCAGCAGCGCGGTGTATTGCTTGGCGAGCGCATTTTTTGGCTCTTTCAAGATGCGGATGAAATCTTCCACGCTGAGCGACTTCAGCTCCACGCGGATGGGAAAGCGGCCCTGCAATTCGGGGATCAGGTCGGAAGGTTTGGAAACGTG
>Ga0326727_10017892_pt1 | contig 14588 bp, 11 predicted proteins | sample MB2enrmetagenome_FD_207643 | JGI IMG/M metagenome (GOLD analysis project Ga0326727, IMG submission 207643) | Lab enriched peat soil microbial communities from McLean, Ithaca, NY, United States - MB29MY | ecosystem: Environmental > Terrestrial > Soil > Wetlands > Peat | place: USA: New York... | reverse complement strand
CCGTTGGATGACCAGAAAGTCCGTGCACCAGTACCCGAACGACAGAACGAATCCCAGGCCTGCCACCAACCCGAATACTTCGATGCCCATCGGGTTCTCCGAGGCGTTTCCTACATAAGTCCAGGTATGCGTGAAAACCTGGGGCAGCCGGTGTTGAATTCCAGACCAGCCGCCCGCCTGCATAATCGCCAAAATGGAAAGCGGCGCAAATCCCAGCACGATCAGAAAGAATTGAAGGACTTCATTGTAGATAGCGCTCGTCAATCCGCCCAGATAGGTGTATGCGAGGACGATGGCCGCTGAAACGAGGACTGACGCGGTAAAGCTCCAGCCCAGCACCAACTGCAGCAGCAGTCCAAGCGCGTACATGGAGATTCCGCTCGAAAAAATAGTCATCACGGCGAACGTGATGGCGTTCAGACCGCGCGTCTTCTCGTCGAACCGCAGTTTCAGATACTCCGGCACGGAACGCGCTTTGCTGCCGTAGTAGAAGGGCATCATGAAGACGCCTACAAAGATCATGGCGGGGACCGCGCCGAGCCAGTAGAAGTGCGCCGTCATGATGCCGTACTTGGCGCCGGAAGCAGCCATGCCGACCACTTCCTGCGCACCCAGATTGGCCGCGAGGAACGCCAGGCTGGTGATCCAAACCGGCACTGAACGTCCGGCGGTGAGAAACTCGCCTGCGGAACTGGCGCGCTTGCGAAGCGTCCAACCAATGCCGATTACAAAGAGGAAGTACAGCGCAAGAATCAGGTAGTCGACGAAAGCGAGTTTCAACCGGGAAAACTCTCCACTTAGAGTACAGAACGAATTCTGTCTTTAACTACCCTATAACAACGTTGCGCAGAATCGTCATGCGCGAGCCGCGGCGGAGCGGGCTTGCGTTTCTTTCTCTTCCAGCAATGAGGAATACACCACGCCCCCAATGGCAGCTCCAACGATGGGGGCTACCCAGAACAGCCAGAGCTGTTGAACCGCCCACCCACCGACGAAAACCGCTGGACCTGTGCTGCGCGCGGGGTTCACGGAGAGGTTGGTCACCGGGATTCCGATCAGGTGGATCAAGGTCAATCCCAAGCCGATGGCGATGGGTGCGAAGCCTTTCGGAGCGCGCTTGTCGGTGGATCCCATGATGATCATCAGGAACATGAACGTGAGCACCACTTCCGCGATGAGGCAGGCGGTGAGGCTGTATCCGCCGGGCGAGTGCTCCGCGTAACCGTTCGAGGCAAAACCAGTGGAAACGTCAAAACCGGCCTTGCCGGAAGCGATGAGAAACAGAACTCCTGCGCCCAACAAGCCACCCGCCACCTGGGCGATCACATAGGGCAGAAGTTCAGAGACTGGAAACCGCTTGCCCGCCACCAGGCCGACCGATACGGCCGGATTCAAATGGCATCCGGAGATATGGCCGATCGCGAACGCCATGGTGAGAACGGTGAGGCCGAACGCCAAGGCAACCCCTACAAACCCGATCCCCAGGTTTGGAAACGCCGCGTCTAAGACGGCCGCGCCGCAGCCTCCAAACACCAACCAGAATGTTCCCAGTAACTCCGCAAGAGCGCGTTTTGTTAATGACACAATGATTTCCCTCTCTGGCTGCGAATTGACCGCAGCCTAGGTATCAAACCTTAAAGAGGGGATTTTGTCAAGACCTACCTTCTTACTTGGCTTTATGCGCAGCTGCGCGTTCTTTGGCATGCGCCACCAGAGGACCGAAGCGCGGGTCACCATGAAGCGACTTAAGATCCGGATTCTTTTCGATCGCGAGATCGAGTCTGGGTGTCAGGGCGCCGTCGACCGCCTCTTGCAATAGCGAAAAGGCTTCGTCAGCGTCGTTCCTACGGGCCAAAGGCAAGCGAGGTTGTATGATGCCAAGGCCGTGTCCGGACTGTCCGGCCCCAGGACACGCCTTCGAATATCCAGTGTTTGGCGGAGTAACTTCCCTGCCTCCAGGTAGCTACCCTCGGCCGCAAGAACGCCGGCCAGGTTGTCCATGGAGGTCAGGGTGTCGGGATGTTCCGCCCCCAGGACGCGGCGCTGAACATCGAGCGTCTCGCGGCCCAGCTTTTCTGCTTCGGCATACCTTCGCTCCTGGTTTAGGACATCAGCGAGGTTACTCATTGACAAAAGTGTCTCGCGATGTTCGGGTCCAAGCGTCCGAAGCCGGATAGCCAGTGTCTCTCGCACGAGCTTTTCAGACTCTGCAAAGCGACCCTCCTCGGCGAGCACGTCCGCAAGGTTGTGCATGGAGTTCTGTGTGTCGGGGTGCGCGGGCCCCAGAACCCCTCGCTGCACCTCCAGCGACTGACGGAACAGATTCTCGGCCTCGGCGTACCGGCCCTCGTCGATCAGCAGCGCCCCCAGGGCGTTCATGGACCTCAACGTGTCAGGATGCTTGGATCCAAGAATACGCAATCGAACCGCCAACGTTTCGCGATACAACTCCTCTGCCTCGGGGTAATGCCCCTCGACATCGAGGACCGAGGCCAGGTTGTTCATGGACTTGAGCGTATCGGGATGGTCCGGCCCAAGGACACGCCGGCGAATATTTAGTGTTTCGCGCTTCAACTGCTCTGCTTCAGGGTAGCGGCCCTCATCCTCGAGGGCATTCGCCAAGCCATTCATGGACCTCAGTGTGTCTGCATGTTCCGGCCCCAGCACTCGCCGCTGGGTATCCAGGCATTCCCGCAACAACTTTTCCGCCTCCGGGAAGCGGCCTTCTCCAGCTAGTACCGAGCTGAGATCGCTTATCGACTTCAGCGTGTCCGGATGTTCCGGACCCAGGACGCGGCGTCGAATATCGAGAGTTTCGCGATCCAGCTTCTCTGCCTCCGGGTAGCGGCCCTGCGCTCTAAGATTACCGCCCAGACTACTCATGGAGGCCAGGGTTTCTTTCTCCCGTGGTCCGAGGACCCTCCGGCGGATCTCGACCGCCCGAGTGAGCAACGACTGCGCCTGTGGGTAGAGACCAAGGCTCTGATACACCTCGCCCATGGTCTGCATCATTTGCGCCTGAAGCTCAGGGTCTTTGGATAACCCGGCGTCGATCTCCGTCGAGGCTCTGTCCAGGATCTCGCGGGCGGTGATGCTGTTCCCGCGCGCGGTGCTTGGGTCCGACACTTTGAACATGCCGCTCATGAATGTGGCGATGCGGTCGGCCCGGTCGCGCTCGCGCGTTGTGCGACGTAATTGCAGCGTTTGCGCGACGCCGAAAGATACCAGGACCGCGAAAAAGCCGGCGCCCACGGCTACGCCGACCCGGTGACGTCCGATGTACTTGCGCACCCGGTAACCGGCGCTCGCCGGATGGGCCAGCACCGGTTCATGACGCAGATATCTACCAATATCGGCGGCCAGGTCGGATGGGGAGCCATATCGCCTGGCACGGTCTTTTTCGAGAGCTTTCAGAGTGATGGCGTCGAGGTCTCCGCGCAGTTCGCGGGAGAGGGTAACGGAATCGGAGCTGCGGTTTTGAGCCGTCGTGCCGGACTGCGGTCCCATGGCGCGCAGTTTGGTGCTGGGACGCGGTGTGTCCTGCTCGCGCAACCGCTTCAGGATCTGGTCGAACGCCAGGGCGTTAAATTCGAGCGGGAGCGCTCCAACTAACAACTCATAGAGAACCACCCCAAGAGAGTAGACATCGCTGCGTGTGTCCACGTCCACCCCGGTGGAGTCAGCCTGCTCTGGGCTCATGTAGGCCAGCGTCCCGATGATGGCCCCCACCCGCGTGAACATGGTATCGGCCGTCAGCTTCTGCGTCAACGCTTTGGCGACTCCGAAATCGATGATCTTCGGTACCGGGTGGCCATCCACCTCAGTGACGAGAATGTTCGAGGGCTTCAGGTCGCGGTGGATGATAGCCTTCTGATGGGCGTGCTGGACGCCCTCGCAGACGCGAATGAACAGCTCCAGGCGTTGGCGCGTGCTGAGCCTGCGGTTGTCGCAATAGGTTGTGATCGGGACCCCCGCGACGTACTCCATCACGAAGTACGGTGCGGCCTGGGGCGTGGCGCCAGCATCTAGAACCTTTGCGATGGCCGGGTGGTCCATCAGCGCCAAAGCCTGGCGCTCGGACTCAAAGCGCGCGATCACCTCGCGGCTGTTCATACCGACTTTGATCAGCTTCAGGGCGACGCGACGCCGCACCGGTTCTTTTTGCTCGGCCAGCCAGACCTCTCCCATGCCGCCTTCACCGATCTTCTGCAGCAGGTGATAGCGGCCGATCATCTCTCGCGGCGATTCACCAGGGTCCATCATGGACCGCGTGACGGTTGAACCGCCTCCCAGTGGATCCGGGGTGGCCTCAGGGGTGGAGTGTTCTTCAGGGGACACGTTGACTCTGCTTGCTCAGCTTCAAATGCAATACAGAGTATACGCGGTTCGAGAAGGTTCCACCGCGAGGTGTTCTCTCGTTTGATAGCTACTTCAAGATATTCAGGGTGTTCGTGGCGTCGTCCACATAGTACAAACCACCCGCCCCAAACGCCAGACCAAAAAGCGCGCCGGCTCCCGGAGGGTTGCCGCTGTCATCCAGCAGGACCTTGCTGACAAATGCACCGGCCTCGCTGGTAGTGACCAGCCGGCCGTTGTTGCCGTTGGTGGTGAGAATGTTACCCGCGCTGTTGACTGTCAATCCGAGTGGATCGCTGAGGAAGCCACCGGAGAAAACCGTGGTCCCGGTTCCCGCGCTCGTTGTTCGTGAGATGGCGTTTGGAATCGCCGCGATCCGGTTGTTCAAGCTATCCGCCACATAAAGTGTTCCATTTGAACCAAGAGCAACTCCGGTGGGGCCAATGACCAGCGCCGCCGGATCAGTCCGCTCGGCGAACCCGGAGCCGATAACCGTGGAGCCCGTCACTACGGGGCCAGCGCCGCCCGCAAAGCTCAAAGTGATTCGCACCACCGTCCCTTCGTTTACGATGTTGCCACCTCCGGCCACGGTTCCGTTGAGAACGTTAGTCACAAACAGGAAAGCCTGGTTGCCTTCCTGGAACGCCGCCATGTCCCAAGGCCCATTAATATTGACCCCCGTTATCGTCTGCGCCAAATCGCCCCAACCATCGAAGACCAGCAGGCATCCTGCTTGCGCCGTGGCCGCCGTGCCGTCGGTGGTGGGCAGGCTTCCCGCAATGACGTACCCGGCGGATGGCAGAATGGCCAACGCCGTTGTAAGACCCACGCCGCCGGTGCAGGAGGTGGTCTCGGGATTCACGTACGAGAACAGAGTCTGCGTTCCATCGGGCAGGATTCGCACGATGGTCGTGCCGGTTCCCTGGAGGTTCGCTGAGTTGTTGAAGTTGGTCACTAAGATCTCACCCGCTGTCAGCTCACCAAAACTCGTCTTAACTACTGCGACCCCGTATGGGTTCACGTCGCCGTTGAACGGCACAGTGGACGCCACGACGCTGATTTGAGCCTGCGCGCAAACCGCCGTCGCCACTAGCGCGCCCAGTCCGGCTACGCGGTGTAATGTTAATTTCATGTAATGCATTGCCTCAGTCCGATGTTAGGCACGCGCTTCAGTTAATGTTTGTGAATAAGAAGCAAAGGTTTTGTGCGCTTTGGGCTGGCATTCAGTGATAAGCTGCTGGTCAAATGCCCCTCGGAAATCGGAGCTGGGAGGAGTGGATTGCGCAGTACTCGGCGAGCCACCAAAACCGCGCCAACCGGATCTGCCACATGTTCGGCATTCCTTTGATCGCAGCTTCGCTCCTATTCACGCCAATGTTGTTGATTCACCTGGGATGGTGGAAACTGCTCGCTTCTGTTTTCATTCTTGGGTGGGTATTGCAGTTTGCCGGTCACGCATTCGAAGGAAAGCCGCCGGAGTTCTTGAAAGATCCTCGATTTCTCTTCGTGGGGCTTCGCTGGTGGTTCGCCAAACTGCGGCAATAAATTCACTCCGGCGCCTCTAGTAACTTGACCAATTCCTCTTTCCCCACCAGCGTCGCCGTCACCCGTTGTTCACTGGCCTCCGCCACGGTTACCTGAGTCATGTGATCGTCCAGCGCCTTTTGCGCACCTGGGTCGTTTGCGAACACCCAAGGGTTGTCGGAGGACAGCAACACCACGCGGTACTTACCCGGCGCCACCTGATCAAACTCCACGTCCACAGTTCCTCCGCCGCCATAAGAACCCACCAGAGCCTGTCCTCCGCCAGCCGGGAACAGTACCGCCGCGACCTGCTCCCCGGCTCCTGGTGGGGATTCTGCATTGACGTGGACCTTTCCGAAGCGCGTACTGAGCGAGATGTGAAGCACGCCGCCGCCCTCACCACTGATTTCAATGTCCGAAGGCGTTACCTCACGTCCGCCGAGAGTGACGGACTTAAAGAATCCCCCCTGCAATCCGTTCAAGCTGAAATGGCCCGGCAGCACGGATTTGAACTCGAATGTTCCATCCTTGGTCAACACAGCTATTGGGAAAGGTCCACGGTAGTTCCGCTGCAGCGGTTGCATTGAAAGCTGTTGGCCTTCGAGCTGTACGCTAGCGTCGTCGGCGACCACGGCGCCTGAAATGGCAGGTCCAGGCGCCATCCTCAGTTCGACGTCGGTCACCTGAGAGTTACCGACCTGAATATCCTGCCGCCCTTCAAAAGCTTTGTCGGCCTGAACTGCCGTGGCGATCACCTCATAAGAACCGGGCGTTACATTGCGGAACAGGAACGATCCCCGGCGTCCGTTGTATCGTGCAGGCATGCCCACGTCTTCGTCCGACTGAGCATCCTTGGACAACAACTGGACCTGCGCCATCGGCACAAGGCTCGATTCCAGTCCCGTTATGTTGGCGCGCACGGAGAACATGCGCGAGCGCTGCACGTGGAAATCGATGCCCCCGAGATCTACGCCGGCCGCCACAAGCAATCCGCTTGATGGCGCGCTTCCGCCGCCTGCGTAGCTCGCGGGCGCGTATCCTTCCGTGGGAATATCGGGGTCATTCACCCGCATAAATCCATGCGGGGCGGGGAAGCTCTGCCCGCAGCGCGCCTGCAACACGTACCGGCCCGGCTCAATCCCGTGGATGCGGTAATTCCCATCGTCGTCGGTGCTTCCGCTAATCGACATGCCAAACCCGCGGGACTGCCTGGCGCCCACGCGCGTCGCGGTCACAGAACAGCTGGGCACCGGTTGGTCGTCTTCATTTACGACTTTGCCGGCAATGCTGGCCCCTGGCTGCAACGCGATCTCAAGGCCCGTCTTCTCCTCGGCTTCGGCCAGGTTGATGTTCACGGCCATCTGCCCTCGCCGCATGCCCGCCGAGAAATCGGGATGGTTCGCCATGATCCAGTACATCCCGGCGGGCAGTGTGCGGAAAGTAAAGTTGCCGCCAGCGTCGGTTATCGCGGAAAGGCTGGCAGCACCATTTACCATGACTCTGGCTTTCTTGATGGGTTCATGCGTCTTGCTGTTAATCACCACGCCGGAAATGGCGCCCTTGCCGGTCACCTGCACTACGTTCTGGTCCGTATTGCCCTGCGGGTCTTTTTGGGCGCGCGGCAAGAACTGGCTGTAAGTCACGCCCGTTCCCACAATGAGGCCAAGAGAGAGGTTCAGCCACTTCATTCGATAACTCCCGCATCGCGAACAATGAGCGTGGCATCGTGGGTCACGCGTGCGCTCTCAGTCACTTCGAACGCGTCGCCCGCAGCCGCGGTGAAAGGCTTGAGAAAATCGGGTTTCCAGAATTCATCCGACTGCAGCCGGTCAAAGGCATAGAGTCGATAGGTGCCCGGAGTTACGCCTTTGAACTCGAAGTGACCTCGTGCGTCCGTCAAAGTTGTTTCATAAAAGCTCTGCACTGCTTCATACCTACCCGAGGGCGCGAGTAACAAGCGGGACCGCAGACTTGTCAAAGGCCCGGAAGCGTCCGGCTTCATTACATTCCCGCTAACCACTGCGCCTTTTGTGCTGAGTACTATAGAGAGTGGCTTGCGCGCCCCCTCTTCCAGCGTCATGTCCGCGGTAAGAACATCTTGTTCTCCGAGACGCATTGACTTGATATAACTTCCCGTGGGCATCGGAGACACTCCTATATCCCAAATGCCCGGAAGGACGCTGGGGAACTCAAATGCCCCGCTTTCACTAACGTCGGCTGTAGGAGGCTGGCCGATATTCTGTGTATCATCTCCCGGTGTTAGCCGGATGGTATAGGGGCCGCTTTTCCGCATAGGCTCGCCTTCCACGACGAGCTTGCCGGTGAGGGGCGCGCCGGGCGCTAACGTGAGGGTGAGGTTATCGACTTCCGGGCCTGCTTCCACCCGCTGCTCCGCACGGTACCGGCGATCGTTCGCCTCCATCGACGCAACGATCCGGTAACGTCCTGCGGGCACGTTCATTTGAAACCTATACTCCGGCCCGTTGGTTCCGAAACTAAGATTGCGTTCTCCCGGAACCGGGAATTCGGGAATCAGTTGGAGGTTGACGAACGTGTTCGGATCGATTCCGGTGGGGCATTCAACGGCTCCGCTGACGAGTACTTGCGGGGTTGCGCTCAGCGTAAAATCGATCCCTTTCAGATCATTCCCAGCATTCAAGGTAAGCGACACCGCGGCATCGATGGATGCGGAGCCGGGATAGAACTGTGACGCATAGGTCTCTTCCGGAACCACGACACCCGCCATTGCTTCCGGCCGGATACGGGACACTGCCTGAAACTGTCCCGTTGCCATCACGCGGTATTCCCCCGGTTGGAGAAACGTCAAGTGATACTCGCCCTTCTCGTTCGCTGTAGCAGTTCCGGCCTGCTGCCAATGTAGGGTTCGGCGCCTGTAGACTGGGCGCAGCAGTTCTACGCGTGCGCCCCGGATGCCGTCTCCATCTTCATCGGTGACCGTTCCCGAGACCGAACCCTCGGGCAGCATGGCGAGCACGACATCTTGTTTTCTCTGACCGGCCGTGAGGGTAAGTAAGGCAACTGGTCTCCCCAGATCATCACCTCCGCCGAAGCATGCACGTTCGTAGCCGCTTAGCCTCGCGCAGAGGGTATAGTCGCCCGCCGGAACTCCGGTGAAAGCGAACGCACCATTTGCCTCGGAGTAAGTCAGTGCTTCCATGATGTCGGTTCCGGTAGTCCGCAATGTGACGATCGCTCTTTTGATAGGAGTCTTGGACCAACCGTTCCGCACCACGCCGCCGATGATTCCAGTCTGCTGCCCCGGCACGCAGGGCGCGCAAACCAATCCATTGAAGGCGAGCCAAAAAAACCACCGGGGCATCACTCGATAACTTCCACTCTCGTCTGAATCTCTTCGCGTGGTATCAGGGCGGGCCAGTAGGCGACAATTTCCCGAACGGCGGGTCTGCCGTCGCCGAACCCCGTCGCCCCCGGAGGGCCGTTCAGGACCAGCGGAATGAGCTCACGCGTGAATCGGTCCACCGATTTCCGGTCTGCCCCACGGACGCCGATTCGCAGTTGAATCTCCGCGGGCTCCACTAACTTAGGCGCCACGCCGCCATGGCACGCGTTCACTCCAAAGTACTCCGTTTCGATCTCCTCGAATTTCAAGCCAAGGTTAGCGAGCCGGGCTCTTACTATGCGGTCGGCTGCCTGCGCTTTTTCGAGCGCCTGAGGATAACTATAGACTAGAGTACCGACAGATTTCCATCCAGAAGTGTAACTAATTGAAAGCTTCAAGGAAGGGGGCCGTTGAGAGCCGCGAATACCACTTACTCGCACACGATCCGTGCCGATATCCTCAAGTTGAATACTGGTAAAATCGGCTACGCAATCGGGCGTAATGTAGCGTTGTGGATCGCCGAGTTCGTAAAGCAATTGTTCCTTCACGGTGTCCGAGTGGACACGTCCACCTGTGCCTTCGTGCTTGGTAATGACGAAGGTTCCATCCGATTCGGCTTCGATGATGGGATAGCCGATGTTCGCCATGTCCGGGATATTCTGCCAATCCACCTGACAATTGCCGCCCGTGCATTGCGCTCCACATTCCACAATGTGTCCCGCGATGGTGCCGGCAGCCAGCTTGTCAAAGTTTTCGGTTTCCCATCCGAAGGCGTGGACCATGGGCGCGAGAGCGAGGGCCGTATCTGTTGAACGGCCAGCAATCACGACATCCGCCCCGGTAGCCAGCGCCTCGGCCAGCGGGAATGCCCCTATATAGGCATTGGCGCTTAAGACTCGCGAACGGATTGTAGAGATCGGCTGACCCGTGTCCATATCGCGCATCTCGTAACCCTTGGCCAGGAATTCGTCGATGCGGTTCAAAACATCGTCGCCTGTCACCACGGCGACCTTGAAACCGGGCGCTTGTTGTAACACGGCCTTGGCGCAGGCTACAGGATTGACTCCGCCTGCATTCGCGATCACTTTGATGTTACCTGCGCGTAACTTGTCTTTTAGCCTGCCTATTAGTGGCGGAAAATCGCTGGCGTAACCCAGGGATGGGTCGCGTTCCTTTTGTTTTTGCAGAATGGACATGGTTACTTCCGCCAGGTAGTCAAGAATGAGATAGTCGATCGGACCCTGTTCGACGAGACGCACCGGCGCCTCCAGCCAGTCGCCCCAAAAACCTTGTCCATTCGCAATGCGGATCATCGGAGAGTCTCCAGGACTAACGCCTCGGCGCGGGGCCTACTCATAGCGACTTCCAGTGCTATGGAAAGAATCTCGCGCGTATCTTTCGGATCGATGACAGCATCTACGTGGCCTCGGGCCGCCGCATAGCGGGCATCCAGCCAGCGATCGTAATCGGCGCGCGTGCGCTCGATGGAGCGCTCCAGATCTTGGGGCATTTCCGCACCGCTCTTCTTCACTTTTTCGAGTTCGGTTGAAAACAATGCTACGACCGCGGAATCTCCTTCCATGACGCCGATGCGCGCCGTAGGCCAGCTGAAGGTGAAGTTTGGGTCGAAGCCCTGTCCGGCCATCGCGTAATAACCGGCGCCGCTGGCGTGATTGATCGTCAGGACGATACGAGGCACCGTGGCGCAGGACATGGATTCCACCATCTCCGCTCCGGCACGTATGATACCGTCTGCTTCCGCATCCTGACCCACCATGAAGCCGGATACATCCTGGATATAGATCAGAGGTGTTCCCGCGCGTTCGGCGTTTTCCACGAAGTAGTGGACCTTGCGCGCAGATTCGGTGTAGATAATTCCGCCCACGCGTGGCCCTTCCGCTCCACGCAGAAACCCGCGCCGGTTGGCGATGACGGCGACGGGACGGCCGCCGAGACGCATGGAGGCGCAGAGCATTTCAGGGGCGTAGTCCGGCTGAAATTCCAGAAAGTCATTAGCGTCGAAGATGCGATCGAGCACTTCGCCGACTTCGTAAGGGAGGCGGTGATCTGCGGGAAGCACTCCATAGATGTCATCCGCGCTCTTGGCGTGCGACTCCGAGGCAGGCGCCGGTGGCTCCGGCAGGCGGGCGAACTCCTGGCGGATGAGGTTGAGGCAGTCCTCGTCGTCTTTCGCCATGTAGTGGGCCACGCCGGATTTCGAAGTGTGCATGTGCGCGCCGCCCAGCGTTTCCTGATCGATCACCTGACCGGTCGCACCCTTCACTAAGTTCGGACCGCCTAAGCCCATGAAGCTGGTTTTCTCAACCATAATGATGACGTCGCTGAGCGCTGGAAGGTAGGCCCCGCCTGCGATGCAAGGGCCCATCACGGCGGAAATCTGGGCTACGCGTAGTTTGCGGCGCATCAGCGAGTTATAGAAGAAAACGCGTCCCGCGCCATATTGGCCAGGGAAAATACCGTCCTGATATGGCAGATTCACGCCTGCGGAATCCACCAGGTAAACGATGGGCACGCGGTTGCGCATTGCGATTTCCTGCGCCCGCAGGATCTTGGTAATGGTCTCCGGCCACCACGCGCCGGCCTTCACGGTGGCATCGTTGGCCACGATCACGGCGGGACGCCGCTCGATGAACCCAATGCCGGTCACCACTCCCGCGGCGGGCGCCTGGCCGTCATAAAGATCGTACGCAATCAGCAGCCCGATCTCGACGAAACGCGAGCCAGTGTCGGTTAGCTTCGAGATGCGCTCGCGTGCGGTCAGCTTCCCGGACTTATGCTGCTTGGCGACTTTATCAGGACCGCCTCCCGCTTTCAGCCGCTCTTCCAGCCGGCCTAGCTGTTCGACAAGGAACCGCATATGCACCTCGCGACCGAGGGTTTGCACAGTCATTCATCTCCCAGTTTGACACTTTGGAATACTTATAATCGATGAGTTTTACGTCCCGTCGCCTGTTCCTGTTTGGTCTCAGCTCTTTGCCGCTGGTGGGTGCGCCAAAGCGCAGAACTTCCGTATTGGCCGATGTGGGCGAATCGACCGCAGCCCTTCCAGACGCAGGTTTCGACGGCTTCATACGAAACCTGACGGAGGCTCGGCCGATTCAGAAGCAGCCGCAACTGTTTGGGATCCGTGCGCCGCTTCCGCGCTTCGAGGACAGCATGGACGATGCCGCGAGCGAATTGAAGAAACTGGCTGAAACGGCGTCCGCGCAGGGTGCCGCGGGGCTGATCGTGACGCACCCTGGCCTTTCGGGAAATGGCGCCTTTCGACCTGTGGATCTCGAACGGAAGGCGCGAATACTGGGGATTGCAGGGTCCATCTGTGACAGTCGCGGGCTGGCGTTTCTCTACCAAAACCAGTCCCTGGAGTTCAGCGGAAATGGGGTGGAGGAGCGCGCGCTGATGGCGCGAACCGATTCGAAGCAGGTGTCGTTTCTGCTGGATGCCGGAGAAGCGATGCGCGGGGGCGCGGACGTGGCCGCGTTTTTTATAACCAACCAGAAGCGCATCGGGGGAATTCTACTCACTGATTTCAAAGACGATGGATTGGTTCCGTTCGGGCAAGGGAATCTGCCGGCGGCCGCGATTGGTTCGGCAATGCAGAAGGGGCACTGGAGCGGCTGGCTGGTCGCGCCGTTGAATCGGGGATTCTTGGAAGACTACAAGGGGATGCGTGAAATGATTCGAAGCAAGTTGGGTGTATAAAGCGGCTTGTCAAGAGGACAAGCCTTCCAGGCCGCCCGAGCCAAATTCTCCTCGACCAGGGATTACGCTCGCGGTTCAGCGCGGTTCCTGGGCAATTTTAAAATGGTTTCCGTGCAACAAGCCCGCCGATGGATCGAAGCCGCGGAATCCGTCGCCGTTCTAACCGGCGCTGGAATATCCGCGGAGAGCGGAATCCCCACATTTCGAGGTGCAAACGGCCTTTGGCGCGAGTACAAGCCGGAAGACCTGGCCACCCCCGAGGCGTTTGCGCGCAATCCCAGGCTGGTGTGGGAATGGTACGACTGGCGACGCGAATTGGTCGCCAAGGCACGGCCCAACGCCGGCCACAAGGCTCTGGTGGAGTTGGAAATCCGCAAGCGCAACTTTACTTTGATCACGCAGAACGTAGACGGCCTGCACGATCTTGCGGGCAGCGGAAAGGTTCTCAAGCTGCACGGCGACATCTGGCGCCTCGGTTGTACCCAGTGCGGCAGCAACTGGCCGGACCGCCGCACGCCGCTGCCGAAACTTCCCCCTCACTGCGCTTGTGGCGGTCTGGCGCGCCCAGGCGTAGTCTGGTTCGGAGAGGAACTGCCGTCCGGTATGATGCTGGAGGCGGCACACGCCGTTGAATCAGCGGACGTGCTGCTGGTGGTAGGCACGTCGGCTCAGGTGTATCCGGCAGCAGGGCTGATTCCGCTAGCCAAGTCGAGAGGCCGCAAAGTGATTGAGGTCAACGCGGAAGCCACTGGGTTTTCGGAGACGGTCGATCTCTGTCTGCGCGGCAATGCGGGAGAGATTCTTCCCGCCTTGCTGTCATAGGCCGCCGCCACTGATGAGCCGGACCCGGGCTAACAATGCGCAACTCACCAGAGGTGGAATCGCCACCAGGTAAACCACTTGGTGATAGAGATGAAGATCTGCGAGCCAACCGATCATTGGCGAGATCACGGTTTGCAGCAACCCATAGGAAAGCACTAATGCCGATATCGCCAGGCCAGACCGCGACGCACCGTACAGGTCGATCGGCAGCGCATAGATGTTCACGCTACCGGCCAACGCGAAAAAGAAACTGGCGGAGATGATCGCTGTGGCTGCAGCAGGGGTAGCGGCGAAAGGAAGTACGAGCGTAGACAAAGTTCCAACGGCACTGACCATGATGGCGTTTTTCCTGCTTATCCACGCATAGGAAAGCCAACCGCCGAAGAAGCCGCCCACGCTGGCGATCAATGGGGGAATCCAGACATAGCTCGCTGTTTGTTGCAGAGTCACTTTGTAAACACCAATCAGATAGAGCGTGGTCCAGCTACTCCAGAGCGAGTAAGTGCCCATCCAGAGTATGTTGACTCCCACTAACAGGAGTAGGTTGCGATCCCGTAGTAAGCGCAGGTCGGGGCGCGTCCGTTCCGCAATCAAGACGGGGTTGGCTGGGGGGATCCAGCGGCTTACCGCCAGCCAGAGGGGAATCCATAGGAGGCCGGCGCATCCGGCAATCACGAACGGAACACGCCATCCGAAAGCCAGCGCGAGGCCGATGAATGCGGGGGCGAGCGCCAGTCCGCCGCTAATCCCCACTTGATTCAATGCAGCCCCCAGCGCGCGTTCCCTGGGCAGTAAGTAAATG
>Ga0326727_10017891_pt1 | contig 14588 bp, 9 predicted proteins | sample MB2enrmetagenome_FD_207643 | JGI IMG/M metagenome (GOLD analysis project Ga0326727, IMG submission 207643) | Lab enriched peat soil microbial communities from McLean, Ithaca, NY, United States - MB29MY | ecosystem: Environmental > Terrestrial > Soil > Wetlands > Peat | place: USA: New York... | reverse complement strand
AAGGCCAACACCCTCTGGGGATGGTCCGAACCCGGCGAAACGATCCGCGTCCAGATTGGCGACAACACGGCCTCCGCTATTGCCGGGGCCGACCGCCGCTGGGAGGTGAAGATTCAGCCTCCTCCAGCCGGCGGTCCCTACACTCTCCGGATCTCCGGTCGCGAGACCCTCGAACTGCACAATGTCCTCGTCGGCGACGTCTGGCTGTGCGGCGGCCAGTCGAACATGGGGCTGCCGCTCCGCTTCGCGCGCCATGGCGCCGACGAAGTGAAGGCCGCGAATCATCCTGAGATACGCTTCTTTACCGTCGCCGGCCACGCGGCCTACCACCACACGGACCTCGTCGAAGGAAACTGGAAGGCCGTCACACCCGAAACCGCCGATAGGATCTCGGCGGTCGGCTACTACTTCGCGCGCAAGATCCACGAGGAATTACACGTTCCGGTCGGCCTGGTTGTCGACGCGATGGGCGGAACACCCGCCGAGGCCTGGACTAGCGCCGCGGCTCTTCGCACGATCAAGGACTTCGACGTCCCTTTAGCGGAGCTTGATCGGCTGGCCGCCGCGGGGGCGCCTGAATACGGCAACTACGTCATGCACTGGTACGACCAGTACGACGTGGGGCTCAAAGGGAACTGGGCCACGCCCACGTTCGACGACTCGGGCTGGAAGACCGTCAATGTCCCGGGCGGATTCGCCGAGCTCGGTGTCCCGGACACTCCGGCCGTTGCCTGGTTCAGGAAAGAAATCGTTCTGCCGGACCCCGTTCCAGCCGGAATGGACTTGCTTTTCCTCGGTTCTGTGGAGCGGATGGACACGGCCTGGATCAATGGCGTCGAGGTCGGCGCCAGCGCGTGGGTCGAGAACCCCCGCGCCTATTTCATCGGCGGCGGCGTGCTCAAGCCCGGCCGCAACGTTGTCGTGATTCGCGTGCTCAAGACGAAACCCGATGGCGGTTTCCGGGGTAAGCCGGAAGAACTGCGCCTCCTGCTCGGCGGCAAGACCGCCATTCCACTGGCAGGCCAGTGGAAGGGGCAGTTGAGCGTGGATGCGCGGCCGCCGCATCCGTTGCCCATCGCCTATGAGAACTGGCCTGTCATGCCAACGGTCCTCTATGAAGGCATGCTCGAGCCCATTGCGCCGCTCTCCATCGCCGGGGTTTTGTGGTACCAGGGCGAGCAGAACTCCGAGCGCGGATACCAGTACCGCAAGGTGCTCCCCGCGATGATCGCCGACTGGCGCAGGCTCTTTGCCCAGGGCGATGTTCCGTTCTACATCGTTAGCCTGCCCGCCTTCAAGCATCGCAGTGCCACGCCGGTCGATGACGCATGGGCGGAAACCCGCGAATCGCAGGCGCTCACCGCCGCCTCGGTCCCCAACTCGTGCCTCGCCGTCACCATTGATACGGGCGACGCGGACAACATTCATCCCCAGGACAAGCTTCCCGTCGGTGAACGCCTGGCGCGCTGCGCACTGGCAAATTACTACGGCCAGCCTGTGGTCGATTCCGGTCCCACTCTCGCTTCCGTCGAGCGGCTTCCCGGAGCGATTCGCCTTCACTTCGCCCACACCGACGGCGGCCTAATCGCAAAGGGAGCCAAGCTCGAAGAGTTCTCCATCGCCAGCAAAGACCGGAAATGGGTCTGGGCCGACGCCCGCATCGAAGGCGACACGATCGTCGTCACGTCCCCTTCGGTGCCCAATCCCCAGGAAGTCCGCTACGCCTGGCAGTCCAATCCGGCTGCCACTCTCTTCAATGGGGCCGGCTTGCCCGCCGCGCCCTTCCGCACCGACCACTGGCCCGGCATCACCGAGAGCCGGCGGCCCTGCTGACGGCTTGAACCATGGAGACCAAGCCGAGGGTCGATTAGCGGATTGAGAGGCTATATATATCGGCTAGTTGTCCCCCGACCCCAATGACCTCTGGACACAAACCGTCCCGTGACCGCCCGTAACCCGGCACCTGCGCAGGCCGTAGTACACGCAAAAAAAGATCTTGACAAACGGTGTCGGGGGGTTTACCTTGTGGTCAGGTTAATGTCAAGACAATATTGAGGTGGTCGATGAAACACGTAGCGCTTAACGTTGTCTGCTTGCTCGTTGTAGGTGTCTCGCTGCTCGCATTTCCGCCGAGGGCCGGTGCTCAGTGCGGCGGCTGCTCTGGAGGCAGCTGCATTGCCACCGATTACTTCAATTCGTACCCCGTTACTTGCCAGGGCGGCTGCTATGGTGGGCTCTCCTCTTTTAACATCATTATCCCGGGCCAACCGGACGGCTATGGTGACTCTGCTGAATGGTTTCCGAACCAGTGCACAGAAACGTGCTGCTTTGGCTACTCATGTATGGCAGGGCTGCCGCAGAACGGATGCCCTATCCAGGTCCTGCGACGCGACCTAAAACCGGATGAGATGTTCGCCGTTGGATTGGACATGCCGTTCTTATTCGTCCGTGGATGCGACGGCAAATACTCAGTGGTCAGCTTTCTCTCGGCGAGTTGACGCGCCGCGAGACGGAGGTGACGATTATGGTTCGTGGATCACGGCTGGAGTGTGTGAGCGCATCGCTGGCGGCCGCAGTGGCGCTCGCGGTCTTGGTTTCGGCCAAAGGGGGGAACGCGCAGGGGCAAGCTGAACCGGCTCGCGAGAGCGCGGCGCCGGCAATGGCAGACCTCTACCCCTCGAGGAATGTGGAACTCGCCGCGCCACCGCCCGTTGTCGGGCCGAGCGGAACGCAGTGCGACACCAACGGCAACATCTACCTTCTGTATTGGTCGGAATCCATCCAGGCCATCATGGAGAAGGTGCGGAACGGCCAACCACGCAATCTTCCGCTGCGCAAGGTATCCATCGATTCCAAAAGTGTCGTATCGTTTGTGGCCGGCCCTTTCCAGGATTACGGATGGTTTGCCAGCCACGCCTTTTATGTGACGCCGAATGGCGTGGTGTACAACCTGGCGCAGGCTTGCGAGGGCAGGCCGGCCCCTGGGGTTCATCAAACCTGCGCATGGTTCGTAACAAAATATAACGACGACGGGAAAGTAGACTCTGTGGCCAGGCTTCGTCCGCCTCGGGTAGAATCCTTCAGGCCGGTCATGTTTGGCGCCTTCCCAGACGGCAACCTCGTGCTGGTGGGGCAGATGCGGGATGAGACAGGGGACGCGTTGCATTCTACACTATTTGCGGGCCTTTTTAACCGCAGCGGAGATTTTCTCCGGGAATTGACGCTCGCCCAGGACGTTGGGCCGGCGCCCGCGGCGACGCCAACGCCGAGCGAGAATCCCGCCGTCGGCAAGCCCCCCGATGGCCAGTCCGATTCGAACCGGCAGGCGGCGGAAAAGCAGGCTTGGCGTCGGCTGGTTACGGCCCTCTCAGAAGGGCGTATGTTCGGTGCGGCCGACGGGACGGTCTACGTGCTGCGCGGGGGGTCACGCCAGCAGCTGGACGTTTTGTCCTCCGACGGAAGCGTTCTGCCGAAGCCTGACATAATACCGCCGAGAGAGGGCCTGACCGCCATCAGCGCAGGCCTGAACGCACAGGGGCAGATCGTCGTTCACTACGCGCCTTTGGCAACCTCCAATGGCTCCAACCGAAATCCGGTGATCGCTGTGGTTGACCCGGAAACGGGAAAGGTAACCTCCACTTACGGCGTCCCTTCCGACGCCGGCATCCCCGCCTGTGTGACAAGGAAGGGCGAGTTCCTATTCGCGCGGCAAAGCAAGTCGGGGCTTCTCGAAGTGGTTGGGTACACACCGCTACACTAGCCTGTGCCCAGGCGTTGCGGCACGGAAACCTCTACGTCCTTCAGGGAACCAGCGAGGCTACGCTCTACGTCGTTTCGCCGGCGAGGTACGTCATCCGCAAGTACCTCCTCAAGCCACTCGAGCCCGGAATGAGCCCCTCCAAATGGCGGGGGCGGGCGTCGGCTAACTCTTCATCCATTATGGGCGTAATGGCGTATCGGTTACCGCGGCAGCCCTGCCAAGCCCGACTATATTCGCCAGCCTAGGGCGGGCAGGTGCCGGCCTTACGGCGGGCGCATAAAAAAACGAGACCGGCAGGCCATCTGGCCTTATAATCTCTGTAGGCAGAGGTCCGGCAGCCCAAGGGGAGGCGTTGCGTCCGGAAAAGGAGCCGATGAAGCATGAAGACGGGGACCATGATGTTCCTAGGGTTCGTCGCCGCAATTGTGATGCTTGGCCCTTCTGCGGCCATCCGCGCCGCCAAGACCGAAGCTATCATTCGAGTCGAGACGCGCCTGGTTGAAGTCAGCGTCGTCGCCCGGGATTCAAATGGGCAGGCGATCAAAAACCTGACCAAAGACGATTTTAAGCTTTATGACAACGGCAAAGAGGTTCCCATCGAGGTCTTTTCGGGGCTTCCCACTACTCCAACGACTGCGGAGCCCTTGCCGCCCAACGTGTTTTCCAACCGCGTCCAGGGCGCACTGCCGAGCGTCACGGTGGTTCTCCTCGACGGCCTGAACACCAGCTTTCATGACCAAAGTTGGGCGCGCACGGAAGTGGTGCGGTTTCTTGAAGAGCTCAGGCCCGAGGACCGCGTCGCCATCTTTGCGCTGGGTGAGCACCTCGACGTGCTGCAAAGTTTTACCAGCAACCCGCAACTCTTGCTGGCGGCTCTGAGAAATGCAAAGATTCGCAACCCGAGGGAAGTCGAGGGCTCGGCGCCGCCTCAGTCCGATCCTGGCCAAGCGGACCAAGCCTCGATCAACGTGATGGGCTCACCCGTTCCCTCCACCATCGACCCGTCGACCTTGGCGGGTACCACGTCGAACGCAGCTTTGGGGGCGGGCAGCAGCGCCTCCGCCAGCGCAGCGGCGGGCGCATCGGCGGGATTCGCGGGCGAGGCCGCCGCTATGGCTCAGATGCAGGCGATAATGAACCAATTCCAGGGGCATCAGAGCGCCTTCTTCGGCATCGACCGCGTGCAGCGCACCCTGGACGCACTGGTTGCCATTGCGAACTATCTGGGGCAGTTTCCCGGGCGAAAGAACCTGATCTGGGTTTCCAGCAGCTTTCCGGTTTCAGTTGGCTTTGACACGCCTCGCCAGCCAGGCGACACGCGGGACCAAATCCACTTTGCGGCAGATTTCGAACGGGCGTACAAAACGCTAAACTCAGCTCTGAACAAGGCCGACTTGGCCATTTATCCCGTCGATCCGCGCGGGCTGGTGGCAGGGGCGCCCGGTACGAGGGACTTTAATGAATTGTATTCAACGCAGGGCACGATGAAGGAGCTGGCGAGCCAAACCGGGGGGCGAGCGTTCGTCAACACGAACGACCTCGCTCGCGTCATGCGAGCCGCCGCGGATGATTCCGAGGCCAGCTACACGCTGGGTTTTTACCCTCACGACGTCCGCTGGGACAATAAGTACCATGCGCTCAAGGTAAAGGTTTCGCAGCCCGGCGTCCACTTGCGTTACCGCCAAGGATATTTCGCATCGCGGGAAACTTCGAAAACTCCGAAGACCGGAGACCAGGTCGACACCCTGTTCAATCAAGCCCTTTACAGCCCTCTTGACTCGACGGGCCTGGGGCTGAGGGTTACGCTCGAAAAAGTCACCCACCGCACCGACACCCGCCGGGTGATGGCGACCAACAAGGTCGTCCCATTTCATCGGGACCGCGCCCTCCTCGGGATCAACGTGGACGCGCACGACATCACGCTTCCGGGTGGGAGCGACGGCGGGAGCGTGCAACTGGCATTGGTTCTTGCTCAGACTGGACCTGACGGCAAGGTTCTGGATGCTGCCCGATACGATATGAAGATGCGCATCGAGGCCGGCGGACTGCAACGCCTCCTGGGAGAAGGGTTGCGGGTGAAGAAATCGGTGGACCTCGTCCAGGGAGCGACGTCGCTGGAGCTGGTGGTGCGCGATCCAAACTCCGGCAATCTCGGTTCAGTGAAAATCCCTCTGGGCGGCGTGTAAGCGAGTAGCTCGGCTCACTCCTTCGCGGTTTGGGCGGCGTTCTCAATGGACTTGGTTAGAACTCCCTGGGCTTCCATTTTCTGAATCGTTGCTCGGATCTTCTCGGCGAATTGCCCGTGTGGGTCGATTCGCAGGTAATCCTGCATCTTCGCGTAAGCTTTGTCATACGTCTTCTGGGCTAGATAGGCGTCCGCCGCTCTCGCATAGTAGTACGAGGGGGGTGCAGGGTTAAAACTGAGGACCTTTTCGAACTCATCTGCTGCCTTGGCGTACTCACCCAGACCGAAGTCTGCGACCCCGCGCTGGTAGTATAATTCCCACGAGCTCGGGGCAAAGCGGACGGCCTCGCTCAGGGTCTTCTCGCTCTCCCCGAACCTCTTCTGCATATTCAGAAGCTGGCCTAGCACCAGGCGTGCCTGGTGATACCCCGAGTCACATTGAATTGACTTGCGCAGGGCCGATTCAGCCTGGGTGAAATCCCCCGATGGGATCAACACGATGGCCAACTCGGTTTGCGCCCGGGCATAACAGGGATATACGGCAATCGCTTTTTCAAAGTGAGTGCGAGCGTCCGAATACTTCTCTTTCAAAAGCGCCTGAACTCCTTTAACCAGTTCGTCGTGAGCTTTCTTTGGCGCCAGCCGGTCAGTTAAAACGGCGGGGGCGGCCTCCTCGCTTTTGCTTTGACCCACCGGTTTAAGGACGACATTGATGACGGTACGATATTGGATGAACTTCACCTCGTCCAGGCGCTGCTGAAACGTCTGAAATCCGTCCGCCGAGACGCGCAGGAGAACGGCGTTGCCGGGCACGGAATCAAACTCGAACTGCCCGTCGGAATCGGCCTGTTTGGTTGCCATCGGCACGTGATCCACGGTTTCCAAAGTCACGATTGCCCCGGTGCGTATGCCTTGACCGTTGGAGCTGCGGACCTGACCGGCAAGGACAACGGTCGTCCTTACCGCAGGTGATGAAGCTAGAGGCGGATTGGGGGTGCCGGCCTGCCCGGCAAAGTCAAGCGTCGCCTGGCAGCAAATCTGTCGAACCGAAAGTACGGCGAGGTTTAAGGCAAGGCAGAAAACGACTCTCCCGACAGGAACCCCTCGGGTGCCTTCCATGAAACGGGGTGCGGGTGGCATGGGTTTCTCCCAAGAACCCTTGATGACTCAACATTAGCGCCGCGCTTCAAGGCTGTCAAGCGCGCATGAGACAGCGCGGACCGCCGCCTTTGTGGTTCGCGTCTCTTCCGTATGGTGATCTGGTGATGTCGTTTACAGGCTATCGTGCTTGCTGATATCGCCGATCCATTGGGAGGTATGGAGGTCTACTTCACCCGTCAGTGACGGCTCCAAGCCGCGCCATCATCGCGGGTCTATGGCGCGGGTTGCTGGGCCGGTCAGCAGGTCCGGAAATGGGCCCGGCAGGCGGTCGCCCGCGACAGGCTTTCCATAGAAATCCGTGTCAATGGACTTCCATGCCGTGACCGGCTTGATCGCGCTCTGGACCGTGAGCGACAGCGTGAGCTTGTCCGGGTCGAGCGAGGCTGTAATCTGACCTTCGGCGCCATTCTTGTCCCAGCCGCGCTGCTCGCGCCAGGACCTCAGGTTGTCCCACTCCGGCGGCTCGGGAGTTTTGACCCGCAGGTAGGGAGAACCGAAGCCGAACGGCCCCTGCAGCCCCGCGTAGAGATTGCCGTCGGCGTCGTTGCGGGCGTTGGTAAACTCGATCGCCGAGCGGCCCATGCGCGCAAAGATATTGGCGTACACCATCAGGGCATGCACGTCGTTGGTATGGCCGAAGATGGGCCGCGGACCGTTGAGCCCCGAGATCGTGTCCACGCCCACCTCGTCGCAGTCGAGGAACAGATTGTAGGCGATGATGACGTTGTTCGTGTCGCGGATCAGGATGCCGCCGGTCAGCTTCGAGAAAATGTTGTTGTCGATCTCATTCAGCTCCTCGCTGCCCTCGATGTGAACGGCGTGCGGGTTGACATTGCCGGGAATATCCGCAAACAGATTGCCGGTAATGCGCACGTTGGCGTTGCCGATGTCGAGCCAGATGCCGTTGGCGTGGCGGATGTGGCGCAGCGCGTTGTTGCGGAACAGAAGATTGCGCGCGGTGTGCATCTTCGTGCCGCCGGACTCCGACATCATGGCCGCGTCCTGCCAGCCGATCCACTCGAAGAGATTCCGCTCGACGAGCGTATCCCGCGGACCTCCCGTCCCGCCCAGCCCCTCGATGCCGCAATAGCGGAAGGTGTTGCCGCGAATGACATCGAAGCCGACCGGCTTGGGGGGACGGCTCGCCTGCCAGTCCTCGTTGCCGATATCCAGGCCCACGCTGTTGGCCCACTCGAAGGTGTTGTCCTCGAAGATGAAGTGATTGCCGCGGTTGGTGGAGACCATGCCGCGTTGCGGCACCGGAAAGCCGTTGCCCGCGTGCTGGAAGGTAATCCCCTTCACGCGAATGTAGGACTGGTAGCGCTCGAGCGGCGAAAAAACCTGCTCCTGCGTGGTGATCTCAATGGTGTGCCGCGAAGGGTCTTCGTCGTTGGCCAGGCGGATGTGCAACGTCATCCCGTTCGTTTCGATCCAGACCTTGCCTGCATAGGGCGAGAACTCCTGGAAGAGCGGTGACCAGTGGACCGTGCTGAAGAAGTTCATTGACTGCTTCGACGGACCGGCAAGCTCGGTCGAAAGCTCGACCGGCTCCAGCGGATGGCCGTCCACGAACACTATGCCCCGCCGTCGGAAGTACGTCGCCATGTTGTCCTCGGCATAGCGCAGCCAGTAGCGGTTGCCGATCACGTTGTCCACTTCGAATGGGTTGTAGCCGTGAAACAGCGCCGGATCGAGCGGCAGTTCCCAGGCCTGTACCGGCTTCTGCGTCGCCGGATCGAAGCCGAAGAACCAGCCCTGGCTGGGACGCCAGCCGGTCACGACGGTCGAACCCTTCACAACAACCTTGGCGCCGGGGGCGGCCTCGTAGCTGATCATGGCGTCGGGGTTGGTGCCGCCGCCCGCCGGACGGACAAACTCGCGGTAGACGCCTTCGGCGATCACCACGCGCTCGCCCGGCTTGAGAATCTGGGCCGCGCGGCTGATGGTGCGGAAGGGACGCTGCTCGGTGCCGGGGCCGTTGTCGTCGGCATTCGCCGCCTGGCCGTTGACGTAGTACGTGTGCGTAAAGTGGAGCGGCTTCTCCCAGGAGGGGAACTCGGCCCCGTTCGGCAGCGTCGAACTGGAAGCGGAGACTTGAGATGCGGCGAGAAGAACAAAGAGCACGCTGGACAAACAGCGATTCATGACCGATGGATCCTTCTCTCCCACGCCGGCAGGAAGACGCAGCACCGGGCGGGCTCTCTTGACGGCACTATGGTAAATCACTTTTCTTAGCCTGTCGAGGAATACCGCTACGTTTCGCACCCCTTGACAACCGGAATTATATAGGCTAGAATTGTGCGTTGAGGTTGGGCACGAGGTCAGGCCCTCCTAGGAACACGATGCGGCCATGCTACAGCTCGCCCCGAGCCACTCTCAAGGGTTAACTCGAGAGGTCACCTGCCAAGCCCCAAATTAGAGATGAAAAGGTTAATCGTCAATGCAGATGATTTCGGCTTGACGGCCAAGGTTAACCAGGCGATCATCGCTGGGCATCATGGCGGTTTGATCACCAGTACGAGCTTGTTGGCCAACCGCGAAAGCTTCGCCTCCGCGGTGGATTTGTCGCGCCAAGCGCCGCGTTTAGGCGTTGGGATTCATCTGAACCTCACGGAAGGCAAACCTGTCGCTCCCGCTGGCAGCATTCCGAGCCTGGTAAATGGTCAGGGCTGCTTCGCGAGAAAACCCGGGCGCCTGTGGGGAGCGACGATCTTGGGGCGAGTGAGTGCGGCTGACATCGAGAAGGAGCTGCGCGCCCAAATCGAAAAAGTCCTGGCCGCAGGCATTGTGCCGACCCATCTGGATAGTCACAAGCACGTGCACGCTCTGCCGGTGATTGGAAGCATGACCATCGGGCTTGCACGCCGGTATGGCATCCCGGCGATTCGATGTGTCGCGGAGAGCTGGTCCGCTTTGGGTTGCTTGCTGGGACGTTTTCCGCAGGCGAAGACGAGGATCTTCCGGCAGCTTCTGAACAGTTGTATCCTTGCTGTTGTCTCCCGCGGCTGGAGCCGCCAGCTCCGGCGAGGGGGAATCGCATGCGCTGAGCATTTTTATGGCCTCACGCCCACCGGGTTCCTGGATGAGGAGGTTCTGCGCAAAATCCTCTGCCATCTTCCGGGCGGGACGAGCGAATTGATGTGTCACCCTGGTTTTGTAGATGAGGCGCTGAGGCAAACGCCCACGCGCCTGCTGGAGCAACGGGAGATGGAATACCAGGCCCTGAGTCAACCGGGAATCCGGGTCCTGGCTAAAAACCTCGGCATTCAGCTTGTCAATTATGGCGACCTTTCAAATGATTTCCATTGTCGTTCCTCTGTACAATGAGCAGGAAAATGTTCGACCGCTCTACGCACAGCTCACCGCCGTGCTCAATCCCATAGGGCAGCCTTACGAACTCATCTTTGTGGATGACGGCAGCCGGGATCAGACACCCAAGATCCTTGATGAGATCTACGACCAGGATGCCCGTGTGTGCGTGGTTCGGCTGAGGAGGAATTTCGGCCAAGCGGCAGCTCTCCAGGCGGGATTCGACTTTGCCCAGGGAGACATCATCATCTCGATGGATGGGGATCTTCAACATGACCCGGAAGACATCCCCCAGTTCCTTGCCCAAATGGCGAAAGGGTACGATGTGGTAAGCGGCTGGCGAGTGGCCAGGAAGGATGCGTGGCTCACGCGCCGCCTGCCCAGCCGCGTCGCCAACTGGTTGATGGCGAAACTATCCGGCATGCCGCTGCACGATTTCGGGACCACATTCAAAGCCTACCGGCCCGAAGTCCTGCGGAATATTCATCTTTACGGCGAACTGCATCGCTTCATTCCAGCTCTGGCAAGCTGGTCCGGGGCAACGATCGTGGAAATCCCGATCAAGAATACGGTTCGTGAAAAGGGAAGGTCGCACTACGGCCTTTCCAGAACCTTTCGAGTCTTGCTCGACCTGATCGGCATTAAGTTCCTGCTGGACTATTCCACCCGGCCTTTGCACTTTTTCGGGCTGTTGAGCCTGCTGGGGGTGGGGGCCGGCAGCGCGATCGGGTTTTTCCTGTTGTACGAGAAGTTTATCCTTCACATGCGCATCATGCTCGAACACGGACCTCTTCTCTTCGTGGCGATGCTCCTGTTTCTGACCGGCATACAGTTTCTTTCGGTCGGACTTATCGGTGAGATGCTTTCGCGCACGTATTACGAGTCCCAAAAAAAGCCCATTTATGCGCTGCGAGAAATCAAGAGCCGCCGGCCAACCCTGAAAGTGGAGCAGCCCTCGGACGCTTAGTTATTGACATCCCAATTTCGTCGGACCCCCTCGCCCCCCGGCCCCTCTCCCCCTTGAGGGAGAGGGGCCGAGGTGAGGGGGTCATAGGAATTCTAAGAGGTTACGCTTATGATCGGCGCTTCCATATGATGACTTCGATTATCCTGCGCTACGCCGTACTGGCGATAGCTACGTGTCCCTTCATTTACTATCTGCTCGTTCTTTACAGTTCCTGGGGATTTTTCCGCCGTCCAGTCGCATCGGTCGGCGCCGGGCGGGGCAGTTTCACCCCTCCCGTCAGCAACCTCAAGCCGATTCGCGGCCTCGATCCTGAGGCCTACGAGAATTTCGCCAGTTTCTGCCGCCAGGACTATCCCGATTACGAACTGCTTTTTTGCGTGGGAGAGAAGGATGCCCCGGCCGTTCCCGTGCTCGAGAAACTGGCGCGTGATTTTCCGCAGCGGCGCATTCGCATTCTTTTTGGCGGCGATAGCGGGGCCTCGAATGACAAGGTGGGCAAACTTGCCCGGCTGGTAAGCGAGGCCCAGCACGAAATCCTGGTGATCAACGACAGCGACGCGCGAGTGCGGCCCGACTACCTGCGCACCATGGTCGCACCCTTCGCCGATCCCAAGGTGGGAGCGGTCACCTGCTTCTATGTGCCGGTCGAAGTGAAAACACTGGCGGAAAAACTACAGAAGATGGGCATGGTTTCCGATTTCTACGCCGGGGTTCTGGTTGCCCGGCAACTCGATGGAATGAAGTTCGCGCTCGGACCGACGATCGCCACCACGCGCACCCGCCTTGCGGGCTTCGGTGGTTATCGGGCCATCGAGAACCGCCCGGCAGACGATGTTCTGGTGGGCCGCCTGATTGCTGAGCAAGGTTACGAAGTGGTGCTCCTGCCGTATACCATCCAGACTGTGCCTGACTACCACTCGATGCCGGACCTGCTTCACAAGCGCCTGCGCTGGCTTGTCGTCATGCGCCACATGCGGCCGTGGGGGCATTTGGGTCTCCTGCTCACGCAAGGATTGCCCTGGTCCCTGGCCGCCCTCGCGATTCATCCGACCGCGGGTGTGGCTCTCGGATATCTTGGGGCCTATCTTGGACTGAGGTTGACGATGACGTGGCTCATCGGCGTCAAAGGACTGCACGATCAGACGTTGTGGGGAAAGATGTGGCTGATCCCGGTGTGGGATACCATAGCGTTTTTTATCTGGCTCCTCAGCTTCGTACGAAACAACTTCCGCTGGCGCGACGGCGAGTACCGCATCCGCGACGGCCGGCTTGTGTCGGTCACTGCCCATACAGCGGAGAAGTGAAAGCAGCTTCAGTTTGGTTGCGCCGCAACCTGCGAATGCGTGGGAGTGGGATGCGCACGGGGAGAGTATAAGAGCCTGGCGAAAACTTAGCCGGGCACAACAACTTTGCTTGGCGACGAAAGGAACCCCTCACCCGTCCGGCAACGGCTGGAGAAAGCGCCGTCGCCGGACACCCTCTCCCCCAGGGAGAGGGCTATGTTTCCGACTTGGGCACCGGCGGTGTCCAGCCAAAGATGCGTGACACGCGCAGCCCCTTGGGAGAGGGCAAAGACCACCCGGCCCGGCTTTTGACCGACCTCACCTACCCCTGGTTTCCGCCGCTCCCTTCGACGCTCACCCCAACCTCCGCCAGTTGCGCCCCTGACGCAGACGGACGGGCGCCCGTCCTCGTTTGCTGGCGAAGCTCATTGCGCGCCTCCCGCCAATACACCTTTGGCATCATTTTGGAGGTGTCGATGCGGTCACGATAGCGGAGGGCGATGTTCATAAGCGAGTCGAGCAGGGAATCGGAAAGCAGATGCGGCTTTAGCCCCAACTCGATCAGCTTGGAATGTTTGGCGTTGTAATAGTGTTGCTCGGCTTCCACGCGAGGGTCGGGAATGTGATCCACCCGGACTTCGAGGCCCAGTTCCTTGCCGGCCGTTTCCACCATGCGAGCCAATTCCAAAACCGAGAACTGCTCGGTGAACTGGTTAAACACGCGGAATTCACCGTGGGCTGCCGGATTCAGGCAGGCAATCTCAACGCAGCGGATAGTATCACGGAGATCCAGGAAGCCGCGCGTTTGTCCGCCCTTTCCATACACGGTGAGCGGCGTGCCCATGGCAGCCTGCACGCAATAACGGTTCAGCACCGTGCCGAATACGTCATCGTAATCGAAGCGATTGATCAGGGCCTCGTGCAGCGCGGCCTCGTCCGTCATCGTGCCGTAAACCACGCCCTGGTTGAGGTCGGTGGCGCGCAGTCCCCAAATCTTACAGCAGAACATGATGTTGTGGCTGTCGTGCACCTTGGAAAGGTGATAAAAGGAACCCGGCTGCTTGGGGTAGGGAAGGACGTCCTTGCGCCCGTTGTGCTCGATGGCGATGTAGCCTTCTTCGATGTCGATGTTGGGTGTGCCGTATTCGCCCATGGTTCCCAGCTTAATCAGGTGACAATCGGGTTGGAACTCGCGCAATGCATACAGGAGATTCAGCGTGCCGACCACATTGTTTACCTGAGTGAAGACGGCGTGCTTGCGGTCGATCATGGAGTAAGGAGCGGCGCGTTGTTCGGCAAAGTGTACGACCGCCTCCGGCCCAAAAGCTCTGATGGCGGAGGAGAGAAAGTCGTAGTCCGTCACGTCCCCTACGAATAGCTCAATTTGCCTCCCGGTGAGCTCCTGCCAAATCTTAAGACGATCGGAAAGAGTGCAAATCGGCGTGAGGGTTTGCACCCCGAGTTCGTGGTCCCACTGACGGCGGATAAAGTTGTCGACGATTGCGATCGAATGCCCCTTGTTCGACAGATAAAGGGCAGTGGCCCATCCACAGTATCCATCCCCACCGAGCACAGCAACTCTCATTTGTCCCCCTTGAGGTACATCCACTTTCCTGGGTTTGGGAAGCTTTCGTCCCTGCTTGCACTGGTGAGGCACGGGAGGCGGAACGAATCAGACTCCCTTCCGCCCTCACTGTAGCAGCAATTGCAAACTCGCTCGCGCGTTTGGAAGATCTTTCTCTGTGCCCTCCGTGGCAGGAAAAGACAAACACGGAGATCACTGAGTGGCTCTGTGCCCTCTGTTTGCAGCCCATAAGGCTGCCTGTCTTGCCGGTGCAAGTCCGGCCGCGGGAATTGGCTGATTTACCCGCGTAGTCATATTCGACGCCTTCGTGAGGCGACTCAGGAGGTGAAAGCTCGAAC
>Ga0326727_10017890_pt1 | contig 14588 bp, 14 predicted proteins | sample MB2enrmetagenome_FD_207643 | JGI IMG/M metagenome (GOLD analysis project Ga0326727, IMG submission 207643) | Lab enriched peat soil microbial communities from McLean, Ithaca, NY, United States - MB29MY | ecosystem: Environmental > Terrestrial > Soil > Wetlands > Peat | place: USA: New York... | reverse complement strand
CAGGCGGGCCGTCTGGCCAAGGCCGGCCGGCAACATCGAGTCCAGATGAAGGGGTGAAAAATGTCCACATCCGTTTCCCACCAGGCAGCGATTGTCACCGGAGGATCACGGGGCATCGGCAAGGCCGTGGCCCTGAGGCTGGCCAAGGACGGCTTCGCGGTGGTGGTCAACTATGTCAGCAAGGGTCAAGAAGCGGCCAAGGTAGTGGAGGACATCGCCACGGCCGGGGGCCGGGCCGTCGCGGTCCAGGCCGACGTGGCCGAATTGGCCGGGGCCGAGCTGCTTTTCGAACGCGCGGAAAAGCAGTTCGGCGGCGTGGACGTGGTGGTGAACAACGCCGGGGTCATTGATCTGAAGCCCCTGGCCGAGTTCGCGCCGGAAGATTTCGCCGAGGTGCTGCGGGTCAACCTCACGGGCACCTTCAACATGATGCACCTGGCGGCCAGGCGTCTGCGCGACGGCGGACGCATCATCAATTTTTCCACCAGCGCCCTCATCACCTCCCTGCCGGGATACGCGGCCTACAACGCCTCCAAGGCGGCCGTGGAGGCCATGACCCGCGTCGCGGCCAAGGAACTCGGTCCCCGCCGCATCACGGTCAATGCCGTGGCCCCAGGGCCGGTGGCCACGGAACTCTTTTTCCAGGGCAAGCCCCAGGAGCTGGTCGACCGTCTGACAAGGCTGATTCCCCTTGGCCGGCTGGGGGAAACCAAGGACATAGCCCCGGTGGTGTCTTTTCTGGCCGGTCCTGGCGGAGGCTGGGTCAGCGGTCAGGTGCTGCGGGCCAACGGCGGTATGGGCTGAGCCGGACCGCCCAACCCGCAGGCTGGGCTTGGCCGCCCGGGAGCGGCGGTCAAGCTCGGGCGAGCCAAGAACGCGAGCCGAAAGTAGATTCCCCTTCATCTTCCCGTCCGAACTCCAGGACATTGCCTTGCGCGGGTCTTGAATCATTTGCGTAAAGTTGCAATGCGCCCTGGGAATGATCATCGTCCGGCCCATGACATCAACTTGAACTTATTCACCATTGCGTCATGCAGTGCTGGCGGTCATGGAAAAAATTTCCTTAAAACTAGATGAACGGTGAAACTTTTTTGCAAGCAAACCAGACACGAAAGACTGTTCATTTTTCTATTGGTCGATAATATTCCGGTTACATAGATTACAGCAAATTAATCTTATTGTAATGCCATTATAATTAATGGAAGTAGATTGCCTAATTTTTGTACCGCCGAAGATTGCATCTTTGTCATTGAAGCAAATTTTTCTTGCTCGCCCATGTGCCAGGGCATACCAAGCCCTCGTGACAATCGGGTTGGGCATCCTGGTAGTTGCTCGCCCGAGTGGGTTCGGCAATCTGCATCACGCATCAAAAGGAGTACCCGGATATGAAACGACTTACCGCCTTTGCGCTGGCCCTGGCCATCGTCGGCTTCGCGGTGATGGCTTCGGCCGCCACCGAGGTCAAGATGGTCGGCGACGCCCGCATCTGGGGCAACTGGACCAGCGACATGAACTATACCGGCTGGAACTCCACCGGTACGAAAACCGCTCAGTCCATGACCATTTATGAGCGCTTCCGCCTGCGCACCGACTTCGTGGCCAACGAGGGCCTGAAGTTCAGGTTCGGCATCCGCGTCAACAACAAGGCCTGGGGCGACACCGCCGCGGTGACCTCCGCCGCCGGCGGCGGATTCGCGATCGATAACCCGGCCGTGAACATCGACGTTTACGAGTGCTACTTGCAGTTCAAGTGGCCCAACACCGACATCCAGTTCACCGTGGGCATGCAGCCTCTGGACCTGCCCATCTCCGCGGACATGCTCTACGCCAACCCGGTTCTGGGCGTTACCTGGGGCGCCGCTGCCGTATTTAACGCTCCGATCAGCGACAACTTCGCCGTGACCGGTGGTTTCATCCGCTTCGCGGACGGCAGCCCCGGCTTCGAGGCCACCACCACCGCCCAGAACACTCACCTGGACGGCTATCTGCTGACCCTGCCCATCACCGTGGACGGCTTCAAGGCCACTCCCTGGGGCATGCTGGGCGTACTGGGCAAGGATGTGGCCGGCACCGCCGAGTCCATCGGCACCGGCCAGTCGCCGCGCATCAACAACCAGAACGTGGGCAACGGCCTGCTGTCCTCCACCTCCTACCTGGCGCCCTCCACTTTCCTGCGCCAAGGCAACGAAATGTACTGGTGGGTGGGCACCACCCTGGCCGTTACCGCGCTTGATCCCTTCAAGTTCTACGGCGACGTCATCTACGGCTCCGGCGCCCAGAACGACAAGAAGTACGACAAGCGCTCCGGCTTTTGGTTCGACGTGGCCGCCGAGTATACCGGTCTGGACATCCTCACCCCGCAGGTGGCCTTCTGGTACGGCTCCGGCGACACCTCCAGCAGCAACGGCTCCGGCCGCATGCCCACCATCGTGGACAACTGGGGTCCGTCCAGCTCGTTCCTGTTCAACAGCGGCCAGTCCCTGGCCGCCGGCTATGCCGCCGGCCTGAACCCGGCCGGTTCCTGGGGTGCCGCGATCAGCCTGGATAAGATCTCGTTTATCCCTGATCTGAAGCACCGCATCACCTTCACCTTCGCCAACGGCACCAACTCCGCCAGCGCCCTGCGCTACGGCAACCTGCTGAACGGCGTCGGAACCTACTACATGATGGGCCGCGACCTCTCGGTCAACGAGTATGTCTACGGCGTAAACTTGGACAACCAGTACAACATCTATGAGAACTTGGCCGCCATCGTCGAAACCGGTTGGGCTCACGGCAACTTCCAGACCTCGGTTTGGACCCATCGTTTCACCAACGCCGCCAGCAACGGCGACGTGTGGAAGGTGGCTTTCGGCCTGCAGTACAAGTTCTAAAGCGGATTAGTCGGACCCACCACGCGGCCGGGGCGAAAGCCCCGGCCTTTTTTTTCGCTTACTGACTTGGCCCGGCAACGGACTTTTTCCAGGAATTTCTCGACAAAAAAATCCTGCCGAGGTAGCCTACTTAATCTCCTAAAACTTTTACCCCGAGGCCTGGACACATTCCGCGCCCCGGGCCGGGAGGCTCACATCATGCACAATGAAGGTCACACACAGGACATGGCTTTGGAAATGCGGGAGATAATACGTCATTCCCAGGCCCTGGTGGAAGCCACGGCCGATGAAGTGGACGAAAGAGTCGGAAAGGTGAGGGAGGCTCTCAAGGAGCGCCTGAACGCGGCCAAGGACAAGTACTCCGAGCTGAACGGCCATATCGGGGACAAGCTCAGGGCCACGGACGAGCTGGTGCGCGAAAAGCCCTACCACGTCATGGGGGGAACCTTGGTGCTGGGCCTGCTGCTCGGCTGGATGCTCGGCAGGAAATGACATGGCGGATTGGCCGTCATTCGTGACCGAGCTTTTCGGAGCCATGGGCCGTCTGGGCGGCGCGGGCGCGGGCCTGGTTGGCGAGCGCCTGGAGCTTGCCTCCCTGGAGCTGCGCGAGGCCAAGATACGCTTGGTCCAGGCCTTGATCCTGGCCTGCGCGGCCATGTTCCTGGGCCTTTTGGGGCTGGCCATCCTGGTCGTGGCCGTGGCCTTCGCCCTGCCTGAACAGTGGCGGCTCTATGGGCTCGTGGCCATGGCCGGGCTTTGCCTGCTGGCCGGGCTGGGGGCGTTTTTCTCCCTGCGCCGGCGTTTGTCCCGGCGCCCCCTGGCCTTTGCCCAGAGCCTGGCCGAACTGGAGAAGGACAAATCGTGTTTCTAGACCGCGAACTCAAAAACATCCAGAAAGCCAAGGACACCCTGGCCAAACGGATGGACTTGCGCCGGATGACCATAATGCTGGACATCCTGTCCATGCGGGCCAAGGCCCGGGCAGCGGTTTCGGGCTTGCGGGCGGGCCTGGCCGCGGCCGAGCTGGTGCGCGACCTTCTCTCCGGCCGCAAGAACCGGGGCTGTTAGCCGCCCGGAATGTTTCCACTCCTTCCCCGACACCGGCCGGGCTCCAGGCCCCACGACCCTCTTGCCAAATTGGGCAATAGGATTATTTTAGGCATGACACTTTTTTCCCAATGTCTCGGGAAAATTGTCAGGCAAAGGCCTTTGGCCTGATCAAGGTGTCCGCGACGCACCCGCGACAATAGCTTAATGAACACCACCATCATCCCAGCCGCATACGACCAGGATAGGCCGCTTACCGCCACTGCCGGCTGGCTTGCCAGCGTGCGGTATCCATAAATGGTGACCGCGCGGTTAGGCGTACAGCCCGGCATGGACGGGCCCTCGGCCAACAAGTTGCCGACCGAGAAGATCCTGCAGCTGCAGGCGAAGCTGGCGCAAAGCGGCATCTACAAGACCCTCAAGCAAGTGCTCGCGGAAAACTGCGGTTTTATCGGGGATGTGCCCGATGATCGCCTAGGCAAGCTCTACGAGGACATTCTCGGCCAATCGGACTTGTTCAAGGCCCTGCCGGCCGAAGATCTCTCCTCGCTCGCGGCCGTGGCCCAGAACGTTATGCTTCCGGCCAATCACCTGGTCTACAGGCCCTCGGACAAGGGCAACACCTATTACTTGATCGCCGTGGGTTCCGTGATGATGGTGCACAGCAGCGGAATCGAAGGAGGCAACGTCGATCTGGGCACCCGTGGGCCATGCGAAGGTTTCGGCGAAGTGGCCTTATTGACGGACATGCCCCGCAGCGCTTGCGTGGAGACCAAAGAGAGAACAAGCCTCCTGCTCATTCCCAAGGACGCTTTCCTGAAAGCCGTTTTCTCCAATCCGGTCGCGGCCAACGCCTGCGCCAAGTTGTTGGCGGAAAGGCTTCTGAAAGAAAACCACCGGATCGTGGAACAATCCTCCGCCAACCTGTCCTACATTCAGTTCATATCCAAGCAGTTGAGAAGGGATGAGCCCATACTCACCGGCGACAGCCGGGCCATACTGACCCTGCTTTCCCAAATCCACGTGGTAACGGACAACACCAGGCCGGTGCTGGTCAGGGGCGAGCCCGGCACCGAAATGTTCGATGCGGCCAGCCTGATCCACAAATTGGCGAAAAACCCCGAAAGCCTTCTCATGAGCATGGATGCCAAGGCCTTGGATTTCGCCGAGGACTTCCACGCCAACATAAACGACCCCCTGGCCATCGAGCTGATGCAGGCCGGCGTGCTCTTTGGTCATGGCCAGAGCGCCCTGCCTTTCGCGCCCGGCCGGCGGATGGGGCTTCTCAGCATGGCCGGCGGCGGCATGGTGGTTATCGAGAATATCGAATGCCTGGCCCTGCGGGTCCAGGACATGCTGGCGGACTATCTGGAAAAGGGCTTTTTCCATGCTGTCGGCGAAAATGAAGTTCTCCAGTCAACCACCCGGGTGATCGCCACCTCGAGCGCCGACCTGGCCACCTTGTCATCGGGCGGCCGATTCGGCAGCCGATTGAAGGACCTGATTTCGCACCAGACCATCACGGTGCCCCCGCTGCGCAAGCGCAAGAAGGACATAGCCTACATCGTGGACGCGCTTATAAAGCGCCACAACCAGCAACTGGGCAAGAATGTCTCGGGGATCGAGGAGGCGGCCTACAAATCGATCATGGGCTATGACTGGCCGGGCAATACCGAGGAACTTAAGGTCGTCATACGCCGGGCCGTCAGCATCGCCAGCGCGGACAAGCTGACGGAAGAGGATCTCTTCATCGGCCCGCCGGCCTTGACCGGAAAGTTCACTTTCAACCTCCTCACTCTTGGCCCGGTGATGAAGTTCTTCCAGAGCAGGATTTATCCCAGGGTCGCCCTGCTGCTTACCGGTCCATTCATCGCCTTGATCATCTACCTGGGCCTTTTTGGCCCGCAAGACCCGCAGCGCAACGCGGCCCTGGCCCTAACCTGGGGCATATGGGAACCCATGCTGATGCTCAGCGCCTTTTTCTCGGCCCGCATGTGGTGCGCGGTTTGCCCGGCCGGGGCCGTGAGCACCTTGGCCCGGCGCCTGGCCGGCCTGAACCTGGGAGTACCGACCTTCATACGCAATTACGGTTTTTATCTGACCGCGGGGGGCATAGCCGTCATCTACTGGAGCGAGGCGGCCACGGGCATGCCCGGTTCGCCCAGAGCCACGGCCCTGCTGGTGCTTTGCATCGTGGCCTTGGCCGCGGTCAGCGGCTTGTTGTTTCAAAGAAACGCCTGGTGCCGCTATCTATGCCCCCTGGGGAACATAGTGGGCTTATTGTCCAACTGCTCCATCCTGGAGCTTCGCTCCAATTACGGGCTGTGCAACAACACCTGCTCGAAGCATGACTGTTATACCGGGACCGAGAAAGGTGAAGGCTGCCCCATGTCCGAAGGACCTTTTTCCCTAAGGTCCAACCAAAATTGCGTCATCTGCGGCCTATGCATAAAGACCTGCCCCAACCAATCGCCGGTCTTGAATCTGAGGCTACCGGGCTATGACCTCTGGTCCGCTCCGATGCTGGAAAAAAGTTTCGCCGTGTTGACCATGACCCTCATAGGCACGCAATTCTTCCGCGGCATCGGATATCTGGGGGGCGAAGGGCTTTTTACCGGAGACGCCTCTCTGGTGGCCTGGACCCAGACCTTCCTGCTGATGGCCGGCTCAATCCTCCTGGCGGCTTTATATGCCCTGTATGCCAACCGGGTGGTCTTTGGCCGGGACTCCCGCCCCAAGGGCGCGGAAAGATACCGCATAGCCTACGCTCTGTTGCCCCTGGCCTTTGCCTGCGAGCTGGGTTTTCACCTGGAACAGCTCTTCACCATCGGAGGCAAGTTCCTGCCCATCCTCGGCGGTCAACTGGGGCTTAGCCTGCAACTTCCCAGCGCCAGCGCCTCGCCCTTGACCGTGAAGACCCTGCAAGTGCTTCTGGTGATAGTGGGGGCCGTGGGCTCGCTCTGCATACCTGGCAATATGTTGCGCGAAGGCAAGAACGGGTCCGCGCGGCCCAAGCCGCGCATCGGGCGCTATTGGCCCATCCAGCTGCTGGCCCTGGCCTATATCCTGATGTTCCTGTGTGGGGGGGAGTGAACCGCGTCTCAGCCGCCGGCCAGTTTGACCACATACCCGAGTTTTTTCAGTTCCTGGGCCAGAACTTCCCGGTGGTCGCCCTGGATCTCGATGACCCCGTCCTTGACCGTGCCCCCGGCCCCGCAGCGCTGTTTGAGCTGCTTGGCCAGTTTTTCCAGGGCTTCTCCGGCCAAGGGCAGGCCGGTGACGCAGGAAACCCCCTTGCCCTTGCGCCCCTTGGTCTGGCGTGAAACCCTTACCACGCCGTCGCCTCCGGGGGCCTTGGTTGGCCCGGGGCCGGCCCTATCCGGTCCGGGCTTGATGCGGCCGGACTCCGCAAGACCTGCTTGCGTGGAATAAACCAGCCGGGAATTATCCTTGTTTCGCTGGGGCATGGGCGTTATCGCGGGCAGTCACGGGGCTCATGATCCGGCTGGGTGATTTCCAGCCCGGAAATCGTCATGGCCAGGGGGTCCTTATCCTCGGGCGCGAAGGTATCGTCCGGAGATTTATGGTTGTACTGAGCGAATTCCAAAGCTATCTCGACTGGGCCCGGCTGGACGTCCAGCAACACCTCGTAGTTTTTGAAGCCCGTGAGGCGATCGGTCTTGGGGATGTTAGTGAATTCCCTGACCCGCAGGCCGTTTAAAATTACGGCCATGTCCTGTCCCTCAATGGGATTGGAGGCCTTAAAGGCCAGGACCAAGCGCATCGGGGCATCCAGGTAGAGCTTAAGCACGGCCCGAGGACCCAAAACCCATCGGAAATCCTGGCCGGCCGCCCTTTCCACCGACCTGAAACCCGTGGCCTGAATGGACGGGGGGTCAAAGGCCATGAGATCGACCGGCAGGGCGGTGGCCGGTATTTTCTGGGCGTCGGAGCAACATGTGAGAGAAAATATCAGCAGCAGCCCGGCTAATGACCGTCCCCTGATCACGGAGCGCATCGTACTTTGCTTCATATTGGCCATCGGGACCGGGTTACGGTTCTATAATCTTGATGTTCCATCCATGTGGTGGGACGAAATCCTCGTGCCTCTCATCAGCAGATTTCCAGCCATGTCCATCATGGAATGGCTGCGTAGCATCGAAATACATCCACCTCTTTATTACATGCTGACCAAGATGGTCATGCTCGCCAACTCTTCGGATACATCTCTAAGGTTACTTTCCACCATTCCGGGAATCCTGTCAATATACGTCATTTACCGCATCGGCAAAGAAGCTTTCGGACCAGGTGCCGGATTGGCCGCCTGCGCGTTGCTGGCGGTCAACCCCTACGCCCTATGGCTGTCGCGCATTGTCCGGCCCTACAGCCTGTTTCTCTTCTTTTTCTTGCTCGCGCTTTGGGCCTTGTCCCGCTGGATGCGCACGGGCAGCCGCCAGGCCTTAGCAGGCCTCTTGGCTGCGAACCTGGTCCTATTTTGGACGCATTACATCATGGTGGTGCTGGCCCCGGCCTTCGGATTGCTGGTTCTTGTCCGGTCCTGGCCGAGGCTTCGCTCTTTCCTGGCCTTCACCGCGGCCACGACCCTGTCTTTCGCAACCATTCTCCCGTTTTTCCTGCAAAATTTCCGCAGACCCCATTGGTTAGGAAGTGCCTCGCCTCTGGAAATTTTGACCGACGTGGGGGAATCCTCACTCAAGCTTCTCTGGTTCTTCCCGGGGCCAGTGGTTTGGGTCATGCTCACCCTGGCGGCTATGGGCCTGATCCAGGCCTGCAGGCGCCATAAAGCCGCGTTCTGGGCCGGGATGGTTTTGTGTTTCGTTCCGGTGCTGGTGGTGGTGGCTGGAAAATTGGGTTGGACGCACGAACCGCGCTATTTTCTGTTCATCATGCCAGTGGGGCTTCTCTTCGCCGGTTTGGGCCTGCAATGGCTACTGGACTGCCTGCGGGCCCCCTTGGCCGCGTGGTCCAGCCTGGCCGTGGCCGTGGCCCTGGGCGCGTCCATTTTGCTGGTGCACGCCAGATCATACTATGACGCCGACACTTACTTCGGGCTGGACTGGATAAGATACAAGGCAGCCGCCTGCGTGATCCCGGCTTTGGTCAAGACCGGCGAACCGGTAGTCGTTTCCGAGGATGGCCTGCAGAACGCCCTGGACTGGTATCTGGAACGCCGGCAGGTACCGAACCCCTTACGCTCGGTCAAGATCTCCCCGCAGGATACGGAGGTGGTGACCAATTTCCTATGGTTTGAAAACATGGGCCATTTGGCCCAAACCGAGCCGGAGCTGGCCAAGGCCTTTCCAGGCTTGGTCAACGCTGGCACAGTGGGCGGCTTGACCTTTTACAAGGCCGCCATACAGCGCTGCCCTGTGCAATCGGCCACAACCATCCCCTGGGAACACCGATTCGCCGGCACAAGGGATATCCTGGCCTCCTGCCAGGCCATGGAAGGGCTCATCCCCACGCCCTTCTGGGGGGGCGAGTTGGAGGCCGGGGCCAATGACGCGCAAGGCTTTGTCGAATACGCCGTGGATAACGACTCTGGGCAGATGCCCAAGAGCCTTGAGATAACTTGCCATTACCAGAACGCCGGCACGGGCAACAGCCTGCGGGTGCTAACCCGTTTCAATGATGAGTCCTGGGTGGAATCATTCACCAGCCGCGGACCGGATCAGTACTTTTACCGCCGGATCATCCTTGACAGGGACAGGCCCTTCAAACGGTTGACCGTCCGGGTGGAAATGACCTGCGCCATGATCACGGCCCAATACCCGGGCGGCAACCTCGGTTCGCTGACCTTGAGGGATGTCCTGATCGCCCTGAACCACGATCGTTGAGGGACTCCTTTTACCCGGCCGGGCCGCGGCTTTGCGGTTTGGTTACGTTTCTGTTACGAAGCCGCCCAGTCCTACCCGCCGAGAGGTGCCCCATGCAACCCCATTCCTTTCTCGCTCGTTTGCTAGCCATATCCCTGGTCCTGCTTTTCTGCGCCGCGGTGTTCATCTTCTACGAGAGCAGCTACCAAGCCCAGGCCGTGCAGCTCCAGGAATTCGAGGAACGCCAGGCCAGCATCCTGCGCGGCATGGAATGGATGATCGCCTCCAAGGCCCCTTATTCCGGGGTGGATTCCCTGCGCGGCCAGATCAGCGAGATGGCCAAACATTTCGGGCTGCGCGCGACCTACATCGTGGGCGGCAAGGTACTGGCCGAATCAGACCTCAACCCGGCCGAGACCGAGGCCATGGAAGACCATTCCGACAGGCCGGAAGTGATCCAGGCCCTGGCCTCGGGGACCGGCGTGTCCACCCGCTACAGCCGTACCCTGCAGACCGAAATGCTCTACGTGGCCCTGCGCACGCCAGGAGCCCCGGGGCTGCCCGCGGGCGTGCTGCGCATCGCGGCCCCCTATTCCCTGGTCCAGAACTCGCTGGCCCAGTCTCGCTCGCGCTTTCTGACGGTGGTGGCCGTAATGGCCCTGATCGCGGGCGCCCTGGTGATTTTTCTGGTGCGCCGCACCCAGACCACGCTCAGTTTCTTCAGCCGGACCGTGGACGACCTGGGCCGCGAAGAATCCCCGGACAAGATCCGGGTGTACCCGGGGTCGGAATTCAAGCCCCTGGTTGATTCCATCAACGTGCTGGCCAAGCAGGCCAGAAAGAACATGCGCCATCTGCACGAAACCCGCAGCCAGTTCGAGGCCGTGCTGGGCAAGATGACCGACGCCGTGGCCGTGCTGGACCAGGACGGCCGCATCCTGGCCCACAACGCGGCCCTGGAGACGCTACTGGACAATCCGGCTCAGCCCCTGGTCGGGCGCAACGTGCTGGAGGCCGGGCTGGGCCTGGCCGTATACAACGCGGCCCACGAGGCCTTTGCCGCCGGCCTGGCCGAGCCGCGGCGTTTCGTGGCCACCCTGCTCAACGACAAGATCGCGGACGTGGACCTGATGCCCTACGCCACCACCAAGGGCCGCAAACGCCTGACCCTGGTGCTGCACGACATCACGGCCATGAAGAACGCCGAGCACATCCTGCGCGAGTTCGTGATCAACGCCTCGCACCAGCTGCGCACCCCCCTGACCAGCATCCAGGGCTACGCGGCCACCCTGCTGGACGCCCCGCCCCAAGACGGGGAGCAGGCCAAGGCCATGCTGGCCACCATACTCAGGAAAAGCCAGGATATGAGCGCCGTGGTCACCGGGCTTCTGAACACGGCCTCGCCGCAGGCCGAAAGCCCGGCCGGGCAAGCCTAGCCTTCGTTCCCAAGGAGCCTAGATGAGTTTCAGCCTCTTCCCGAAGGACGTGAAATTCTTCGAGCTGTTCAAAGAGCAAAACCGCAAGCTTCTCAAGGCCGTGACCATCCTGGATGAGATATTCAACCTCGAAGGGGACGTGGAAGACCGCTTCACCCGCATAAACATCATCGAGGCCGAGGCCAACGCCGTATCGCGCCGCATATCCACGGAGCTTTCCAGCACCTTCATCACCCCCATCGACCGCGAGGACATCCACCAGATCAACATCACCCAGGAAGCCCTGATCAACATCGTCAAGGCCACGGCCACGCGCATCGGACTTCTGGACTGCGGGGACATCCTCTACCCCTCGCGCCGTCTGGTGCGATCGCTCAGGGTCATGATCGAGGAGGCCGGGCATCTTCTGGGCAAGCTCTCCCAGAACAAGCCGGCCAAGGAGCATATCGAGACCATCAAGGCCCACAAATACGAGTGCGAAATGCTCCTGCTGGTGGGCCTGGGCGAACTTTACGAGGCCAAGGACCACAAGGATGAGGCCACCTCCATCATCCACATCATCAAGTGGAACCACATCTACGGCCGCATCGAACAAGCCGTGGAGCGCGCCGAGCGTCTGAGCGACGTGCTCGAAGGGGTGCTGCTCAAGCATGCCTGAGGTGCCCTTCCTGCTGGTCTTGATCGTGCTCATCGCCCTGGTGTTCGATTTGACCAACGGGGCTCACGATTCGGCCAACGCCATAGCCACCATCGTCTCCACCAAGGTGCTCTCGCCCAGAACCGCGGTGCTCATGGCCACGGCCCTGAACCTGCTCGGGGCCTTCCTGGGCACGGAGGTGGCCCAGACAGTGGGGGCTGGCATCGTGGGACCGGACGTGGTCGCGGGCTGCAACATCCTGGTGCTGGCTGCCCTGCTTGGGGCCATATTCTGGAACCTGCTGACCTGGTATCTGGGTCTGCCCTCGTCCTCGTCGCACGCCCTGGTCGGGGGGCTCATGGGCGCGGCCATCGCCTACAAGGGCTGGGACGCGCCCAGCTACGCCTCCATCGCCAAGAAGGTCATGTTGCCCCTGGTGCTTTCCCCCGTGGCCGGGTTCGTGGGCGGATACTTTCTCATGGTGCTGCTCAGTTGGATTTTCGTGAAGGCCCATCCCCGGGCGGTAAACGCGGCCTTCAAGAAGCTGCAAATCCTGTCCTCGGCCTTCATGGCCACGAGTCACGGCTTAAATGACGCCCAGAAGACCATGGGCATCATCACCCTGGCCCTGGTCATATTCAAGCTCCAGCCGGAGGTGATCATCCCCGCGTGGGTCAAGGTGGCCTGCGCCACGGCCATGGGCCTGGGCACGGCCCTGGGCGGCTGGAAGATAGTGAAGACCATGGGGCACAGGATCTTCAAGCTCGAGGCCGTGCACGGCTTCGCGGCCGAAACCGCGGCCTCGGCCGTGATCATGGGGGCCTCGGCCCTGGGCGCGCCTATAAGCACCACCCACACCATCTCCACGGCGGTGATCGGTGTGGGCTCCTCCAAACGTTTCTCGGCCGTGCGCTGGGGAGTGGCCGCCAATCTGGTGGTGGCCTGGGTGCTGACCATCCCGGCTTCCTGCCTGGTGGCCGCGTTCTTCTTCTGGGTACTTAAACTGCTGGGCTTGGACCGCTGACCGCCGTTACCTGGCGATCATGGCCCGGAGCACGTCGGCCGCGCCCTCGGCGTTGTGGCTCATGTCGTGCAGATATTCGATGAATTTCAGGAAGCGGTATATTTCCCGGAAGTCCGAGTCCGCGGAAAAGGCCTCGCGCTTGAGCTTGCGCGACAAACGCGTGACCCTGTGGTGCTGCAGGCGCACTTCGCGGTAGTTGTTCTTCGCCTGTCCGCGGTCCCTGTTTTCCCCGTAAACCAGTTCCATGGTGCCGGTGATGGCCGGCTTCAGAATCTCCACCGTGCGGCAGGCCTCCCGGGCCAGCAAGTGGGCCGCCGACGTCAGGTCCCCGGCCAGGTCCAGGCGGCGGATGCCCAGCCAGTTGAGGGCTTCCTGGGCCGAATCCAGGATGTTGTCCTGGGAGCGGGTGAAGTTCAGAAACAGGGTTTTGTCCACCTCCAGGAAAAGATCGCGGGGGAGGTGGTTGCGAATGCGGCGCTTGATCTTGTCGGCCTGTCCCTCCAGGTTGTCGATCTCCACGCACAAGGCCTGGAAACCGGCCCCGGGGCCGTTATACAGGTACTCCTTGACGGCCGCCTCCAGCACCACGGCCCCCTTGGCCACGGGCTCGTAGTGATCCAGCATGCCCTTGAGGCACTTGTTTCCGGTCAGGCGGGCTATTAATCTGGGCAAGAGCATGGCTGGCTCCGGGCCATGGTTCAAAGGTACGGAAAGCGGCTAAGTAAATTAAGGAGACTTGGCCAGCGGGCCGCGGCCCATCAGCGCAGGACCTTCTGCACCACGGCCAGGAGCTGGTCCGGGTTGAAGGGCTTGATGATCCAGCCCGTGGCTCCGGCGGCCTTTCCCTCCTGCTTCTTGCCGTCCTGGGATTCCGTGGTGACCATGATGATGGGCATGAATTTATGGGCCGCCTGGGCCCTGATGGCCTTGATCAGGGATATGCCGTCCATGTTGGGCATGTTCAGGTCGGTCAGGACCATGCTCACCTGGGGGGTCAGCTTGGTAAGGGCGTCCTTGCCGTCCACGGCCTCTATGACCGTGTAGCCGGCCTTCTTCAGGGTGAAGGCCACCATTTGCCGGATGCTGGCGGAGTCGTCCACGGTCAGTATCGTCTTGCTCATGCTTGCAACCCTCTTCCGGTCGGTTCCTAGAACAACTCCACATTGTCGCCCAAGCCGTCCCCCGCGGCCCCCGGTTCAGGGCCGGCCGAGGAGGCCAGGGGCGCGTCGCCGCTCAGGCTCAAGTGCACCAGGCGCTCGGCCTCCATGGTGTAACGCTGCATCATTTCCCGCAGGCGCTGCGAATGTACAACGCGGCGGTCCTTGGGCACCACGGGGGCCAGAGACTGCACCAAATCGGTCAGTCTCGTTTGATTTGACTGAAGAACCGAGATGATGTCCACAGGAAAGATGATGGAGGAGGCCGCCTGGCCAATGGCCTGGCCCAGGCTTTGGCCGCTCTGCTTCACGGAGGCGAGCTGGCCGGACATCTGGTTGTTCATGCCTCTTAATTTGCCCAGCAGCTCCTTGAGGCCGGCGGTGATGTTTTGCAATTGCTCGGCCCCGGCCGAGTTTTCCGTATTTTGGCTCAGGGCCTTAGAGGATTGACCGATTTTATCCAGGATGCCGGTGACCGTGTCGGTCTGGCTTCTGGCCTCCACCGAAAGCTTCTGGATGGCCGAGGCCAAAACCCCCAGGGCCGCGCCGATATCCCCGGTGCGGGCGGCTTTTATGC
>Ga0326727_10017889_pt1 | contig 14589 bp, 9 predicted proteins | sample MB2enrmetagenome_FD_207643 | JGI IMG/M metagenome (GOLD analysis project Ga0326727, IMG submission 207643) | Lab enriched peat soil microbial communities from McLean, Ithaca, NY, United States - MB29MY | ecosystem: Environmental > Terrestrial > Soil > Wetlands > Peat | place: USA: New York... | reverse complement strand
GATCGTTCAAAGCCGCACATGAACATTGGCACGATTGGGCACATCGATCATGGCAAGACGATGTTGACCTCGGCGATCACCAAGGTGTTGGCGAAGAACAACCCGAAGGTGAAGTTCCGGCCTTTCGACTCGATTGACAACGCGCCGGAGGAGAAGGCGCGCGGGATCACGATTGCGATTGCGCACGTCGAGTACGAGACCAAGAACCGGCACTACGCGCACGTGGACTGTCCGGGTCACGCCGACTACATCAAGAACATGATCACGGGCGCGGCGCAGATGGACGGGGCGATCCTGGTGGTGGCGGCGACGGACGGGCCGATGCCGCAGACGCGGGAGCACGTGCTTTTGGCGCGGCAGGTGAACGTACCGTACATCGTGGTGTACATGAACAAGTGCGACGCGGTGGACGATCCGGAGTTGCTGGACCTGGTGGAAGTGGAGGTGCGGGAACTGCTGACCAAGTACCAGTTTCCTGGGGACAAGATTCCGGTGATTCGGGGCAGCGCGCTGAAGGCGGGGGAAGGCGACCCGAAGTGGGAGAAGACGATCCACGAGTTGATGGAGGCGGTGGACAGTTACATTCCGCTGCCGCAACGGGAGTTGGACAAGCCGTTTCTGATGCCGATCGAAGACATTTTTTCGATCTCGGGGCGGGGGACGGTGGTGACGGGGCGGGTGGAACGGGGAAGGGTGAAGGTGCAGGAGGAAGTGGAGATCGTGGGGCTGCGTGCGGAGTCGTTCAAGCGGGTGGTGACCGGGGTAGAGATGTTCAAGAAGTTGCTGGACGAAGGGCAGGCTGGGGACAACATTGGGGTGCTGCTGCGCGGGACGGAGAAGGAAGAGGTGGAGCGGGGGATGGTGCTGGCGAAGCCGGGGTCGATCACGCCGCACACCAAGTTTCGCTCGGCGGTGTACATTTTGACGAAGGAAGAGGGGGGGCGGCACACGCCGTTCTTCAATGGGTACCGGCCGCAGTTTTACTTTCGGACCACGGACGTGACGGGGGTGGCGACGCTGCCGGAGGGGACGGAGATGGTGATGCCGGGGGATAACGTGAACCTGGCCATCGAGTTGATCACGCCCATTGCCATGGAGAAGGGGCTGCGCTTCGCCATCCGCGAAGGCGGGCACACGGTGGGCGCGGGCAGCGTGACGGAGATTCTACAGTAGAGAAGGTGTCAGCTCTCAGCCGTCAGCCGGAGCGGGATTCCTCGCTCCGCTCGGAATGACAGGTCTTAAGATGCCACTTGGCGCAGGCCATGATCAAGGGCTGAGAACTGGGTGCTGAAAGCTGATAGCTGGTAGCTGAAGGCTGGTTTTATGCGCGAAATCATTACATTGCAATGCGGCGACTGCAAAAACCGCAATTACACAACGACGAAGAACAAGAAGAAGCAGCAGGACCGCCTGGAGCTGAAGAAATTCTGCCCCACTTGCCGGCACCACACGGTCCACAAGGAAGTCAAGTAGGCAGTCGGCAGAAGGCAGTAGGCAGTTCGGCTGCCTACTGCCTACCGCTTACTGCTTACTGCCTACTGTTTTTTGCAGGGGCGTCAGATTAACGGCTAATCTGCCGGTCTCCAAAACCGGTCATGGGGGTTCAAATCCCTCCGCCCCTGCCAAAGCCCCGGCCTGAAGGGTGGGGTTGTTGGAAGGCTAAGGAAATTATGGGCGAGCAGGTCAGTATTGAGAAGAGCACGTGGGTCCAGGTACGCGATTATTTCTCCGACGTTCGGACGGAGATGAGACGGGTGACTTGGCCGAACCGGCAGGAGATTTACGGCACGACGGTGATGGTTCTTATCACTACGTTTCTTTTTGGCTTTTATTTCTGGGTTTGCGACCAGGTATTCTCGGCCAGCATTTCAAGGATATTGCGGCACTTCCTGCATCGCGGATAGGGATTAACCAGCGGCGGACCTCAAGAACGGAGTTCCGCGCTACAACTGACGCGGAGCGAGAGCCAGCCTCCCTCCATTTCACTGAGCTAAATACAGGCATGGAAAAGAATTGGTACATCATTCACACCTACTCGGGTTTTGAGAAGAAAGTGGCGGAAACCCTGAAGAGCCGCATTGAGGCCGCCGGGCTCGTGGGACAGTTCGGGGAGATCATGGTGCCTACCGAAGACATCCTCGAAACACGGCAGGGGAAGAAGGTAGTAACCGCAAAGCTGTTCTTTCCGGGCTACGTGCTGGTGGAGATGGAAATGAACGACGATACCTGGCACATGGTGCGCGAAACGCCCCGCGTCACAGGATTCGTCGGCTCCGGGCAAAGGCCTAGCCCCCTCTCCCCTGAGGAAGTGGACCGGATTGTTCACAAGGTCGAGGTGGCCGCGGAGCACCCGAAGCCCAGGCTCAAGTACGACAAGGGTGAGAGTGTGAAGATAACTGATGGTCCCTTCAAGGACTTCAACGGGGTTGTGGACGAAATCCACGATGAGCGTTCCACGCTGCGAGTCATGGTTACGATCTTCGGCCGCTCCACCCCGGTGGAATTGGATTTTTATCAAGTGGAAAAAATCTGAGTTGGAAAATGGAAACGGGAAAATGGAAACCGGAAAACTGAAACTGGAAAATAGAAACTGGCCGGTCGCCGGGTTTGGGAGGCTCAGCGAGTGCTGCCCGTCGAATTTCGGATTTCGAGTTTCAGATTTCTAGTTTCCAGTTTCCATTTTCCGGTTTCCATAGTCCAGTTTCCAGGAGAAGGATATGGCAAAAAAAGTCCAGGCGATGGTCAAGCTCCAACTCCCAGCGGGCAAAGCCACCCCTGCGCCTCCCGCTGGACCGGCGTTGGGCCAGCACGGCGTTAACATCATGGAGTTCTGCAAGGCGTTCAACGCCAAGACTTCCGCCCGGGACCAGGAAGGGCTGATTATTCCTGTCGTTATAACGGTGTACAGCGACCGGAGTTTCACATTTGTAACCAAGACGCCGCCCGCCTCGGTGCTTCTCAAACGGGCGGCAGGAATCGCCAAGGGTTCGGGCGAGCCCAACCGGAACAAGGTGGGCAAGGTGACTGAGAAACAGGTGGAAGAGATCGCCAAACTGAAGATGCCGGATCTCAACGCAAAGGAAATCTCGGCCGCCGTGGCGACAGTGAAGGGCACGGCACGCAGCAGGGGAATTGATGTTGTTGCGTGAAGTCCGAAATTCGAAAATCGAAACTGGAGGCTGGAGGCTCGTTACGGGAATTTCTGATTTTCTATTTTCGACTTTCGATTTCCGGTTTTCGAAGTTCGATTTTCGAATTTCGATTTTCGAGATGGGGTACTGCAATGGCTAAGGCAGGAAAGAAGTACACGGCGGCAGCCAAACTGGTCGACAAGCCAGCGTACACTGTGGCCGAGGCGATGCCGATTGTGAAGAAGGCGGCTTTCGCCAAGTTTGACGAGACTGTAGAAGTGGCAATGTGCCTTGGAGTAGACCCAAAGCACGCGGATCAGATGGTCCGCGGCACCGTGGTTCTTCCCCACGGCCTCGGAAAGAGTAAGCGGGTGATCGTCATCGCCTCGGGCGACAAGGTTCGTGAAGCTCGCGAGGCGGGAGCCGATGAAGTAGGCGGCGACGATATTGTGCAGAAGATACAGGGCGGATGGATTGATTTCGATGCCGTGATCGCCACGCCGGACATGATGAAGTCCGTGGGCCGCCTGGGTAAGATCCTAGGCCCTCGAGGGCTCATGCCGAATCCGAAAACAGGCACCGTCACCTTGGATGTGGAACGCGCGGTAAGAGAAGTGAAGGCCGGCAAGGTGGAATTTCGAGTGGACAAGACGGGGATCATCCATTGCCCGGTGGGCAAGGTCTCCTTCGACGCCCAGAAGCTGGCCGAAAACGCCAGCGCTCTGATTTCGAGCGTCATCAAAGCGAAGCCGGCCTCCGCTAAAGGCCGTTACGTGCGAAGCATCGCCGTCTCTTCCACGATGGGCCCCGGCCTCGCCATCGATCTGGCGTCGGTAGAAGCCGCTTAGGCGTAACGCGGGCGTCTCGCCCGTGCAACAGAGGATTGAGCATGAAAAAAGACGAGAAAAAACAGAAGGCAGAGGCATTGCATCAGGAACTGGAAAAATCCCGCACGGTCTTTCTCTCGGGTTTTGAGGGAATCACCGTCGCCCAGGATTTCGAGCTTCGGCGCAAGATTGCGCAGGTCGGGGCCAAGTACAAAGTCGTAAAGAACAGCCTTATCGAGCGGGCTTCTCAGGGCACGCCGCTCGAGCCGGCGGCAAAGGAGCTGAAGGGCACCACGTCTCTTGCCTATACGCAGGCAGACCCTGTGGCCTTAGCCAAGGTTTTGAGCGCCTATGCCAGAGAGAACCCGTTGCTCAAATTTAAGTCGGGCGTGGTGGAAGGCCGGGTGGTCGCCATGGCCGACCTCAGCATGGTCGCTAACTTACCCGCCCGGGAGGAATTGCTCTCCAAGGCGCTCTACCTGATGAAAGCCCCGGCGCGGAATGTGGCAATGGCCCTCGCGGGCGTGGGGCGCAAGTTGGCGGTGGTGGTTCAGCAAGCCGTCAAAGAGAACAAGTTCAGGGAGGCGGCGAACAGCTAGTGCATGCAGCTAGCCTGGGAAGGAATCTCGCCTTGTTTTCGAGAGCGAGATTCCTCGCTTCGCTCGGAATGATATAACCGCCGGGATGACATAACCGATTGGCCCGTCGGAATTGCCGGCGGGCGGCAGACCGGGATTCTCGAGGAGGAAAAAAGCAAATGTCGGAACGGATCGATAAGATTGTGGAAGAGATCAAAGGACTAACACTGCTGGAAGCTTCCGAGCTCGTCAAGAAGCTGGAAGAGGTTCTGGGAGTTTCTGCCGCGGCGGCGGCGCCTGTGATGGTAGCCGCGGCAGGCGCGGCGCCGGCCGCAGGCGGGGCGCCGGCGGAAGAACAAACGGAATTCACGGTTATCCTCACCACAGTGGGAGCCAACAAGATCAACGTCATCAAGGCCGTCCGTGAAGTCACCAGCCTGGGCCTGAAAGAGGCGAAGGATCTTGTGGATGGCGCGCCCAAGCCGATCAAGGAGGGCATCTCCAAGGAAGAAGCCGAAGCCCTCAAGAAGAAGTTCACCGAAGCCGGCGCCACTGTCGAAGTGAAATAACAGTAGCCTCTCAAAGAGGCCGGCACATCTTCTTCCGTTTCCCGAGCGGGGGCTCGGGACACGACGTCCTCACGTTCAGGAAACACGAACCGCCCAGTGGAGCGTCGGGTCGTGCGCAAAACAGTGCGGCATCCCCAAGCCCTCATCGTGCATCACTCTAAGAAGGGTGATGTGTCAGCATTGTCCGGCAGGATCTTGAAATTTCAGGCGAGGAGCAACGCGAATGGTTAACGGCGGCAATGGCGCTGTCCGTCAGCGCATCAATTTTTCCAAAATACCGACGGTCATCAAAATTCCAAATCTTATCGAAGTTCAGCGGCGCTCGTACGAGCGATTTCTGCAAATGAACCTGCTTCCCTCGGAGCGGGAAGACGGGGGGCTGCAAGCGGTGTTCAATTCCGTCTTTCCGATCACGGATTTTCGCGGCATCGCCCAGTTGGACTTCGTCGACTACTCAATTGGCAACTGGGAATGCAAGTGCGGCAGTCTCAAAGGACTCCACCACTTGCGCAGCACCTGCAAAAATTGCGGCCACACCGTCATCACCGATCCTTTCAAGGTGGGAGACGTACTCTGCACTCGCTGCGGCACGTTCAATAAGAACGTGGTGACTTTCTGCAACAAGTGCGGCGACCCCGTCGCGCTCCAACTCAAGTACGACGTCACCGAATGCCAGGAGCGCGGCATGACTTTCGCCGCACCCCTCAAGGTCACCATCCGTCTCACCCTTTACGACAAGGACAGCGACACGGGCCACAAGAGTATTCGTGACATCAAAGAGCAAGAGGTTTATTTCGGCGAAATCCCCTTGATGACGGAGAACGGCACGTTCATCATCAACGGCACGGAACGCGTTATTGTCAGCCAGCTTCATCGCTCCCCGGGCGTTTTCTTCGAAGCCACGCCCCAGCGGACTTATTTCCTGGGGAAGACAATTCCCTACCGCGGTTCCTGGGTGGAATTCGAGTACGACACCAAGAACATTCTCTACGTCCGAATCGACCGCAAACGTAAGTTCCTGGCCACCATTTTCCTGCGCGCCTTGGGCTTGAAGAACGACTCGGAGATTGTCAAGGCCTTCTACTCGGTGGAAAAGCTGTTGCTCAAGGAGCGGAAGCTTTTCCTGGAAGTTTCCCCGGGCTTGATCGGAATAAAGCTCTCCAAGAATGTCGAGCATCCGCGAACTCATGAGACGGTGGTCAACGCCGGGCGGAAGGTTACGGAGTCGGTTTACAAAGAGATTCAAAAAGCCAAAATCACGCAGATTGAAGTCGCGGCGCAGGATTTGGAAGGCGCCTTCGCGGCCGCCGACGTCGTGAATCCGGCGACCGGGGAAGTCATGCTGGAGGCGAACAACGAGCTCACTTCCAGCGCCCTGAATTCGATTCAAGAGTCCGGCCTGTCGGAAGTCCAGGTGTTCTTCCCGGAGCGCGATGAAACCGGCGTGGTCATCAGCCAGACCCTGCGGCGCGATGCCTTGAAGACTCCCCAGGAAGCTCTCATCGAGATGTACCGCAAGATGCGGCCGGGCGATCCCCCCACCCTGGATACGGCCACCGCGCTCTTCAACGGCATGTTCTTCGACCCCCGCAAATACGACTTCTCACGCGTGGGCCGCTTGAAGTTCAACATTAAGCTGGGCTACTTCACCAAGCTCAAGAGCCGCATTGACGACAAGGCCACCGAACTCGAACTCGAAGACGCTCGCAATTTCCCCGCCGCCAATTTCTACGTGGTGGTTGACCAGGAGAAGATGTTCGTCGGCAAGCGGGAAGACAATATCTGTTCCGAGGTCGTCCGGGCTTGCGAAGGCACGATGGCCACCGAGCACTCCGAGCACACTCCCATTCAGCTTCCACTCGACAAGCGCACCCTCGAGCCGGAGGACTTCTACTCCGTTATTCGCTACCTCCTCAAGCTGCACAAGAATCTGGGTGGCAATTTCACCGTGGACGACATCGACCACCTGGGGAACCGTCGCGTGCGCGCAGTGGGCGAACTGCTGGAGAACCAATTCCGCCTGGGCCTCGTCCGCATGGAGCGGGCGATCAAGGAGAAGATGTCGGTTTACCAGGAAATGTCCACCGCCATGCCCCATGACTTGATCAACGCCAAGCCGGTCATGGCAGCCATCCGGGAGTTCTTTGGTTCCTCACAGCTCTCCCAGTTCATGGACCAGACGAACCCGCTTTCGGAAATCACTCACAAGCGGCGCTTGTCCGCCCTGGGTCCCGGCGGCCTCTCGCGAGAGCGGGCCGGATTCGAGGTCCGCGACGTCCATCCCACGCACTACGGCCGTATTTGCCCCATTGAGACGCCGGAAGGTCCGAACATCGGGCTCATTTCCTCGCTTTCCTGCTACGCGCGCATCAACGAGCACGGTTTCATTGAGAGCCCGTACCGCAAAGTCCGCGGCGGCAGGATCGTGGATTACGTCACCATTACGCACTCCGGTGACAGCCAATGGCGCGTCGGCGAACACGTCGAGGTGGGCGAGGTCGAGAAGGCGAACGAAGAGTTGGCGGAGCGAAAGCGTAAGCTGGTGGAACACGAGCCCTACTCGTTTTACCTCTCCGCCTGGGAAGAAGATCAGCACATCATCGCTCAGGCCAACGTTCCGGTGGACGAAAAGGGCCGCATCATCCATGAACTGGTCAACGCCCGCCAGGCCGGCAACTTCGTGCTGAAGCGGCGTGATGAAATTGACTACATCGACGTGAGCCCAAAGCAACTGGTGAGCGTGGCGGCGTCGCTGATCCCGTTCCTCGAGAATGACGACGCGAACCGCGCCCTCATGGGTTCCAATATGCAGCGCCAATCGGTTCCGCTCCTGCGCGCCCAAGCGCCCTTAATTGGCACCGGCATGGAGGAGGTTACCGCCCGCGATTCCGGCGCGGTGGTGATTTGCAAGCGTAACGGCACCGTGGACAGCGTGGACAGCGAGCGCATCATCGTGCGAGTCGAGGGCGACGGTCACAGCGGGCAGTTCTCGCGCGAGGTCGGCGCGGACATCTACCAGTTGACCAAGTTCCGCCGCTCCAACCAGAACACTTGCATTAACCAGAAGCCCGCGGTCTACAAAGGCCAGCGCGTCTTGGCGGGGCAGGTCCTCGCTGACGGTCCCTGCACCGACCATGGAGAACTGGCCCTGGGGCGGAACGTCCTGGTGGCCTTCATGCCTTGGCGTGGCTACAACTTTGAAGATGCCATCCTGGTTAGCGAGAAGCTCGTCAAAGAGGATTCCTATACCTCGATCCACATCGAGGAGTTCGAAATCGAGTCGCGCGACACCAAGCTGGGTCCGGAAGAAATCACCCGCGATATCCCCAACGTTTCGGAGTCCTTGCTCAAGGACTTGGACGAGAGCGGCATCATCCGCATCGGCGCCTACGTTAAGCCCGGCGATATTCTGGTCGGCAAGGTTACGCCCAAGGGCGAGACTCAGCTCACCCCTGAGGAGAAGCTGCTGCGCGCCATCTTCGGGGAAAAAGCGGGCGACGTCCGCGATGCGTCTTTGACTTGCCCTCCGGGGATCGAAGGCATCGTGGTGGATGTGAAGATCTTCTCGCGCAAGGGCGCGGAGAAGGACGAGCGGGCTCGGACCATCGAAGGTTCCCAGGTGGCTCGGCTGGAGAAGAACCTGAACGACGAAATCCGCATCCTCCAGGACGAGCGTTTGAAGCGGCTCTCTGCCCTGCTCGCGGGTGAGAAGCTGCTGGCGGACTTGCACGACGAGAAAACCAACAAACGTTTGCTCGTCAAGGGCACGGAGCTCGATCGCGAAGTGCTGGCGCGGCTCTCCACGCACAACTTGAAGCGCATCCGAATCGCCAAGAAAGACCCGACGCTCATGGAAAAAATCGATGAGGTCGAGGAGATGACTTCGCGTCAGATCGACATCCTGAGGAAGATAACTGATGAAAGGATCCAGAAGCTCAAGAAAGGTGATGAGCTTCCCCCGGGGGTTATCAAGCTGGTGAAAGTCTTTATCGCCATGAAGCGCAAGCTCTCGGTGGGCGATAAAATGGCGGGACGACACGGCAATAAGGGCGTCATCGCGCGCATCCTGCCCGAAGAAGACATGCCTTACATGCCGGACGGCACACCGGTGGAAGTGGTCCTGAATCCTCTCGGCGTCCCGTCGCGAATGAATGTGGGCCAGATTCTGGAGACTCACTTGGGCTGGGCCGCCAGAGAGCTGGGGACCAAGATTCGCCAGTTGGTTTCGACGGAATCCAGCGCCGAAGTGGTCCGCAAAGAGCTCAAAGGCATGTTCCGCAACAACGCTTCCACCAAGCTGGTGGATAGCCTGGATGACGAACAGGTGCTCGCCTTCGGGCGCTCCTTCTCGGAAGGAGTTCCGTTCTCGACCCCAGTATTCGACGGGGCCAGCGAAAAGGAAATCAAAGGCTACCTCGAGAAGGCGGGTCTGCCCACTTCCGGAAAGATCAGGCTCTACGATGGCATGACGGGCGAGCCCTTCGAACAGCCGGTCACCGTCGGCTACATTTACATGCTTAAGTTGTCGCACCTGGTCGATGACAAGATTCACGCCCGCTCGATTGGCCCTTACTCGCTCATCACCCAGCAGCCTCTCGGCGGCAAGGCGCAGTTCGGCGGACAGCGCTTCGGCGAGATGGAAGTCTGGGCGTTGGAAGCTTACGGCGCGGCCCATATCCTTCAGGAACTACTCACTGCCAAATCCGACGACGTGTACGGACGCGCCAAGATTTACGAAGCCATCGTCAAAGGAGAGGCGGCCATCGAACCCGGCATTCCCGAATCGTTCAACGTGCTGGTCCGTGAACTCCAAAGCCTCTGCCTGGATGTTGAGTTGATCAAGAAGCCCAAGGAGCTTGCGCCCCTGCGAACGGAGTAGTTTCGAAAATCGAAATTCGAAAATCGAAATTCGAAAATCGCGGCGCCGAGCGTCACCCCCGCGAAGGCGGGGGTCCACGGGATGAGGGACGACCTCGAAATTCGAAACTCGACGGGAACTCAGCAGAGACTAAGTGATGGCAGAATCTACCCTCAGAGACTTCAAAGACCTGGATGTTTGGCGGGTGGCGCGCGAGCTTCGGAACGAAATCTACAAGGTCGCACGCTCGCTGCCCGATTTTGAGAAGTTCGCCCTCGCGACGCAAATCCGCCGGGCAGCTTGTTCGGTCACCGTGAACATCGCTGAGGGCTTTGGCCGCTTCAGCTATCAAGAGAATGCTCAGTTCTGCCGGCAGGCGCGTGGGTCCTTGTTTGAGTTAAGAGATCATCTTGCGACGTGTACGGACCAAAGTTACATCGACCTGAAGGAAAGCCAGAGGCTGGACGCCTTGGCCCAGCGTGCCGCCCAATTGCTCAACGGATACTTACGCTCGACGTTGGCTCTGAAGAGAGCGGCATAGGTAATGTTCGGTAATTCAGAGGCCGCACGAGCATTCGATTTTCGAATTTCGATTTTCGAATTTCGAACTCGCTCCACGTTGGCGCTGAAGAGAGCGGCATAAGGAAGGTAGAGACCCGTAAAAGGTAGGTAATGTTCGGTTCATTTTGAATTCGTGCGACGCCGGCAGTAAGACGGCGGCCAATAGTTATTTTGCCGGCGCGAAGTCCGTTTCGATCTTCGAATTTCGATCTTCGAATTTCGATTTTCGAGTTTCGAATTTCGATTTTCGAACTTCGTGACGAACGGCAAAGGAGGCAACATTGTTCCGCAGCAGCCCTTATGATCGAGTTAGTTTAATCGGAGAATTCGATGCTATTCGCATCAGCCTGGCTTCGCCGGAAAAGATCCGTTCCTGGTCTCATGGCGAGGTGACCAAGCCTGAGACTATAAATTATCGGACCTTCAAACCGGAACGCGATGGACTTTTCTGCGCCAAGATCTTTGGCCCCGTCACCGACTGGGAATGCTTGTGCGGAAAATACAAGCGCATGAAGCACCGCGGAGTGATTTGCGACAAGTGCGGTGTCGAGGTAACCCTCTCGAAGGTGCGGCGCGAGCGCATGGGTCACATCGAGCTGGCGGCTCCCTGCTCCCACGTCTGGTTTTTCAAGGGCCTGCCCAGCCGCATTGGCCACCTGCTGGATATTTCCCTGCGGGATTTGGAAGCCATTCTGTACTTCGAGAAGTACGTCGTGGTTGAACCCGGTGAAGCCCCCCTGAACGAAAAGGAAATGCTCACCGAAGAGCGCTATCGACAACTTCAGCAGGAATTTCCGGGGAAGTTCCGCGCCGGCATGGGTGCGGAAGCCATCAAGGAACTTCTCAAGCGAGTAGATATCGAGGCGCTCACGGAGGAGTTGCGAGAGCGCATGAAAAGCGATCCCTCCCAGCAGAAGCGCGTCAAGTACGCCAAGCGTCTGAAGGTACTCGAGGCCTTCCGCAAATCCGGCAACAAGCCGGAATGGATGATTCTGGACGTGATTCCGGTGATTCCGCCCGAGCTGCGGCCCCTGGTGCCTTTGGATGGCGGCCGGTTCGCCACCTCCGATCTCAACGACCTTTATCGCCGCGTGATCAATCGCAACAACCGGTTGAAGAAACTGATGGAGTTGCACGCGCCCGACGTCATTGTGCGCAACGAAAAGCGCATGCTCCAGGAGGCGGTGGATGCCCTGTTCGACAACGGCCGTCGTGGACGTGTGCTGCGCGGCGCCAACAATCGTCCGCTCAAGTCCCTCTCCGACACCTTGAAAGGGAAGCAAGGCCGCTTCCGCCAGAACTTGCTGGGCAAGCGCGTGGACTACTCCGGCCGCTCCGTGATCGTGGTGGGTCCGGAGCAGAAACTCCACCAGTGCGGTCTGCCCAAGAAGATGGCGCTCGAGCTTTTCAAGCCCTTCATTTACCACCGGCTGGAGCAGGCGGGACACTGCACCACCATCAAGGCCGCCAAAGAAATGGTCGAGCGGCAGGAACCGGTGGTGTGGGACATCCTCGAGGAAGTCATCAAGGACCACCCCGTACTGCTCAACCGCGCTCCCACGCTTCACCGCCTGGGCATTCAAGCCTTTTCGCCCCTGCTGGTGGAAGGCAAGGCCATTAAGATTCACCCCTTGGTTTGCACGGCGTTCAACGCGGACTTCGACGGCGACCAGATGGCCGTCCACATTCCGCTCTCGCCCGAAGCGCAAATCGAGGCCTCAGTCCTGATGTTGTCTTCGTACAACATCCTTTCCCCGGCCAACGGCCAGCCTCTGGCGGTTCCCACGCAGGATATCGTCCTGGGCATTTACTACCTGACGAAGGACAAGCGCGGGGCCAAGGGTGAAGACCGGGCTTTTGCCAATTCTGAAGAGGTCTTGCTGGCCCTCGAGGCGGGGGAAGTGGAGAGCCTCACGCCCATCCGCTTGCGCTTCACAGGCCGCGTGATTGACCTCACCACCGCCTACGATGACCAGGACGTGCTCCACGCCGAGCCCATCACGGTGAAAAGCCAGTTCATCAACACCACCGTGGGGCGGGTGATCTTCAACGACCATCTGCCCAGCGGCATGCCCTTCGTCAACGGCCTGCTCAGGAAGAAAGGCCTTGGCGGGCTGGTCAATTACTGCTACCTGCGCTTCGGCCTCGAGACCACCGTGCAGATGCTGGACGAGGTCAAGACCCTCGGTTTCCTTTACGCCACCAAGGCGGGGATTTCCATCGGGATTGATGATCTCGTGGTGCCCTTGAACAAAGCCAAGCTGGTGAGTGATGCCGAGCAGGAAGTGATCGATGTCGAGAAGCAGTACCAGGAAGGCGCCATCACTCACGGCGAGCGTTACAACAAGGTCATCGCCATCTGGTCCAACGTCACCGACCACGTCGCGGACGAGATGTTCCAGACCATGGAAGCCCAGGACAAATCCGGTGAGTTGAACCCCATTTACATCATGGCGGATTCCGGCGCGCGCGGTTCCAAACAGCAGATCCGCCAGCTCTCAGGGATGCGCGGCTTGATGGCCAAACCTTCAGGAGAAATCATCGAAACGCCCATCACCGCGAACTTCCGCGAAGGCCTCAACGTGTTGCAATACTTCATCTCGACGCACGGCGCGCGCAAGGGCTTGGCGGACACCGCGCTCAAGACCGCAGACTCCGGCTACCTCACGCGCCGCCTGGTCGATGTGGCGCAGGACGTCATCATCTCCGAATTCGACTGCGGCACGCTGGACGGCATTTACGTCGAGCCCATCGTGGAAGCCGGAGAAGTGGTCGAGCCGCTGCGTGACCGCATCGTGGGCCGCGTGGTGCTCGAGCAGATCAAGGACTACGAGGGCAACGTCATCGTTGATGTCAATCAGGAGATCAACGAGGATCTGGCCGCTTCCATTCAGGCGGCCGGAATCGAGCGGGTGAAAATCCGCTCCGTGCTCACTTGCGAGTCCCGGCGAGGCGTTTGCGTCCGCTGCTATGGGCGGAATCTGGCCACCGGCAAAATGGTGGAGATGGGCGAGGCGGTAGGAGTCATCGCCGCGCAGTCCATCGGCGAACCCGGCACTCAGCTCACCATGCGGACTTTTCACATCGGCGGAACCGCCAGCCGCATCAGCGAGCAGACCACACTCGAGGCCAAGAACAACGGCTTCCTGAAATTCGTTAACCTCCAGACTGTCACCAACCGGGAAGGCAACTTTGTGGCTATGAACCGCAACGGCGCGGTGGTGGTGGTGGACGACAAGGGCCACGAACGCGAACGCTACTCGGTTGTGTACGGCGCCAGGATCAAATACTCGGACGGCGCTCCCGTCAAGCAGGGGAATATCCTGGTGGAGTGGGATCCTTACACCTTTTCAATCTTGACCGAAGTCGCGGGCGCGGTTCAGTTCAAGGATCTCGAAGTGGGAACTACCCTCCAGGAGCAAGTCGATGAAGTCACCGGTCTGTCGCAGTGGGTGGTGACGGAGGCGCCGGATGAGCAGTATCAACCTCGGCTCGTCATCAAGCCGGGCGGCGACGCTTCCTCCAAATCAGGGACGAAGAAGTACCTCATGCCTTCGCGCGCTCACCTGATGGTTGAGGACGGCGCTGAAGTCAGCGCCGGCGACGTACTGGCCAAGATTCCGCGCGAAACCACCAAGACCAAAGACATCACGGGCGGTTTGCCGCGCGTCGTCGAGCTCTTCGAAGCCCGCAAGCCTCATGAGCCGGCCGTCATTACGGAAATCGATGGGCTGGTGAAGTATGGCGACATCGTCAAAGGCCAGCGCAAGATCGTGGTGGCGCCCGATCGTGGGGAGCCCAAGGAGTACTTGCTGCCGCGCGGCGTCCACGTTTCCGTGCAGGAGGGTGAGCGGGTGAAAGCCGGCGAGCCCCTCATGGACGGCCCGCGTAACCCGCACGATATCCTGGCGGTGCTGGGCGAGAAAGAGCTGCAAAAATACCTGGTGGACGAAATCCAGGAAGTCTACCGTCTGCAGGGCGTCAATATCAACGACAAGCACATCGAAGTCATCGTTCGGCAGATGATGCGCTGGGTGAAAGTCGAGGACGTGGGCGATACGGAAT
>Ga0326727_10017888_pt1 | contig 14592 bp, 13 predicted proteins | sample MB2enrmetagenome_FD_207643 | JGI IMG/M metagenome (GOLD analysis project Ga0326727, IMG submission 207643) | Lab enriched peat soil microbial communities from McLean, Ithaca, NY, United States - MB29MY | ecosystem: Environmental > Terrestrial > Soil > Wetlands > Peat | place: USA: New York... | reverse complement strand
ATTGTAGAGGGCCGATGCTCTGGCGTGACAAGCAGATACTCTACCTATCCAATTATTCTTGATTGCTGAGGAAGCCAGATATTCGGTGGTTCGGAGGTTAGGATCGCCAGCATCATCGGTCAACATGGATATGTCTGCGTTGTACTTGACGGCGATCTCATACGCTATGTCGACGTGTTTTTTCGATTCCTCTTCTGTGTACTCTATCCAAGGGATTCCACCCACTACATCTGCTCCACGTTCCATAGCTTTGTAAAGCAGTTCTTCTGTCCCGGGTTCGCGAATTATTCCATCTTGAGGGAAGGCTACAATATTGATTCCGATACGACCTTTGAATTCCGCTTTAATTTTACAGATCGCATCTACAGCAATCAGTTTCGCCTTTGGATCAACATCTACGAAGGAGCGTATGTTACTTACACCGTTGCGTTCAGCTTCTGTAAGTACTTTTCTAACGCGCGAAATAATTTCTGATTCCACATAATGCTCCTTGACTTTCGATGCAAGCTCGATTGCTGTCATCGCGCTCGTCATCGAAGATCCTTGATACGTCTCGAGCGTCGAATCATCTATCAGAGCGCCGGTCATGACTTTGTCAAGGTGAAGATGTGCAATTACGAATTGCTCAGTTACTAGCCTATTTTGAACGTCGATTATCTGTCCAGCTGAATTATCCGCCTTTTCGGTTATCGCTTCTATGCGTCCCTTGGAGATGCAGATATCCTGGATCTTGCCTGATCTCAGCCTAGCGTTTCGAATAATGATATCATGATTCATGTGACACTGCTACCGTGGCGAACATAATTTGCTTTGCATTAATGAGCTCTATCAAAGTTCAGTTCCGACTATAATCTGAACCGTTTAAATCACCCAATACGTGATTTCATGTATAGAGACTGGGTGCGATGATCGAACTTAACGACTCATATGGGCGCGTCGCGCGCAAGCTTCGCATCTCGGTCACCGATCGTTGTAATTTTCGATGCAAATTTTGCATGCCGAAGACTCCCATTTGGTTGCCTCGGGAAAACATTCTATCCTACGAGGAGATCTATCGAGTCGTTTCGTTGTTCGCGAAGATGGGAATCAGTAAGATCAGATTGAGTGGCGGCGAACCGTTGATGCGCCGCAACATAGAACGCCTTGTTGACCTTCTTGTAGCTGTTCCAGGAATCCGATCCGTGAGTATGACTACGAATGGTTTTCAACTTGCTGAGAAAGCAGCCGCGTTGAAGATGGCTGGGCTGAGCGGGGTAACCGTAAGTCTACACAGTCTGAAACCGGATCGGTTCAGCGAAATAAGTGGTGGAGGTGTCTTCGAAAGAGTTATAGAAGGAATTGAATCCGCTAAGAAGAACCAGATTCCGACTAAAATTAATGCCGTCATAATCCGCGGATGCAATGACGATGAGATCGTCGATCTTGCATCTCTAGCGTTTTCTGGAAAGGTAACAATGCGATTTATCGAATACATGCCATTCGATGGAGAGCGAATGTGGGGGAAGGAGAAAGTTGTAAGTGGAAAAGAAATCGTTGAGCGAATAAGCGAACGCTACGAATTGATTCCTGAATCTCGAGAGCACGGCAGCACCGCGAGGTTATACAAATTCGCAGATGGAGAGGGACGAATTGGTGTTATCACATCAATAACCGAACCATTCTGTTCAGATTGCGATAGAATTCGTCTATCTGCCGATGGTAAAATAGTTCCATGTCTATTCGACAAAGCGGGCTACGATCTAAAACCGCTTCTTCGCAATCATTCGTCTGATGACGAAATATCGCTCTTCATGAAAAACGCCATCGCACGAAAGACTCCGGGAGTTGAAACGCTCCTGAAGCAAATGAGTCCGCTTCAACACATAAGACCAATGCACACAATCGGTGGATAATCTCAACTGCATTGATGGCGAGCTCGATGAAGCAACGTTATAAGATAGCGAGCGGGTAGCAAGGGAATCTCTCTGACAATCAGTATCGTTCACCATTCGTCCCTTTTGCAAGAGAGTGACATGTCAATGGCCGAGCAAAACCTCGTGCGCGTCGGCAGAAAACCCATCATGAACTATGTGACAGCTTGTGTCACTTTGTTCAATTCTGGAAACGACGAAGTGATGGTGAGAGCACGCGGCCGCACTATCGAAAAGGCCATTGATATAGTTCAGATGCTGAAACGCGGCTTTCTCAAAAATGTCACAATACTGAGCATCGATGTTGGGTCGGAGAATGTTAGACGTGTGGACGGAACACGTGGAAACATATCGATAATAGAAATAACGCTTGCAAGAGAGACTGGCGAAATCTACGAGGATGAAACGTACGAAGGGGACGAAGGACCCTAAGCTGCCCGTCAGTGATGTTCGTCGTGCCGCATTCGGAACGAACATAAGTCTTTTACAAACTCTACCCTCCAATGCCGTCAGTGGTCCTATTGAGCGCGAAATCTAATGCTCCGAAGATTGTCGTAACACCTCCAGGGCCAAAAGCACGAGCACTTATCGAAAGGGACGCGGCGGTTATCTCCAATTCCGCTATCAGATCGTACCCTCTTGTCGCTGAGTCAGGATCAGGTTGCGTCGTTAATGATGTTGACGGGAACGAATACATCGATTTTAATTCCGGTCACTCCGCGTTGATTGTCGGCCATACGCATCCTCGTGTGGTTAAAGCGATAAGCGAACAGTCAGAGAAACTCATCCACTACTCTTGGAGTGATTTCTATTACGAGAGATTGATCGAATTAGGAGAACAGCTTAGTGGAATCGCTCCAGGTTCTCATTCTAAAAAGGTCTTCTTCTCCAATAGCGGATCAGAAGCAAACGAAGCGGCAATGAAAGCAGCCAGATGGCACACACGGCGACCGTTGTTTCTCGCCTTCACAGGATCTTTCCACGGCAGAAGTTTCGGTACCATGAGTCTAACCGCCGACAAACCCATTCAACGACGGCATTTCTTCCCACTCACTCCAGACGTAACGCACGTACCGTATCCTTACTGTTATCGATGTCCATTCGGACTGGAATATCCAAACTGCAACATGCGATGCGTCGACTTCATAGAAGACGAAGTTCTAACCAAGTATCATCCACCTGAAGACACAGCAGCAATGTTTGTCGAACCTATTCAAGGAGAAGCCGGCTATATCGTACCGCCCGATGACTATTTTCAGCGTCTAAAGAAATTACTGGACCGGTACGACATTATGATGATTTCCGACGAAGTCCAATCAGGAATTGGAAGAACAGGAAAGTGGTTCGCTATTGAACACTGGGACGTCATCCCGGAAATAATCACATCAGCAGAAGCGCTAGCATCAGGTCTACCGATTGGCGCAACCATAGCAAAGGAAGAGATCATGGATTGGGATAGGGATTCGCACGCAAATTCGCTCGGCGGGAATCCTGTTGCATGCGCAGCCGCATTACAAGTTATTGAGATTATTAGAGATGACAAGTTACTTGAGAACGCAAATCGTCAAGGAACTTACATTATGAAGTGTCTCAAAGAACTGCAGCAAAAATTCCCAATAATTGGCGATGTACGCGGGAAAGGGCTGATGATTGGAGTGGAATTCGTCAAAGACCAGGAGACAAAGGAGCCTGCAATCGACGAAGCAAAACAAGTCATGGTCAAATGCTTCAAACGCGGTTTGGCAACAATAATGGCGGGTAGATCAACCATAACATTTGCACCTCCGCTTATCATAACTCGAGATCTGATAGACGCAGGATTAGACGTATTCGAAGGTGCCGTGAAAGAAGTCTCTTCCCAACTCAAATGACTGTCTCTCATTTTTCTGGTAATCTAACCGAACCCAATCGAGTGGAACGATCGGTCTCATAATCACAGAGAACATATGTTACGTGGATAGTAAGAAACCTCGATTTGGATGGAAGTAAAACACGTAACCGTCCTCGGCGCGGGTTTGATGGGACACGGTATAAGCCAGGTCTTCGCTGAAACCGGGAAATACCAAGTAACGATGAGGGACGTCGAACAGCGTTTCATAGATAATGGAATGAAGATGATTACGGAAAGTCTGCAACGATACGTTGAAAAGGGAATCATCAACGAAAAAAACTTAAAGGAAATTTTGACTCGAATTCATCCGACCCTTGACCTAAACGAAGCATTTGAAAAACCTGATCTGATAATTGAAGCCGTAACCGAAAACCCAAAACTCAAGACCGAAGTGATCGCTCAGGCCGACAATCTCGCGCCATCTCATGCCATAATAGCAACCAACACGTCAACAATTAGCATAACCAAGATCTCTTCAGCAACAGCAAGGCCAGAGAAAGTCTGCGGAATGCATTTTTTCAATCCACCACAACTAATGAAACTAATCGAGATAATTCGCGGAGAGCAAACATCAGACGAAACCGTCGATGTAATACGACGAACAGCTCTCACATTGGGAAAAGAACCTGTAATTGTGAATAAGGACACCCCAGGATTCATCGTTAACCGAATCCTTATCCCCGCACTAAATGAAGCCGTCTTCCTGCTTGAGAAAGGAGTCGCCAAACCTGAGGACATCGATAAAGCATGCGTTCTCGGTCTGAATTGGCCAATGGGGCCTCTCAAATTACTCGATTACATAGGAATCGACACCATCGTCTCAATCGCAGATGTGATGGCACAGGAGACCCAAGATCGGAAGTTTCTTCCAAATGAACTACTTCGACAAATGGTTAGCGAGAATCGTTTAGGAAGAAAAACGGGAGAAGGATTCTACAATTGGATTAAGGAACAACGATAATCCCGCTCCGAGCAAACAGATACAATTATGATTCCTTAGGCAACTTGCGCTTGCAGGTTTAGTATACTCCGCTTTGATCTTCGAGAGTACACCTCAATCTTTTTCGACAGTATGCGTATCTGATTTTTACTTTTTTCAATAATCAGAGCCGTCTGTTTCGGATTTGGACTGCCTTTTGTACGATAAGTTCTAAGGGCCATATGTAAATTGAAAGTTTCATTGATGCGTGTAAGCGTCTGTTCCTTTAGCTCTCTACCGAGTATTCTTTTCCATTCTTGTCTAGTTAATTCCCGCATGTCGCCGGCAAGCATTATTTTAACGGCCCGACCAACGACATGATGTGCGGTTCTGAAAGGAATTTTTTCCTCCCGAACAAGGACGTTGGCAATTTCAGTGGCAGCAATGAGTCGAAGGCTATCTCTGCTAGCGATATCCTTGTTCACTCGTATCCGTGGCATCAATTCGCACAGGAGTTCCAAACATGATTTGATCGTGTCGATAGAGTTCCAAATGAGAGGCGTAATTTCTTGAAAGTCTAGGTTGAATCCTGAGGGTAAAGCATGCAGTGCTGTAGCGGCTGATACATAATTGCCGATAATTCGAGCGCAACGGGCTCGCATGATTTCGAGCGGATCAGGATTCTTCTTCTGAGGCATAATGCTGCTGGTAGAGGTAAATTCATCCGGGATCTCAATTAGGTCCACATTGTTGGAACTGTAAAAGATGAAATCTTGAGCGACGCGTGAAATATCCAGGGCAATAATCGAGCAGACTCCTAATGTTTCAACGGCAAAGTCTCTGGTTCCAACTGCATCTAATGAATTCTCCACTAATCCTTCAAAGCCCAGGAGTCGAGCTATGAGATCTCGATTCAAATCGAAACTTGTGCCTGCTATTGCAGCAGCGCCCATAGGTGACTTGTTGACACGCTGGTATGTCTGATCGATGCGCAGACTATCTCTCAGGAAAGCATCTGCTAGCGCTTCTAGATAATGCGCGAACGTGATTGGTTGAGCGGGTTGAAGATGCGTAAACCCTGGAAATACACTGTCCATATGCTTACTGGCAAGACTCAGAAGTGCATTTTCTAACGAGACCAAGAGACTTGCCACTTCTAAGATCTCTTCTCTCAATGTTATCCTGATTGCCGTAACTACCTGATCGTTTCTGCTCTTACCTAGATGCATCCAGCCACCGATTTCGGTACCGGTCTTCTTCGTTACGAACTCTTCGATCAGAACGTGAACGTCCTCTACGTTTTCGCGGGGTTCGATGTGCCGTTCGCTTTCTCTCAAGGCCCTCAGAATTTTCTTAGCATCTTGTTTGTCTATGACTTTCGCGGAAACGAGTGCCAATATGTGAGCTTCATTCACGAGTATTGTGGCGTGCGCGATTCGCGTGTCATAATCAATGGAGGATATGAATTTCACAACGCTCTTTTTCGTTTGCGCTAGTCGTCCGCTACGAAGAATAGATGACATATTAATTCTCACTGAACTCCGTTATGAGACGTCCTATTTTGTAAAGAAACGAATTTCTCAATTGCATTCGCTACGATTTCGATGCTGCTTAGGTATTCAGGTATGCTAATGCGTTCGTCGGAGGTATGATCCAACCTCGAATCTCCTGGGCCGTACGCAATCATCGGGATTTTCTGTTTTTGAGCTAATAGGTTCATGTCACTAGTTCCCGTTTTCTTTACCAGGAACACTTGTCCGTTTACGGCTTTCTTAATTGCAAATCGAAAAGCTCGAACAGCTGACGAGTTTTCTTCCCCAAGATAAGCCTCAGTTTGAGATTTGATCAACACTTCAAGCTGTATATCCGCGTGACTCTTCTGATATTCAGATGTGAAGTTGTTAATTTTGTTTGCTAATTCGGCAGATCGGATGCTTGGTGGAAATCTGATATCAATATCAATTGTTGCGTGACAGGGAATCGTATTATCCGTATCCCCAGCCTTAGCGTTGGTGACGGAGCCTGTAATAGAGTCGAATTTTGATTCCGAATTATTTTGGAGTATGGATGTGCGGAATTTGTCCCAAACATAGAAGATCTCTTCGAAACTATTCTTAGAGATCCATGGGGAAGCGGAATGGCCACCGTACGTTTTGCATGTTACTTGAGCGTGCAAGGCTCCTTTATACCCGATTACGATGTTCGTTGCTCCACTCGGTTCACCGAACACTGCCAGATCATACGTTTCTCCTTCCTGTATGATTGCTTCCATGCCTATACTGGAAGTCTCTTCTTGAACTACGCAAGCCAGTTTCACTTTGAACGGCAGCTTACATCGTTCTTTAGCGAGTATAGCTCCGGTATACAATGCGGCGAGTGACGATTTCGCGTCAACTGCGCCTCTTCCATAAAGGAAGTCTCCTTCATGTTTTACAGGTATTTCGCCAGGAACTGTGTCCATATGTCCACATAGTAGGATGTAAGGACCTTTGGTTCCAATTTCGCCTACAACGTTTCCTACTGCATCAATTTTCGTGTTGAAGCCATGCGAAACAAGATGCTTGTGAAGAAAATGTGCGAGATTTTGCTCCGAACCGCTTGGACTGTAAGTGTCGAGCATTGCATGGAGAAGCTCAACTGGGTAGCTTTGCAAGCTGTTCTTTCTCCATGATGGTTCGCAAACCTGATACGACCCTGTCAACCGTTGATTGGTCGATGACTAGGGGTGGTAGGAATCGCAAAACGTTTCTCCCAGCGTCAAGCATTAGAATCCCCTGGCTTAGTGCACTAGTTAGTATTGGGTACACGTCAAATCGCATCTCGACACCTATCATCAATCCCATTCCACGAACTTCTCGAACGATGCGAAGCTGCTTCTGTACGTTTAGGAGTTCATTCTTGAGGTAGAGTCCAACCTTAGCGGCGTTAGAAACAAGATGATCGTCATGTAATGCGTCAATTGTAGCGGCCGCGGCCGCGCAGACGATCGGATTTCCACCAAATGTGGTAGTATGCTCTCCAACTTGAAGAGCGCCCATTTTCTCATCGTCAGTGGCAGTAATGCTCAATGGAAGTCCGCTAGCTATCCCTTTCCCGATGCATAGAATATCTGGTCTAACTCCATAATGTTCGCAAGCGAACATTTTTCCTGTTCGTCCAAATCCGCTCTGAATTTCATCGGCGACAAGTAGCGCGCCTGTGTCGCGTGTAAGATCCTTCAGAAGTGGGAGCCAGTCCATGGGTGAAGGTCGAATGCCTCCTTCTCCCTGAATCGGTTCAACCAGGACTGCTGCAGTGTCTTTGGTAATTTCTGCTTTTGCCGCTTCAGAATTGCCATATGGTATATGCGTGAAGTCGGGTAGGAGTGGTTCGAAGTTCTTTCGGTATTTAGCGTCCCATGTGGCGGAAAGTGCGCCGTGCGTCTTTCCGTGAAACCCGCCTTTGAATGCCACAATCTTTCTGCGTCCAGTGAACTTTCTTGAGATTTTAATCGCGCACTCGTTTGCTTCCGCGCCACTGTTGCTCAAGAAGAATCGGTCCAATTCTTTCGGAGCGATGGTCAACAGTTTAGAGAACAGTTCTGCTCTAGCATCGTTGTATGTTGATCCATGGCAGGAAATTAGTTTAGCTGCTTGTTCTGAGATGGCTGCAACGACTTTGGGATGGGTATGTCCCACAATGCATGTTCCGTAGCCTCCAGCGCAGTCAACGTATTCGTTTCCTTCCAGATCATACAATAAGGCGCCGGATCCGCGAACTATCACGACAGGTTTCTTCGCGTAGACTTTCGCGCCGTGCGCGTCTTCCATTGCTTGAATTTCTGCTGTGTTCAATTCGTAATCACAGTTCCTGATTCATTCTTCATCGCAGAAGTGAACGGACTCTCGTGTGCCCCTGGCGCTATAGTTACCTTGCTCACTCCCATAGAAATCGCTTCAAGCGCAGCGTAGACTTTCGTAATCATACCCGGTCCAAGGCTTGCTATGCTATTTTTTGCTTCGTTTGCGGTCATCTTGCGTCGGATAGTGTCGTTCAATGAGACTCCTTCTACGTCTGTCATGAGTAGAAGAAGATTGGCGTGTAACGCACCTGCGATATGGGCGGCTGTTCGATCGCCGTCTATGTTAAGCGCCTCGTTTTCTTCTCCGAGCGCTATTGGAGCTATCACCGGGATGTAGCCCGCGTCAAGGAGTGTTGCGAGTAGTTTCTTATCTACTTCTTTGACTGTGCCCGTATAGCCACCTTCGATTGCCACTCTTCGTCCGCGTTCATCTTTCACGATAAGTCTCTTCTTTCTTTCGGCTCTTATCAGAGCGCCGTCCAGACCAGAGAGACCTATGGAAGGAATCTTCTTGGTTAGCAACCTTCGCACGATCTCTTTGTTCACTTGTCCCGCCATGACCATGGTGTAAATTTGCATTGTCTCAGAGTCGGTGTATCGGCTTCGGAACCCTTCAGGAGATGTGACGAACTTCTGTTCCACTCCTAGTTTTTCAGCGAAACGTGTGACTTTGTTTCCGCCACCATGAACTAGTACTAACGGAGTCTGCTTGCTTACTGTTTCAAGATCATTGAGAGCATTCTCTGATAGGGCTTCGTCCATCACTCTGCCTCCCAACTTGATTATGACTACCACATCCGAACACCCTTACGGATGTGGTGAATACTGGTTGAGACCGGTGTGTTCATCGAGACCATGTAGTATGTTGAAACACTGAACTGCCTGACCCGCAGCGCCTTTAGTTAAATTATCAATTGCGGAGAAGATCACGATTCTGTTAATGTGACGGTCAATTTCAAATCCTATGTCGCAGAAGTTAGTTCCCGCTGTTACTTTTGGATTCGGAAGACCGTAGAGACCTTTCTTGTCCGATACCATTCTGATGAATGGCTCTTCACCGTATCTGCTTCGGTATACTTTCCAAATATCCTTGTCAGTTAGATTCTGTTCCGTGAAAAGATGAATTGTCGCTAGGATGCCGCGCACCATATCCACTGCGTGCGGAGTAAAAGCTACTTTCACTTCTTGGCCTGTGAGGGATCCTAGTTCCTGTTCGATTTCGGCAATATGTCTGTGGGCTGTTACTTTGTAAGGTCGTACACCCCCTGATCTTTCAGAGTGGTGAGTTGCAATTGTTGGTGTAACTCCTGCTCCGGAAGAGCCTATTTTCACGTCAACAACAATTCTGTTTGTTTCAACTAGGCCATTTGCGATTAACGGTGCGGCGCCTAGGATTGTTGCGGTCGCCATGCATCCGGGCACGGCTATGAGCCGCGAATTTTTTATCTCATCTCTGTGAAGTTCCGGTAACCCATATGCTGCTTCTTTGAGTAGCTCCGGGTGCGTATGTTCCCATCCGTAGTATTCTTTGTAGTTAGAGGGATTTTTCAGGCGGAAGTCGGCTGTCAGATCGATCACCTTCATTCCTCTGGCGAGAAGATCTGGAACGATGCTTGCTGCTTTCCCGTGAGGGAGAGCAAGGAAAGCGATATCGCAATTTGAAACCACGTCGGGGTTTGGTTTTTGAAATTTGAGCATGCTTACACCTCGAAGGTTCGGGTGGGCTCGGTAGAGCGGTTCACCAGCATACTGTCGTGACGTGACTGTTTGAATTTCGCAGGCGGGGTGGGCTAGTAAGAGTCGGAGCAGTTCTCCGCCTGCGTATCCTGAACCGCCAAGGACAGCGACTTTCGTCATCGCTTGGCTTCCTTGCGCGCGTATTCTAGGAGGAGAGTCGGGATGTCTACGCCAGTGACGCGAATGGTGTTCTTGAATTCTGTCGTGTGGTTTACTTCATGCACCACTAGGCCTGATTCTGTCTCCATAAGATCCACGCCGAATGCTCCGCCGCCCATGGCCTGTGCGGCGCGTAGGCTGAGTTCTTCAAGTTCGGGTGTGATTGGAAGGTTCTCAGCAATGCCTCCAAGGGCTGTGTTAGTTCGCCAGTCCCCTGGTGTGGCATGTCGGTAGATTGCCGCTACTGCTTGGTCTCCGATCACGAAACATCTGATATCTCGTTCTGGACGTTTGACCAGTTCTTGTATGTAGAAGACTTGCTGGATTGGGTGCATGTACTCGCGTGCTTCGATTATCGATCTAGCCGAGACGCTGTCCTTGATGAGCGCAACGAGTCGTCCCCAACTTCCAACAACGGGCTTCAATACTGCAGGATAGCCTAGTTGATCCAATGCGTGCAGTGATCCTTCTTCCGTGAAGGCGAGGAATGTTCTTGGGGTTGGAATTTTTGCCTGGCTAAGTTGGATGGATGCAAATAACTTGTTTCCGCAAGTTGAGGCGGCCTTGAAGGAATTAACAACCAGCTTGCCGCGTGCCTCCAAGGTTGCTGTGATGTGTATACTTCGGAAGTAGGACATACATCGTTGCAGAAAGTTATCTGTTAGTTCTACGCCGTCTCTTCCGTCAGTCACGTCAAGCGCAATTTCGTTTGTGTCGTAGAGCTTCAAATCTAGGTTGATGCGTTTTGCTGCATCGATGATCATGCGCTCGTCGGGTCGGAGCTGGTCGTAGATTAGACCGACCGTAACCGTTCCTACTCGCCCCAGTCCTCTTTCGCAACGAGGAGCGGTTTGAGAGTCCGTCCTTGGGGACTGACGTGAACCTCTAAGTCTAATCCGCAGTCAGAGCAGGTCACTATTTCTCCGTCAACCGCGTCATCAGGGACTTCTATCGTTGCTTCGCAATCAATACATTTCTCTTGAGACATCGGCTCACCTCCCATCTTCAGGGCATCGAATTCCACAGTCAGCGAATTCATTCAACGTCAAAGTGAATTGCATTCTTACTTTGACCGCTTTTGCTGTGATCGTGCTTTTGGTGTGGATTCATTGTGAATTATTCCGGATGCATTCTGGCGTTTGCGAATGTTGGCGACAACAGTTGGCATGGCCCAGATCTCAATGAAACCATTAGACCATTTTTCATCAAAGGTGGAACCTGAGGTGTAAGTCGCTAGCTTGCTTTCGTATAGTGACATTGGCGATTTTCTGCCGACAACTTGTACCAATCCTTTGAAGACTTTGACGCGAACTTTCCCGGAAACTGGTTCTTGCGCCTTATCGATAAATCCGTCCAGGTCCTGTCGTAGCGGATCATCCCACAGTCCAGTGTAGACGAGATTGGCCCATTCGGAGTCAATGTGTTGTTTGAACATTACTTCATGTCTCGTAAGCACTAATTTCTCCAATTCCTTGTGTGCTTCAATGAGAAGTATCGCTGCAGGGCATTCGTACACTTCGCGGCTTTTGATCCCTACGAGTCTGTCCTCGATATGGTCTATTCTTCCTATCCCATGTTTTCCGCCAATGTAGTTCAGTTTTCTGATGAGTTCAACTGGAGGTAGACGTTCACCATTCACACTCACCGGGATACCCGTTTCGAATTCGATCGTCAAATATTCTGGTTTATCGGGAGCATTTTCCGGTGCGTTTGTCCACTCGTACACTTCCTTCGGGGGTTCATTGAATGGATCTTCTAAGACCCCGCATTCGATTGATCTTCCCCAGAGATTCTGATCAATACTATACGGGTTTTCTAAGTCGACTGGAACTGGAACTCCATGCTTTTCAGCGTACTTTATCGCCTCTTCTCTCGAGAGATTCCATTCGCGAGCTGGGGCTACAATCTTGAGTTTGGGATCGTTCGCTTTTATGGTAACTTCGAATCGGACCTGATCGTTTCCTTTCCCTGTACAGCCATGCGCTATTGCTTTCGCGTTCTCCTTGTGTGCAATTTCAACAAGCTTCTTTGCGATCAGGGGTCGGGCGAGTGCTGTACTGATCGGATATTTCCATTCATAAAGCGCATTGGCTTTGATGGCTGGGAATACGTAGTCCTTCACAAACTCGTTCTTCGCGTCGATCGTATGATGTCTTACGGCACCGACGAGTTTGGATTTCTTCGCGACTTCTTCTAAGTCGTCTGCTTGGCCGACGTCTACTGTTAGGGTGACGACGTCGTAATCATATTTTTCTTTTAGCCATTTGATGGCTACCGATGTATCAAGTCCACCGGAGTAGGCTAGAACTATTTTTTCTTTCATTATGTCCCACGTTTATCCTATTACGGAATCATTATTTTGATCCGCCTAAGCTTTAAGGTATCCTTAATAAAGGTTGTCTGATCCATTATGGATTCAATCATACGATACTTGAAGGCAATAAGTGAACCATTTTGATGCATGGTGGAAAATTAGTTGGACTCGATGATGCCGACAAGAAAATTCTTGCTGAACTACAACAAGATGCACGCGCCTCTTTCAAAGCAATCGCGGAAGACATTGGTGTAAGTGAAGCAACGGTTTTCGTTCGTGTCAAAAAGCTCAAGGAAGCCGGAATTCTCAAGGGCTTCCGAGCGATCGTTGACCCAAGCGCAGTAGGGAAACCGCTAACCGCTTTCATACTCGTGCGAGCTCAACCGAAAATATACCAAAGCGTGCTGAACTCGTTGAAACAGGTGGATGATATTTACGAAATCTTTGACGTAACGGGGCAATTCTATTCCGTGCTGAAAGTCAGAACGACTGGAACTGATCAGTTGAGCAAAATAATTGATGAAATCGAAAAAATCGAAGGAGTCGCCGGAACCGAAACAATAATCGTATTGAGAACAGTAAAGGAAGAGACAGTCATCAAAATCTAAACCACAAAAAAATTATACTATCACATAGTCTGGATTTTTGTTTCCACTAAATGCCGGCGGATAGGGTGAACAACTAGCACCAATCAGTCGCCATGTTGACGTTACTATTCTCAAAAACCTTATAATTCCAGTTGGAGTCAGAGTATCATAGTTGAGGAATATGTCCTCTAAAGGAAAAGAAAGCGCAAGGATCTACCTGGCTGTTGCTGCTATAATTGCCATCTTCATACTTGCTGAATGGGTAAGCGTGTTCTTTTTCGGACGCTATCCCGCTGGCTATCCATAAAGAACCACCATCTATTCAGCGAAATTCGTTTGCTTCCTAGTCTGTAGGTTTTCTGTTTTTTGTTTAGTTTGTTGTGATTTGTAGGTGTGTGTATGTGGATTGGCTGATTAGGCCGTTGGTTATGGTTATGAGTAACGTGTAGTTGCCAGGGTTTAGTGTCTCGTCAGTTTTCACGTTCACTGTGAGGTTTGTTTGTCCGTTTAGTGATGTTATTTCTTCCATGTTAGGTGTCATGATGATTTTTTGTGGTTTGGCTGTGTAGTTTTCTGTGTCAGCGAATTGAATTGTTAGTGGTTGTGATGATTGGCCTTGTATGGTGAATGTTAGGTTGGTGTTTTCGCCAGGTTTCATTTTGATAACTGGATTGTTGGGTGAAGATATGGTGAAGTTTGGTTGGTAGGAAGCGTCAACGTATCCAACATAGTTTGCTGTGAGTTCTGTGAACCATACTTTATCTTTGGCTACGGCGAAAGTTAACGCATTATCAATACCAATAATTCGGTTTGCGGGTGGATCTGAGAGACTATATTCTGTCAAAAGCCCACGTGTGGTATCCAGCTTAGCTAGCCGATTCGCGTAATGTTCGTTAAACCAGATCAGTGAGCCGTTCGCAGCAACAAAATAAGGTAAAGTCACATCCTGATAACTCACAGTTGAGGTTGGATATTGGGTCCATTCATCACTATCCATATTATAGTAGGCGAGGGCGGATGTGGCATGTTGAGTAACCCAAATCCCACCTGGAACCAACGCTAAACTTGTCGGAGCACGCAAAACAAACCCACCATTAGAACCAACCTGAATCGGCGAAAAATGGGTTGTATTGAATGACAAGAGTGATCCTGCCGCGCTTGAGGCATTTCCTACGTCAAGATAATAACCAGAAGTTGCATTTTCGAATGCGATCTGAGTCGGTGTACCACCAAA
>Ga0326727_10017886_pt1 | contig 14594 bp, 9 predicted proteins | sample MB2enrmetagenome_FD_207643 | JGI IMG/M metagenome (GOLD analysis project Ga0326727, IMG submission 207643) | Lab enriched peat soil microbial communities from McLean, Ithaca, NY, United States - MB29MY | ecosystem: Environmental > Terrestrial > Soil > Wetlands > Peat | place: USA: New York... | reverse complement strand
ACTCCCACTTACATGGCGGTTCTGGCGGAGGCTTTGGTGGCCGCCCTGAATCCCCAATTGGCTTCGCTGGCACGATCGCAGCTGGCCTCGCGCATCGAGGCGGAAACCGTGCGCTGGATGGGCGAACGCGTCGGCTGGAGCGGCGAGTTTGGCGGCACGTTCACCACGGGCGGCAATGAGGCCAATTTCAGCGCCCTGGCGCTCGCCCTGGCCTGGCGTTTCCCCGGAGTGGTGGAGGATGGCGTAGCGTCCATCGGCGCGCAGCCGGTCGTTTACACCTCCTCGGAAGCGCATCATTCGCTGGATAAATCCGCCGGCCTGCTTGGCATCGGCCGCCGCGCCCTGCGCCGCATCCCGGTGGACGAGCGCATACAACTCGATCCCGGCCGCCTCGACCAGGCCATTCAACAGGATCTCGAGGCCGGACATAAACCGTTCGCCATCGTGGCTACGGCCGGGACCACCAGCGCCGGCGCCATTGACGATCTACCGGAACTGGCAAAGATTGCCCGCCGTCACGGCCTTTGGCTGCATGTGGATGGCGCCTACGGCGCGGCGGCGCTGTTCAGCGATCAGCATCGTGGACTGATGCGCGGGATTGAACTGGCCGACTCGGTCACCCTGGACCCGCATAAATGGATGGCCATGCCCTTTTCCGCCGGTGCGATACTGACCTCGCATCCGGAAATGCTGCGGCAAACGTTTTCCATAGCCACGCCCTATATGCCGCGCGCCCGTTCCAGTCCGTTGCTCGACAATTTCCAGATCAGCGCGCAATGGTCCCGGCGCATGAACTCGCTGAAGCTTTGGCTCACCCTGAAGGTGCACGGCCGTCAGGCCTACGAGGAACTCATCGACCGGCAATTGCGCCTGGCGCGTTCTTTCGCCGGTTGGATCAAAGCGTCTTCCGAATTCGAGCTGGCCGCGCCACAGGTGCTTCCCATCGTGACGTTCCGCCTTAAGTCCAAGGGACGCAGCGAAGCTGAAATTACCGCCGCCCATACTCCCTTGCTGGAGAGGATGACCGCCGACGGAAGCCGCTGGATCTCCGGAACCCACGTGGCCGGCCGCAGCGTGCTGCGCATGATGGTAATCAGTTATCTCACCGAAGAACGCCACCTGCAGGCGTTGCAGGCAGCGCTACGGCAAGCCGCGAAGTAGAAAGACCGCAATTGGCTTGGACCCGGTTTGCAGTTTACAGTTCACAGTTTGCAGCCAACAATAAGGCCGGCCAGAAGCTTGAACTTGTTATTTGGAACTTGGCGCAATTCACAGCCTTGAAGCGAACAGAACCACCGCGCTCCTGTTTGGCTGCAAACTGTGAACTGTAAACTGCAAACCTTTCTTAGGCCATAGGCCAATTGCCAATTGCGGGTTTCAGCCCAGCCCCAATCCCCCATCCACCACCAGCGTCTGGCCGGTAATGAAGTGCGTTGCCGTGGCGAAAAACCGGACGGCTTCCCATACATCGGCAGCGGCGCCGGCGCGCCTCATGGGAGTCTTACGGACCACGCTACGCGTAAGCGCGGGATCGCGATCCTCCCCCATCGAGATCATGCCCGGAGCCACACAATTCACGGCAATGCGTGGCGCCAGCGCTTTGGCCATCACCTGGGTCAGCATGATGAGCGCGGCCTTGGACGAACAATAGTGGGCCTGAGCGGCCCAGGGATGCAGTCCGCCCAAAGAACCAATGTTGACGATCTTCCCCTTCTGCCGCCGGAGATAAGGCTCGGCGGCCCGGGCCACAAGAAACGGTCCCCGCGTGTTGGTGGCAAACATGTCGTCCCATATTTCCGGAGTAAGAGCTTCGAATTTGACGGCGGAGAAAATGCCGGCATTGTTGATCAGAACGTCGATCGCGCCCAGTTCGGCGGCCACCTCACGCACCATTTCTTCGACGTTCAGCGGGTCGCGCACGTCGCAGCGAGCCGCCAGCGCATCGGCCCCCATGGCCCAAAGGCGCTCGATGGTATGCTCCGCCTCGACCTCCGATCCGTGATACGTAAAGGCCACGCGCGCACCCTCCGCCGCCGCCCCCAACGCCAGGGCACGACCGATGCGGCGCGCGCCCCCGGTAATCAGGACAACCTTGCCGGCCAATGTTCCACTCGACATTCTCATGGGCGGGATTGTAGCAGAAGAACAGTCTGCAGTTTACAGTTCACAGTTGACGGCCGGAACAAACCCGCAATTGGCGATTAGCGATTAGCTCGGAAGCAAAGTCTTTCGGTTGTATAAAAGGTTCAGAGCTTACAGTTCGCAGTATGCAGCCAGAAAACTTTGAGCCTAAAAACCTTGCGAAATTTATCCAAATCCTGCAGGGACGGCTGCTGATCCGCGGGGTCACAGTCCTGTGCTGAATCTGCGCGGCGGCCGTCTGGCTGCAAACTGTAAACTGTAAACTGCAAACGGAACTGAGCCAATTGCGGTTTTATTTCTTCTCGTGATCCTCGTAGATCGAATATTGCTTGGCGGGGGGCTTCAGCCTGATGGTGATTTCCTGCTTGGGCTGGTCGATGGTAAAGTCGTCGCCAAAGGTCTGGAACCCCGGCATAATGACCTGCACGCGGAGCTTTCCGTAAGGCACGCCCGGATAGGAGCTTCTTCCTTCCGCATCGGTTTTGAGTTCATAGCCGGAGCCGGCCTGCTTCCCATTCTTGTGCACTCCGTGCATCACCACCGCGGCATTACGAACGGGCTGCCCGCCGTCATCCTTCACGACAACAAACGAAACCTCTGAATATTGCTCAGATTTTTTCCTGGCATAGGCACTCACCGCCAAGAGCAGGATTCCGCATACGATCGGGCTGGCTGCTTTCCTCATGCGAGGTATTGTACTGCACTGAGTCGCGAGTCGCGAGCTGCGAGCAACCCGAGGACAGGGTCGCAGATGAACGCAGAGAGAACAAACATGGCAAACATCCGATTCGGTTTTATCCGCGCTCTTCTGCGTTAATCTGCGGCGCGGTTTCAGATTTGTTCGTGACTCGCTACTGGTTCTCCAGCGTGGCCGCCAGGTCACCCCACTCCTGCACCAGCGATTCCAGTTCGGCGCGCGTACTGGCGAGAAGTTCGGTCTGGCGCTGGGTTTCTTCGGCGCTGACAAAGCGGCTGAGCGCCTCCTCGCAGGCGGCAATTTCGGTTTCCGCCCGGTTAATAAGGTCTTCCAGTTCGGTGCACCGTTGTTGCATCTGGCGAAGACGCTGGGGATTGATGCGGCGCGTCGCGGGTTCGGCGTCAGGGTCGGACTCCTCGGGCAACACCGCAACGGCCCGGGAAACCGCCGCGACGCCCGTCTCCGCCACCTGCCCCTGCGGCTGCTGTTTCCGCCACAAATAATCTTCGTAGTTTCCGGGAAAAACGTGGACCGTGCCCCCACCGGCTTCAAACACCCGCGTAGCCAATTTGTCGATGAAGTATCGATCATGGGAGACAAAGACCACCGTTCCGGTAAACGCCTGCAGCGATTCCAGCAGCACGTCCTTGGCGCGAAGATCCAGGTGGTTCGTGGGCTCGTCCAGCAAAAGAAAATTGGCGGGGTGCAGCAGCATGCGCGCCAGAGCATAGCGGTTGCGCTCGCCGCCGCTGAGCACGCCGATGGGCTTGAAAACGTCGTCTTCGGTAAAAAGAAAACAGCCCAGCAGGCTGCGCAAGTCGGTCTGCGTGCGCGCCGGCGCCAGCGACCAGAGATCGTCGAGCACGCGCGCGCCGGTATTCAATTCCCGGTACTGGTCCTGGGCAAAGTAATCCACCTGCACGTTGTGTCCCAGCCGCAGTTGGCCGCAGCTCGGGGACTCCAGCCCGGCAAGCAACTTAATCAGAGTGGACTTCCCCGCTCCGTTCGGGCCCACCAAAGCAATGCGGTCGCCACGCTCGACCACAAATCCAACATCCTCGAAAACCCGGATTTCCCCGGCCTCTTCCCCGGCCGCGCCGGGAGGCACGAGGTAGGTTTTTCCCAGCCCGGTTGCCTCCGCCACCATGCGTCCCGAGGCCGGCGGCTGGGGGAAGGAAAAATGAACCGTCTTCTCTTCGGGAAGAATCTCAATGCGCTCGATGCGCTCCAGTTCTTTGATCCGGCTCTGCACCTGTTTGGCTTTGGTCGCCTGATACCGGAAGCGATTGATAAACGCTTCCAGTTGCTCGATGCGGTCTTTCTGATTGCGGGCGGCGGCTTCGAGTTGCTCGCGCTGCTGCTGCTTCTGACTCAGATAGCCGTCGTAGTTGCCGGCATAGAAATGCACGCTCTGGTTCCAGATTTCGGCGATTTTATTCACCGTGACGTCGAGGAAATACCGGTCGTGCGAAACCAGCAGATACGCGTAGGGATAGCTGCGCAAATAATCTTCCAGCCAGTTGCGCGTTTCCAGGTCCAGGTGGTTTGTGGGCTCGTCCAGCAGCAGCAGATTGGGCTTTTGCAGCAGGAGCTTGGCCAGGGCGATGCGCATCTGCCAGCCGCCGGAAAATTGCTCGCAGGGCCGGCTCCAATCTTCCCGGCGAAAGCCAAGGCCGGCCAGCACGGTCCCGGCCTGGGCTTCCAGGGCGTAGCCGTCCCGCGCCCGGAACTCGCCTTCCAGGCGCTGATAACGGTCGGCGGCAGCGGCGTATTCGCGTCCGGCCGGGTCCAGTTCGGCCATGCGATGAGCCAATCCCTCCATCTCGACTTCCATCTCCTGCAGGTTGGAGAAGACGGAAAGGCATTCGGCAAACACCGTTTTACCAGCGACCAAAAGGCCATCCTGCGGCAGATATCCGGCGGTGGTGCCCTTGGCCCGGACCATGGATCCGTAATCGAGGGTTTCCAGGCCGGCAAGCACCTTCAACAGCGTGGACTTTCCCGTACCATTGGAGCCGACCAGGCCGATGCGCGCCTGCGGCGTTACCAGCCAGTCGAGATTCTGAAACAGCACCTTATGCCCAAAGCGCTTGCCGGCAGCAGAAAGTTGAATCACGGACGGGCTACCTCGCCACCGGCTGGTATAGCGTATCGCGCTCGATGGCATCCCGGCCCGCTTCACGGATCAGCCGCACCAATTCTCCGCGGCTCAACCCTTGAGGGGTGGTGGCGCCGGCATCGTGGTAGATTTTTTCCTCCACCACCGTGCCGTCGATATCGTCGGCCCCAAAGCGCAATGCGATTTGCGCGATCTTGGGGGTCATCATCTGCCAGTAGGCTTTGATGTGCGGGAAATTATCGAGCACCAGGCGCGCGACCGCGATCTGCTTCAGGTCGGTCATTCCGCCGGTGGTGGGCAGGTGCTGCAAAGGCGTATGGGCGGGATGGAAGGCCAGGGGGATGAAGGCCTGGAAGCCGCCGGTCTCATCCTGCAAGGCGCGAAGGCGCAGGAGATGATCCACCCGGTCCTCGTCGTTTTCAATGTGCCCGTAGAGCATGGTGGCGGTGGACTTGAACCCCAATTGGTGGGCCAGACGCGCGGTTTCCAGCCACTCGTTGCCGTCGATCTTGTGATCGCAAATGATGGCCCGCACGCGCTCGGCAAAGATTTCGGCGCCACCTCCGGGCATGGAATCCACGCCCGCCTCGCGCAACCGCTCCAGCACCTCGCGGACACTCAGCTTGTACCGCTTGGCAAAAAACGCAACTTCCACCATGGTGAAGGCCTTGATATGCACGCGCGGAAACCGCTGCTTCAATCCCCGCACCAAATCCAGAAAATACTCCAGCGGCAGGTCGGGATGCAGCCCCCCCACGACGTGAAACTCGGTGACCGCCTCGGAGTAACCGCTGGCCGCAGCCTCAAAGGCCTGCTCCAGCGCCATGGTGTAGGCGCCCTCGGTCCCCTTTTTGCGCCCAAATGCGCACAACCGGCAGGCCGCCACGCAGACATTGGTGGGATTGATGTGGCGATTCACGTTGAAATAGGCCACATTGCCATGCATGCGCTCGCGCACATGGTTGGCCAGCCAGCCTACCGCCAGGATGTCGCGCGAGGCGTAAAGCGCCAGCGCATCATTGGCGTCCAGACGTTCCCGCGCGGCCACCTTCTCGCCGATGGGCTGCAAACGCGGATCGTCGCTGGTAAAGGAATGGGTCCCGGCAAGCATACATATTGATGATAACTCAATGCCGCAAAAGGAGGTCCCCCGCGAAGAACGCAAACAGTAACACGGAAACCACGCCATTCGTGGTGAAGAATGCGGCATTCAGGCGGCTGAGGTCGCGATGCGAAACCAGCGTGTGCTCATAGATCAACAGCAGGCCAAATACGATGGCTCCGGCATAAGCCAAGGTCCCCAGGTGGAACAATCTCCAGGTTTCCAGCAGCAGGAGAAAAGCCAGTCCGTGAAAGCATCGGGCCGCCAGCAGCGCGTTCTTGATGCCGAGAAAACGCGGAAGCGAATGCAGTCCGCTCCGGCAATCAAACTCGTAATCCTGGCACGCATAAAGCACGTCGAAACCGCCGACCCAAAAAGTAACCGCGCCCACCAGCGGGAGGATGCGCCAGTCGAGCGAACCGCGCACGGCAATCCAGGCGGCGGCCGGTGGAATCGCGTCGGCAAAGCCCAGCACCAGATGCGACCAGCGGGTAAAACGCTTGGCATAGGAATAAAACAGCAGGACAGCCAACGCCACCGGCGACAACCATAAACAGAGCCGGTTCAATTCCGCGGCCGAGAACACGAAGACCGCGCAGGACACCAATACGAACGCCGCAACAAACTGCTTCGACAGAATGCCGGCCGGCAGGGCACGCATTCGGGTGCGGGGATTCTGGGCGTCATAAGCGGCATCCGCCAGCCGGTTGAACGCCATCGCCGCCGAACGCGCCGCCACCATGGCCACCACAATCCAGAGGATTTGCCGCCCCGAAGGCCAGCCATGGGCCGCCAGCATGGCGCCAATCAGCGCAAACGGGAGCGCAAAAATCGAGTGCTCCCACTTGATCATTTCCAGAGTTACACCAATATTGCGTAAAACCGGCATCAAGGGAATGATACACGGAACGCCCTCGGCCTTCGGCTGTCGGCCCTCGGCCAGAAACGAACGCAGAGAACGCCAAAGGCACAAAGGTACCGTAACCGGAACCCATAGCCGCAGATACACGCAGATAAACACAGATCAGAACGGAACGACGTAAGCCCAGATATCCATCTGCGCTCGTCAGCGTTGATCTGCGGCCAATAGCGCTGGCGCGCAACGTGAAACGCAAAACCTGAAACGGGTTACTCTTGGCCGACGGCCGACAGCCGAAGGCCGAGGGCGTTTATTGGAGCTCCACCCGTCTGGCGACGTGATCCTTGATCCAGTGCGGGTCCCACCATTCTTTGGGATCGATCTGGATGCCTTCCAGCTGCATGGCGAAGTGAATATGATCGCCTCCGGCCATCCCGGTCATGCCGCTATTGCCCATCACCTGGCCGCGCTTCACCATGTCGCCCACATGTACCGCGATGTGGCTCAGGTGGCCGTAGATGGTCTGCAAGCCATAGCCGTGGTCCACGACAATACAATTGCCGTAAATACCCAGAGGCGCCGCATACACCACGCGGCCGTCATTCGATGCCTCCACACCCACGTGCTGCGTCACCGCGAGGTCGTAGCCCAGGTGCACCTGCTGATCGATCTTCTTCCCCTGATACATGTAATTCCGCACATCCGCAAAGCTGGCTTCCGCCTGGGAATGGGACTGCCGCAGAAACGGCTGCGACCACAGGAATCGGGCTTCCGTGTTGAAGCGCAGATCGGCCAGCGTCTGGTTATTGGCGCGCCGCATTTCCCCATTGATCTTCAGGAATCGCGCCAATGGATCGCCCGAGCCGCCCGGATCCAACTCGTTGACCACCTTCTCTATGAACCGGTCGTCCAAATTCAGATCGTGCACCGTGTATCGCGGCTGTTCTTTCTTGGGAAACTGCACGGCCAAGGGCACCGTGGTCTGGTTGCCCGCGGCATTGCTGACGTAAACCACCGGGATAGTACCGGGCGCCATGTTCCAGGCAAAGGCAAAGAGCGAAAAGTAGCCGGGCTTGCCGCCGGGCATCGGCCATGCGCGGAACGTCTGATCGCCAACCCGCACGCCCGCTTCCGTCCAGGCGCCGGAAAGATTGAAGGTCGCCAGATCGGCCATGCCGAGGTACAAATAATGCTGCTCGGAATCCACACTGAGGCTGGGCGGCCGCGTTATGACCGTCACTTCCCGCTCCCAGCGGGCTGTCTTTCCGCGGAAATCGTTTGACGTGGCTTCCAGAATGAGTCGGGCATTGCCTTCCTGGAGTTGGGGAACCGTGCTGGTGCCAGTTCTGAATACAAACGTACTGTCCGTAATATGCCGCTGCCAGAAGATGCGCCGCGACGGTTGCCCGGCTTCCGAAACACGGTACCGCGCCCCGTTTTGCTCGATGAAGGCAGTGAATTTACGGATACCGTGGGGATCGCTCACATGAGCGGTAATGGTTGTGGCCTGGCCCAGCGAGGTCAGCGTGGGCGGCAGGTCCAGAACCGGCGTTGCCGAGTACGCCATCAACAGCGCCAGCGGCAACCCAACAACGAGAACGACAAAAACAAGAAAAGTTTTCACGATTGAAACTCATGATAACACCGGGTTTGGGCCGGGTTCAGAGTTTCCAAGGTTTCAAGGGCTCGGAGTTTCACAAGTTGAGAAACCCGCAGAAGCACCCATCCCGCAGGAATGGGACTCGTGCATGGCCCTTGAGCGCTAAGCGGTATTGAGAATCGTAGCCGGCGACGGAGGACGCGAGTCCTGGCGGTTACCGCATCATTGCGGCCGAGCGGCGAGCGGATTCAACAGCTTCAATCCGGGAAATCGCGTGAAATCGCGATCGGTCGAACACAGGGTGGCACTGTGTTCGATGGCCAGAGCGGCGAGATGCGCATCGACAATGAGGTCGGCAACTGCCTGGGCTTCGCCAATCAGGTCCCTGAGAATATGCCAGTAAGCTTCCCCTGGTTGAAGAGCAACCACATTCGGCCGCTCCAACCAAGACTCAACAATGTCCGTGGCTTCACGGCATTTGAAGGGCAAGGAAAAGACCCGCTTATTTGTGGTCAGGCGCAAGAATGCCAATAACACACTCCAGGGCAACGCCACTATGGCCTCTTCTTCCAACACATTCGTGAGCCAGCGCCGGGCAGGGACGTGCCATTCGGAACCCTGATGGTAAGCGTAGATCAGCAGGTTGGCATCGACCACGATCACTTGTGCTCCGGACCTTCCGCGAACTCAAGAAGTTTGCCGATATTGTCATAATCCAAGCCGGTGCGGCTACCCAGGTCGCGCGCACCTCGCAGCTTGAAGGGTATGGGTTTCCTGGGAGCACCCTGGCGGTCAAACCCATGCCGGATAACAGCGTTCACCACCTCTTTGAACGATTTTCCGGTCCGCCGCGCTTCGGTCTTCAACCGGCGCAACAGGTCGTCGTCGAGAGTAATGGTTGTTCGACTCATAAGCATCATGATGCTATAGTATTTGCATCATGATGTCAACTTGTAAAGAAATCGCTTAGCGCTTTCTTTGCCGGACGCGGATATCGAAGCTGACCAGGCCAGTCCAGTCGCGGATGGCGACCACCGACAGATTGCGGCTGATGTTATATTCCGCCTGGATGGTCTGATAGTTGGCACGGGTGACATCGGTGATATAGGTGAGAGTGATATTGTTCGCCACCTGTTGCTCGATGGTCAGGCGCGGACCGGCAGGATTGCTCTCAAGCCCGCCCGCCTGCGGATCAATCTTGATGCGGCTGACGCCGAAGAGCTTCTGCATGCGGCTGCTGACGGCCGCGTTCAAGGCCTGAGAAAGAACCGTCTGCGCTTCCGGCGTCAGGTTGGAAGCGCTGGTTGACTGCATGGCGAGGTCCTCGCGCACGCTACCGAAGGCCAGAAGGCTGACAATATCGGCGGTGGCCAGCGGCGGATCGGAACGATACGTCGTGCTCAACTTATCCAGCGGACCATGCAGTCCCAGGTTAATGTCGTAATCGCGCACGGAAGTAGTGGCCTCGATATCCAGCACTGGATCGATGGTGACCGGATTACTGAACGTGATCCCGCCACGCTCCATGTGGTACTTGGTGCCATTGAAGGAGATGTCTCCTTCCGTGATATTCACCCGCCCCAAAAGCACCGGGCGCGCCTCCGTACCCCGCAAGCGCAGATCCAGGTCGCCGGAAACCTTCGCCAGCGAAGTCTGCACCTGCAATTCCGGAGTGGAAACCAGATGAATATCCATGCGCAGCCGCGACAGCAGCGAGTCGGAAGTGGCCGCCGCCACCTGCCTCGACTTGGCCAGATAACTCGCGAAATCGAACTGGGGATTCACCTCGAAACGGGTGACAGTGATGTCACCGGCCAGCAGCGCGTTTTGCGGGCTGCCGGTCAGACGCAAATCGGCTTCCGCCATGGAACTGACGCCCGGGGGGTAGCGCAGGCGAATTTCATGTCCCTGGGCGTTCAGGTTGCAGCTGATCCCATGCCCATACGCGATATACCCGGAGATATTGACTGTTCCTCCGCCGCTGGTGCCGCTGAGATTCCGGATCTGCAGGCGGTCTTCATTGAAGACCAGGCGGCCATTCAGGTCGCTCAAGCCGTTGGGTAAATCAATCTGGGAAAAGGCGGCGTTCGCCACGTCCAGCCGTCCCCGGATCAGCGGGCGCGTCAGCGTGCCATTGGCCCGCAAATCCAGTGCCAGCGTTCCATGAGCGATGGTTGTGGGATCGAAGCTCTCCAGGAGTTTGAGATCGACCTGCCCTCGGGCTTCCACATCCACCTGCCGCTCCCCCGCCAGTTGGATGGAGCCACTTGCCGTCAGGGCCGTATTGGTCCCGCTCACCTGTAACTGCTGCACGTGCAGGATCTGTTGCGCCAGCGTGAAGCGGACCGGACCATCATTGTGTAGTTGCAGCCGCTCAATGTCGAGCAATAGGTGGTCAAGATTGGCGCTGAGCATGAGGTCGCGCGGGGAGCGTAACGGGCCTTCCAGGACAAAGCTCCCGGTCACCACGGAAGGGCCGATCTCTCTGTTCTTCAATACCATACGCAACCATGGTTCAAGGCTTACCTGATTGCAGGTCATGCCCGCCCGGGCGGGAAAATCGCCGCGCATACGCGCCTGGCCATCGATGCTCCAGTTCGACTGCTCATCCGAAGAACGCGCGGTGAAGTGGAGCGTATCCCCAGTGGTTACCGCCTGCGCCTGGACAGCGCCCATAGGCTGACCGTTCATGATCAGGTTGCTCAGCTGCACATCGGCATTCAGCGCAGGCGCATCTTTGGTCCCGCTTCCGTTTGCGGCAAAGCTCATTTTGCCGGAGACCGCCACATGACTGGTTTGCAGCCAGCGCAATTTGCCGAGGTTCAGGCCGTTGCCGCGCAAGTCGAAGTGATAAGCCGTGGTTGCCGGGTTGTAACCGGCAGTTCCGGTGATGGTGGCGCCATTCTGGGTAATCTGGATGGCAGTAAGATCGAAAGCCGTTGTGGGTCGTTCGCTGGCCGTCGGCCGTTGGCCGTCGGCCGTCGGGCGGAGGTTGTGCACACTATGGGTTAAAGCCCCCTGCTTCCTGTCAGCGACTAGCGGCACGGTGGAATTCTTGCCATGATACGAACCTGAATTCTTCACAACTTCAGCTGGCGGATACGCTGACGCTGCGGGCCCGAACTGAAGGTTGGCACTCATGCGTTGCACGGGCTCGCCATACACCTTCGCGCCGGTAATCATCAGGCTGGCGTGGCCCTGAGGATTGGCTCCCGTTCCCGAAATGCTCAAACCGGCATTGAGCTTGCCTGCGAACTGCAAGTTGCGAATTGCGCGTTGCGCGTCCGTGCCGGTGGCAAACAACACATCCTCGACATCGACGTAGTGAAGATCGGCTTGTACAGCAAAGGGCGAAGCATCGGTGAGGCTATCGTTCTGCAAGCGTATCGCGGCATCGACATCGAGTTGCGCCGCCCCGCGCCGCAGCACCGCATGATGCGCCGCCAGGACCCTGCGGGAGAACTCGACTTCCGCCGCCAGCGTGTCCCAGTGAATGCGGCGAGGCCCGTCGCCGGCGGCGAACAGAGATTCCAGATCGGAAGCCTCCAAGCGGCCGGTCAGGCGCGGCCAAAAAACACTTCCGGTCAATGCGCCCTGCAAAGACGCCTGCCCGTGCAGAGCCACCGGCAAGCTTGCCGGCCCGCCCAGGACCGCGATCACCCGCTCAACTTCTTCCAGGTTGTGGGTACTTACTGCGACTTCGAGCCGGGAATTCCGGGCCCCCGGCCGCAGGTCACCCGCTCCAGGCGCTAATGCCCCATGTCTTCGGGCAACGATCTCCGGCACGACTCCAATCGTGCCGGAGAACAAATCCCGATTCTCCGGCGCCTCAGAGCCGGAGGGATGGACTGCGCTGGAGATTTCCACTACGCCCGTGGCATTGAGCTGCGATCCGGGCGTTGCCAGACTCAGGTGATCGAACTTCAGCCTTCCGGTGGCATTGTCATAGGTGGCTTGCAGTTGCGTCTTAAGCGTCAAATCGCCAGGGATGGGATTCGCTGGCGGGACCACATTCAAAGCAACTTCCGCAATCAGATTCCCGGGAGACCGGCGCCAATGTGCCCCCACCGATCCGCCAGCCGCCCCCTCAGCTTTCAGGCGCTCCAGCGGCAGCGCCGGCGTTGCGACGGCACTCGCCACACGGGCGACCAGCCAGTCATGCGCGAGCAGATGCACGGTTCCGGTCTGCACCCCAGGCGCCATGGCGTCTCCCGAACTCCGCCAGTGCAGGACCTCCAGGTCGCCGGTGGTGGTCCCTCCGAAGAGGCCAAGAGAGATGTGCGCCAGCGCCAGCCGGTCATTCGTCACGGTGAACTGCGCACCGCCCGAGACACGCTCGACACGAAAGTCGCGATCCATATAGTCAAGATCGCCTACGGCGATCTTGCCGCTGGATGCGAAGGTCGAGGCGTCGCCCCGGGCTTGCCCGTTCAGGGTAACGGTACCGGTGCGCAGTTCCGGAAAGCGCAGGACCGAGCCAATTTCGGCGCCATCGAGAACCGCGGAGTATGCCGCCTGAACTACAGGATGGTTGAAATTCTGCATCTCGCCGGTGGCTCGAAGCTGCGAGTGTCCCGTCGAAATCCGTAGCGAATCAACATGGAGATGGTCGAGCCATAGACTGAACCGAGCTTCCGCGGAACCGGAAAGGCGAAACCGTTCCGCAGACGCGGAAGAGCGGCCGGCGGACTTTAGCTGTTGATCGTTGGCCAGCCCATCGGCCGAAATCGAAGCGCTGGCCGCAGCTCCGGCATTCCCACCTCGATCTGGCCGTTGAATCCAGTCCGGCTCAGTGGAACCAGGCTTCAGCGGCAGACCCAGCTCGCCGGCGGAAGCGACCTCAACCTTGGCAATGCGCAGGTCGCCCTGATATTTATTTTCGGCTCCTAGAAAAGACAACGAGAAAGCGACGTGTTCGGCGCTGAAGTCCAGCGGCCAGGACCGTTGGTTTACCAGCGCCCAGCCGTCGTGAATCACCGCTTGATTCACATCGATGGCGAATAGCTGTTCGATCGGCGAAGTGCCGGTGGCGGCGGGCCGCCAGGGCAGAGGCTGGTTGGTACTGCCGTCAGGATAGACGATCAAGTGGATGATCGGGCGGTCGAGTTCGATGTACCGAAGTCCCACCTCGCGCCGAAACAGCGAAAGGATTTTGATCCGCACGGCGAGCCGGTCCATATGCGCATACGGAACTTCGTCGGCCGGCTCCAGTCCGTGAATGGTCAGGTTGCGAGCCTCAAACTGCAGCGTGCGCAAGTTCCAGGCCAACGCGCCGATCTCCACGCGCCCGCCGGTAATTCGTTCCAACTGATTGGCAAAGCGATTCCGCAGCCACGCCTGAAATCCGGGAGTCTGGACATACCAGACCGAAACCACGAACGCCAACCCCAGCAACACGCCGGCGCCAATCAGTCCGATCATGATACGGCGGCGAATCACTCCCGCCTGCGCCGCATCCTTCGGCGCGCTGCCCTCCCCCATCGAGTTGGAATTCGGCTCCGCCATCAGTCGCTATCTTTTGGGCCCGGCCGTACCACCATCGCCGGGAGGCCCCGCTGATCCGGCAGCTGGGAGCGGAGATTCCGGTCCGATTCGGATTCGACTTTGCTGGCGCAAGGTCTGCAACCAGTTGTTCAACATCTGATCCACGTGCTGCTGCCGCAGAACCTCCTCGATTTGCGACGACACCTGAGCCAGCGGCGGATCCTTCTGGACTCCACGGTGGTGCAGTTCCGGCAGAAACTTGTCCTGGTAATAGGCCTGCACGCTGGCCGCATCCACTCGCACACTGGGATCGAGCCGCGACTCGATAAACGCGGTGAGTTGCATTTGCCCGGAGAGGCTTTCCGCCAGTTCCTCCTCAGTGAGGTCGTAGGATGCCAGCAAATTCCGCCAAGCCTGGTCGCCGGCAGACGCGACGCCGGCCCCTTGGCCGGAGACCGGAAGTTCTCCCTCACAGGGTCCGCCGGCGGGGGCGCCGGCTTTACCCCCGCCGATGCCGAGGCTACACTTCAGCTGCCGAATGCGCGCAGCCAGTTCCGCCGGTTTCGCCGCCGGGATAGCATCCGCCATCTG
>Ga0326727_10017884_pt1 | contig 14595 bp, 9 predicted proteins | sample MB2enrmetagenome_FD_207643 | JGI IMG/M metagenome (GOLD analysis project Ga0326727, IMG submission 207643) | Lab enriched peat soil microbial communities from McLean, Ithaca, NY, United States - MB29MY | ecosystem: Environmental > Terrestrial > Soil > Wetlands > Peat | place: USA: New York... | reverse complement strand
GCCCACCTCAAACAGCATCCCCGTTACCCCATCGTCGATCAGCTCCGGGACACCGCCCACGCGCGTGGCAATCGATGGAACCTTGCACGCCATGGCCTCCAGCGCCGCCAGCCCGAACGACTCCAACTCGCTTGGCATCAACAAAATATCGGCCAGCGGCAATACCTCGTTTACGCGCTCCAGCTTGCCCACAAAGTGAACCTTCGAGTGGATTCCCAGGTCGTGCGCCAGCCACTCCGCCGCCGACCGGTCAGGCCCGTCTCCCACCATAACCAGTTGCGCCGGCAGCTCCCGCGTCACCTGGGCAAAGATCTTCACCACGTCCACCACCCGCTTGACCGGCCTGAAATTGGAGAGATGCATCAGGATCGCTTCTTCCGGCGCAGCCAGCCGCCTGCGCGCCTCCGCCCTGTTGGCCTCATCCTTGTAAGGCCGGTAAACGTCGCAGTTGACGAAGTTCCCGATCACCTCAATGGGCCGCGTTACATCGAAGTGCTCGACCGTCTTCTCCTTTAGATACTGAGAGATACTAGTCACCCCGTCGCTCTCCTGGATGGCGTACCGGGTGATCGGCAGGTAGCAGCGGTCGAGGCCGACGAGCGTAATGTCGGTACCGTGCAGCGTGGTCACGAAGGGCAGCCGCCGCCCCCGCGCGGCCAGCATCTGCCGCGCCAGCAGCGCGCTCACCGAGTGGGGAATCGCATAGTGCACATGCAGCAGGTCAAGCTCATTGAATTCAGCCACTTCCGCCATCCGCGACGCCAGCGCCAGGTCGTAAGGGGGAAACTCGAACAGCGGGTAGCTCGACACCGGAACTTCATGATAAGAAATGCCTTCGTCGCGCCCGCTCAGCCGGAACGGCTGCGAATAAGAGATGAAGTGCACCTCGTGGCCCATCGCTGCCAGTTCGATGCCCAGCTCCGTGGCCACCACGCCCGAACCGCCGTAGGTGGGATAACAGGTGATGCCGATGCGCATAAACCCTTCCTGATCTGTTGTTTGCTCAGCCTTGTTCTTGGATGTTTCCCACGGCCGAAAGGTCCGCAAACGAGATAAGTTCGATCGTCGTAAACTGTCGCAACACTTCGAGGGTGCTTCGTTCCGTCTCCCGCGAGGCCAGCAGCCGCGTGCCCGCCCGCGCCAGATCGGAGTCGTTGTAGCCGGGATGCGTCACCAGCTCCCAAGTTCCCGGCTGAATGCAGTGCAGAATGGATTGAACTGCTTTGGAATCAAGGGTTCCTGTGGCCAGTACTCCGATGGCGCCGTCGGTGGTCGCAAGACCCTCCTCGGCCACGATGCGCTGGAAAGCAGGCTCCAACCGCCGCAGCAGACTCACCTGTACTCGCCGCATCCAGGGAGCGCGGGGCGTGGCGCGCAGGCTCCACGCCGGCTCAAAGGGATTGCGCACGGCGCGAATCCCGGCTGCCCGCGCCGCTCGCAGCACCGGCCGGAGCACGCCGGGAAAGATGTGCACGTGCTTGTGCGTGTCGATGTGCGTAAGCGCCACTCCCTTGCTCTGTAGCAACTCAATCTGAGCGCCTGCCTCCGCCTCGATCTCGGCGGACCGTATCCGCCCTGCAAGCAACCGCTTCAGAAACGCTCCCAGCGTGGGCTGAAAGCGTCCCGTGCTTGCATCGGCGAGCGTGGGAATCTCCCCCTGCGGCAGCACGGGTTCCCCCCCCACCAGAACCACATGGCAGCCCACCCCCAGGGCGGGCGCGGAAAGGGCCAGTCCGATGGCCTCTTCGGTCGCCCCGCCCCGCGCCATCAGGGTCGCGCTGGTCACAACTCCCGCCCGATGCAGCTCCAGGATCGCGCGGTTGACCCCGGCAGTCAGCCCGAAGTCATCGGCATTGACTATAAGGCGGCTCACGGCCTGAGTTTATCAACTCAAGCGGCTCCCCCGGCGCGATGGAACGAGAACTCCCGGAACGTCGCCGCGCTGCTATGATTTCAAAAGGCCGCAATCGGCTGGCCGAGCGCGTGGGCGGTTAGCTCAGTTGGTTAGAGCGCCTGCCTTACAAGCAGGAAGTCGGGGGTTCGAGTCCCTCACTGCCCACCACGAACCCATACCAGGAACATCCCAAGGAGTGCGACAATCCCCAGAAAATACCGGGGATTTCGTGCTTTTGCGTCCAGGAGCCTGTTGAAAATCCGCCTTGGGGGCGGGTCGGAATCTCAACGGCAATGCCAGGTTGCTAGTGATGTGTCCATGAGATTTCGTAATCCGAGCCAAAACGCTGGGTGCCCCAGGTCCCTCGTCCGCCGCGGCGGAGGGACCTGGGAGAGCACGAAATCATCAAGACGCGGTACTAGACTGCCGGCGCCTTCAATAGATTGGGGATTTGGCGCTCGCCGCATCGAAACTCAACGTGCTTCTCCAGAAGCCCCTCCAGCGCCTTCTGCGCTCCGAGGGTCCATTGCCAATCGCTGAGAGCCGGCAATTCCGGGAAATCCTTACCCGGCTGAGTAAGAAATACATAGGAAGGAGGTTCGTACAGCGGGGCGGTTTCTGGCTCAAGGGTTTCATTTTCATAGGGTTGGAAGATACAGCCGTTTGGCCCGGTGGGTGCAGTTCTCTATTGAGCGGGAGATGCCGGGCAAGCCGTCGACACAGACCGGCAAGGCAGGAAGCTTGGCGGAAAGAAGGAGCGAAACCATGAGCATCGATCGATTTGGAGTTTTGGGGTTGGCGGCGAGTCTGGCCGTGGCCGGGGCCACTGGGTGCACAACCAAGAACTATGTGCACACACAGACCGCGCCTCTGGTGGAACACACCGACGAGCTGGAAGCCAAGACGGCGGCCAACAACCGGCAGATTCACGATGTGAATGACCGGGCGCAAGCGGGCATCCAGCAGGCGCAGGGCGCGGCGGATGCGGCAAGTAGGAACGCGCACAACGCCGGCCAGCTTGCGGGCGATGCTCAGAACGCGGCCGACAACGCCGTGCATCGCGCGGATTCGCTGGAGAGCGTGGTGAAGGGGCTGGACAACTACAAGCCGGTAGCCAGCGTGACGGTGACCTTCGGCTTCGACAAGTCGGCGCTGACCAAAGACGACCGCGATCAACTCGATGCTTTTGCCGCGCAGCTTGGTTCGGCCAAGAGCTACATTCTGGAAGTGACCGGCGGAACGGATTCGACCGGGCCGGCCCAGTACAACTATGACCTGAGCCAGCGGCGTGCGGATGCGGTGGTGCAATACCTGGCTTCGAAGTATGGGGTTGCCGCGCACCGGTTTTATCTGATCGGAATCGGCAAGGACAAGGAAGTGGCGCCGAATACGACCGCGGAAGGGCGCAAGCAGAACCGGCGGGTTGAGGTGCAACTGCTGTCGAATATGGCCGATCAGGGCGCGCAAACCGCGTCGAACCAGGGCGAGGCGCGGTAAGATGGAGGGTTTTTCGGTGTTGTCTAGAACTCCATAGATAGAACGCAGCCTCCTGAGTGCATTCCGCGAACCTGCGATCAAAGCGCAGGTTCCCTTGGAGTGGGCCGATCCGCATCGCGGATCGGCCCATTTTTTCTCGCGTGAACGAGCGCGAAGGGTCTGAGTGTGAAGATCATCGTCGCTACGGCTACGCCGTCATCCATCCGGGAAGGATTTACCGGCACGCATCGAACTGGAGCGCCATGAATGGCAGTCTCCGGGGCCGCGGTCGCGATGACAACAAGACAGACCGGGGGACCGCGCAGGGGTGGTTGGCGTGAGAGTTGCGGCTTTCACTTCTGAGTGGCGCCATGTCCAGGCGGCGCGGCGCTTTTGCACGCAAAAAAAACGGCCCCCGCCATTGACGGGGGCCAAGTTGCCTTGGTTCTCTCGTGTAGCGAGAGCTTGATTGGCGGCCTACGGCGTACGGGGCCGCCGGAGCGGAGGATGCCTTAGCAGGAGGGCTGCGTTCTAGGGCTGCTCCGCACCGGTCAAGGGAGCTGCACCCTGGGGTGGTGCGACTCCCTGGGCCGCCAAACTGTTTTCCATCAACCGGATGTGTACGCTGCTGGTCCGGACCGGCTTGTCCTGTTCCTCGCCGGCGCCGCGGGCATTGCCCAGGGCCACTGCGTGCATGCGGTAGACGGGAATGTCATGTTGCGTAACGAAGTAGCGCTCGACCGCCTGGGCCAGCCGCTCGGAGTTCTGAATGCCGGCGCTGCCTGCCGCGGGAGAGTGCGCTTCCAACTCCAGGATGTAACCCGGCTGGCCTGTCACTTTGGCGGCCAGATCGTCCAGCCGCTTGCGGGCATCGGCCGACAGCACGGGTTGTCCGCTGCGGAAGGCCACCTCAACCTCCCCAATCTGGTTGTAGCTGTCCAAGCCGTTCACGGTGCTATTCAACTGGTCCACGCGGCCGCTAGCATTCTCGGCTGTGGAGCTGGCCTGCCGCGCCTGCGCGCCGGCGGCGGTGGCCGCCTGGTTGGCCGCATCGGCCGCGGATTGGGCTTGATGGATGCCCGCCTGCGCCCGGCTATCGACGTCCTGAATATCCCTGGCGTTTCTGGCGCTCAGCTCATCCAGTTCGCTGAGCCGGTCACGGATGGGATCCGTTATCTTCTTCACCCACTGCTTGCGCGCGAAGGGGTTCACGTGTCCCCAGAACCCTTCCTTGGCGGTGCTTACGGCAGGTGCGGCTGGCTCGTGGGGTTGCTGCTGCGCCACCGAAGGAGGCGTCTGAGAAGAAGCCGCGGGCTGAGCCTGCTGGGCGATCGCGGGAATTGAGATCGCTGAGGCCAAAAGAAAGAGGGGTAGCCGGCCGAGAAACGAATTCGAATGCGCAAATTTGTTCTCCATGGTGTGAATTGTTCTCCGGTGAATCTTCCGTGGATGATTCCAGTCTGCCGCTGGAGCCGCAGTTTCCGCCCTACCTACAGGTTGCAAGGAGCGTGCCAAATCCGCTTCCGCAGGGATGAATTCAGTAATCGATTAAGTTTGTTCAGCTTGAGGGCCAAAGCCCTGCTGGGAAGAGAGGATCGAGCGCGCTTCGAGAGGCTTTCGGGTGTGTAAACTTTGCCTGAGTGGGTATTTTCTACCCAGCCGCTCTAGTGGCTCAGTTCGCCTAGCAGCACCTTGGCCTTGGCGGCCAGTGTGTGCGCTCCATCCACATCGCCGGAGGCCAGCGCCTCCCTGGCCTGCTTCAGGTATTCCCGAATCTGGGCGGCCGTCTTTTGCTCCTGCTCGCTCAGGCCAGAGCCGATGCCGTTCAAGCTCTTGTCGATGGCCGCGATCGAGTCCACGGTCTGCTGGCGCAGATCGGAGGGTTCGCCCGAAGAGAGCTGGCCGATGGCGCTGACGCCGGGGCTTTCGCTGCCGGCCTGCTGAGCATTGCCCGGAGCCTGCTGTGGGTTGGCCGGGGCTTGCTGCGCGCCGGCGGCGGCCTGCTCGCCATTTCCGCCGGCCGGCTTCCTGCGCCATCTTCGGGGTTTGGGCTTGGGTAGCGGCTGCAGCGTGGCGCCCGACGCGAGGGGCACACTGGGAATCGTCGCGTCCACGGGTGGACGCTCAATAGCAGGTGGAGCAGCCGTGGAGGCCGCTGGAATGGGGGGCGCAAGAGGCTGAGCCGGCCGCCGATGGAACAAAGGGACTGTATGGATGCATCCCGTCAAGAAGAACGGCAGCAACCATGCGGCGCTCCTGGCGGGGAACCTCATCCCGAAAACCCTTCCTAGTCTTAAATGATCGCCGTCTTCACCGGCCTGCGTCCCAATTCGGCGGGAGCAAGTGGAATTCGCATCAGAAACTCGGCGCCACCCTCTGCTTTCGATTGTACTTCGATGCTTCCATGGTGCAACTGGAGAATCCGGTACGTCATGGCCAGGCCGATGCCGCTGCCGCCTCTTTTGGTGGTGAAATAGAGGTCGAAGATCTTCTCCCGAATCTCGTCGGGAATGCCGGGGCCTTGATCGCCAATGCGCAGCAGCGCGGATTTCCACCCCGGCGGCGAAGCGGGCGCCGGCGCGCCCTTCACGGCCGGGGCATCGCCGCGCCCGGATCTGCGCTCCTCTTCGAGAACCACTTCGAGCGTGCCGCCTTCCGGCATGGCCTGGGCGCCGTTTTGAATCACGTTCAGAACCGCTTGCTTGATGAGGTCGGCATCGATATTGGCCAGCAGCGGTTTGGAAGGCGCACTGCTAACCAGCGCTACATTGCGCGCGGCGAGCTCCGCCGAGGCCAGAGCCAGCACGTCGGCGAGCACCGCGCCGATGTCCTGCTCACGGAGTTTCAGCTCGACCGGCCGGGAAAAGTCCACCAGCATCTGCACCACGCGATCCAGGCGATGGATCTCCGCATCGATCACCTCCAGGTGATGAACGGCCGGGGAGTTGGGGTCGCCGAGTTTGGTCTTGAGCAGTTCCAGGTGCACCACGATGGCGTTGATGGGATTCTTCACTTCGTGGCCCACGCCCGAGGTCAGCCTGCCGATGGCTGCCATGCGCCGGGAGAGCTCCAGCTCGGACTCGATCTCTTCGGCCGACTCCAGGTCGTGCAGAGTCACCAGCGCCCCCAGTCCCTGGGGAGTCTCGCCGTCCTGGATAAAATCCAGCGAGACCTGTATCCGTCCGCCGGTCTCGGTGAGTACCTCTTCCTGGACGAGGGCGGCGCCGGCATCGAAGGCCTCGCGCACAGTTCTACCCAGCACCGTTGACCGGTCGAAGACCTCGCTCACATCCTTGCCCAGGATGCCGCCGGTCTGTTCGGGCAAGAAGCGCCGCGCCGCGTCGGAGACCAGCACCGCGCGCCCGTCGCCGGTGAAGAGCAGGATTCCGTCCTGCAAGTTGCCCAGAATCCGATCGAGATTCTCCTTCAAAGCGGAAAAAACCTCTTGCACGTTGCGCATGCGCTGGCCGAAACGCTCGATCTTGCGGGAGACGCGGGCCTCCATGTCGTGCACGAGCATCTCTTTCTCATGGCCCCGGTTCTCGCGCCCAGTGGTCCAGTAGTCCAGCCGCCTGCTGATCTGTTGCAGGGGGCGAAGGGCCAGGTTGCCGAGCAGAAAGGCCGCCATCAGCGCCGTCGCCAGCGCCAGGCCCATCAGCGTGAGAGCGGTTCTCAACCACGGTTCATAGACGGCGCGCAGAAAGGTGGTGCGCACGCCCACGTGCACGCTGGCGAATGGCGCTCCGTTGCGGTCCAGGGGCACCACCACGTCGAAGACGCGGGGAGGACCGAACATCACCGCCATCAGCTGAAAGGGATTGGCGTCGCGCAGTTGGCTCAGGGCGGGCCGCATGGGGAGAGGATGGTCTTCGTTGTCGGGATTGGTGCTCAGCAGCGTGCTCCCCCGGCTGTCGCCGATGTTGATGTCGTAGACGGTGAGCGAGTAGCGGTTCACCGAGTCGACCACCGCCTGCAGCCCGGCATCCTTGCGCACCGCTTCGGCCTCCATGTTGCGCAACTGGGCCGGATTGTTGGGATCGACCGTGCGGTCCCTGAGACCGGCCAAAAGGGCATTTTGCAGGGCGAAGCGAATCTGGTTGGCCAACATCAGATTGGTGTCGAAGGACTGCTGCACGGCCGACTGGAGAAGCTGGCTGACATAAACCAGGGAAAGCATCCCGGAGATGAAGAAGACCAGGGTGGTGACGGCCAGAACGAGTTTGGTCTTCAGGCGCATGGCTTAGCGTTGCGGGCCGGCGGGAGCGCGACTGTACTCTTTCAGCTTGTTGTGAAGGGTCTTCAAGCTCACGCCCAGGATCTCGGCGGCGCGTGTCTTGTTCTGCCCGGTGGCCTCGAGGGTGCGCACAATCAGCAGCCGTTCGGCCTCGTCCACCGTCGAGCCCACGCGCACCGGCACCACGCCGGCATCGAAGGCTTGCGCCGCATGAGTCTGCGCCATGGCAAAGCCGGGAGGCAGATGACCGGCATCGAGCGGCGCGCCATCGGGGCACAGGATGACCGCCCGCTCGATCACATTGCGCAGCTCGCGGGCGTTTCCCGGCCAGTCGTAGGCCATCATCCGGCTCAGAATCGACTGCGCCACGCCGCAGACCCGGCGTCCGTGCTTGAGGTTCATCTCTTTCAGCATGGCCTCAGCTAAGGCCGGCAGATCCTCAAGATGCTCGCGCAGCGGCGGCATGGCAATGTTGAAGACATTCAGGCGATAAAACAGATCGGGGCGCAGGCTCCCCGCGGCGACCGCCTGGCCGGGGTCGCGGTTGGTGGCGGCCAGCACGCGCACGTCCACCTCCTGTTCGGCGCGGCCTCCCAGTCTGCGTACCCTTCTTTCCTCCAGCACGCGCAGCAGCTTGGCTTGCGTTCCCGCGGGCATTTCGCTTATTTCGTCCAGCAGCAGCGTGCCCCCGTGGGCCAGCTCGAAGCAGCCCGCCCGCCGCTCGAACGCGCCGGTGAAGGAGCCCTTTTCGTGGCCGAAGATCTCGCTCTCGATCAGCGTCTCGGGTATGGCTGCGCAGTTCACCGCGACGAAGGGCTTCGCCTTGCGCGGGCTCAACTCGTGCAGCGTGCGCGCCACCAGCTCCTTGCCGGTGCCGCTTTCGCCGGTGATGAGAACGGAGACGTTGGAGGGCGCGATCTGTTCGATCGTTCCGAATATCTCCCGCATCTGCCGGGAACTGCCCACCAGCGAGCCCAGAACGCCGGTTTCGCGCAGACGCCGGTGCGCCACTTCCAGCTCAATCTCGGTTTCGCGCTTGCGGGTGGCGTTGGCCAGAATGGTGCGCAGCCGCGTGGCGTCCAGCGGCTTTTGCAGAAAGTCGTATGCCCCCAGCTTCATGGCGTCCACGGCCAGCTCGATCGAGCCCATCGCCGTGAGCACCACCACCACTACATTCGCGTCCAGCCCCGAGTCTTCCGCGGTCAACTTGGTGAGCAGGCCAATACCGTCCATGCGCGGCATCTTCAGGTCGGTGACCACAATGGCCGGGTTCCAGGCCAGCGCCTTCTCCCAGCCCTCGATGCCGTCGCGCGCGGTTTCGGTGCGGTATCCCCAGCCGGAGATCAGCTCCGCAAGCCCCAGCAGCGCGTGGGGCTCGTCTTCGACGATCAGAACTTTGACGGCGTTATCCATGGCGGCCTTCCGCGCAGGCGGCGGTTCGCGAGCCCTTCCCGATCTGCGGCCGCGGGCCCGCGTTTGTTTCACAACTTACTTTCTATCATGCGCCTGCGCCCATCCGCGCGCAGCGCAGACTCCACCAGCCCGCGCTCGAAGCCCGGTGGGATGCGCTTATGGAGGAGCTGCTGGCGGTGGCTGGCGAGGCCCCACCTGAAAGGTAAGAACTCATTGCCAGGCCGTTGTCACCCGATGAAGCTATTGATTCTGCTTGGTTTACTCTCCATGAACTTCACGGCTTCCGGCCTTTTCTGCGTTTACCATGGGGGTAGGAGGGGGGCGGATGTAAAGGATTTATGGCAACACCCCTCGGGAGACGTACAATTTGAGGGAATCAGTTTCGAGGAGGATATCCCTGTCTACCGTATGCGATGGCGCCGGTGAAGGGAATCTGAATTGGGGGGCGCAAGGCGAGGGTTCAGCTCACGTCAATTTGAAATGTGCAGTACCACGGAGAGAGAAACCATGAACGCAAGATCGATTCTTTTCAGGCTTATGCTTTTTCCGCTGTTATGCGCAACCGCCGTTCCGGCGCCGGCGCAGACGGCCAAACCTGCTGCCCCTTCGCGGCAGCAGGTTGCCGACGAGGCGGCTCGCAAACAGCTTGCAGCCTACATGGCGGATTTCCAAAATAACCCTGATAACGCCACCCTGCGCAGCCAGATCGTTGCCTTGGCCAAGACCTTGAAGTCGGCTCCGGCGATTCCCCAGCCCGCGCAGGATCATTTCGCCAAAGCCGCTGCGCAGATGAAGGCCGCTTCATCCGCGGACGGTTTCAAAGCCGCGGCCAGGCTGTTTGAACAGGCCGCTGTGGAGGCTCCCTGGTATGCCGATGCCGACTACAACGCCGCCTATGCCTACGCCCAGGCCGCCGACTACGACAGCGCCAAGCGCAGCCTGACGCTCTATCTGGCAGCCGTGCGCCCTGGGGTCGACACCAAGAACGCCGAGGAAATGGGCCGCGATCTTGACCGCCAGCAATCCATGCAGCAGCTTCAGCAGGTGTTGCAGCAGTTTTCCGCCAACCCCAGCGACGCCGCCCGGCAACAAATCATCAAGCTGGTCCAGGCTATGAAAACTCCGCCGGATATTCCCGAAGATGCTCGCGGGCACTACGTGATGGCCTTGGTCCTGGTCAGGGAGGCCGAGAGCGATGGCAACTATGAGCGCGCCATCGAGCAATACAAAGCAGCCTTGCTGGCCGCTCCCTGGTGGGGGGATGCGTATAAGAAGCTGGCCGATGCCCAGAAAGCCGCGGGGCAGTATGACGACGCCATCGCCAGCCTGAACCTCTATCAGCTCACCCAACCCAGCGAGGCGCGCAGTTCTCAGGACGAGATCTACCGGCTCAAGGCGCTCGCGCAGGTAGATAACGAGGCCAAGAAACAAAAGGAACAGGAGCAACAGAAACTTCAGCAGGAGCAGCAGCAAAAGGAACGTGCCGCCCTCGAAGGTATGCAACTCACCGTCGAGGGAAAGTGGTATCAAATCCCCATGCCGGGCGATTACTTTGTCGGCGGCGAGTCCAGGCCCGATTGTGACTATTCCATCAGTCAGAGTCACGGACAATGGACCATCAAGAACAGCTGCCCCCGGCCTGGATGGGCTATAGATGACATACACGTCCAGGGCAGGCAGATCAGTTTCCGGCTCTCGGGACACGATCCCGGCTATCCGTTCGCGGCGGTGAGGGTCAACTTCTCGCTATCGGCCGATGGGAAGTCCCTGGACGGCATTGAGTCCATCTATAACAACGGAACGGAGCATCTGAGCGACCACGCTGTGCGCTGGATTCGCAGAGAGTGACCGGGGAGCAAGAATTGAACCCGGCGGCCCTCGATAAGGATGAAGGCATCGTCGGGGCACAATTATCCCGGACGAGGCTTGAACTTCGTTCGTCTTGCCGCTTGTGGAGCGTTTGCGGCACAGCGCCTGACCCGGAGTGTTCCCCGGTGCCCGGCCGTGCCCTTTCAAGACAAATGAGGATGTGGACCAGTCCAGAAGTTCCCTATCCCCTATTCTTCCCCCAACTCTTACGGAATCTCAAACCGCGCGTGTGCCTCATGTAATCCGTCGTGGCGGACCGCGGCGGAAGACCCGGGAGGCCACGAACCCCTCGCGAGCGAAAAGCGAGCCGCCCACCCCACCGCGGCATTCTGCAGATCATTTCCCTTCCTCGGCGCACAATGGAATCAGTCGCAAACCCGAGGCCCAAATGACCACCCCCCAACCCCGGCGCTCTCATTCCCGCCCCCCGCTTCCTTAGTCCCTAGTCCCTCAGTCCCTAGTCCCTTAGTCCCTAGCCCCTCAGTCCCCAGTCCCTTAGTCCCTAGTCCCTTAGTCCCTAGCCCCTCAGTCCCTAGCCCCTCAGTCCCCAGTCCCTGGTCATTTTCGCCTTCTCTTCTCCCAAGAAACCGCCTCTCCCCCACCCCCCATAGGCGTTAAAATAAGGATTGTAATTCTCTGATCCACGATTTATCCTCGCAGCATGAGATCGCTTCCGCTTCACGAAGATCAACAGTGGCCTTTTTTGCTTTCTTTGCTTCCCTCTGACTTGGAAGAATCTGCGCGGCAGAGCAAGTCGTTGTTGCGATGCCGCAACGTTCCCGACGCCGCCGCATTGATGCGGATGGCGTTGGCCTATGCGGTCTCTGACCTCTCTTTGAAGGATGTCGCGGCTTGGGCGCATGGGCTGGGAATCGCCGAGATCACTGGCCCCGGTCTCTTTTACCGTCTGCGCGAGTCCGAGAGTTGGCTGCAACGCGTGCTGGCTCAGACGTTGCAAGATCAGGTAAAGATTGAATTTGAAAGCAGACTCCGGCTGCGCGTCGTCGATGCCACGGTGGTAACCGGCCCGGGCGCCAAGGGCACCGAGTGGCGAGCGCACGTATTGATCGACCCCGGCACAGGAGGATTTCGAGCCGTGGAATTGACCGGCGCTCATGGCGGCGAGGGCTACGGGCGGTACCGGGTGCAGGCTGGAGATGTGATCCTTGGGGATCGCGCCTATGCCACCGCGCGCGGCCTCATGGCCATGCAATCGGCGGGGGCGTTTGTTCTGGCGCGCATGAACCCGCATGCGATTCGGCTCTGCGATGCCCGGCGGAATCGGATATCGTTGCACGAAAAAGAGGGCGAAGTGCCGCAAATAGGGGGCGTAGAGTTCGACATACAGGTTCCTATACCCCCGGAGAACTCGTCGAAGAGCCACAAAAGCTGGCCTCTGGGCCGTGCCGTGGCGTGGATTCCAGCCCGAGCCGTAGCCGCCCGGACCCGCCTGGGAGAGGTCATCTGGCTGCTGACGACTCTGCCTATCGAACAGGCTAACTCTTGTGAACTGATGCAGATATACCGGTTGCGCTGGCAGATTGAGTTGCTCTTCAAACGGCTGAAATCTCAGCTTCATTTAGACACGCTTCCTTCCCGGCAGGGTCCGACCGCGCGGTCATGGATGCTGGCGCGATTCTTGGCTGCTGCCTTGGCGCAGGAGCTGGTGCAGCCGGCTGGACCGCTTTCCCCCTGGGGGTATCAACTGCGGCCGCGACGGTTACACGCATAGCGCCTGGTCCCGCTTTCGCATGAGTCTATGGGCCTTGCGCGCGGCTGTTCTGGGCAACGGCGCGTGGCTGGTCGCAACCAGCGAGAAGAACCTCGAACGGCTTGAAAACTCCCCTCGCCGGCGAAAGCCCGCGATGGTTCTCCAATGGGGTTGAATGAGCTTTCTTATTTTAACGCCTCTCCCCCACCCCCCTACCCTGCGGAGGCCGTTTTTCGACCCCCACGCAGATTGTAACCTGCTCATTTTCAACGACTTGCAGTTTTCCCCTATTAACGAAGCCGTAACAGCAAGGCCCCGATTTGCCCGCCTTTTAGCCCCAAAGGGTGCCATTCCAACTGGAAAGGGCCTTCTTTTCGCGCTTTTTGGCGGGCGGCGCGAATCTCATGGCGTGTCTCAGTCTTCCGGTTTGGTGCGGTGCCAGCTTCGCCTCGACGCCATTCGGCAGCCTGGACGGAGAAACTACAATGGGGAAGGAGAAGTTTCCGGATGGGGAGCGGAGCATGGAATCGAACGCAAAACTGGCGGTAGTCATCATGGCGGCGGGCAAGGGAACCCGGCTCAAGTCGCGCCGGCCCAAGGTGCTGCATGAGATCGGCGGCAAGCCGCTGCTGGCCCATGTAATTGCCGCCGCCAGCCAGATCGTGGCTCCGACCGATATTTACGTCGTCGTCGGCCACCAGGCGGAGCGGGTCAAGGCAGCGGTGGCCGCTACGGGCGTTCAGTTCGTCGAGCAAGCCGAGCAACTCGGCACCGGCCACGCCATCCAGTGCGCGCGCCAGGCTATCGCCGGCTACGAGCACGTCCTTGTGCTCTCGGGCGACGTGCCGCTAATCCATCCGGGAACCATCGAGCGGCTGTGGAAGTTCCACGAGTCCCAGCATGCCGCCATGACCATCCTCACCGCCGCGCCCGCCGACCCCACCGGCTACGGCCGCATAGTTCGCAAAGACCCCTTCTTGCCTGAAGTCGACGCCATCGTCGAGCAGAAGGCGCTCGCGCTCGCGCAGCAGACCATCGGCGAGATCAACTCCGGCATCTACGCCTTCCGGACCGCGCCGCTGCTGGCCCATCTCGACCAGCTCACCGCCGACAACGCCAACCGCGAGGTGATCCTCACCGATATGGCCGCCCTTTTGCGCGCTGCCGGTGAGCGCGTCGTCGCCGACCGGGCAGCGGACCCTGCCGAGGTTCTGGGCGTCAATACCATCGCCGAGCTGGTTGCCCTGGACGCCACCTTGCGCGCCGCCACGGCCAGCCGGCTCATGGCCGCCGGCGTCACCATCTACCGCCCCGATACCTGCGTCATCGACGCCGGCGTCGAGGTTGCGCCCGATACGGTCATCGAGCCCTTTGTGCAGTTGCTGGGCTCCACGCGCATCGGCGTCGACTGCCTCATCCGCTCCTGCTCCGTGATTGAGAACTGCACGCTCGGCAACAATGTGCTGGTTCGCCAGAGCTGCGTGCTGGCCGGCAGCACCATCGCCGACGGAGCCAAAATCGGCCCGTTCGCCCATCTGCGGCCGGGCAGCGAGATCGGCGAGGGCGCTCATGTGGGCAACTTTGTCGAGACCAAAAAGGCCAGGCTGGGCAAAGGCGCCAAGGCCAACCACCTCACCTACCTGGGCGACGCCGAGGTCGGCGAGGGCAGCAACATCGGCGCCGGAGTCATTACCTGCAACTACGACGGCGTTCACAAGCACAAGACGCGCATCGGCAAGGGCGTCTTCGTGGGCAGCGACTCAACCCTGGTCGCCCCGGTCACAGTCGAGGATGGGGCTTACATCGGCGCCGGCTCCTGCATCACCAAGGACGTGCCGGCCGGCGCTTTGGCCGTCGCCAGAGCCCGTCAGATCTCAAGGGAAGGCTGGGTCGCGGCCAAGCGTACTCTCGAAAACGAACAGAAGTAGGTGAGCGCAGCGCGTCCCGGCTGGCCGCTCTCATGCCTTCGCTGCGCGCCTGGCTCGAGGAGTGTTCCGA
>Ga0326727_10017883_pt1 | contig 14596 bp, 12 predicted proteins | sample MB2enrmetagenome_FD_207643 | JGI IMG/M metagenome (GOLD analysis project Ga0326727, IMG submission 207643) | Lab enriched peat soil microbial communities from McLean, Ithaca, NY, United States - MB29MY | ecosystem: Environmental > Terrestrial > Soil > Wetlands > Peat | place: USA: New York... | reverse complement strand
TGCAGAGTATCCCTGAAGTCGTCCTGCGCGTGGCCAACAACATCGACCCCGAGCGCGACATCCAGTTCACTCTCGGCCCCGTCGACTCGCTCGACCACGCGAGCCGCCTGCCCAATTACGGGTCGAAGATGGGAGTGGACGCCACGCGCAAGTGGAAGGCCGAGGGGTTTGAGCGGCCGTGGCCGGCGATGATCGAGATGGACCGGGCAACGAAAGCCAAAGTCGACGCGATGTGGGCGAAGCTGGGGCTGTAACACTGCGGGACGATCTGCAACGGAACGATCGCGGGAGAGAAGAATTCATGGACCAGCCTGAGCGCCCCTTGATTTTGACGGAGCGATTCACCCGCGCCATCGACTATGCCCGTCAACTTCACACGGAAACCCGCAAGGGAACCCGTGTCCCGTACATGGCTCACTTGCTGGGAGTCGCATCGCTCGTCATGGGCGAAGCTGGCGGCCAGATTCCCGTCACCGAAGACATGGCGATCGCAGCGATTCTTCACGACACCGTCGAAGACCATGGCGGCTATTCGCGCCTCGCCGATGTTGAAACGCAGTTCGGCGCCAATGTGGCGCGGATGGTCGCCGGCCTTTCCGATACGTTTGCCGAGGATCACGACAAAAAAGAAGGATGGGAGGCGCGCAAGACCGCCTACATCGAGCGGCTGCGCGATGAGCCTGAGGACGTGCTGCTCATCTCCGCCGCCGACAAGCTTTACAACGCGAAGACGATTCTGGACGACTTGAGGGAGATCGGCCCCGCCGTTTGGGAGCGGTTCAAGCGTGGCCCAGACAAGCAACTTTGGTATTTCAACCAACTGCTGGCGGTTTTTCAGCAGCGCATGAGCGGCCGGCTTGTTGCCGAGCTACGGCGTATTGTCAACGAGCTTGCGACTCTGAGCGGAACCTCAGCGCCACCACAATAGGTCTCTGACCGCGTGCTTTTGTTCCGTTTGAGGTTCGTGCAATCCCAGGTTAGGCGCAAAAACAAAGACGCGCCGAACCTAGGGCACCCAAACGTTGGTATGACAGCACGCGATCAGGGAACCAGCCGGGCGAGCTGAAGTAGACGGGACCAACCTCGACCCATAGAAGGCCACAAAGAGGGCCACGCTGCGACGGTAAGAAGGTCGGGCTCTTTGTGCTACGCTTCCCTTGTGTTGCGCTTGCGATCGCGTCCGGGCCGACCTGGTTCATTGCCTGAGAGGGCCATGCGCATGCTGGAGAAGTCTGTCCGTAATGTGGAGTTGAATGTAGAGTTGCCGCGAACCAGCCGCCGCACGCTCGTCTTACTGAGCCTGCTCGTTGCCGTTGCCGTCATCGTGCCCGCCCAACAGGCCAATCCCACCGGCCAGAAGGTCATTCAGGACCCGGCCGAATACAACGCCTACATGGCCGCCGTGAATACGCAGGATGCCGCCGCGCGAGCCGAGGCGCTCGAAGCATTTGTCCAGCAGTATCCGCACAGCATTGTCTCCACCGATGCGCTGGAGCAGGAGATGGCGGCCTGGCAAACCGCCGGCGATTCGGCTCAGGTTGGTAAGGTGGCCAAGCGTCTGCTGGCCGTGGATTCCGGCAACGTTCGCCTGCTGGGCATTGTCGTTGCGCTCGACCGGGTGAGCGCCATGCAGGGCGACACCGGGGCGCTCAACGAGATGTGCGTTGATGCCACCGGCGGCATGCGCGAGGTGCCCATGTGGCGCAAGCCGGCGGGTATGACGAATGCCGACTTTGCGACGCTGAGCAAGCTCATGACCGGCATCTTCATCGGCGCCGAAGGTTTTTGCGCGGTCCAGGAAAAGAACTACTCGCAGGCCAAGGATTGGCTTACTCGCGCTCTTCAGATCGATCCCACGAATGTGCAGGACATCTATCAACTCGCGATCGCCGACCTGGAGGCGACGCCGCTTGACTCGAACGGCTTCTGGTACTGCGCTAGGGCGATCCATCTGGCCCAAAGCGCAGCCATCCCGCAGGATGCGAGCGGCATGATCACCTATTGCAAGGCGAAGTACACGCAATACCACGGCGCGGACGACGGCTGGGATGCGCTGGTAGCAGCCGCGGCGGCCGAGGACGGATTACCGCCGGATTTCGCCAGGCAGATCAAGCCCGCGCCCGCTGCGGCCGCTGCGCCGCAAAAATAAACCGGCACACGATGCGTTTGGCGCAGGGCTGCTCCCACGCTTCGCCGTCGCCCGCTCTGTTATATCTAAACCCATGCAGGTTGGCCCTCCCAGTTGCCTCATCGCTTTCGCCGCGGCGCTGGCCCTTTCGCTTCCCCTCTGCGCCCAGCAGACTTCGGGCACCTTCCGCTGGATCGACTTTCACAACACCAAGGATCAGAACATCGTCGCCTGGGTCACGCGCTCCCTTGAGGTCGAGAAGTGGACCGCGATCCGCGAGATCGGCGTGGTCTACGATGCGGCGCTCGTCGTCACCACCGACCGGGCAGGGCCGCAATCGCAGCCCGGCAGTGACGCCTTCACCATCTGGAACGTCTCGCTCACCAGCCACGTTGTGGCACCGCTGCTCACCGGCGTCAACCTGCGCTGGTTCGACTGGGAGCACTTCGCCGAGGACGCGCCTGAGGAGTTGACCGTTCTCTACGACAATTGCCACGACTGCTCGGCAAGCACTTACTTCACCTCCTTCCATTACGACGTCTCGCACCACATGTGGGCGCCGCGATGGGTGCGCGGCGGTCAGGGAGTCCTGGTCTGGAACGCGGTCGGCCCCACCGCACCCGGCATCGCCTGGACACAGGTCTTCGCCGTGATGGCCGGTCCCGATGGCCGCGCCTTTCTCTCGACCTGGAACCACTTCGACTACGGAAAAGTGAGGCAGCCCAGCGACACGCTCTTCCGCTACGACGTGGACCCTTTCAGTGGCTTGGAGCGAACGGTGGAGCTGACCAGGGACGACGCCGACGCCATGGAACTGCGCCTTTGCCGCGGCCAGGACATCGTCCAGGGCCTCGAGCGCGGGCAGGACTCGGCGCTCTGCCAGCAATTGCTGAACGCGCAACCGCAGCGCAAACCCGTGACCACGCCGCCGGCCAACAACCGCGGCAAATCCGTGCCGCCCGCCGTCCGCCATTGACGCCTCCCGCTCGGTACGCTCGCAACTTACGGTTTTCGCACACGCATCTCGCGCTTCGAATAGCCTTCAACCACCCGGCTGCGCTAGACTTGGTGACCACGGGAAACATCGGAACTCCTGGAGGGTAAGATGAACCGTATTCTTCGATTTGCCATCGCGATGTCGATGACCGTTGCGGTATTTCTGTGCGTCGCAATCTGTCACCAGCGTCTGATCCCCACCATTCCCACCGTTAGCGCCGCCGTCGCAAGTGCGCAGGACCAGGCTCCCCCGGACCAGGGGCCCGACCCCGCCGACGCCAACCTGGCGCCCTCTGGTCCGTCGTATACAACGCAAACTGCGCCGCCTCCCGACCAGTCGGCCGCGCCGGGCCAGCCTCCCGATGATTCGGGCTACGCTGGGCTGCCCACAGAACAGGCAACGGAGCCTCCGCCGCCGCTGCCCGACTACGATCAGCCCCCACCGCCCGGCGACGGCTACCTCTGGGAGCCCGGCTATTGGGCCTGGGGCCCGAATGGCTATTACTGGGTGCCCGGTGCATGGGTCGAGCCACCCTACATGGGCGCTCTCTGGACGCCCGGCTATTGGGGCTTCTACGGCGGCCGTTACCTGTTTTATCCCGGCCACTGGGGCCTGCACATCGGCTTCTACGGCGGCATCAACTACGGCTTTGGCTACATCGGCTTCGGCTACGAGGGCGGCTATTGGAACGGCGGCCACTTCTTATACAACAGCGCGTACAACCACCTGAACCTGCGCGTAGTCCACAACGTGTACAACTACCACGCAAACGTTCGCGTGGCCAACGCTCCCCGCGCCAGCTACCGCGGCGGAGCGGGTGTGCAGGCCCAGCCTCGGCCATCGGAGGCGGCGGCTGCACACGAGCCAACGGCTCCGCGCATGAACACGCAGGCGCAGCACGCCCAGAACTACTCTGGGGTTCGCGGTCAATCTGCGAGCGTGAATCACGGCAAGCCTGCCACTCCGGCCATCAGCCGGCCAATTCCGGCAGATCGCACCTCGAAGCCCGCGACGTCGAGTCAGAGTCACGGCGGGCAGCAGGGCGGGCATCATCGTTAAGGCTGCGCGATTCGTTTGAGCAGCGATCGCGCGGATTCGCGCGCCTTAGGCATCACGCAACTGAGGCGCGCGGCCCTGCCGCTCTTTGTGCTCACCGGTTGCAAACGGTCGGCTCGCGAAGGTTCGCGCGCCTTCACTCCGCCGCCAGCACTTTGATTGCTGTCAAATTCCGCACCCACCGCGCCGGATGCTTGTCGCGCGTATCGACGAGCTTCAGCGGGCCGTCGCCGGCGAGCGGCTTGCCATTCTCCGTGTCGGCCACAATCACCGTGGCGTCGTGCACGTTGGGATTGACTTCGCCGATCGAGTAGACCGTTTCATAGCCATCTGAGCCGCCGGCCACCAAATAAAAGCGCAGGTATTTGCCGTGCGGCTGATCGCTCACGCCAAGCCGCGTGAGCAGGTCCATGAGCGGCACGCCGGAGTAGGTCTCGTCGGCCTTGGTGTGCTCGTTGTGGACGGTGACTGCTACATGCGGCAGCGGGGCCAGCGTGGCCGCGGTCCAGGTGGCGGTTCTGTCGCCGAAGGTGATCTTGAGCGGTCCGGCGGGCGGCGCGGGCTTGTGCATCTCGCCCATCTGTCCCATGGGTGTTGATGGCGGTCCCATCGGCGCCGGCTGAGGCGGGTTTTGCCCTTGAGCTGCAACGGCTGCGAAGCTCATTGTCAACATGAAGATGGCGGCATAGACGCTCGTGTGCTTCATCAATTCCTCCCAACCTTCATCGTATACTGGTCGCATGTCGATCGTGCGCAACATTGCCGGCATCGCCAAAGGCATGAGCATCACCTTCCGCGAGACGTTTGCGCCCACCGAGGTGGAAAACTACCCCGACGGTCCCGGCCCCACTCGCGGAGCGGTCTTTGAGCCGCGCTTCCGCGGCGCGCACGTGCTCGAGCGCGATGAGAACGGCCTGGAAAAGTGCGTGGCGTGCTTCCTCTGCGCCGCGGCCTGCCCGGCCAACTGCATCTACATCGAAGCCGCCGAAAACACCGCCGAGAATCGCATTTCTTCGTCGGAGCGTTACGCCAAGGTCTACAACATCGACTACAACCGCTGCATCTTTTGCGGCTATTGTGTTGAGGCCTGCCCCACCGATGCGATCACCCACGGCCACGGCTTTGAGCTGGCCAGTCTCAACGCCACCAACCTCGTCATGCGCAAGGAAGACATGCTGGTGCCCGTGGCGGCGCTGACCGCGAAATAGAATCATCAAAATATGATCAGAGCCCATTCGCCGCACAATCATTCCGCGTCGCGTCGGCTCCGTCCAGTACCTTTCTTGGCGAAAGAGCACCCACTTTTGGTTCATTACCAAAGGCTAAAACTCCTCTCATTCAAGTTGCAGCGCAACTATGACGATGAGATACTTGGCCCTTGGATCATCGGTAAGATTGTGCGCAAGTTGCCTTGCGGTTCTCCCTGGGCTGAACCGGCTGATCTCCGGGGAGGGATCAGATGCGGACTCGGGGCCTAATCGCGTTGCTCGTCGCGCTGGCCGCGGGCTGCCCTGCGGCCAGCGCTCAGGGCCCGTCTAAATCCTGGGAACCGCTGCGCACCCTCACGACGTCGCGAGAGGTGCACAACCTCCCGCCCGACCAAGCCGCTCGAGCCTATCCCGTGCGATTGCGCGCGGTCGTCACCTATTACGATCCCTACATCGACTCCAGACACGGCGCGCTCTTTGTTCATGACGCGACCGGCTGCGTTTTCGTCTCCGTTCCAGTGCGGCCCATCCTTCCGCTCCAGGCCGGCGGGCTCGTCGAAATCACCGGAGTCAGCGGGCCGGGAGATTATTCACCTGTCGTGATGGGAACGGGAGTGCGGGCGCTCGGGCAGTCGCATCTGCCTCCGAACCCTCCCAACGTAACCTTGACGCAGTTGCTTACCGGCGCCTTCGACGCGCAATGGGTCGAGATCGAAGGCCGGGTCCGCTCCGCGCATCTTGGGCTCAACAATGTGGTCCTGGGGATCGCCGCCAATGGCGGGTCGCTCACCGCGGTCTCCGTGCGCGAGGCCGGAGTGAACTACGAATCGCTCGTCGATTCGCTCGTCCGCATCCAGGGCAACGCCGGCGCGGTGTTCAACCAGCGCGACCAGCTGGTTGGCGTGCGTGTGCTGTTCCCAACGCTGCGCGAGGTCGAGGTCGTTCAGGCGGCGCCGCGCGATCCCTTCGCGGTGCCCGCAGTTCCGATTTCGCAGCTGTTCCGGTACTCGCCCGATCCAGGTCTCCTGCACCGCGTCCACGTGGAAGGCAAGGTCACGCTGGACTGGCCGGGCCGCATGCTCTGCATTCAGGACCCCAAGGCTGCGATCTGTATCCAGACCACGCAGTCAACGGGAGTGGCAGTGGGCACGCTCGTCGACGTCGTGGGATTTCCGGCCATCAACCTGTTTAAGCCGACACTCGAAGACGCGACCTTCCGCACGGCAGGCAGCGCCGCTCCTGTGCCGCCGCTTCCGATCACGGCGGATCAGGCTATCCAGAGCAATCTCGACGGCCAGCTGGTACGAATCGATGCGGAACTGATTGGCAAGGGCCTCGCCTCCACCGATCCCACGCTGATGTTGCGCGCCGGCCGCTTTGTTTTTCCAGCCATCCTTCCCCAAGGCGCAGCCCTCGGCGCCGCGCTTCCGTGGAAGGACGGAAGTCTCGTGCGCATCACTGGCGTCTGCAATGTGCAGGTTGACTCCTTGAGCACCAATCTGGGAGGTGGCGTGGTGCGCGCGGAGTCGATGTATGTTCTGCTGCGCTCTGTCGACGACATAGCTGTTCTGCAGGCGCCTTCCTGGTGGACGAGGGAGCACGCGATCGAGAGCTTTTCCGTCGCCGGCCTTCTGGTTCTCGCCTCCTTCGCCTGGATCGTGGTCCTGCGCCACCGGGTCAAGCTGCAGACGCGGGCTCTCCGCGCCAGCGAAGAACGGCTGCGGCACCTGTCGGAACACGATGCACTCACTGGCCTGCCCAATCGCATCCTTTTGAACGATCGCCTGCAGACAGCGCTGAAGCGCGCGGAGAGATTTCGAAGCTGTCTCGGCGTGCTGCTGGTGGATGTCGACGGATTCAAAGACGTGAACGACGCACTCGGCCATCAGGCGGGCGACACCCTGCTGTACGATCTGGCCGCGCGGCTGAGTGATTGTGTGCGCGCGACTGATACCGTGGCCCGCATCGGCGGTGATGAGTTCGTCATCCTTTTGCCCGATCTCCGTTTTCCCGCCGAAGCGGCCAGCATCGCAGCCAAAATCGTTGCCGCGGTTTCCAACCCATTCGCCATCGATCACAAGCCAGCCGTCATCACCGTCAGCATTGGCGTCGCCACCTACCCGGAGGGAAGTGCGAGTCCGGAGGCACTCATGCAGTGTGCCGACGAAGCCATGTATGCGGCCAAGGAGAAGGGCAAGAACGGGTTCCATGTCTACCGGCCGAAACCTGATGCGTCCGGCGCTCAAGGTGCGAGTGTTGCGGCGCGTGTGCCGCAGTTCCCATCGAGGACGGGCGGCTGATTGCGCTCAGGCCTGCGCCCCAAACGAAGACCAGAGTGGCCGCAGAGAAATGGGGCTTCACCGCAGTCGGCGGGCTCCCGCTACCCAACGCCCATCAGCAACCCGCGCTTGCGCATCTCCGTCATCACCCGCTCCACCTTCCAATCCAGCGCGCCCGAGCCATCCACAATGAAGTCGGCGTTTCGAGCGGAGGGCCGGACAAACTTCAGGCTCGAGGGCCGCACTCTGAACTGCCACTGATACTCGACTGACTCCGGCGTGCGCCCGCGCTCCTCCATGTCGCGCTTCAGCCGCCGCTCGAAACACAACCCATCCGGCGTATCGACGAAAATCCGCAATTGATAGTACGGGAGCAGTTCGGGGTAATAGAGAGCGAAGATCCCCTCGACAATCAGGAATGGGCCTGAAGTTACCGACTGTGTGCGGCCCACCATGCGTGTGTAGGTTCCAAAGTCGTAGCAAGGCCGCTCGATGGTTTCGCCACGCGCCAGCGCGCCAATGTGCTCGGCCAATAGCGAGATCTCGATCATCGCCGGATCGTCGAAGTTCTTTTCGATGCGTTCGGCCAGCGGCAGATCCGCGAGGTCGAGGTAGTAGTCGTCAAGATGAAAACGCAGGCCGCCCAGCATGCGCGCCAGCTCATTGGCCAGCGTGGTCTTGCCCGAGCCGGAGCAGCCGGCAATCCCCAGCACCGTGGGCGGAAACGGCAACCGCGGCGCATCCGCCGTGCTCTCGCGGGACCTGCTCTCTTGCGACGCGATCTCGCGGGCAACCTTGGCGCTTGCAGTCGGGCTCACGGTTCTCTGTCCACTCTCGCGGCGATTCTTGGCGCCAGCCTTTTCAGCAATTCGGCAAGCCGGCTCTCCACCCAGCGGCCGGTCTGGTTCACCTCTTCGTGGCTCAGTGGCTTTGTGCCCAGCCCCGCGGCCAGATTGGTGACGCAGGAGATGCCCAGTACCTCGATTCCCATATGCCGCGCCACGATGGTCTCGGGCACGGTCGACATGCCCACCAGTGTTGCGCCCAGCGCGCGAAAGGCGCGAATCTCCGCCGGCGTCTCGAAGCTTGGCCCCTGCGTGGCCAGATACACGCCTTCCTCCAGCGCAAATCCTTCGTCGAGCGCCGCCTCTTTCGCCAAGGCGCGTAGCGGTCTGCTGTACGCCTCCGTCATGTCGAAGAAGCGCAGCCCTCCGCCGGGCCGGAAGCCAAACCGGGGCTCATTGGGCCCGTTGAGCGGATTCCAGCCCATCTGATTGATGTGGTCGGTCAACACCACGAGGTCGCCCACGCGGAGGCCCGGTTGGACACCGCCGGCCGCATTGGTCAGCACCACGGCGCGGACTCCGAGCGCGCCCAGCACCCGCATGGGGAAGGTGACCTCGAGCGGCGAGTATCCCTCGTAAAAGTGCACGCGCCCCTGCATGATGACCACCGGCGCGTCGCCCAGCAGACCTGCCACGATGCGCCCCGAGTGGCCTTCGACGGTGGACTGCGGAAAATGCGGAATCTCCGCGTAGGGCACAATGACCGGATCGTCAACCGCATCGGCCACCGCTCCCAGTCCCGAACCAAGCACAATGCCCACATGCGGCGCGAGCGAGCCCAGCCGGGCTTTCAGAAATGAGGCAGCCTCTGCGACTTGGTCGTAGTAAGTCATTCGAGAAAGCGGACGGTACGCTTCCGAACATTCTACAGGCGACGGTCTGCGAACACTACTGGATTGGCGGCGCGCCTGTGCAAAGGCCGGTACCGGCCACGGGACCGGGGCGACGGCCGTCACATTTTGTCACTTTTGCCCGGCGGTATAATGCCATCCGGCCTGAGTGTGGCCAGCTCGCTTAGGGACTCCCCATGGCACTGGCTAAGGCAACAGATTGGAGTGTTCGCAATGACCATCGAACTGGCGGAACACGAGTTGGTTCTGGCGCGGCGCATGGCGCGGTTGGGGACGGAGACGGCCTTTGAGGTTCTCAGCAGGGCCAAAGCTCTGGAGCGCAAGGGCAAGAACATCGTGCATCTTGAGATCGGCGAGCCTGATTTCGACACGCCGCCACACATCGTCGAAGCCGCAGTGGACGCCCTGCGCAGCGGCTGGACCCACTACGGCCCCTCGGCCGGGCTGCCGGAACTGCGCCAGGCCATCGCCGATTCCGTGAGCCGCTCGCGCGGCGTTAAGGTGAACCCCGAGGAAGTCGTCGTGGTGCCGGGCGGCAAGCCCATCATCTTCTACGCGCTGCTCACGCTGGTCGACGAAGGCGACGAGGTCCTGTACCCCAACCCTGGATTTCCCATCTACGAATCCATGATTCGTTATGCCGGGGGCACGGCGGTGCCCATTCCGCTGCGCGAAGAGCGCGATTTCGCCATGGACGTCGATGAGATGGCCCGCCTGATCACGCCCAGCACCAAGCTGATCGTCCTCAACTCGCCGCAGAACCCCACCGGCGGTGTGCTCGCCCGCGCCGACATCGAGCGCGCGGCTGCGGCCATCGGCGATCGCAACATCACGGTGCTGAGCGATGAGATTTACAGCCGCCTCCAGTTTGAAGGCGAGCCGTTCTCCATGATGAGCGTGCCCGGAATGGAGCAGCGCACCATTCTGCTCGACGGCTTCTCCAAGACCTACGCCATGACCGGCTGGCGCATCGGCTACGGCGTCATGCGCGAGGATTTGGCGGTCGAGATCACGCGCCTCATGACCAACTCCAACTCCTGCACCGCGAGCTTTACGCAGCGCGCGGCGCTGGCGGCGCTTGCCGGCGATCAGAGTGCGGTGGGCGCCATGCGCGCGGAGTTCGAGCGGCGCAGCCGCGCCTTTGTCGACGGCCTCAACCAGATCAAGGGATTCAGCGCGCGCATGCCCAAGGGCGCGTTTTACGTCTTCGCCAACATCACCTGCACCGGCCTTGACTCGAAGCGCCTCGCCGATGCGCTGCTGGAAGATGCCGGCGTGGCGGCGCTTTCGGGCGCCGCATTTGGCGCCTACGGTGAGGGCTACCTAAGGTTCAGCGTGGCCAACTCCATGGACAACCTGATGCAAGCTTTGGAGCGAATCGACGCGTGGACGAAGGCGAACCTGTAGCTGCACGAGGACGAGCTGGCTTGGGACGCGAAGGAGACCAACCATGGCGCTGAGGGATTCAACCACCGGTCAGGTCACGAAGGAATATTCAATCGACGAGCTCCGCGACGCCGCTCGCCTCATGCGCGGTTACAATCTTGTCGCGCTCTGCGCGGCGGGCTCCGGCCACGCGGGCGGCACGCTCTCCATCATGGACCTCGCCGCGGCGCTCTACCTCCGCGCCGCCGAGCACGATCCCAAAAATCCCGCCTGGCCCGATCGCGACCGCATTCTCTGGTCGGCCGGTCACAAGGCTCCCGCGCTTTACGTCTCGCTCGGCATCACCGGCTTCTGCCCGCTCGACGACGTGGTCACGCTGCGCAAGCTCGGCTCGCCGTTTCAGGGCCATCCTCACTGGCTCAAGCTTCCCGGCGTCGAAATTTCGACTGGCTCTCTCGGCCAGGGGCTCAGCATCGCCGTCGGCATGGCTCTTGCCGCGCGCATCGACGGCAAGCATCACAAAATCTTCTGCCTGATGGGCGACGGCGAGCAACAGGAAGGCCAGGTGTGGGAAGCGGCCATGGAAGCCGGCCACTTCCAACTCGACAACATCATCGCCGTCATCGACTGCAACCGCCTGCAGATCGACGGCTGGGTGAAAGACGTGATGCAGGTCGAGCCGCTCACAGACAAATACGCGGCCTTCGGCTGGGAGGTGCTGCGCATCGACGGCCACGACATGAGCCAGATCGTCACCGCCTTCGAGCAGGCGCGCGCCATCGCCGGCAAGCCGGTCGTCATCCTCGCCGATACGGTGAAGGGCAAGGGCGTCAGCTTCATGGAGAACGAGCCCGGCTGGCACGGCAAATCTCCAAACCGCGAAGAGCTCGCCAAGGCCCTTGCCGAACTCGGCCTCACCGAACGCATTCCCGTCGAAGAACTGCTCGCCAAGGCAAAAGCCTGGCAAGACGGAGCGGCGCGCGACCTTGAAGCCCGTATGCCGCGCTACTCGCGCGACTATTGGTGGAACGCAAGCGATGCCATGCAAGTGAAGATGGAGCCCACGCGCAAAGGCTTTGGCCGCGCCCTCGCCGAAAACGGCGGCGACGAGCGCGTCGTCTGCATCGGCCTCGACATCTCCGGCTCCATCACCATTGCGGATTTCTACTCGGGGCACCCGGAACGCGCCCGCCGCTGGATCTCGATGGGCATTGCCGAGCAGTCGGCTACCGCGGCCGCCGCGGGCTTGGCGCGCGAAGGCAAGCTGCCCGTCCTCGGCTCCTACGCCACCTTCTCCGCGGCGCGCAACCTCGACCAGCTTCGCGTCTCGGTCTGCTACTCCAACCTGAACGTCCTCGTCGCCGGCGCTCACGCGGGCGTCTCCGTAGGCCCTGACGGCGCCACGCATCAGGCGCTTGAAGATTTGTTCGCCATGCTCGGCCTGCCCAACATGTCCGTCGTCGTTCCCTGCGACGCCATCGAAACCCGCAAGGCCACGCGCTATCTGCTCCTCGACCACGTGGGGCCGAAGTATATTCGCTTCGCGCGCGAAGCCACGCCCATCGTCACTGACGAGGCAACGCCCTTCGTCTTTGGCAAGGCCAACCTCATCCGTCTTCGCGCTCAGGGTTCCGAATTCGCCAACGCCGGGTTCGACAGCGCGTTCGAGACGCGCCTCGCCGAGGACTGCGCAGACGAGCAGGAAGATCTGAGCATCATCGCCTGCGGGCCGATGGTGCCTGAGGCCATGCGCGCGGCCTGGATTCTGAGGCGCGATTTCGGCTACGAGACGCGCATCCTCAACCTGCACACGCTCAAGCCCCTCGATGCCGAAGCCATCGTTCGCGCCGCGCGCGAAACCGGCGTCATTGTTACTGCTGAGGAGCATCAGATCGGCGCGCTCGCCGGCCGCGTGAGTTTAGTTCTCGCCACCAGCCCCGAGCTCTACGGCGTCCCGGTCATCACCAGCCCCATCGGCGTCAAAGACCGCTTTGGCGAGTCGGGCGCGCCCTGGGAGCTGGTCAAGGAACTCGAAGTCAGCGCCGAGCACATCGCTCAAACCGCCCTGGAGCTGATGTCTCTCAAACGCCAGGCTGCATCACGCCTCGTTCCCGCCTAGGCGCCGCGGCCCGGACAAATGCCCACTGCCCCGCGTCCCGGAGCTGCGGCACCCCGTTCCATAGATCCCCCGGAGGCAAATGAGGGTATAGTGGTTCGCAAGCTGGAAAGCAAAAGGTAAATCCCGGTGAAAACCATCCAAGCACAGCCTGCGCGGGGATGGGCCTGTTGGTCGCCCGTGAGAGACATGCTGGCGTCTCAGTGAAAGGCATGCGGTGAGAAGATGTCGACGACGAATAGCAAGACCGTTTCCCTGGTTCTCGGAAGCGGCGGCGCTCGGGGTTTGGCGCATATTGGCGTCATTCATTGGCTCGAAGAGAATCATTTCAAGATCAAGTCGATCGTCGGCTGCTCGATCGGCGCTGTCATCGGGGGCATATACGCTGCCGGGAAACTGGATGTGTATGAGCAATGGGTGCGTTCCTTGACCAAAGTCGACATCGTCACGCTGCTCGATCTTTCGTGGGAGAAGAGCGGCTTGGTGAGAGGTGAGAAACTCGTCAACACCCTGATCGGCCTGGTGGGGGAGAAAATGATCGAAGACCTCCCGATTTCGTATACGGCCATCGCCGCTGACCTGAGAGGCCAGAAGGAAGTTTGGATACGGTCGGGCAGTCTCTTCGATGCCATGCGCGCCTCTTTCGCTATACCTCTCTTTTTCACTCCGTTCAGGTACAAGGGGGTCGATCTTGTCGATGGAGGGGTTCTCAATCCCGTGCCCATCGCGCCGACGTCTTGCGATGGAACCGACATGACGATCGCCGTGAATCTGAACGGGCACGCTGAGAATCCGATAGAGCCGGTTGAGGTGAGTGCCGCTCCTGAGCCCGCTTCGTCCCCGTTCCGTGAGAAGATCAATCGCTTCATCGGCCGGATGCAACCATCCACGACCAGCGGCGGCAGCCGGGATTGGGGAGCGTACGAAATTGCCGCTCAGGCGTTCGACGCCATGCAGAGCACCATCGCCCGCCAGAAGCTGGCCGCCTATCCGCCGGACACGGTCATAGAAATCGCCAGGAACGCGTGTGGGACGATGGAGTTCGACCGGGCAGCCGAGATGATCGCATTGGGATACAAAAAGGCCAGGATGTGCGACTTCACGGCTTCGACTGGCAGGCGCTAGCAGGCTCAGCAGCCGGATTCCCAGCGCGGCACGCCTGGCCTTAACATCTGGCTGTGGAGGCATATGCTACCTTTCAAGTGTGCCCACCACCAGCACATTGGCGCCGGGCCAGGTTGAGCCGGCGCAGCCGCGCTCAAAGCCGAAGTTTACGGTTTGGCATGGGGCTACGGCCGGGCTCCTCGCCTTGGGTTACTCCGGCTATTACTTCTGCCGCTCCGACATGTCGGTGGTGTTGCCCGATCTGATCCGCAATCTGGTGCGCCACGGGATGACACCCGGCGCTGCGGAGATTCGCCTCGGTTTTATTGCGTCTGTCGGTACCGTAGCGTACGCGCTGGGCAAGTTCGTTTCCGGCCCTCTGGCCGACACCGGGGGCGGGCGGCGAATCTTCCTGGGCGGAATGGCCGGATCCATCTTCTTCACCATCATCTTTGCCCTCAGCGGGGGATTCCCGCTCTTCACCCTGGCCTGGGTCGGGAACCGGCTCTTTCAATCCCAAGGCTGGGCGGGCCTGGTGCGGGTTTCGTCGCGCTGGTTCTCCTACTCCACCTACGGCGGCGTCATGGCGGTGGTGAGCCTGAGTTTTCTCTTTGGCGACGCAGGTT
>Ga0326727_10017882_pt1 | contig 14597 bp, 10 predicted proteins | sample MB2enrmetagenome_FD_207643 | JGI IMG/M metagenome (GOLD analysis project Ga0326727, IMG submission 207643) | Lab enriched peat soil microbial communities from McLean, Ithaca, NY, United States - MB29MY | ecosystem: Environmental > Terrestrial > Soil > Wetlands > Peat | place: USA: New York... | reverse complement strand
CTGTTCAGCATATCGACCAGGCGTTCCAGATCGCATCGCCCCTCGATCAACGACGGGGCATCGATCGTCGCGGTCACCGAGATTGTGTACTTCGCCATGGTCCATCCTCCGTCGAAAGAGAAAGCGACGAGCCTGTCGGGGCCCTCGACGGCGGTACGATTTGGTCCGCCGTGCCTTTATCAATAAGGCCGGCGAGAATCCTTCGATATCCTCATATGAGGACTGGATGGAGCAGAAAGGCGACGCCCAAGATCGCAGAACCGGGAGATCACAACGGCGTGGGGCGACCGAACAGGTAGCCCTGGCCGAAATCGCAGCCATGCTCACGCAAGAAGTGCAGTTGCTCTTCGGTCTCGACGCCCTCGGCGACGATTTTCATGCCCAGACTGTGGCCCATGCTGATGACCGTCTCGATCAACTGGGCCACCTTGGCGTTGGTATTGGCCTCGGAGACGAAGGATCGGTCGATTTTCAGGGTATGGAACGGATATCTCTGCAGATAGGCCAGCGCCGAATAGCCCGTGCCGAAGTCATCGATGGAAAGGCTGATGCCGCGGTCGCATAGCAGGGTCAGGTTGGCCGCGGTATCGGGAGAATCGTCGAGCAGGACGCTTTCGGTAATTTCCAACTCCAGAGCGTCCGCGGGCAGGCTCAGATTGTCCAATTGTTCGGCGACCGCTGCCGCGAAACCGGCCGCCTGCAGTTGTTTGGCCGAAACATTGACGGCGATCCGCTGGAAGCCGGGAATGTCGTCCCGCAGCCGCTTGGCCTGGCGGCAGGCCGACGCCACCACCCACGCGCCGATCGGACGGATGGCCCCGGTTTCCTCGGCAAGACCGATGAATTGGTCGGGCATGCGCAGCGTGCCGTCGCTTTCGCACCAGCGCAGCAGCGCCTCCATGCCGATGGTCCGCCGCTGGCGCAACTCGACGATCGGCTGGTAGTGCAGCAGGAATTCGTGCCGATCCAGCGCCCCTCTGAGGCGTCCCTCGATGGCCAGGCGTTCCTGCATGCGACGGTTGATGTCGTGGGTAAAGAAATGGAAACCGTTTCGGCCCAGTTCCTTGGCCTTATACATGGCGAGATCGGCGTTGCGAAGGAGCGTCTGGGCGTCCTGGCCGTCGTCGGGAAACAGGGTGATGCCGATGCTGGCGGTGACGAACAGTTCCTGGCCCGCCAGGTGGAAGGGGCAACCCGAGCTTTCGATCAGCCGTTCGGCGACGATGCGTGCCAATCCGGTGTCCTCGATTTCGGGCAGAATGACGATGAACTCGTCTCCGCCCATGCGGGCCAGGGTGTCGCCCTGGCGAACGCAGTGAGAGAAGCGCAGGGCGGCGTCCTTGATCAGGACGTCCCCGGCCTGATGTCCCAGAATGTCGTTCACATTCTTGAAGCGGTCGAGGTCCAGGAACAGAAGGGCCGTCTTGGTTCCGGATCGCCGGGATTGGGCGATGGCCTGGATCAGCCGGTCCAGCATCAGAACCCGGTTGGGCAGGCCGGTCAGATCGTCGAAATTGGCCTGCTTCAAAAGCCGCTCTTCGAAGTTCCGGCGTGCGGTGATGTCCTCCTTGACCGCAACATAGTGGGAAATGCGTCCATCCTTGTCGCGCAATGGCGAGACCGTGGCATGCTCCCAGAACAGCTCGCCATTCTTGCGCAGGTTGCAGAATTCGGCCTGATAGACCGCTGACGGCGTGTCATCGACCGCGTTCGGCCGGAAACGGTCTACGGCCTGCTGGTCATAGCGGGTGAATTCCAGCGGGCGGCCCACCGCCTCGGCCAGGCTAAAGCCGGTGACGGCTTCGAACCGGGGGTTGACGTACTGAATCAGGCCGTCCGGATCGGAAATGACCACGGAAACAGGGCTTTGTTCGATCGCCAGGGACAATACGCGGACCCGGTCCTCGGCCTGACGCCGCTCTGCCCGCTCCTGTGCCTCGCGCCGTTCGCGGGTGATGGCAGGGACCAGCCGGGCCAGCGAATCCTTGGTCAGGAAATCGTGCGCCCCTTGTTTGAGCAGGGTCACCGCGTCCTCGGCCTGGATGGCTCCCGACACGATGATGAAGGGAATATCGCGTCCACTGTCCTGAACGGCATCCAGGGCCAGATCGGCAGCGAAACCGGGCAGGTGGAAATCGCTGATGACCAGGTCCCAGGTCCTTTGGGCCAAGGCCGCCTTGAGGTCGGCCAGGGTATCGACGCGATGAATGGTCGGCTGCAGGCCGCCGCGGATCAGTTCCAACTCGAGCAGTTCGGCATCGTCGATGGAGTCCTCCACCAGGAGAACGTCGAGGCAGGTCTTGATGCCGGAAGTATCCTTCATGTCGGTGATGCCACGTTCACGACCAGCCAGTAGAGTCCCAGTTGCTCCACCATGGCGGTAAATGCCGAGAAGTCCACCGGTTTTCTGATGTAGCTGTTGACCCCCAGGTCATAGCCGCGAACGATGTCGGCGTCGTCGTCCGAGGTCGTCAGAATGGCGACGGGGACCCGCTTGGTTTCCGGATTGGAGCGGATTCGGCGCAGAACCTCCAGCCCATCGATGCCCGGAAGCTTGAGGTCGAGCAGGACCAGGGCGGGATGATCGCCAGCTTGCCGTCCGGCGAAATCGCCTTGGCGTGTCAGAAAATCCACCGCCGATTCTCCGTCCCGGACGACGACGATCTCGTTGGCAATGCGGCTTTTCTTGAAGGCGTGCAGCATCAGCTCGACGTCGTCGCTGTTGTCCTCGACGAGGAGGACATTGTCACGACTCATTGGTGCTTCCCCTTTCCCAAAGCGTGAAATAGAAGGTCGCCCCTTGGCCGACCGCGGCATCGGCCCACACGCGGCCGCCATGGCGCACAATGATCCGCTGAACGGTGGTCAGGCCGACACCGGTCCCCTCGAAGTCTTCGGTGCGGTGCAGTCTCACGAAGGGGGCGAACAGGCGCTTGGCGTTGGCCATGTCGAAGCCGGCGCCATTGTCGCGGACGAAGAACCCATGCACGCCGTCGCCATTGTCAAAGGCCTCGAACTGGATTCGCGCCGCCGGGGTCTTACGGGTATATTTCCAGGCGTTGGCGAACAGGTTTTCCAGGACCACGCCCATCAATCTGCGATCGGCCCGCGCCGAGAGAGCCGGGGCGACGGTCACTTCGACGATCCGCTCCGGCGATTTTTCCTGCAGTTGTTGAAAGGCGGCCTGCGCCATCTCCGACAGGTCCAGATCGTCTAACGTCAGTTCGCCGCGGGTCGAGCGGGATAAGCGGAGAAAACTGTCGATCATGTCGGCCATGTCGCGAGAGCCGGCGCACATGCGATCAAGGTAATGCAGTCCGCGCTGGTCCAATCGCTCGGAAAATTCTGCGGTGAGTATCTGGCCGAATCCTTCGATGCGTCGCAGCGGTGCGCGCAGGTCATGCGACACCGAATAGGCAAAGGCCGACAACTCTTCGTTGGCGGCCTGCAATTCCATCGTTCGCTGGGCAACCCGCTGCTCCAGGATGGCGTTCAGGCGGTGAATTTCCCGTTCGGCCTGCTGGCGCGCCAGCAACTGGGCTTCCAGCTGCCGATTGGCGTTGGTCAAGGCTTGGTAGGCGTTGCGCAGGCGGTTGGTCATACTGTTGAGCGCCGCCACCAATCGATCCAGTTCGTCAGGATGCGCCCCGGGTTTTCCCGCCAGCGCCAGCGCCGGCCGATCTCCGACGAGGGTGAAGCCGGCCAGCCACTGGCTGATGGTGGTCAGGTGACGTGCAACCAACCGGTAGAACAGCAGCATGACGAACAGCGAGATCAGGAAGGTCTTGACGGCCTGGGTCAGCGCCGTCGTCACGGCTGTCCGCTGCAGGCGGTGGTACAGGCCGTCCAGCGAGGCTTCCATATGCAGGGTCCCGATGCGCTGCGTCACGCCGTCGGCGGTGTAGACGATGGGAAAATCTCTGAACAACGCAGGGTGGGCTTGCGGAGAGCCGGCCTTCAGCACCAGGTGCGAGGCATAGTCGCCCGCCTCTGTGACCGTGGCGGCCTGCATATCCGGCAGGCGCATCAGCCCGTCGAGCAAGGCCTGGACCTGCTCGACGTCGACGTTCCACAGGCTTGAGGCCAAGACATTCAGGTTGCTATGTTCGACTTCGTCGAAGTGGGTCTCGATGGCGGCAAGATCACGACGATAGTCGAGGTACAGCTGCCCGCAGGTGGAAATGGCCGTGACCACCATGCTGAACAGAACCACCAGAACCAGCAGTCTCAAGCCGATGCTGCTGCGCAGACGGCTGCCGGTTGTCTCAACCTTCAAGGGCGCGTCGACGTCTTCAAGAGGAAAGTCCAACCGGGCGGGAGATGCAGTCGCGGGCGACATCGAGCCGGGCGCAAATGTCTTGCCATGTCGCTGTTGCATGGGGCCCCCGCGAAAGGCTTTCAGCTAGGTTGGTATGCTAACGCTCCTGGACATTTACTGCCAGAGTAGAATGTCACTTTGCGACATGCCCTTTTCGAGCGGTGTTCCGCAACGCATGATGTGACGGCCGTCATTTTTTTTCTTGATTGTGGCGCCAAATTACTGATCTTCGATGTGCAGAACCGCCCTGTTGGCGGGCGACAGTACGTAGGACTGCGGACCATGATAGGCGGCGATCTGGAAGGGCTGTTGCAAGTGCTGGACGAAAGTCCGGCCGGCATATCCATTTCCAGGCGCAGAGACTCCACTATCGTCTTCTGCAACCATCGCTTTTGCCAGATGACCGGGATGCCGCGGGACGAGCTGGTCGGCCAGGGGACCGGAAAGCGTTTCTTCGACGAGGGGCAACGCGCGCGGATTGTCGACCAGTTGAAGCGAAAGGGGCGTGTCGAGTCGCTGAACATGGCCTTCCGGCGTGCGGATGGTGCGCTGGTGTGGGCCGTGCTCAGCATCCATTCCGCCCGGCTGGCGGGCGAGGATGTCAACGTCGCCTGGGTGTGGGACATCAGCGAGCGCAAACGGGTGGAACGACGCTTGAAGGTTTTGTCCACCGCGGTCGAGCAGTCGCCGGTTTCCGTGGTGGTGACCGATCGCGACGGGCGTATCGAGTATGTCAACAAGGCCTTTTCCGAGATCAGCGGCTACGGCGTCGAGGAGGTTGTGGGGCAGACCCCCCGCCTGTTGAACTCTGGCCAGATGTCGCCCGAAGTCTTTCGTGATCTTTGGCACAGCATCACGACCGGCGGCAGCTGGCAGGGCGAGCTATGCAATCGTCGCAAGGATGGGGCACTGTACTGGGAACATGCGACCATTTCGCAGGTCAAGGACGATCACGGCGAGGTCAACCATTACCTGGCGGTCAAGGAGGACATTACTCTTCGCAAGGAATATGAAGACCGGCTGGAGCACCAGGCCAATCATGATCAGCTGACCGGACTGCCCAACCGCGTTCTGGCGATGGACCGGCTGGGCCAGGCCCTGGCGCAGGCGGGGCGCAATGGCAAGGTCGTCGTCGCCATGGTGATCATCCTGGACGGCATCGGCAAGGTCAACGATACCCTGGGCTACAAGGCCGGCGACATGACCGTGATTGCCTTTGCGCAGCGGTTGAAGAAAATCATCCGCCTGTCCGATACCCTGGCCCGGATCAGCAGCAACGAATTCCTTGTGGTGATTGGCGACATCGAGGCGCCGGCGATGGCCGAGGTCTCGGCGCACCGCATCCTTGATGATTGTCGCCAGCCCCTGGTGATCGAAGGCCGCCACATCTTCCTGTCGGTGCGTATCGGGATGACCGCCTTTCCAACCGATGGCGACGATCCGCAGGTTCTGATCCGCAATGCCCATGCCGCCACCACCCGTTCCGAGGAGGGGCGCCGCAACAGCTTTCGCTTTTTCACCGCGAAGATGGACGAGGAGGCCCAGGCCCGGTTGCGCATTGAAAGCGGATTGCGCAACGCCATCGAAAAGCACGAACTGTCGGTCCATTACCAACCGATCATTGCCGCCCGCAGCCGCAAGCTGATTGGTGCCGAGGCCTTGCTGCGGTGGTCTCATCCGGAACTGGGGGAGGTCGCGCCGGACCGTTTCATTCCGGTCGCCGAGGCCAACGATCTGATCCTTCCCTTAAGTGACTGGGTCCTGCGCCAGGCTTGCCGCGACGGCAGCCGCTGGTGCCAGCGCCTGGGCCATTTCAAGATGGCGGTCAATTTCTCGCCACGCCAGTTTCGCAATCTGGATCTGATCGAAAAGGTTTTGGAAACGCTGGACGGCGAAGGCTTGCCGAAGGAGTGCCTGGAGGTCGAAGTGACCGAGCGCTTGTTGATGGGGGGCACCAACAACGCCAAGATCATCCTCGATACCTTACGGAACTTCGGGATTGCCGTCTCCATCGATGACTTCGGAACCGGCTATTCGTCCCTGGGCTATCTGCAGAACTTTCAGTTCGATACGCTGAAGATCGACCGGCAGTTCGTCAAAACGGTCGGCGACGGTTCGTCGTGCTCGTTGGCCGGCGCGATCATCGAAATGGCTCGTGCGCTTGGCATGGAGGTGGTTGCCGAGGGTGTCGAGACGCAGGACCAGGAACGGATCCTGGCCGAACTTGGCTGCCAGCTGATGCAGGGATATCTGTTCGGCCGGCCGATGCCTGCCGACGATTTCGAGCAGCTGATCGAGCTGGCGGCAGTCGGCTGATCCACCGACCGGATGTTCCATCGGCGAAAGGCTTCTTGATGATATCGCACGTCTTCTTTTCCGACCGAAAGGCCGTTGTCCGTGGCGTCCGGGCCGCAGGACCGGCCGCCATCCTGGCCATCATCCTGGCCGTGGTCCTGGTCGATCGTCCGCTGGCGGACTGGAGCCATGCCCATCTGCATGGTCAACGGCTGTTTGTTTGGTTGACCTGGATCGTCGATCCGGTGCCGACCGCGGCGACGGTCGGACTGGCGGGCCTGGCGGCGGCGTTCCTGGCGGGCTGGCGGCCGGGGACGGTGGGGCGGGTTGCCCTTGCGGAATGCCTGGCCGTGCTGTTGGCGGTGGGACTGAAAGACGTTTTCAAGGAGGCCGTTGGACGGACCTGGCCGGAGACCTGGACGAACGGGAACCCGTCCTGGATCACCCATGGCGTCTTCACCATGGACCCATTTCACGGTGGCCAAGGCTGGGCGTCTTTCCCGTCCGGGCACACCGCGGTGATCAGTGCGGCGATGGGCGTTTTGTGGTACGCCGTGCCGCGCTGGCGGACGGTGTGGCTGTTGCCGGTGGTGGCGGTGATGGTCGGATTGGGGGGCGCCGACTTCCATTGGCTGAGCGACATGGTCGGCGGTCTGGCGGTGGGGATGGCGGCCGCTGCCGGGGCCTTGGCCCTGGTGACCTGGGACCGCCGATGACGGCGTGATCCGTTGCCGCGGGACAAGCCGGCAGAGGGTGTGAAAAAAGAACAGGCACGGTGTTCCCTGCCGTGGGTACGGGCGTCTCCGCCCGTACTCCGGCGAAGCCGAAATGGCTAAATTGTCCCGCTTTTCTGGGAAGACAGGCAGGGACGCCTATCCCACTGGACAGGCTCAATCAGATCCTTAAAGGCCGATTTGCATGATCTGCAGGAAATAGCTGGGGGGCGTCTGCTGGGTGGTCTTGCCGACCGTATTGTTGCGAGCGCGTTCCAGGCGCACCACCTCCGCGATCTTGTCGTTCAGGCGGGCCTTGCCTTCCGAGTCGCTGATCTGTCCCTTGTCGGCGGCCTCGGCGACGCGCAGGCGTTCGGCCGACAGGGTGGCGACGATGTCCGGGTAGGGGTAGCGGACATCAAGCATCGCCGACTGGATCGCACCGTTGACACAGGCCGCATAGTCGACGCGGCTCATCGTTTGGCCGGCTCTCCGAGCGGCACCGCAGGTATCGATGTCCTGCGTCATCCGGGTCATCCGCTGCTGGTTGGCCTCCATCTGAAGGTTGGCATCGTCCGATCCCAGAAGTCCGTCGACCATGTTGCAGCCGGACAGCAGGGCGCCACTGGCAATCATGGCTAGGAACACGGCTTTACGCATTGTCTCACCTTTCGCAGGAAAAGCGGCAACCTAGCACCGTCGCGCCACCCTGTGAAGGGCGGGCGGAGCGGCAGCGGACCGATGCCGGACGGCACCAGCCCGCGCTGCTCGGGACCTAACCGCCGAAGCGCTGCTTCGCCTCCAGGCGTCGGCGATGCAGGACCGGTTCGGTATAGCCGTTGGGCTGGTCGCGTCCCAGGAAGATCAGATCCTTGGCGGCCTGGAAGGCGACGCTGGCATCGAAATCGGCGGCCATCGGCCGATAGTCGGGATCACCAGCATTCTGCCGGTCGACGACGGCGGCCATCCGCTTCAATGTTTCCAGAACCTGATCGGGCCGGCAAACGCCGTGGTACAGCCAGTTGGCGATGTGCTGGCTGGAAATGCGCAGCGTCGCGCGGTCTTCCATCAACCCGACATTGTGGATGTCGGGAACCTTGGAACATCCGACGCCCTGGTCGATCCAGCGAACCACATAGCCCAGGATTCCTTGAGCGTTGTTGTCCAGTTCCTGCTGGATGTCGTCCGCCGACCAGTTGGGACGGTTCGCCAGCGGGATCGTCAGGATGTCGGCAAGCGCGGCGCGGGGCCGGCTTTTCAGTGCGTCCTGCCGGGCGGCGACATCGACGCTGTGGTAGTGGGTGGCATGCAGCGTCGCCGCGGTGGGCGAGGGCACCCAGGCGGTGTTGGCGCCGGCCGTCGGATGACCGATCTTGGCTGCCAGCATGTCGGCCATGCGGTCGGGCATGGCCCACATTCCCTTGCCGATCTGAGCGCGGCCCTTGAGGCCGGAGGCCAGGCCGATGTCGACGTTCTGATCCTCGTAGGCCTTGATCCAGGCGGCGTTCTTCATCTCGCCCTTGCGGATCATCGGCCCAGCCTCCATCGAGGTATGGATCTCGTCCCCGGTGCGGTCGAGGAATCCGGTGTTGATGAAGACGACGCGGTCGCGCGCGGCCCGGATGCACTCCTTGAGGTTGACGGTTGTCCGTCGTTCCTCGTCCATGATGCCCATCTTGATGGTGTTGGCGGGTAGTTCCAGGATGGCCTCGACACGGGCGAACAGGTCGTCGGAAAAGGCCACTTCCTCGGGGCCGTGCATCTTGGGCTTGACGATGTAGATTGACCCGGCGCGGCTGTTGCGGCGCGACCCGCGAATGTCGTGCAGGGCGATCAGGGCGGTGAACAGGGCGTCCAGAATCCCTTCCGGCGCCGGGCTGCCGTCCGCGAGGCGGACGGCGTCAAGGGTCATCAGATGGCCGACATTGCGGATCAGCATCAGACTGCGGCCGGGGAGCACCAAGGGCATTCCGTCGGCGCCGATGTAGCTGCGATCTTCGGCCAAGGTGCGGTGCAGGGTCTTGCCGCCTTTGGGAAACGCCGCCGACAACGTTCCCTGCATCAGCCCCAACCAGTTGCGGTAGGCGGCCACCTTGTCGTCGGCATCGACGGCGGCAATGGAGTCCTCCATGTCCTGGATGGTGGTGATGGCGGATTCGAGGATCACGTCGGCGATGCCGGCGGGATCGTTGCGACCGATGGGATGGGTGCGGTCGAGCAACATCTCCATATGCAGGCGATGGTGAACCAGAAGGATGGCGTCGGGAGACGCCGCATCGCCGCGATGGCCCGCGAAGGCCCGGGACTCGGCCAGTCCCGTCTCGGTACCGTCGTCCAGGGTCGCCACCAGCTGACCCTGGACCACCCGATAGGCACAAGCGTGGTGGTGGCTGCCGACCGACAGGGGCACGGCCCGGTCCAAGAAGTCTCGAGCGGTGGCGATGACCCGGGCGCCGCGGACCGGGTTGTAAGGTCCACCCGGTTGGGCGCCGCCGTCGTCGGGCGTCGCATCGGTTCCGTACAAGGCGTCGTACAGGCTGCCCCAACGGGCATTGGCGGCGTTCAGCGCATATCGCGCGTTCATCACCGGAACGACCAGTTGCGGTCCGGCGATGCTGGCGATCTCGGGATCGACGCCGGTGGTGCCGATGGCAAAATCCGGTCCTTCCGGCAGCAGGTAGCCGATCTCTTCGAGAAATGCGCGGTAGGCCAGGGGATCGACAGGTTTGCCCCGCCGGTCGCGATGCCAGGCATCGATGGTTGCTTGAAGCTGGTCACGACGCGCCAACAGCGCTTTGTTGCGCGGCGCCAAGTCGGCCAGCAGCCGCTCCAACCCGGTCCATACGGCCTCGGCGGGAACGCCGGTACCGGGCACCACCTCTCCATTGACGAAATCGAACAGGACCTTGGCGACGGACAGGCGACCGGTTGATATCCACTGAGTCACGATTTTCTTCCTCGTTCATGGCGAAAGGGGACGGACCTCCGCTCCGATCTTGCGGTTGTCGTGGGGATAGCGTCAATCCGAAGCAAAGACCAAAAAAAGGGCGCCGCAGAAAAAACCGCGGCGCCGGGAGGATACGCTTGGGCCAAGGGCCCGGGGTGGCGATCCCTGTTACGGGATGGTGCCGGGAATGATATAGGCCTGAATGGTGGTGATAATGCCCACCAGGATCACGAAAATCAGGCTGCTCTTCAGGGTGAACTTGAACAGTTCGGACTCGCGCCCGACCATGCCCACCGCGGCGCAGGCCACGGCGATCGACTGCGGCGAGATCATCTTGCCGATGGTGCCGCCGGTGGTGTTGGCAGCGACCAGCAGGATGTCGCTGACGTGGATCTGCTGCGCCGTGGTGCCCTGCAAGGCGCAGAACAGCGCGTTGGACGAGGTGTCGGAGCCGGTCAGGAAGACGCCGACCCAACCCAGGACCGGTGAGAAGAAGGTAAAGGAGTTGCCGGTTTCAGCGAACGCCAGCGCCAGGGTCGAGGACAGGCCGGAGTAGTTACAGACGTAGGCAAAGGCCACGACCGAGCCGATGGTCCAGATGGGCTTCTTGAGGTCGTTCAAGACTTCGAAGAAGGTCGCCACGCCAAGGCTGATCTTGGCCCGGGCGAACAGCAGCGACAGGATGGCGGCCGCCAGGATGGCGGTGCCGGTGGCCGAGATCAGGTTCAGGCTGAACGCCGCCGCATAGGCCACGGGGCCATGCGGGGAAATCGGCGGGACCTTGATGACCAGCTTGTCCAGATAGGGCACGGCGAAGGTGATGGTGGTGTCGTAGAGCGCGCCGCCCTTGACGAACAGGGCCTTGAAGAAGGGCAGGTTCCACAGCACGACGGCGAGTGTCAGGATGATATAGGGCAGCCATGCCATCAGAATCTGGCCACCGCTGTAGTGCTGCGCCTTGATGGCCGGCTTGTCGTCCTTGAAACGGAAGATGTTCTTTGGCTTCCACACTTTCAGGAAGACCGTGACGCTGACCAGGCTGAACACCGAGCCCAGAATGGCCGGCAATTCGAAGCCGATGTAGTTGGATGCCAGAAGCTGTCCGATGTCGAAGCTGACGGCGGCCACCAGCACGGCCGGCCAGGTTTCCTTGACACCTTTCCATCCATCCATGATGGCGATGACCCAGAAGGGGACCAGCAGGGTCATGACCGCCAGCACGCGGCCGGCTTCGGCACCGACGCGGAAGGGATCAAGACCGGCAACCTGACCACCGACCAGGATCGGAATGCCCATGGCGCCGAACGCCACCGGGGCGGTGTTGGCGATCAGGCAAAGTCCGGCGGCATACAGCGGATTGAAGCCAAGGCCGGCCAGCAGGGCCGAGGTAATGGCCACCGGCGCTCCAAATCCGGCAGCACCTTCCAGGAAGGCGCCGAAGGAGAAGCCGATCAGCAGCATCTGCAGACGCTGGTCCTCCGTGACCGAGACGATGGATGCGCGTATGATCTCGAACTGCCCGGTCTTCACCGTCAGCTTGTACAGGAACACGGCCGCGATGATGATCCAGGCGATCGGCCACAGGCCGAAGCAGAATCCGTCGGCGACGGCCGCCAACGCGGTCGGAATCGGCATGTGGTAGAAGAACATCGCCAGCAGGGCGGCGATGAGCACGGTGATGGTTCCGGCGACATGTCCCTTCAGCTTGAAGACGGTCAATGCCAGGAAAAAGAAGATGATCGGCAGAGCGGCGACCAGTGACGATAGCCATAGGTTACCGAGCGGATCGTATACCTGCGTCCAAGTTTGCATAATCGCTCCTCGTGTCGGCCGAGAGCCCGTCGGTTTGAATGCAGGCAGTTGGGCAGTCCGTCGTTCTATCGACGCGGTCTTCTGCCATTGCACATGCTCCGCGCTCAGCGGAGGCATGATGCCCTTGCCCGGATCGTTTCCCCCTGTGGTGGCCTTCGGCTAGCCAGTGACGCGCATGGTAAAATGAATTGACCATGTAAGTAAAGTAGGTAATAAACCACGTCGCCTCTGATTCCAGTGGAATGTGCATTTTTCCAGCGGTTTGTCGGAGGTCAGATTTTCAGCTGGCACAGTGGGAGGGCGCGGTCGTCGGGCAGGGCGTCCCGGCTGTTTGCCCCTTTATGTCGGCGGCGGATTTTCCTACACTGCGGCCTTGTGCCACGATCCGGTGGCCCCTTGGCGCCGCGTCCGGTGGCGCCGATATCACCGTCAGCTCCAGCCGTGAAGGGACATGTCATGATCGATCTCTATTTCTGGCCGACTCCCAACGGCCACAAGATCACTCTGTTCCTCGAGGAGGCGGGGATCGACTATCGGATCCTTCCCGTCGACATCAGTGCCGGTGATCAGTTCAAGCCCGATTTCCTCAAGATTTCGCCCAACAACCGGATGCCGGCGATCGTTGATCAGTCGCCGGCCGATGGCGGCGAACCGGTGTCCCTGTTCGAGTCCGGAGCGATCCTGCTTTATCTGGCGGAAAAGCACGGCCTTTTCCTGCCCGAGACCATCCGCGGTCGCAAGACCGTTCTGGAATGGCTGTTCTGGCAGGTGGGCGGGCTGGGCCCGATGGCCGGCCAGAACCATCATTTCAGCCAGTATGCGCCGGAAAAGATTCCTTATGCCATCGAGCGGTACGTCAAGGAGACCAATCGCCTGTATGGCGTCCTCGACGGGCGGCTGGCCGGACGCGATTTTATTGCCGACAGCTATTCCATCGCCGATATGGCCTGCTATCCCTGGGTCCTTCTGTACGAGCGGCAAAACCAGCGCATTGACGATTTCCCCAACCTGAAGCGCTGGCTGCAGGCGATCGGCGACCGTCCCGCCACCAAGCGGGCCTATGAGAAGGGAGAGTCCTATCGGACTCATGCCACGGTCACCGATCAAGGCCGCAGCGTCCTGTTCGGGCAGACCGCCGCCAGTCTGAAGCCGGGGCGGGACTGACGGATATGGCGGTGACCGTCGAGATCGGACAGAGGGGCGATGTTGTGCGGGAGGAGACAGCCGTCCCCTCGGATGCCGAGGGGATCACACCCGATCAATTGCTGGGGCGGGTCCTGTTCCGCGATGCCATGATGTTGGTCCTCGACAAGCCCTCCGGTCTTGCGGTCCATGCCGGCGGCAAGAAAAGTGTGCATCTTGGCCACTTTCTCGACCATTTACGGTTCGGCCTGCCCTTTGCCCCCGAATTGGCCCACCGATTGGACCGCGACACCTCCGGGTGCCTGGTGTTCGGCCGCCACCGCCAGGCTTTGAAGCGTTTGGGAGCCCTGTTCGCCAATGGCCGGGTCGAGAAAACCTATTGGGCCGTGGTGGTGGGGGCGCCGCCCGGAGAGGAGGGACGCATCGACCGGCCTCTGGGCAAGATCAACGCCAACTATGGTTGGCACATGAAGGTGGACCCGAAGGGGCAGCCGTCGATTACCGATTGGCGGTTGCTGGGACGGACCGATCGTTTGTCTTGGCTGGAATGTCGACCCAGGACCGGCAGAACCCACCAGATCCGCGTCCATTTGGCCTCGATCGGCTGTCCGATCGTCGGCGACGCGGTCTATGGCAAGGGAACCGCTAGCCTGTTGGCCGATCGCCTGCACCTGCACGCCCGTTCGGTTCGCCTGCCGCTGTATCCGCGCAAGCCACCGATTGCGGTGACGGCCCCAGTGGCTGCGCATATGCGGGAACTACTGGCGGCGTGCGGTTGGGATCCGCGCATGGATCTCTGAACCGGTCGCCCCGGAGCGCGATGGCTTTAGCGGCGTGTGAGCCCCGGCCAGAGCCGGTGGCGAAGCGCGAATGGTGGCAACCGTGGAAAGGGAGGGAACTGCGATGCGAATCCTGATTGTCGGGGCCGGCGCCATCGGCGGTTATTTCGGCGCACGGCTTTTGGAAGCGGGCCGGGACGTCACCTTTCTGGTGCGGGAGCGGCGCGCGCAGCAGTTGGCCGCGGACGGGCTGATGGTAAAGAGTCCGGCGGGCGATGTCACCTTGACGCCGCCGACCGTGACCGCAGATGCCCTGAAGGGGACCTGGGACGCCATTATCGTCAGCTGCAAGGCCTATGATCTTGCCATCGCCATGGACAGCTTTGCCCCGGCTGTCGGCCCGAAGACGGCCATCCTGCCGCTGTTGAACGGGATGCATCATCTGGATCTTCTGGGCGACCAGTTCGGTGCCGACAAGGTCTTGGGCGGCCTGTGCGTCATCGCTGCCACGCTGGACGGCAACGGAGCCATCCGTCACCTGAACGATGTGAGCATGCTGACATTCGGCGAACGCGATGGGCAGCCCAGTC
>Ga0326727_10017881_pt1 | contig 14598 bp, 14 predicted proteins | sample MB2enrmetagenome_FD_207643 | JGI IMG/M metagenome (GOLD analysis project Ga0326727, IMG submission 207643) | Lab enriched peat soil microbial communities from McLean, Ithaca, NY, United States - MB29MY | ecosystem: Environmental > Terrestrial > Soil > Wetlands > Peat | place: USA: New York... | reverse complement strand
ATCATGTCGAGCGCGTTCCGCGGCCGCCCTTTCGCCCTGCCGTCAACCATCAGACGAGCCCAGATCAAGGCGGCCTTTTCATCGAATGGGAGCACTCGCCCGGCGAATAGCGCTGGCGGTCCATCGGGCCCGCCAAACCAACGTTCCAAGTCTCTGCGCTTTTTCCCCGCGGGTTTTTCCAGGATTCCGCGGCGGATCTCAGCAATCGTCAGCGAAGAGATGACCAGATCCTCATCGGCTTGTTCCGCCATCCACGCGACCAGCGCTTCCGACGGCTTCGGTTTGGTGACATTGCTGATTACGTTGGTATCGAGTAGCCACCGCCTCACAATTCAACCTTGCGGCCCGGAGTCGGCGCACGTTTCAAATCGAGATCGGCGCCCACCAGCGGCGACCGGCGCAAAGCATCGAGAATCCCGCCCTTCTTTAATTCTTCTCCCGACACGGCGAGGCGAATCGTGGCGCGAATACGTGCCGATTCAGGATCGTCTCCGGCGAGCCGCTTTGCGAGAGACCGAATCAGCTCGCGGTCGGCATCGCGCCCAAGAACTTCGAAACGCGCCATCCCCTGTTGGTTGAGGCGCTTCCGGTAGCGGTCAAGGGCTCGTTTTTGAGGCGTCGTGCTCACGTCTACTGTATATCCAGCAATATATCCAGATTGATTGTACCATCCAACAGTTCGGCCTCTATTTCCCCCAAATCCAATCACTTCCACCCCTCCGAGCACGTTTTCGCCCTCCCTCATGCTATGACTGAATCAGATTTTGCAAGCTGCGCCCGTCGCAAAATCTACCCAGCAGACTACCAAAAGGAGAAGTTTACCCATGGCCACACAGGCCCAAATCCTCGCCAATCGCGCCAACGCGAAGAAATCCACCGGACCGCGCACCGAAGACGGCAAAGCCCGTTCCTGCCGTAACCATCTTTCCCACGGCCTCACCAGCTCCCTGGTCTTCATCCCCTTTGAAGAGCGAGAAGAATTCCACCAGCTTCTTGCCGAACTGCGCGGCCACTTTCAACCCGCCAATTTCGACGAACAAATGCTGGTCGAAAAGATGGCCCAAAACCAGTGGCTAAGCCTGCGCGCTTATCGCATCCAGGGCTGCGTTCTGAACGCCAGCATTCCTCTAGGAGAAACCCACCCCGACCTCGGCGTGCTGATTCGCTACCACCAGTCCTCCGAACGCGGCTTCTTTCACGCCCGAACCGAGCTCCTAAAGGCCCAGAAAGAAAGGAAAAAGTCCGAAATTGGGTTCGAATCGCAAAAAACCGCCGCAGCCCCCGAACCCGAGCCGGAACCCGCGCCGGACCCCACCCCGGAGCCGGAAACTTCGTCCCCACAACCCACCGAAATCCCGGATTTCACCCCTCTACGGTGGAAAATTGACGCGATCATGAACGCGCCGGTCGAAGAAATGTTCCGTGAAAGCCTCGATCGTCACACGTCCGCCCAAAATGCGGCCTGAAAACCGCTCAATTCGCGATACGACCCCGCGCCGGCGCCATCCGTCCGCGCAAATTAGCCGTGAAGATCCCTTCGGGAGCTGGTCTTTGATATCATCGAACCCGGTGCGGACCGCGCAAACAGCCAAATCCCCCGCTGCGCCCACGATTGCTGCGCCGACGCGCGTCCGCTACATCGTCCTCCTCCTCACCTTCTGTATCACCTACATGATGTATGTGGACCGCGCCGTCCTGGGCTCCGCCACGCCCGCCATCATGCGCGAATTCCACATGAGCAAGATCGCCATGGGCTGGAGTTCCTCCGCGTTCAATTGGGCCTACGCGCTCTTCCAGGTTCCGGGCGGCTGGCTCGCCGATCGCTATGGCCCGCGCCTGGTGCTGGCTTGCGCCCTGGCGTGGTGGTCGATCTTCACTTCTGCGACCGGCCTGGCGTATAGCGCCGTCTCGCTGGCCGTCACGCGCTTCTTCTTCGGCGTGGGAGAAGCCGCGGCCTTCCCCTCCAGTTCGCGGGCGTTAGTGGGTTGGCTGCCGGTCCGGCAGCGTGCGTTCGGTCAAGGATTTCAACACGCAGGCTCCCGTCTTGGCGCAGCCATGGCCCCCTTGATGGTCATGTTTCTGATTACCCTCGTGAGTTGGCGGTGGGTCTTCTATCTCCTCGGCATCACGGGAGTTCTGTGGGCCATTGTCTGGTTTCGCTATTATCGCGACGACCCTCGCCAGCATGCGTCTGTGAACGAAGAAGAGGTGCTGCTCATCAATCTGGTTACGCCGCGTGAGGAAAAGCCCGCCGTGCCCTGGCGACGAATCCTGGCCAGCCGCGACTTGTGGTATCTGAGCATCATGTACTTCTGCTACGGATGGGTCCTCTGGCTATACCTGCAATGGCTGCCCAGCTATTTCATCGAAGCGCGGCACTTCTCGGCTATGAAAACCGGATTTGCGGCCAGCATACCGTTGTTAGCCGCAACCGTCACCAACGTAGCGGGTGGATGGATCTCCGACAAACTTGCCGCGCGATGGGACGACATGCGACTCGGACGCACGCGCGTCTCGCTCGTCGGCTTCGCCATTGCCGGACTCGCGCTCATCCCCGGCGTACTGGTCCGCGACAACATCATCAGCTTGGCATGGCTCACCCTTGCGCTCGCGGGCCTGGAACTCACGGTCGCCGTTTCCTGGGCCATCTGCATCGATATCGGAGGCGAATTCAGCGGCTCAGTTTCCGCCGTCATGAACACGCTGGGCAACCTGGGCGGCGCGGTTGCCGCGGTCGCCATTGGCTACCTCGCGACTTTACTTGGATGGAATTGGCCTTTTCTCACCGCCAGCATGTTCTGCCTGGTCGCCGCATCGCTGGCGACGCGAATCAATTTGAGATTGCACAATGATTTGAGGTTTCCCAAATGAAGATCAATCCCAATAAGTGCGTAGCCTGCGGGAACTGTACCTATGTCTGTCCCATGGGCGCCATCTACATCGATCCCGAAATCAAACGCGCCACCATCAATCGCGATGAGTGCGTCGAGTGTTACAGTTGCTTCCACGGTCTGAGCCAGGAGCACCTCAATCCTACGATGGTCCGGACCGTGCGCAAAATCTTCCAGATGATGCGCCTGCGCTTCGATCCCGAGCCGGACGTCTGCCCCACCGCGGCGTTCGAGCCTGACGAACTGGTCTGGCCGCGCGTCATCCGGCGGGCATTTTCCGATCCGCGCGTGCCGCACGAATCGACTGGCATCGAGGGCCGCGGCACCGAGGAAGTCAAAACCAACGACGTGAGCGGCCGCATTCAGGTGGGCGAAGTCGGGTTCACTATCGAGTTCGGGCGTCCCGGCGTCGGCGTTTGGATGAGCGAGATCCAGACCATGTGTACGGCGCTTGCGGAGATCGGCGTCTCATTCGAGAAGAAGAATCCCATCACCTCGCTGATGAGCGACGTGTCGAAGGGCCAGTTGCGCGAAGATGTGCTGGGCGAGAAAGTGCTCTCGGCCATTGTCGAGATCAAGGCCCGCATCGAATGCACCGGGCAGATCATCGAACTGGTGCACCGGATTGAGAAGCAATTGGATACCGTGGTCGCGCTAGGCGTAGGGACGCGCTGCGATGCCGAAGGCGAAGATCGCGTGGTCGCGCCGATTCTGGAAAACCTGGGATACCAGTTGGAGCGCGCGAAAACCAATATCGGAATAGGAAGGGCGACGAATGACTAACACACTCCACCGCTACGGAGATGCGGCCAGCTTTCATGACGATTACGTCGTCTTCGCCATGTGCTGCCGCGGCAAGAACGATAAGGACAGCGTTCCCAAGCTGCGCAAATTTCTCGAAATCGCGCTGCAGTTCAAGCCGGTGAATCTGGGCGACGCGCGGCACGGCGGCGCGCTGCGTCCCTCGCGCACCATGAATCCCACCTCGCATTGGGATCGCGACATTCGTCCCAATTTTGAAGCCGTGATCGCCGGGCTCGACACCCCGACCACCGCCGCCGCCGTCTTCGACAATCGCGTCGCGGCGGAAGATTTCGTGAAGGCCGTGGTGGAAGCCGACCTTGGCCTGAGCGTCAATATTTCCACCTCCATTGACGGCGCGGAGCAATGCTGCGCCCACGCCGGCATCCCGCGCCACAGCGTCGGCTACTCGCTGGGATTCGAAGGCAAGACCGGGCATCTGCCCAATGAAGACGTTCTCAAACTGGCCACTATGTGCGGCCACGGCATGGTCGCGGCGTCGCTCGCCAAGAAGATGATCGATTGGGTCAAGGAAGGCCGGCGCACACCGGAGCAGGCCGCCAGTTACATGACGCGCTTCTGTTCCTGCGGTGTTTTCAATCCCTCGCGCGCCAAGCGGATTCTGATCGAGGCGAGCAAGAGAACCAAATGAGACGCCGCAACTTTCTCGCGCTCGCAGCTGCCACGCCGCTCAGCGCGGCCATCCCCCTTCGCAAAGTCGGGAAGCCCGAGATCGTGTACAAATCTCCGGGACCCCATCCCAATGGCCTGCAAGCTACTGCTGATGGCCTCTGGATCATCGACCAGGGGAACAATCGCGTGTATCTGGTCCGTTACGAGGATGGCAAAGTGCTGCGCGAATTCGATACCCAGGCGGATCGTGCCAGCGGAATCACCTTCGATGGCGAAGCGCTGTGGCTCGCCTCCACCTACAATCGCCTCATCATTCGCGCCAAAGCGACCACCGGCGCGACGATCGCCGAATACTACACGCCGGGAGCAGGCGTAATCTACCGGATGACAGGAGATCCCCCGGCGAGGTCGAGTCCGCTCGTGCCCAAACACCCGCCGTCCCCGAATGCCGATCGCTGGCCCGCGCGCAGTCCCGGCACCGGAGCCCATGGGCTCGAATGGCGCGACGGCCGCTTATGGATGGCCGCGCCGCCGTCGCGCACGGTCTACCGCATCGATCCCGCCAACTGGATCGTCGAACAAAAATTCGCGACTGCGGCCAATCGCCCGCACGGCATGGGTTGGGAAGGCAAATACCTCTGGCTGACCGATTCCAACCTGAACGCATTCTTCAAACACGACCCCGCAACCGGAGAGATGGTCGAAAAAATCCAGCTTGCCGAAGCCGATCCCCTACCCCATGGAATGACCATCTGGAACGGCGTGATGTGGTACTGCGACGATGTAGGCGTAATCTGCCGGCTGGAAATGAGTCGTTAGTTATTAGTCGTTAGTCATTAGTGAGCTAACAACTAATAACTAACAACTAATGACTAAGAACTGGCGGCAAAGCCGCGTTCCCTGCCAGCACTTCCGCCGCCTGCTCGGCCGTAAAGCTCTCCACCTTCGACGAATGATTCATGGAACAGAACTTCGGACCGCACATAGAGCAAAACGCCGCTTCCTTGAAACCCTCCTCGGGCAAAGTCTCGTCATGCATGGACCGCGCCGTCTCGGGATCGAGCGACAATTCAAACTGCCGGTTCCAGTCAAAGCTGTACCTCGCGCGCGACAATTCGTCGTCGCGATCCCGTGCACCCGGACGCTTGCGCGCGATATCCGCGGCATGCGCGGCAATTTTATAGGCGATGATGCCCGCCTTCACATCCTCGCGATTCGGCAGTCCCAGATGCTCCTTCGGCGTGACGTAGCACAGCATCGACGCGCCATGCCAGCCGATCATCGCCGCGCCGATGGCCGACGTGATGTGGTCATAGCCCGGCGCGATATCGGTCACCAGCGGTCCCAGAGTGTAGAAAGGCGCGTCGTAGCACATCTCGCGCTCCTGCACCACCTGCATCTCGATCTGGTCCAGCGGTATGTGTCCCGGTCCCTCGATCATTACCTGGACATCGTATTCCCAAGCCTTCTTGGTCAGTTCACCCAGCGTCTTCAGTTCCGCGAATTGCGCATCGTCGCTGGCGTCGGCAATGCACCCGGGGCGCAAACCGTCGCCCAGCGAGAAGCTGACGTCGTGTTTCTGGAAAATCTTGCAGATCTCGTCGAAGCACTCGTACAGCAGATTCTGCCGGTGATTCTTCACCATCCACTCCGCCAGGATCGCGCCGCCGCGGCTGACGATACCGGTAATCCGCCTGGCCGCGAGCGGGATGTACTGCACCAGCACACCGGCGTGAATGGTCATGTAATCCACGCCCTGCTCGGCCTGCTCCTCGATGACTTCGAGCATCAGGCTGGTGGTCAGATCTTCCACGCGCCGCACGCGGGTCAGCGCTTCGTAGATGGGCACGGTGCCGATCGGTACGGGCGACTGCGCAATGATGGCCTTGCGGATGCGCGGGATGTCGCCGCCGGTCGAAAGGTCCATCACGGTGTCGGCGCCGAACTTCACGCAATAAGCCAGCTTGTCCAGTTCTTCGTCGATATTGGACGCGGTAGCGGAATTTCCGATATTGGCGTTGATCTTGCACAGCGAAGCCACGCCGATCGCCATCGGTTCCAGATTCACGTGGTTGATGTTCGCCGGGATGATCATGCGGCCGCGCGCCACTTCGTCGCGGATCAGTTCCGTGCTCAGTTTCTCGCGCCTGGCGACATACCCCATTTCGCCGGTCACCATGCCTTTGCGGGCATAATACATTTGCGTGCGGATCGGATCGTTCTTGCGTTCAGCTACCCAGTTGTTTCTCATGTGATGAATGCCTCTGCGTATCTTCCTATTAAAACGCGAAAGGGCGCGCAAGCGCGCGCCCCGTCGAAACCCAGGCCGGATTACTTGTCCTTCTTTTTCGGCTTCTTGGTTTCCTTCTTGCGATCCATGCCTTTTGCCATTGAGGTTCTCCCTTCGTTTTCAGATTACACCGAAGAGCGGAAAACTTGAATTGTTTCCTTTAAAATTCTACGCGTGGAGCGGGTTGTTCGATCCCCACCACCCCGGCGCTGATAGCCGCCTTGAAGTAATTCTCGCCCTTCATGGGACACCCGGCCAGCCGGCGCAGCATGGCAAGCTGTCCGGTGTGCGTCAGCGCGTCGGCTATCGGTCCTTGAAACAGACTCCCGGCGGAAAAACCCAGCGGGGCTCCGGTGGCCAACCGCCGGTCGAACGCCTCCAGCGCCGCGAAAAACCTCGCAACCTCCTTATCCCACGGCAGCGGATCGGAGCTGTGCCACTCGTGGCGGCCATCAGCGAGCAAGAGCGCCCAATCGAAGAGATCGCCCATGTGCGCCAGGATCTCGATGGGCGTGCGGCCGGCTCCCGCGAAGCCGGCGAAATCCGGAGATGCGCCGCGCAAAGCCTTTCCGGTACGATAAGCCAACGTGGCGACAGTGTGGCGCAAAAGCGCGATGTCGGAGTCCATTTGACAGGAGAGTAGCATAGAAAAGCATGTCCGCCCCGGAACTCTCCGCCCGTCTCGCCCGGTTCATGGACGAGCACATTTATCCTAACGAAGCACGCTATCACCAGGAAGTGGCCGCCGATCCCTGGCGCCCCTCGCCGCTGGTGGAGGAACTGAAGCCTAAGGCGAAAGAAGCCGGCCTGTGGAATCTCTTCGCGGCGCTTTCCAATGCGGAATACGCGCCCTTATGCGAGATTATGGGCCGGTCGCTTTGGGCGCCCGAAGTCTTCAATTGCTCCGCACCCGACACCGGCAATATGGAGGTGCTGATCCGCTACGGTACCGAAGCCCAGAAAGACGAGTGGCTCAAGCCGCTTCTTAATGGCGAAATCCGCTCCTGCTTCTGCATGACGGAACCCGGCGTGGCTTCCTCCGACGCGACCAATATCGAGGCCTCCATCGTGCGGGACGGCGGCGACTACATCCTCAACGGCCGCAAGTGGTGGAGCACCGGCGTGGGCGATCCCCGCTGCAAGATCGCGATCTTCATGGGCAAGACCGATCCCGCCGCGCCCCGGCACAAACAGCAGTCCATGATCCTGGTGCCGATGGACACGCCCGGCGTGAAAATCGAGCGCATGCTGAACGTTTTCGGCTACGACGAAGCTCCGCACGGCCACGGCGAAATCTCGTTCACGGACGTGCGGGCTCCGGTATCCAACCTCCTGCTGGGGGAAGGACGCGGCTTCGAAATCGCCCAAGGACGTCTGGGACCCGGCCGCATTCATCACGCCATGCGCCTGATCGGCCAGGCCGAACGCGCACTCGAAATGATGTGCCGGCGCGTGAAATCCCGCGTCGCTTTTGGCAAGCCCATCGCCGAGCAAGGCTCCATCCAGACGGACATCGCCGAATCGCGCATGGAAATCGAGCAGGCGCGCCTGCTGACTCTGAAAGCCGCGCACATGATGGATACGGTCGGCAACAAGCAGGCCCGGGCCGAAATCGCCATGATCAAAGTGGTCGCCCCGAATATGGCGCTCCGTGTGATCGACCGCGCCATCCAGGCGCACGGCGGGGCGGGCGTCTGCGGCGATTACGAACTGGCCGCCATGTGGGCCAACGCCCGAACGCTACGGTTGGCCGACGGTCCGGACGAGGTGCACCGCCAGGCAATCGCCAGGCTGGAACTGCGGAAATAGATCGGTTGTTAGTTGTTAGTTGTTAATTATCGGTTATCAGTTGTCAGTTATCAGTTGTCACGTGGCGTGGAGACACTTTCAGCGCGGCGGGTGACAGGGGGTTGAGTTTTGGCGTCGGAAAAGGCCTTCAGGCGGCCTTTTTTTGGATGCCGAGGGCCTGTTCGACGAGGTCGAGGTCGGGTTCGTTCATGATGAAGTCTTCGGTGACCGTTTCCAGGGTGTAATTTGGGGGTTCGGGAGGGGTTTCGGGTTGGGGCTCGGCGGGTTTTTGCGGTTCGAACCCAATTTCAGACTTTTTCCTTTCTTTCTGGGTCTTTACGAGTTCGTTGTGAGCGCGGTGGAAGGCCCGGTCGGCGGTGGTGTGGTAGCGGATGAGCAGTCCGAGGCTCTTGGGGATACTGAATTCGGAGGTCTTGCACTGTTCGTCGGTGAAGGCGATGCCCTGGAGGCCGAAAGCGCGGAGGCAGAGCCATTGATGCTGGGCCATTCTTTCAACGAGGATGACTTCGGTGTCGGTGACCGGTTTGTGTTCGTCGGTGAGTCCGGCGAGGAGGGCCTTGAATTCTTCGGGATTTTCGCCTTCGATGAGGATGGCGCTGGAGGCGAAGCCGTGAGAGAGGCGGTTGCGCGATGAGGTTGCTTTGCCTTCTTCGGTTTTGGGTCCCGTCGATTTTTGTGCGTTTTGTTTATTGGCTGCTATTTGTGCTGGCGTGGCCATAAATGGGTCCTTTTCAAGAAAAATGCACAGACTAAAGTCTGTGTTACCTCTTTCACCTACAGGGTAAAGGAGGGGCTGGGGGTGATGGGCGTAAGTTGTTGAGTCTACTGAAAAAATGTGTTGTGACTCTTAACCGGCCAATGTGAAAGGGACAGGCCGACGAGGGCATACGGCCGGTTCGGCTTGTGCACTCCCTCGGCATAGGTCCAAGTGCGGCGGTAACGTTAGCGTTGCTGGGGAGTAATCCGCGAAATGAGCGGCGATTAAAGCCAGTTTCGGCGGTCTGGGCGTTGCTTGTGAACTTCACGGGATCAGCTTCCGACCTTGCCGTATCCGCGGAGTTTCGTGCTGGGCGCCTCAACAGAATGTAGATTTCAAGCTGGCTACTGCGCCACGGTAATCAGCGTGCCCGGCTGCGTTGTCAAGCCGTTGTAGGTTGCGCTGATCGGCTGGTCGCCACCCACGATCGAGGACGGCACCATCACGTTGAACTGAAACTCTCCCGGTCCAATCAGGCCGGCGAATGTGACCGTCGCAGGTGTGCTGCCGATGGTGATGACCGGGAGCGGCGACAGTGTTCCCGATTGCGTCAGGGACCCACTCACCACCGGCGTGGAAGTTGCTCCGAAGCCATTAGCGTAAACCACGATCGTCTCGCCGGGCAGGGCCGGAGTGCTCAGGCCAGGATAGAGGGTGGCGGGGCCCACGTAGCTTCCGTCGGCGTGAGTGGCCACGACATACGGTCCGCCGTTGAAGACGAAGAAGGAAGGCGCGACCGCCCGCGCTTGCGCCATGAAAGGGGTGCTGGGGGTTCCATTATTGGTGATCTGCACCGGCACCGGCCCGGATATGGCATTGGGAGGAGTGAGTATGTTCACCTGGGTGGGACTGATGTAGGCAACGTACGCAGGAATGCCGTTTACCGTAGCGCTGACGCCATCGAGAGTGGTGGGCAATTGGCTATTCACGAAATCCCCGCTCTGCCATTGGCGCGAATCGCCTGCCGGTGAGAGATTGGAGCCGGCTATTTCCACCCACGTGTTGGGCGCAATGACGGGAGAACCGCCTTCCGCGTTAGCCACCGCCACGATGGTCGGAATCACAGGAGCGCTGATCTTGGCGATGAACGCGTCGTTGCTCCCATTTAACGCGGTTTGGAAAGCGCCGGCGGTTGCCGGCAGGCCTTTTAGAGAGGTGTAGCCTGCCACATAAATGTTGCCTTGCGGATCGACATCCACGCCGCTCGTGAAGATCCCGCCGTTAAACGAGGGGTCGTAAAAGACCGTGGAAAAATAAATCGTGCCTCCAGTGGGGTCGAACATCGTCACGTAGGCGCCGCCATTGGTATTGGGAGGTTGCAACGGAGTCACCTGCGGATACTGCATGCCGTTGCCCGTATCCCCACCCACATAAACATTGCCCTGCGCGTCGAGGCGTGGGGGAGTGATGGTACTGGCGCTGCTTTGGGTCGGATCGATTTCGTTCCCAACAAAGGTGGCCCAAACCAGCGCGCTTCCGGCAGGATTGAGTTTGGCCAGAAAACCGCGATTTTCGCAAAGGGTATAGGGGCAGGGCACCGTGTTGTTCGCTCCCGCCGTAACCGGGAAATCATAGGATGCGCTGCCGCTCAAATACGCATTCCCTGCGGCGTCGACTGCGATGCCGGCAACGAAGTCCTGGTAGGCGAGCTGAGTCGGGTCGGTTCCGCCGAGGTAAGTGGTATAGGCCAACCCGGCGCCGGAGCTCACCGGGTTGAACTTGGCGACAAAGCCGCGAGTGGCCGTCGAGAAACCCGGAGTGGGATTGCCATAATAGGTAGTCTGAAAAGCGCCGGGAGTCACCGGCAGTTCATTGCTTCCGGTGGTTCCCGCCAGATAGAAGTTGCCGGACGGATCCACGGCCACACCATTGGCATAGGTGGGGTGACCGTTGCCCACCGCCTCATTGCCGGTGCCGCCGAACAAGCTGGAGTAGAGCAGGCTGGCTCCGGCGGCATCGAACACCGAAATAAAGGCGGAGCCCTGGTCAAAGTCGTTCGGATTCGTCGTAAGGTTGAACGTCGATCCGGGCAACACCGCGTTCGCTGTCGTCGGGAAACAGGTGGCAGGCCCGACCGCATTTCCTCCGCTCAGTGCGGAGCACTGGTCCACCGTATCCCCCGCGATATAGGCCTGGCCCCTAGCGTCGACAGCGATCGCAACGCCGGTTTCGTTGCTATGTCCGAAGAAGGTCGAATACACCAGGCTTCCGGCCGGACTGAGTTTGGTCAGGAATGCGCTCTGGGCGTTCGGGCAATTGCTCGTTCCGCTCGTGCCCACGAATCCGCAAGCCGTCTGGTACGCTCCAGCGGTCGCCGGAAAACTGGGCGAGTTGGTAAATCCTGTGAGATAGGCGTCGCCAGAGCTGTCGACAGCGATCGCGTAAGGCCGCGTCGTCGAGCCGTCGTTGAAGGCACTCCCGCCAATGTAGGTGGAGTAGATCAGCTGCGAGCCCGCGGGGTTCAACTTGGTTACGAAGCCGGTTCCCGCCATCGTGGTGCTTGTGGATTGAATGGCGTTTTGCACCGGGAAATCGGTGGATTGAGTGTAGCCCGTCAAATAAAGATTTCCCGTTGCATCGACCACCGCGCCCTGCGTCGGGTTGCTGCCGTAGGTGACGTTTCCAACATTCTCGTTGTTGCTCCCGCCCAGGTAGGTCAAATAGTCCACCACCGGATCGATCACCAGCGCGCGATTGTGGTCGTACTTGCCCAGCGCAAATTGAATACGGCGGCCGGACAATTGGTAATTCCCTTCGACGATTTCCTTCTTGCCCGCGATGGTTTGATAGACCACTGGCTTGCGGAAAGTGAGCGGCTCGCCATCGAGCATGAGCAGCAAATCGCCGTCGTGCCCGATCTTCGGCCGTGCGCCTGAAAACTCCAGTGCGATCTGGTTGGGATCCGCGCCGGCCTCTACAATGAAATCGTATTCGAGCAGGCGCTGGGTTCCGTAATAAACCAGGTCGATGCCTCGATAGACTTGCCGGTAGTTCACTTTGCCGAAGGTGGCGGAGCCTTGGATCCACTTGTGGGGATCGTTGCCAAGAAAATAGTTCACCTTCCCGGGGAGGGGCTGCGCACCGTCGATTTTGGCGTGGGGATTGGCGCTTGCGAGCTTCACGCTCACTATGGCGGGAGATGAAGCCTCGTGGGACTGACGGAGCTTGAAAACGGCGCTGTCCGGGGTCAAAAACAGCACATAGCCATTGCCCCGCGAAAGGAATTTCACCGCTGGCTCCGTCTGGCCGTGGTTGGCCTCAAAGCTCAAAGGCAAGCTAAGAAGCCCGGCTTTGGGCGGGGTTCTGCCGAGTCCCACGCTGGCACAAGCCAGGAACAAACCGATCCATTCTGCTTTCATTTATTTACCCTAAAGTCGAATCCGCAAAGTCTCCGATGACGAGCCGATCTCCTACCAACCCGCTAGCGGACGTATAGTTTCAAGCGATTGTACCGTACGGGATAACGAATCGCCGTCGAGTGACGCGCATAGCGGGACACGATTCGGGATAAAACGCCGATCTCGCGACAGAATCGCGGCACAGTTGGTCCACGATGTGGAAAGTGTGTCGTTGCGCCGGATTCCTCCGGCGCAACGCCGTCCACGGAAATATCAGATTTAGGAACAACATGTCGGCCAGGCTCCGCTGATTTCCGAGCCGTAAGGTTGACGAGAGCGCCCAAACGCGTCGAACGGGACGCCCGAGTCCAGGAAGTCCGGTTAGGTGAAGTTGACCTTTTTGGCCAGTTCCCTATCGCTGCGGAATGCTCACTATTCGGTCCCTCCATTCATTTGCGTCCGAGGCAGCCCAAATCAGCAGGAGCTCTTCGATCACCGGGCCGATCGGGGCGTACTGACTCACCAGAAACACGCCGGAACGGAGCCTCCTCCCGTCAGGAATTCGCCGAAATGGCGAGGCATAGTTTGGCGATCGTGGGTTACCAGAATCCGATTCAATTCCGCCGCCAACGCAAGCACTTCGGGATCGGAAAGTCCTTCCAGATTGGCCTCGTTCGCCGACATGAAATCCAATGCCGGTTCGTGGCGACAGCATTCTTTTACGATGGCGTGATTGAGTCGGCGTCCGCCAGGAAGCGGATCATCCGTCAGTCTCGCCGCGACGCGACTTGCCTCAGCATGCGCCCGAATTTCTCCTGGATGTCGGGAGGAGCCGGATGGGCCGTTGTGTAGGCATCTTCCGCGAGCCTGCGCTCCGCCATTACCTGCTCAACCTCATCCTTGTGGCTTCGGTAGAAGGAAATCGCACCATTAACCCGTTCGGGGCTCAGAGTCGGATAGTGCGACTGGATCGCTTCGGGTTCTTCGCCATTACAGTACTCCCGGACGACCCGGTCGATCGGGACACGACTCCCTACGATATAGAAGCCGGTTTCGCGCCACTCAATGTACTCGTGAGCCATGGAGATGGTCCGATCTCAGTTTATCCGATCCCGGCGACAGGGCGCTAATGCATCCGTGACACAGATTGTCAAGGGGCGCCGGTTGCCGCAGATCGTCTGGCTCACAACGAGCAGGCCACAAGGCCTACTCCACTTTCCTGCATACGGAACATACTCAACCCGATCTCCGTATCCTTATTCACGATGAGAGCAATCCTATTCTTGCTCTGCGGCTGCGGGTTGGCCTTCGCGCAACCGGCATACGAGGTCGCGTCGATCAGACCCTCCGACCCCGCCTCCACGATGGCGATTCGCCGCTCCGGGAACCGCATGGCATTCACCAACTACTCGCTCCAAAAGCTGATTACCTGGGCCTACGATGTCGAGGATGACCGCCTCTACGGCAAGCCGAAAGGGCTCGATTCCGTCCGCTACGATATCCTGGCTAACGCTCCGGAGCACGACCCGCCCTCCGCACAACGGACCCGCCCCAGCCCCTTGCAGCAGATGATGCAGGCCCTCCTTGCCGACCGCTTCAAACTGGCCCTGCACCGTGAAAAAAAGGAACTTCCCATGTACGCGCTGGTCGTGGACAAGAACGGCCCCAAAGTGCACCTGACGCAAGCCCCGGACGTCATGGGTCAAAACCCATTCAGCATACCCGCCACCGGCCGGCTGGTCGGGACACAAGTTACAACCTGGATGCTGGCCAAGGTCCTGTCCAGCCAACTGCACCGTTCCGTGGAAGATCGGACCAATCTGCAAGGAGTTTTCGACTTCAAGCTCGAATGGACCCCGGACACCGTGGAACCCGCCAACGGCCCATCGCTCTTCACCGCGCTCCCGGAACAACTCGGCTTCAAACTGGAAGCCCGCAAAGGGCCGGTCGAAGTTCTGGTAATCGATCACATCGAGAACGCGCCTACCGAGAATTGAAACCCGTTACTCGACATCCAGGCAGGCCGCAATTTCCTGCTCGGAGATCGCGCCTTCGCGAATCATCTTCCAGCAAGGCTCG
>Ga0326727_10017879_pt1 | contig 14598 bp, 17 predicted proteins | sample MB2enrmetagenome_FD_207643 | JGI IMG/M metagenome (GOLD analysis project Ga0326727, IMG submission 207643) | Lab enriched peat soil microbial communities from McLean, Ithaca, NY, United States - MB29MY | ecosystem: Environmental > Terrestrial > Soil > Wetlands > Peat | place: USA: New York... | reverse complement strand
GAGTCCCGTGCCTGGAACCGCCAGGTCAATCGGCATCGGGTCAAGATCAACTGGCAGTTCACCCGCAAGAGGGCACGCGCAAAGTTCAGCTATAAAAGGAATCTATTTAGACGGTCAAAGACCTAGGAAGTTACGGGGGGGGATTGGTGTCAGGGAATGGTGTCAGGAACCATTTCCCGCAAAAACGGCGGTCCGCGCTACGTTAGCTTCGGCGTTGCTTTAGAACCGGTTTTCCCGTACTCTGAAAGCGAAGGACATGCAGGGGGGTGGCGCCATGACCATCGAGATTCACAGACCGGAACTTGAAGCCCTCATCATCGAGCGGATGAAAAGCGGCGGATTCGAGGACATCGAGGATGTCATCCTGCAAGCTCTCCAGTCTGCGCCGATTCCCACGCCAGACGCGGCGACGGGCGCCGACCTTGTGGCGGCCATGCAGGCTTCGCCCTGCCGCGAGATAGACATTCAACCACCGCGAACCCCTCTTCCCGTGCGTGATGTTACGTTCTAATGGCCTGGCTACTTGATACTAACGTCCTGTCAGAGTTGCGACGGCCGAGACCTGAACCGGCGGTTGTGGCCTTCGTTTCCGCCCGCCCTCTTCGCCAGCTTTATATCAGCGCCGTAACTCTTGCCGAAATCCGCTTTGGCATCGAGCTTGTCAGCGATTCCAAGCATCGCGCCGAGTTGCATGACTGGCTCACGCACGAGGTGCGTCCGATGTTTCACCAGCGGGTTCTCCAGATCAGCGAAGATATCATGCTGAAGTGGCGGCTGCTGGTCGAGGAAGGCAGGAAAGCGGGACACACCTTCTCCCAGCCCGACCTTATCATCGCCGCGACCGCCATTCACTACGGCCTTACAGTTGTCACCCGCGACCGAAGCGATTATGACAAGGCGCGTGTGCCCGTAATCAATCCATGGGAAGAAGCGTAGCGCGGGACAAGTCAGCGGGACCTAAACCGATACCCGAGCCCTGAAGAGCCTGCCGTGAGCAAAGCGAAGGGGGCGGAACAATCCTTTTCAATCCCAGGCGTATGCACGTCGTAGGCGATCCTTTGCGCGTCCAGCCGTTTCTGGAATTCCTCTTGCCACGCGGTGTTGGATTTCGTGTTGCGTTATGTTGAGCGGGGAAAGAGATTGCGGCATGGGGAAACGCGTATCTCGCCTTTTAGGGCTGAGGGTGAAAATTGGGGGAGAATCTAAACCCCAAGAACCGAAGCCTACGCCAGCCCTCCCCCCTTCATGGAGTCGATCCGGTCAGATCAAATAATTGCCAAATGTTGAGACCTATCCCGTGGTACTTATTGTAAAATAACAGCCAGAGGGGACCATGACTTATCTGGGAACTGTTTCGAAGGGTGTTGTGATTCTGCCGCCAGAGGCAAGGTTGCCCGAGGGTGCGCAGGTGCGTGTTGAGCCGATTGAGGGAGCGGTGCCTTCCCGGCCGGTGGGGAAGAAGTTGCTGGCGCTGGCCGGTACCGTTAAGGACTTGCCGGAGGACTTTGCGGAAAATCACGATCACTACATCCACGGCGCGCCAAAGCGACACGCTCCATGAATGCCGTCTTCGCCGATTCCGTCTATTTCTTCGCCCTTCTGAACGCACGCGACACAATTCACCAACGTGCTGCGGAATTCGCCGCTCAGTCCGCGGACCCCGTGGTGACGACAGCCTGGGTCATAACGGAAGTGGCCGACGGTCTTTGTGATCGGACGACACGCGAAAGCTTTGTTCGTCTCTGGGAAATCTTGCAATCGTCCGCCGACGTTGAGATCATTCTGCCTTCTCCAGAACTCTTCCAGCAAGGGCTTGAGCGTTATCGCGAGCGACCGGACAAGAATTGGTCACTAACCGACTGCATTTCATTCTTAGTGATGGAACAACGTGGTATCACCGAGGCTCTCACCGCCGATCACCACTTTAAGCAAGCAGGGTTCGCTATGCTTCTTGCTTAACAAGCTGTGAGCTAATAGCGCGGACCTGCGTTCCAAGGTCCGGGGCTTTTTGGCTTTGAATGCGCGCATACACATCGAATGGAAGATGAACGCGATCGACGCGCAGTCCGCGGAACCGTTCCTGATCCTCCCCGCCGACCCCCATGTATTCCCGCGTGCTCGACCACTTGCAGCAAGGCCGCGGACCCTGAGGAGCAGGTCTGCGACGATCTGCGACGAATTGGTTGTATAGTCCCCCACACCAAGAAGTTCCCCAGACCCGTGCGGATTCGACATAGGAAACCCTGTCATCGACGCGGATAAACGGCGACGTATTGACTGGCGGTGTTTTCCTTCACTCGTCATCCTTCACCCCTTAACCCTTACCCTGCACTCTTCATCCCTAATCCTTCATCCTTTACCCTTTACCCTTTAAACTTTACCCTTTAGACTTGTCTTTTTATGAACCCCGACCCCGCCGTTCCTGACCATCACGCCGCGGCAACGCCTTCCTTGCCGGAGGTTCACCGAAGTGTCATTGTTCCTCCCGGCGCCGGGTTTTGGCGAAAGCTTCTGGCCTTTTCCGGACCGGGATTTCTGGTGGCGGTCGGGTACATGGACCCCGGCAATTGGGCCACGGACATCGCCGGCGGATCGCGTTTCGCCTACCAACTCATTTCCGTCCTGATGATTTCCAACCTCATCGCCATCCTGGTGCAGGCGCTGGCGGCGCGGCTGGGAATCGCCGCGCAGATGGACCTGGCGCAGGCCTGCAAGGCGCACTATTCGCGGCGCACGAGCTTTATCCTCTGGGTGATCTGCGAAATCGCCATTGCCGCGTGCGACCTGGCGGAAGTCATCGGCTCCGCCATCGCCCTCAACCTGCTTTTTCACATTCCTCTGCTGCTGGGAGTCTGCCTGACCGCGCTCGACGTTCTGGCCATTCTCTATCTCCAACACAAGGGCTTCCGCTATCTGGAAGCCGTGGTGGTGACGCTGATCGGGATCATCGGCGGGTGCTACCTCATTGAACTCCTCATCGTACGCCCTGATATGGTGGCCATCGGCAAGGGATTTGTCCCCACGCCGCAGATTCTCACCAACCCGGAAATGCTCTACATCGCCATCGGCATTCTGGGGGCCACCGTCATGCCGCACAATCTATACCTGCATTCCTCCCTGGTGCAGACGCGCGCCATTGACCGCACGCCGGAAGGCAAGAAGACGGCCATACGCTACAACTTCCTGGACTCTTTCCTGGCCCTGAACTTTGCCTTTCTGATTAATGCCGCTATTCTGATTATGGCCGCAGGAACGTTTTACCGCGCCGGTTACACGCAGGTGGCGGAAATCCAGGAGGCGTACCACACCCTGACGCCCCTCCTGGGGACGAAAATGGCCGCCGTTCTGTTTGCAATAGCCCTGCTCTGTTCCGGACAGAACTCCACCTTGACCGGAACCCTGGCGGGACAGATCGTGATGGAGGGATTTCTTAACCTGCGGCTCGTTCCCTGGTTGCGCCGATTGATCACGCGCCTGATGGCCATCATCCCGGCAGTGATTACAGTTGTTTTCTTCGGCGAGTCGGGCACGGCCAAGCTCCTGATCTTCAGCCAGGTTATCCTGAGCCTGCAACTCTCTTTTGCCGTCGTGCCGCTGGTGATGTTTACGGGCGACCGGCGCAAGATGGGAGAATTCGTCAACCCGCGATGGCTGCAAATACTGGCATGGTTCACGGCCGGGGTCATCGCGATTCTGAATGCGTATCTTTTGGTGGTGACGATTCGAGACTGGATTAGGTGATTAGCTCATTGAGTCATTTAGCCATTGGGTCATTGAAAAACTGTCCGTGGTCAGTTGTCCGTTGTCCGTCGCGGGTGATTTTGCGAAATGAGAGGAATAAGGACACAAACAGCGGATTACAGACAGATTTTCAATGGTTCAATGACCCGATGGATCAATGACTCCATGCTTAGAGGTTTCCATGTTCAAGAAGATCCTTGTGGCCCTCGATCACAGCAAAGCCGACACCTTCCTCCTGCCGCGCGTCAAGGAACTGGCGCGCCTCGCCGGCGCCGAGCTTGTCCTGGTGCACGTTTCCACCGGGTGGGCAGCGCAGTGGCAGGAAAACCTGAATCTTTCCGACTCCCAGGAAATGAAGGAAGACCGGGAGTATTTAGAGAATGTCAGGGCGGAACTCGCCCGCGAGGATTTCCGGGTCACGGCGCGCCATGCCAGCGGCGAGCCCGCTCGCGCCATCCTGAAAACCGCGGAAGCCGAGCACTGCGACCTGATCGCCATGGCTACCCACGGGCACCGCTTGATCTCCGACCTCATCCATGGCACCACCATCACCAGGGTTCGGCACGAAAGTCCTATTCCCCTGTTCCTGGTTAAGGCGGAAATGGACTGACAGAGCACGAAACTCGAAAATCGAAACTGGAAAATCGAAAATCGTTGTGACTCTCGAATATGAAGTTTCCAATTTCGCTTTTTGCGTTTCGATTTTCGAATCTCGATTTTCGAATTTCGCCCTTTGATTTTCGTGTTAAAGTGAGTCTGGGTCTCGGGGGACTCCCACACATGCTAATTCCAGGCCACGCCACGTCCGCAGGAACGGACCGCTATCGCCATCGCTTCGAGGCAAAGTTCCCCGGCCACTTCCGTGAGTTCCAGACCCTTTGGCTTTCCTCTATCGGGATCGGAACCTACCTGGGCGAACCCACTGCGGCCTATGACGCGCTTTATCGTGAGACGGTGACGGACGCCCTGGAAAACGGGATCAACGTTATTGACACAGCAGTGAATTACCGCCACCAGCGCAGCGAGCGCGCCATTGCCCAGGCCCTGGCGGCGATGATTTCCAGCAGCAAGGTGCAGCGTGATGAGGTGATGATTGCCTCCAAGGGCGGCTTCTTGAACTTTGACGGCGACGAGCCCAGCGATCCCTCCGATTACTTTCAGCGGACCTTGATCGATCCCGGCCTTTTCCGTCCGGAGGAGGTGGTCGCCGGCTGCCACGTGATGTCGCCGAAGTATCTGGAAAACCAGATCGATGTAAGCCGTCGGAATCTCGGTATCGGCACGCTGGATATTTATTATTTGCATAACCCGGAAACGCAAGCCACAAACGTGGCGCGGCAGGAATTCGATCGGCGGATGCGCGCCGCCTTCGCCGCTTTGGAGAAAGCTGTGGGTGAAGGCAAGATTAGCATCTACGGCACCGCCACCTGGAATGGCTACCGCGTAGGGCTCGACTCGCGCGAGGCGCTTTCGCTCCCCCGCCTTCTGCGTCTGGCGGAGGAGGTGGGTGGCAAAGACCATCATTTCCGCGCCATCCAACTGCCTTACAACCTCGCCATGCCGGAGGCCCTGTCAGCCCGCACGCAACACGTTGACGGGAAGGCCGTCCCGGTTTTACAGGTGGCGCGCGCCCATGACATGCTGGTTTTCGCCAGCGCCAGCCTGCTGCAGCAGAAACTGACGGAGAATCTGCCCGAGGAAACCCGCGCCTGGTTCCCCGGCCTAGAAAAGGATGCGCAAAGGGCCATCCAGTTTGTGCGCTCCACGCCCGGCATAACCTCCGCCCTGGTGGGAATGAGCCGGCGCGAGCACGTCAGCGAGAATCTCAATACGGCGCGAACGCCGCCGCGTAATTGGAGCAGCTCCGCGCCCGGGGCAAGTAACTAGTCCAGCGTGTACGGCAGCAGTTCGCCCCGCGGGGATGGAAACGACAGTGACAAAATCTGAATCCGAGGACCGGCTTGCACGCGCCCTCCAGGCGCTCGGTCAGGCGGATTTTCCCGGCGCCATCAGCCTGTTGGAAGAGTTGGTGGTGGAAGACCCGGCCAACGCCCAGGCCTGGAGCCAGCTCGGCGTGTGCTATCTGGAAACCCAGCGGCTTTCCGACGCCGTGGAAGCCCTTTCCCGCGCCGTGCACGCCGCGCCCACGGACGCCACGGCGCACTATCTTCTCGGTAACGCTTGCGGAAGCTTGGGCCAATTGGACCGGGCGGCCGGTTGCTACCGCCAAGCTCTGGAGATTGACCCGCACCACGCCAAGGCGGAAGAACTTCTGATGAAGGTGGAATCGTTGATCGAGAGCCGGGAACATTATCGCACGGGCTTGAGCTTGCTCTACTCCGCGAACCCGTCGCCCGGCGATTTGAACCGTTCTCTTCGCGAACTGACTCTGTCCGTGGCTATCTTTGAGAATTCACCGGCGCGCGACAGCTTGCAGGATTGTGCGCGCCGCTTGCTGGATTTGCAGCAGGAATGGCCGATCCCCCTGGCGATTACGCCCGAACTGCAGCCCTGGGCCACGGCCTGCGAGCGCGGATTTCATTGCCTTCGATTCAAGAACTGGGCGGGAGCGCAGGCGGCTTATGAAGAGGCTCTGACTTATCGCACCGGGGATGCCTTCGTCCATCAAGCCCTGGGCTTTAGCTTTGTTGAACTCGGGGAGATCGATAATGCCGTCCGCGCCTGGTTGCGCGCCCTGGAATTGGACTCCCACTCTGACTTCACGCATCTTGCCCGCATCCGGCGCGTGACGTGAAGCCGCGGCGCCGGGAATAGATTTCCGGGAAGTACCTCAAATTACGCATTTGTAAACATGGCTCGCCCTACACAGTCGGAGGTATTGATGCCTAGGAAGAGAAAACGCCTGAATCGGCAAATCATAGCATGCGATTTGGCCGAAGCGATTGAACAACTTGAGCAGCTTCGCAGCAATGCCTGCAACGGCAGCTTAAGCGAGGTTGAATTGGCACTCGGGCTGCAACATGCATATCACCATCTGAATTTTGCATGGAACATAAGGTACGTACCTACGGCGCAGTATAGAAACCTGACGGATAGGCAATTCAACAGCTGGGGCAGATACCCATCGGAGATCGAACAATTCTTGGACCCTTGACCCGAAGAACTGGTGGAGCAGGCACGTAGATTCCCAAATAAGGACGCGACCGGTTTTCAGGTGTCCTTGACAACCCGCGCCGGTTTCCGTAACTTTGCCTTAAGCTCGCTCCCGCGGGGGCAAAGAACAGGAGAAGACCTTGGATCGCAGGCCCATCATTACTTTGATCACGGATTTTGGCACCGATGACCACTTTGTCGGGACGATGAAAGGCGTCATCTACAACATCAATCCGGCCGTCGAAATCGTGGACATCACCCACAAAGTGGCTGCCTACGATATTTTCGACGCGGCCTTCACACTGCTTCAAAGCTATCACTTTTTTCCTGCCGAGACGATTCACCTGGTGGTCGTTGACCCGGGAGTGGGAACAACGCGCCGTCCCCTGGTGGCGCGTAGCATGGACTACAGATTCGTCGCTCCTGATAACGGGGTCCTTTCGTTGGTTTATGAGCGCGAAGAGAGCGTAGAGGTCCGCCACATCACCTCTGACCATTATTTTCTCAATCCCGTCAGTGCCACTTTTCAGGGGCGCGACATCTTTGCTCCGGTGGCCGGCTGGCTGAGCAAGTGGGTGGAAGTCGATAAGTTCGGCGAGCCCATTAGCGATTACACCAAGTTCACCTTGCCCAAACCCAAGTGGGTGGGCGACAACCTCATGAAAGGTGTGGTCCTGAAGATTGACAAGTTTGGGAACATCCTCACCAATCTCCGGCCGGAAGACCTTCGCCAACTTTTCGCTGAGAACCCGCCTCCCTTCAAGATCATCATCAACCAGCACGAGATTACTCGTCTGAACCTGGCGTATTCGATGGGCAAGCCGGGAGAGCTGTTCGCAATCGTGGGAAGTTCCGGGTATATCGAGATCTGCACCAACCGGGGGTCGGCGGCGAAAGTCCTGAATGTGAACCGGGGCGCGGAAGTAGGCGTGATGCTGGGAACGCCTTCTCCGGCGATTCCCGAATCCGCTTGATGGCAAGTCATCCTGGTGGGGAACCCCGCCTAGTCCCCGGCGGTCCCGGCGGCGGGTTTCAGCGCGGCTTGGGCCCCCGGCAGCGTCTCAATGCGCACCTTTGATACTCGGCGGCCTTCCACTTCCAAGACGGTGTAGCGGCGGAATTCAAAAATGAAACTCTCCCCGCCCTGAGGAATAAATCCCAGCCGCGCCAGCACAAACCCGGCCAGCGTTTCGAAGCCTGCCCCGCGAGGCAAAACGATATCGCGCTCGCTGGCCAGATCGCGCAGGCTCATCGAGGCGTCCACCACCAAAACATTTTCCCCCACGTTGCGGATGGCCGCTTCCTCGCGGTCATACTCATCCTGGATTTCGCCCACGATCTGTTCGAGCACGTCTTCGATGGTCACCAAACCCACAAAGGTTCCAAACTCATCCACCACCAGCGCCATTTGCGAATGCCGCCGGCGGGTTTCCTTCAGCATCTGAGTCAACGACATCCCCTCGGGAACAATCATCGGTTGGTGAAGGATCGTGCGCAGATCAAACGCGGAATCCGCCGGCGTCGCGGCGTGCGTCCTTTCCGCCATCACCGCCAGCAGGTCCTTGGTGTACAAGATGCCGACGATCTGGTCCGGCGGGCCGTCGTAAACGGGGATGCGGGAGTGCTGGTCTCTTACCACGCGCTCCAGCAGCGTCCGCAAATCCATGGTGACCGGCAAACAGGTGATGCGACTCCAGGCCAGCATGATTTCACGCACGCGGACGCGGTCCAGATCGAAAACGCTGTGAATCATTTCCTCCTGTTCCGCGTCCAGCAGACCGCGCTTGCGAATCCCGGACACAATCAGTTTCACCTCCTCGGCGGTGGGCAACGGGCCGTGACTTCGATCCGGGGAACGGTGCAGCAAGCGAAGCACTCCGTTGGCCAGAGCATCCAGCAGGCGGACGGGGTAGCGGCTCAGCTTGAGGAAAAGAAACATGGGCCGCGCCAGAGCCAACGCAAATGTCTCCGCGTTATCGTAGGCCAGGGCTTTGGGAACCAGCTCACCCAGCACCATCAGCAACATGGTGATTAGCAGGAAGGCGATACCGACGGAAAGGGAGTGAGCCACCGCAGCGCGCGCGACGTGCCCGAGGTACCCTTCCAGGGAGTGCTCGATGGCGTCGGCCATGATGGCTTCACCCATCCAGCCCATCAGCAGGCTGATGACGGTAATGCCCAGTTGCGTCCCGGAGAAGAGCGCCACCATATCGGAAAGCAAGGTGAGCACCAGCTTTGCCCGGGAATTGCCTTCGTTGGAAAGCTGCTCCAGGCGGGTACGCCGCACACTCAGCAGGGAGTATTCGGTGGCCACGAAAAAGGCGTTGAGCGCCACCAGACCGATGATCAATAGGGCTTTTAACAAGGCAAACATGAAACACCCGGAAGCTAACCATTGTAGGCGAGGCGCGCCAAAACTCCAAATGGCGGCGTCGTCCAGGGGACAATCTGCGATCTTAGCGGTGGTAGGGGCCAACATCGTGGGCGTCTAAGGTGAGGCTGGCGATGACGGCCGGCGGGAAAGCACGGGTGGAGGCGCGTCGTGTCCTGGCACGCGGACGCCCACCGCGCGCGCGTAAATCTGGTCGTAGTCGCGCACCGCCCGCTGCATCCGAAGGAATTCCGCTCCGTCGTGCAGCGCGAACTCGGGCGGAGGGAGATGGGGAATGAATTCCTCCAATTTTTTCCGCCGATCGAGCGAGCGCGGGTGCGTAGCCAGAATGCCGGCGGGTTCCCCCCCACAACGTTCTTGTTCCGCCTGAAGCCGTTGGAAGAATTGCACCGCCGCGTGGGGGTCGTAGCCGGCGCGGACCAGGTATCGAACTGCCAAGCGGTCGGCCCGCTGCTCCTCTGATCGGCTAAATCGGGCGCGCGCCACGGTCGCCGCCCACCCGCTTCCGGAAGCGATGGCGATCCCCGCCGGCCCGGCAAAGACCACCGTCGGGACCAAAGTGATTAACTCAAAGAGGTTGCCTTTCCAGGACGCCGTTCGCCAATCACAGGAGTTTTCATGGGCAATTTCGTGGGATAAAACGGAAGCCAGTTCTGCCTCACTTCCCGCCAGGCTAATCACGCCGGAATTTATCACGATATACCCGCCGGGAAAGGACTCCGCGTTAACCTCGGGGTTGTAGAGAACGTAAAAGGCAAAAGTTTGCTGGCTTCCACTGCTAAGCGCCAGGTTCTGACCTAATCGGTTAACATATTCATTCAGTGAATTATCACTCCATGGCATACCCTCGGCAAGCGCCTGCTGCACCATGAAATTACCCACCCGGCTTGCTTCCAGAATGGTTTGGGGATTGCCGCAAACGCCATCCGGCAGTGAACGTTCACCCGGTCGCCCGAATGCCGTCACGGGCAGAAACACCATCAGGCAGAGACCGATTAGCCGCCGGGCAAACGGGTGCAAGACGTCCACGAATATGCCCTCCGATTATCCCATCGACGCAAACCCGGCAAACTTTACCCATTTGCGAAGTGCGCCCTATGGCGGCGAGAAGAATGAATGGGCTTTTACAATTCCGCCCAACACACGCGGTTGCCTCAGGATCAGGTTGTCGATCAATAATTGACAGTTTGGCATTTAGGCTGGATTTCTCACCCGCCTGATCTGTTATCATCAAGCGGTGGAAAGAACGCGACGCCTGAAATCTCACCAAACCTATGGAAAAATTCTTTCGCAGCGCCATTCGCCGTTACTATGAGGTTGAGTTGCCTCACAACCATGCCCGGCGCAAGCGTTGGCCGTTGTTGGTGGCCATGCACGGCTATGAAGGGGATAAGGATTCCATGATGCGGATTGCGCGGCATGTCGCGGATGGCAACATGGTGGTGATTTCCCTTCAGGGCCCGTACCAGTTCTTTCGCCGTCTCGTCAGGAATCCCAAGAAACTCCGTGTGGTCTTTGGCTGGGCCACGACGTACAAGATGGAGGAATCCATCCAACTCCACCACCATGACCTGGAAACAATCATCCAGCTTGCCGTGCGGAATTACCACGCCGACCCTCAAAGGGTATTCTTGCTGGCCTTTTCGCAGACCTGCTCCGCCAACTACCGCTATGCGTTTACCCACCCGCGAGCGATTCGCGGCGCCGTGGCCGTGTGCGGTGGCGTTCCCGGTGATTGGAATGAGAATCCCCACTACCGGCCCGCTGCCACCCACGTGCTGCACATCGCCGCCCGGCAGGATGAGTGGTATTCGCGGGAGAAAAATCTGGAATACCGCCGGCAGTTGGGGCAGCGTGCCGCCACTCTCGACTTCCGTTTTTACGATTCCACCCACAAGTTCCCCCGCCACTCCCTTCCGCACATCCGGCGATGGATTGAGAAGCACCTGTAAGGAAGGTGGCAGATGTCAGGTGTCGGATGTCAGGTACAGGCGCTACGCTCTGGCCATTTTCCCGATGCCCAACAACCTTCACTGTGCCCCGAACTCCTGACACCTGGCACCTGACACCTGATACCTGTGCTACCATAGTGCCGATGATTGACGAAACCGTGGTGGTCATCGAGAATCGGTCCCTCAGCGGCGGCCATTTTCTTTTGAGTTTGGATGCTCCGCGGCAAGCGCCGAGCGTGCGCCCGGGCCAGTTCGCCATGGTGCGCATCCTCGGACGGAGTGACGTGCTGCTGCGCCGACCCATGAGCATCTTTGACATCCAGACGCCAAGCGGCGGCCACGCCGGATCTCCCCGGCGAGCGCCCGCGCCGCGCATCCTCCAGCTTCTTTTCAAAATCGTAGGCCGCGGCACGCGCTTGATGGGAGAGCTCAAACCCGGCGACAAGGTGGGGTTGCTCGCGCCCCTCGGCCACGGCTTTTTTGAGGAAGAGTATCTCCCGCGCGCGCACGAATGCGACGAAATCCTGCACGTGGCGGGAGGCATTGGCATCGCCGCGCTGCTGCTTCCGGCAAAACATTTGGCCGAAGCAGGATTCAAGCAGCGGCTTTTCTTTGGGGCGCGAACGAAAGACGACTTGGTGGGCGTGAGCGAATTCAAGCCTCTGGTGCGCGCCATGCTGCTGGCCACGGAAAATGGCTCGGCGGGATATCGCGGTTTTGTGACGCGACCGCTGGAGGAGTACCTGACCAAACACACGAGCAAGAAGTTCCTCCTCATGGCGTGCGGTCCGGGTGCGATGCTGCGCGCCACGGTGGAACTGGCCAAGCGCTTTCGCCACCCCTGCCTGGTCTCCATGGAAAATCGCATGGGCTGCGGGCTGGGCGTTTGCCTGGGCTGCTCGATTCGCGTTCAGGGGACGGGCCATGAAGCCTATCAGCGCGTTTGCACGGAAGGCCCGGTATTTTGGGCGGAGAAAATTGTTTGGGAGGCGGAGAAGAGACTCGGGATTAGGGATTAGAAGTTGGGGAACAAAAATCTTGCTGGAATTCTGATTACTTCCCGCGAGAGGCCGTTGCGCACTATGGTTAAACCGAGAATCCCCGCCATTGGCCGCAGGTGAGGAGAGGTAGTGACACCGTGAAGGCGAGCGAAGACAAAGCGAAACCGGGGCGAGGACGCGTCGAGGGAAGCCATTACTCCGGAAACTCAGACAATTTACCCGAAATGACGACCGCGGCAACACCCGCGCTGGAATTCACCCCCAAATTGGAAATCGAGATTGCCGGCGTGCGATTTCAAAACCCCGTTTGGACGGCCAGCGGAACGTTTGGCTACGGGAAGGAATTCGCCCACCTCATCGACCTCAACCAGCTTGGCGCGATTTGCGTAAAAGGCATTTCGCCGGAACCCATGGAGGGCAATCCCCCGCCCCGCATTTACGAAACCGACTCCGGAATGCTGAATGCGATTGGCCTTCAGAACGTGGGCGCGAAGCGGTTCCTGGGTGAGAAGCTGCCCTTCCTGCGCACCCTCAAAGCGCGCACCGTGGTGAACGTGTTTGCCTATTCCACGGAAGATTACGTGCGGTGCATTGAGATCCTGAATGCCGGCGAGGGAATTGCGGCCTACGAACTGAATATTTCCTGCCCCAACACGCGCTGCGGGGGAATCGTGTATGGCACCGACCCACGCCTGACCGAGGAAGTGGTGGCGGCGGCAAAAAAGACCGCGCGCTATCCGCTGTTCGTCAAGCTCTCACCCAACGTCACGGACATTGCCATGTTCGCGCGCGTGGCGGAAGGAGCGGGCGCGGACGCGCTCTCGCTGGTCAACACCTTTGTGGGAATGGCCATTGATGTGGAAACGCGCACGCCGCGCATTTCCAACGTCACGGCAGGACTTTCCGGGCCGGGCATCAAGCCCGTGGCGCTGCGCATGGTTTACCAGGCCGCGCGCGCCGTGAAAATCCCCATCATCGGCATTGGCGGGATTGCCAGCGCCGAAGACGCATTGGAATTCATCATCGCCGGAGCCCGCGCCGTGCAAGTCGGTACGGCCAATTTCTATGACCCCAGTACCTCGATCCGCATAGTCGAGGGCATCCGCGATTATTGCCGGCGTAAACGGCTGCACCTCGCGGACCTTGTGGGCTCGCTCAAAATCCCATGAGGTTACTTGTCGGGGTTTGGCCGGAATAGGCGCATCTGATTCTGAGCCCCAAAAGGGCGCAATAACGAAGCCCAGGCCGAAGGTCCGCCGATCACGATGGCGGACTGAAGGCCTGGGTTAGGTTCCCCCCCAATTCTCACCCCCAGCCCTGAAAGGGCAAGATAGCTGTTCCCTCATGCCGCAATTGCTGGACGCGCGCGGAATTGCTTTTGACGAGCGGCCGGCAGGCGCAGGCCGAGCGCAGCCCTGCGTTTCGAAAAATGGTCAGGGCGCCGGGGGCTTGAAATGAGGTGCGCCGATGAGCAGGAAGAAATTACCCTCGCGCGCGTGGATGATCGCGAGTCGAATGGCTGTGCTCGCCATGCGCCCGCCGGCCCTTTCGCCCCCGGCGTGCCACGCCCCATCGCCAGGCCCCATCGCCCAGGCACGCGGAGAACCCGTTTATTCAATTGGCGCATCGGTGCTTGATTCAAACTGATTTACGGGCATCATAGAGGCGATATGAACGCCATTGAAAGAACCGGGATTGTGGATGCCGAGCATCAGTTGCGGCTGGACGAACCTCTGCCCATTCCGGGGCAAAGTCGCGTTCGCGTGATCGTGTTGGTGCCGGAGGCGGAGGACATTTCGGAGGAGGCCTGGTCAAAAGCGGCGGCGGCCAGCCCGGCGTTCGATTTCCTTAAAGACGCGGCTGAGGACGTTTACACCGCCGCCGATGGCAAGCCCTTCCCTGACCAAGGGTAAGATCGTTCTTGTTCCGTTTCCGTTTGATGATCTGAGAAAGTCCGGCCCGCCCTTTGTTTGACTGACCCCATTGGACCTCATCGCCATCTGATCATGGCCTTCATCAGCAGCCAGATGCCAACCTCCGTGTCTGCCACGGACATCGTGCTCGATTCACGCCAGAAGGATTTTGCGGCAACAGGATTGCGCGTTCCCTCGGTTCTTCGCTTGCATCGGCTGGTCACCTTGACGAGCGCCTTGATCCGGCGAGAGTTGGGCCAGTTGTCCCCGCGTTTGCAGCGTGATGTAGATCGAAAATTGGCCGCTCTGTTTTGGCTGAAAGCCTAGCGTGAAACAAAATGGTTCCTGACCATTCGCCCTTGACATTTTGACAGACAATCCACTACCATATGGTTGTGGATAAATTGGGTACAACATTTGCTGCTTTGTCTGATCCAACCCGGCGGGGGATGATCGAACGACTCTCACATGGTCCTGCCTCGGTG
>Ga0326727_10017878_pt1 | contig 14599 bp, 9 predicted proteins | sample MB2enrmetagenome_FD_207643 | JGI IMG/M metagenome (GOLD analysis project Ga0326727, IMG submission 207643) | Lab enriched peat soil microbial communities from McLean, Ithaca, NY, United States - MB29MY | ecosystem: Environmental > Terrestrial > Soil > Wetlands > Peat | place: USA: New York... | reverse complement strand
CGGAGCGCCCGGCCGCGGCTCGTCGAGCAACCCTTCGAGCCGGCTCACCCGAAAGCGTTCCCGCCATTTACAAACCGTAGCCCCGGTGATGTGCAACTTCTTAGCGACCGCGCCGTTACTCAATCCTCCGGCACACGCCAGCACGATGCGTGCACGCATGGCGATGGCTTGCGCAGATTTTGGGCGCCGCGCCAGCATCGCCAGTTTCTTCTTCTCTTCAGGGGTCACGTTGAGCGGCTTGGTGGGGCGTCCGGTGGCCATGCCCAAGTATGCATTGGCAGGCCTATTATTTCAATGGATTTCTGACTCACTACACTAGGTGCCATTGAAGAGGGCATGCTCCAAGAGGTGGACTGGCGCGCCGAGATGGCGTCCTGGTAATTCACGACTGTGTCCGGCGCCTGCTGGATCGTTCCGTTAGTGTCGTCATCCAATTCCGAAACCCTGACCCATCCCCCGCAATCGCAGAATATATTCCCACGCACACCACTTGGCTTGGACACGACACCTTCCAGCTCCAGTTATCTCGGGCGAACTGTTTGTTTTGGACCCGTTGGCAGACGGGAATCCGAAATGTCGGCCGCTATCCCTTAAGCGATCTGTTCGATCTGCCTTGCCACGCTGGCCTTGAGAGTCTTGGCGTCGGGCCGGAAACGATTCTGTGCGGATTCCGGCAGGTTTTCACGGATCTTTTCCAGTGTCCATGCGCTCCCGGACCCCATGACACCGAAACCCAGGGTCTCAGCCAGACGGCAACCCAGGGCTGCGAGCGTGGGCGCGGTGACCCGCTCCGGGGCCGGTTCTTCGTGATGGTGTTCGGCTGCGGATGCGATGTCGGGCGTCAGTCCCCACTCCCCCGCTATCCAAGCCCCTGCTTGGCAATGATCCAGATCGAACAGGTCGCGTTCGCATTGCAGCACGTCGAGCCTATGTTTCTCTGAAATGCTCAGCAGGTCGGCGTATTGAGCCGGGTAGCAGACTGCCAATCCGATCCGGCCGATGTCGTGCAACAGGCCCGCCGTGTACGCTTCTCCAGACCCCGTACGGCAGGCAACGGCGAGTTCTTTGGATAGGAGAGCGGTAGCGAGACTGTGGGTCCAGCAACTCCGGAGAGCTGGGATGCGCAGAGTCGTTCCGAGGTAAGGCCGCATTCCGGCGGTGATGGCGTAGGCCAGGACGAGGTTCAGACTCAGGGTCACGACCGCCCTCTGAATGGTCGTAGTCTCTTGATGAGAGCTCACCGAAGCTAAGTTCGCAATGCGCAGCACTTCAGCGGCAAACACCGGATCGGCTTGAATGCATTCGATACTCTTCCTCGCAGCGTCGTCGTCGTCGTTTTCGCGGAGGATCGACATGATCGTGATGACAACCGGAGGAGCAGGGGGAAGTGTGCGCAGCGCCCACGGACACCGCGGCTCGCCGGCGACGGCCTCCGCCGCCATTGGGATATCGATCTTGCCGGTTATGCTCCCCACGATCTTGTCTTTTATGTGAGCTAGGGTGAACGGCTTTATCAGACAGCCGCTGGCTCCCAGCCGCACCGCTTCCGTCACTTTCGCCTGACCGCTTTCGCTTGCGATCATGATGACCGGCACACTCTTCCGCGCACTGTGGGATTTCAACTCGGTGACGAATTGAAGTCCATCCATGTTGGGCATGTCGATGTCAGAGAAAATGACGTTCACGTTCCTGTTCTTGAGGAGGGCTAACGCTTCGACACCATCGCCCGCCTCGTATACCGTTGTGACGGGAACCTGAGCTTGCTGCAACATGTGCTGGAGTATCTTGCGGATAGCAGCCGAATCGTCAACAATCAGATAGTCCATGGACATGGCAGTTGCTTCAGGTTTCCCCAAGTAGCGGCTCACCGCTACCAGCGCATACGTCGCGGCGCTCCAATATTGATGTATCCCGGATCTCCATTCTGGCTCCCGGGCTGCGCTTAACATAACACAAACCCGCGTCTTGATTTTCCGAAGCGCAGGTCTTCGCCGGATTCGGAAGCTGCCGGCCCACAGCCCCAGTCGTAGAATATTCTCATGCAGATCACTTGGCTTGGACACGGCACATTCCAACTCCAATTGCCTTCGGGCGAAGTATTTGTCTTGGACCCGTGGACCGACGGGAACCCGAAGTATCCGGCGGGGCACAAGATTTCGCGCGTGGATGCGATGCTGATCTCGCACGGGCACTTTGATCACATTCACGATGCGGTTCCGCTGGCCAAGAAGTTTTCGCCGCAGGTGGTAGCGATTTTCGAAACCTGCCAATGGCTGGAGACGAAGGGCGTCAAGAACACCTGCGCGATGAACAAAGGCGGGTCGCAGAAGATCGGGCCTGTGACCGTGACCATGACGCACGCAGTGCACAGTTGCGGCATTCTGGATGACGGCAAGATCATTTACGGCGGCGAAGCGGCGGGTTATGTGTTACGGTTCGCGGATGGGCGCACGGCCTATTTCGCAGGCGACACGAACGTATTCACCGACATGCAGCTCATCGAGCAGCTCTATCATCCCGAACTGGCGTTTCTGCCCATCGGCGATTTGTTCACCATGAGCCCGCGCGAAGCCGCCATCGCTTGCCGCATGCTGAAAGCGAAGAAGGTGATCCCGATGCACTTCAGCACTTTTCCCGCGCTGACGGGGACGCCGCAACAATTGGCGGAACTCATCAAAGACCTTCCCGGGACGCAAGTTTGGGAGTTGACGCCGGGAAAAATGGTGGAGTGGTAGATACGTGGCGGGCCACCGCTAACTTCGGATAGCTTACTTTTGTCGAATTGAATCCGCACGCGCGAGGGCTCAACCTTAGTAGTGATGAAACACACTGCATGGCTGGCCTCACTCGTATTGTTTTCGGCCGCGCTGCCGGGCTCGGTACCGAACCCGCATGCGGCTTACATCAGCGGCTCCGCGGCGATTCCAAATGGGGCGGAAGGCTCGCTCAATCTGGAAGACACCAAAGAACTGCGCTTCAACTACGACGGTGGCACGTTCAAGCTGGCGTATGAACGCATCACCAGTATGGAAATCAGCGACCGGCCGGGCGTGAAGTCGCATCTCGCGGTGGCGACGAGCTGGATTCCGAAGTTCGGCAAGAAACAGGGAAAACTGCTGACAATCGAATTCAAGGGCGATAATGGCGCGGGTGAAGCGGCCATCTTCGAGATCGCGAAGTTGGAGTACGTGACAATCGCGCCAGTGCTGGAATCGAGAACCGGCAAACACGTCAAGACGGAAGACGACACGACGCAGAACGCGGAGGAGAAGCCGAAGCCGGTGGAGTCCGCACCGTCCGTGACGGCGATGGTGCCGGTAACCATCAACTCCACGCCGCCGGGTGCGACAGTTTCGTTCTGGGGACAGCCCGCGGGTAAGACGCCTGTCGTGACCAAACTGTTGCCGGGCACCTACACGGTGTTGATTTCGGGTGTGGGCTCGTGGATGGGCGACATCGTCGTGGAGCCGGGCAAGCCGATGTCGGTATCGGCCGATTTCAGCCAGGCGGGAGCGGGCACGGTAGCTTCGGTCCGGTAACCAGTTACTGCAAGCCCCGCACCAAGTACAGGTCTGAGGTGGCCTGCCGGTAGTTGTACGCATACGCGCGGCCATCCGGCGTTACACACAGATTCAACACTTCATCGACCGGCCGCGAGGGATGGATTTCCTTCCACGGCTTTCGTTCGCCCGTATCAATATTGAGGATCGAGACGCGCATCATCTTGTTGGTGTCGGCGTGTGTGCGGATGTAGAGGGAATGGCTGTCGGCGCGCCAGCCGGAGGGAACATCGTGCTCGGTGAGGCCGCGAATGTCGGACGCTTTTCCGTCTGCGGTGGCGTACACGTGCAAGGCGCCGTCCGGCCCGCGGTCGAGATACCGTTGCCCATCCGGCGAGATCCACAGATCGGAGTCGCCGGACATGTGTTCGGGTGACACCGGCCGCACCGTTCCCCGCGCGGCATCCCAAGCAAAAAGCTGCCAGCCTTTTTTACTGGGGAGAGTGCCCTCCACCAGATAGTTCTGGTCTCCAGGCAGCCAGCCGACGACGACAGCAAAGTGTTCAACGAGTCCCGGGACCGTGACTTCCTTTTCTTCGCCGGTCCCGGTGGGCAACAGTACGAACTTGCGTTTGGCGGGGTCCTTCGCGGTGGACCCAGATATCGATTTCCCGTCCGGAGAGAAGGTGAACGCCCTACCCTCCGCCAAGCGAACCGGAGGCGATCCATCCGTGTGTCTGAGGTAAATGCTGCCTTGCGGCCCGCCGCTTGAGAATCCGGCGTTGGCGAGGATCATCGCGCCGTCCGAGGAAATGCTTGTGAACTCACTCGCATCGAGCACGGAGAGATCTTTTTCCGCGTTGTCGCCGGGCGCTACACCAAGGATGCCTTCTCGCGTCGCATCGGTCGAGATGAGCGCTTGCCCGCCGCGCGAAAGGTCGTGTAGCGAGACCTGGCCGGGCAGGCGCGCAATGACGCGGCGCTTTCCATTCAGGTTCAGGCTGTAGATGGTGCCCAGATCGTTGGCGTCGAAGGAGCGGAACCAGATCTCGCGCCCGTCTCGGGCCCAGAACAGGCGCGCATCCGCTATCACCGAATTCTGGCCCGACACGGGGCCCAGGTATTTACTCTCCCCGGCGCGATTGATTGTCATCAGACCGATCCGGCTGCCCTCGCGGTACACGCAAAACGCGATGTGCTCGCCGTCCGGTGAGAGGCGAAGTCCGTAAGGTGCAAATTCCGATTTCCAGATCACCGTGCCTAACGGAAATTCGAGATTCCACCTGCCGTTCAGGCGGCGCGCGACGGCCATGGTACTTCCGTCCGGCGTCCAGTCGGCGGCGATCACGTGTTCGAGCAGCTCCCGCGTTTGTCCTCCCGTGATGGAATTGCGCGCCAGCGTTCCCGAGCCATCCGGATCGAACGGACCGACCAGCAGCGCCAGATCGCCTGCCGCCGACACCGACAGGAGTTGGCTGTTTTCTGGCATCATGAGGTCGCGCGACTCCGGATTTCCCGGCGTGACGAGATAAGTGCGGACGGGCCCTCCTTCCCAATTCGCCGCATAAATCACGTTCTGCCCGTCGGAAGTGAAGTGCGCGGAGGAGATGTGGCCTTGCCGGAAAGTGAGCCGCTCGAATTCCGGCATCGTCTGGGTAGCAGTGCGATCGCGCAGGAAATAGCCGCCCGCGGCGAGCAGGATTCCGCCGATGATAAGAGCTGACGTCAAAATCCATTTCCGTCCCGGCGTCTTCGTGACAGCTTGCACCGGCTGGCTTCCCGAGAAACTCGACATGGAGCGCAACGCGAAAGCCAGGTCGGAGGCGGAGTGGAACCGTTGCTCCGGCCGCTTTTCCAAACAGCGCCGGATGATGGTGTCGAGCGCGGGCGGCAACGGCAGGCTGCCGGAAGCCAACGCTGGCGGCTCGTCTTTCAAAATGGCGCTCATCACCTCGGCCGCCGATCCTCCAGGAAACGCACGGGAACCGGTGGCGAGCTCATAGAGGATGCAGCCGAGACTGAAGATGTCGGAACGCGGGTCGATGGGTTCGGCGCGCACCTGTTCGGGGGACATGTAGCCGGCGGTGCCCAGAACCATACCGGGTTGGGAAAGGAGAGCGGTCGCGGTCTCGTCGCCCTTGGATTGGATGGTTTGCTTGGCGAGGCCGAAATCCAGAATCTTCACCCGGCCGTCGCGGGTGATCATGATATTTTCGGGTTTCAGGTCGCGATGCAGGATACCGAGGCCGTGGGCGGCGGCGAGTCCATCGGCAATTTGCGCGCCGATTTCGGCCAGACGCCGCGCGCCCACTGGACCGCGGTTGATGAGGCCGCGGAGCGATTCGCCCTCGACCAGCTCCGAGACCATGTAGGCCACGCTGCCATCTTCGCCGACATCGTAAACTGCGACGACGTTGGGATGGTTGAGAGCGCCGACGGCCCGGGCTTCCGCGGCGAAGCGCTGCCGGCGGTCGGAATCGGCGGTAAATTCGGCTGGCAAGATCTTGACGGCGACGAAGCGGCCCAGGCGGGTATCGCGGGCCCGCCAAACCTCCCCCATACCACCTTCGCCCAGCTTGCCGGCGATTTCGTAATTTCCGAGCTTGCGGCCGGTCATCAGCGGCACTATAACACGTTGGTTCGAGTTGACTTGGGTTAACTTTTGGGGGGTATCAAAAAAACTCCAAAATTGGGTGACCGGGTGGCCGATAAGACTAGCAGGAGGCGCCTAGCCTTATGGTCAGTCCAGTCACCAGTACTAATCCGGTGAATTCCGCGTACCAGACGCAGCAACTCCATCATCAGCCCCCAGCCAAGCCGGCGAATAGCCACCCGACCGAGAGCACGCCGCAGGAAGACAAAGTGCAGTTAAGCAGCGCCGCCAAGGGCGCTTCCGGCGATGTGAATCACCACGGGGGCAAGCACTAATTGCTTTCGGAGGTGGCCGCGAAAGCGGTCACCTCAGCTATCTCTCCGTTATTCGACCGTAACGTAGACCGTATTTGCCTGCACTCCAGCGGCGGTGACCACGATACTCACCTCGCCAGTGCCTGCGAGGGCGGGCGGCATCAGCACTTGGACCTGGTCGAGCCCGACAATTTCAGGTTGCGGGCCCACTTCGCTCACAGGCGCGTTTAGACCCTGGATATTCACGCTCACCGTGCCGGCGGCCGCGTTCCGAATGCCGGTTCCATAGAGGATCAGGTAGACCTGGTCGGTCGCAGGACCGAGGTTAATTGGGACGGCGGTTGGAACTCCGTTCTGCTCCGTGAATACAGACTCCACGGTCTGGACACCTCCGGCGCTCACGCGAAGCACCGTGGCTGCGGCGAGCCCGGCAGCGTTCAGCGTAAACATGGAGGGAGCAACGGGCACGAGTTGAACCTGCGCGGTGTGTGTGATTTGTAGGGGAGTCGACGAGACGGTGACTGTGGCCAAGCCGGTGGCGGCTCCTTCGGGAACGACAAAGTTGATTTGCTCCGGTGAAACGTAGAGCAACGGAGCGAGTTGCGTGGCTCCGGTTGCGTCGGTAACGGAGACAGTGGTGGAAGCTAGCAAGGTGGGGAACGGCCCACCAGCAGCGGCTGTTTCGAGCGCGAGTCCTTTACCAAAGGCTGCGGCTAGCGATGCTGGGCTGACTGGTCCGGCCAAGAAACTGGCTGCGGAGAATACGGTGAGTGAAGGCGGGGGTTGAGAGGTGTTGAGGAAGCTCACGACGCCGAGCTGGGCAGAGCCGACCATGTCGATCTTGCCGTCTCTGTTCAAGTCCACTGCAATCAGGGAACCCACTCCCGGCCCCACGCCCTCAAGGTACGCGCTGGTGCTGGAGCCGAATAAGAAAACCGGCGGCTGAAATGTGCCGTCTCCATTGCCGAGGAGATAACTTGCGCTGTAACTTTCGCTCACAATCAAGTCTGGTATGTTGTCTGCGTTAAGATCCGCCACGACTATGGAACCCAGGGCAGCGGGGTAAAGGGTTGGCGGTCCAAAGCTGCCATCGCCGCGACCCAGCACAATCGCCAGTCCGAATTCCGTTTCGGCGGCCAGATCGAGTATTCCGTCCCTGTTGAAGTCTCCAACGGCAATATTCAACAGGCCGGCGACTGGAGTGCTCGGCCCGGCGGAAAACGTGCCATCCCCCTTTCCCAGCAAGAGGCTGACGGACGCTGGCCCCAGAGGAGTCGGGGGATTGCCAGAATTGCCCAGGTTGACGATAGCCAAATCCAATTTGCCGTCGCCATTGAAATCGCCGGCAACAACATCGTTCGCGAAGGGGCCAGCTCGATACGAAACGGGCGGGGAAAAGGTCCCATCGCCGTTGCCGAGAAATATCAGAACGCTATCCTGCGTTCCTTCTTCAGGGGCTGAACTTGTGACTACAGCGAGATCGGGCTTGCCGTCCCCGTTAAAGTCGCCGGCCGTTAGGGCGACTGCCCCGGCGGGCACTGCGAAACTCTTTGGTGCTAGAAATGTCCCTTGTCCCTGGTTAAGGAAAACTTCGACCATCCCGGGCTGGGCCGGCGTGCTGTTTTGAGTCATAACGGCGAAGTCCGGCTTCCCGTCGTGGTTGAAATCTGCTATTGCAAGAGAATTATTCGCATAGAAGAAATTCGCTGCAAAGTCATAGTCGAAAACGGAGCTAAAGCCGCCCGCGCCATCTCCCGCCAGAACCGCGACTCTCGTGTTAGTCGCAGATACTAGATCGGGAATCCCATCGCCGTTGAAATCGGCGCTTGCCAGCCCTCCCGCGGGCGCCAGGCTGACTTTGGGGCCAAAGTAACTGCCGTCACTGCGACCGAACAGAACGCTTTCAACGCCCGAGAGCATGAACGGATTGCCATTTCCTTCGACGATATCGGTTCTGCCATCGCCGTCAAGGTCCGTGAGAACGATGCCGGTCTGGCTCGGGGCCCAATAATCCAACCGCTGCGGAAACGCCCCCGTTCCGTCGCCGAAGAGGATCGAAACGCCGTTGGTGACAATATCCGGGAAGCCATCGCCATTCAGGTCTCCGATTGCCAGGAAGTAGGAACCCAGCGTGGGATACAGTACCGGAGTTGCGAAAGTGCCGTCTCCGTTCCCCAACGAGACCGCCAAGAAGTTGAGACCATCGGGAAATAGGTTATGGCCCTCTTGCAGAGTAAATGCCAGATCCGGTTTGCCATCGCCATTCAGGTCCGCGATAGCGACTGCCGATGGAGTCTCATCCGTTCCTGTAATCGCAGGTCCTGAGGAATAAGCCACCTGTTCGGCCTGAAACGTTCCGTCGCCGTAGCCCAGAAAAACGGATACCTTTCCTCCCGCTCCGCCATAGGTAAAAGGGATCTGGCTGGCTATCACGAGGTCCGGTTTGTGATCGCCATTCAAGTCCGCTACCGCGAGCGATACTGCGGCGTGGCCGTTCGGCGATGTGCCGGACAGGGCGAAGCTGCTGGCCAACTTAAAGCTGGTCCCTTCATTGCCAAGAAAAATCTCAATTATGGTTTCCTCGAAGTTCGCTGGTAGGGGTTCTCCGAACTCATTTATCTGGGACTCGACCGCATCCACGGCCGCGACTACATCCAGATTCCCGTCTCCGTTTAGATCCACCAACGTGGCCTGCACCGACTGCTGGTCGACTTGCTCCCCCGCACCAGGCTCAACGGGGGCTAATGGCAACTGAGCCTGCGAGATCAGATTGAGCGCCGGGTCATACAACGCCACTTCGAAACCATAAAAGATGACAAGGTAATTGCCAGACGCGAGGCGGGCAACCGCAGACGGCTGGCCGATACCCGGCAGCGAAGGGGCTCCAGGGACGTTGCCCGTTCCTGTGGGAGGCGGCAGCGGCGCGAGCGATGGCTCCGTTGGCAGACATGCGGTCAGTTGATTCTGGTAATTCGGTGTGGTGCTGATCGTCCGGTAAGATGGCGGCGTGTCGGTCAAGTCATAAGCTGTATACGACCCGTCGCTCTGCCTCAGTAAGGCGACATTTGACGTAGAGCTTGGGTTAGGATTTGCGGTGACTGCCGTCTGGAAACTGATCGGCGGGCAGCCCGACTGTGCCTGTGCGTTCACGGTGGCGAGGGCAATCAGGGTTGAGAACCTTAGCAGAAAACTTGGAGTGCGACCGAGCATTTTGTCGCTCCCTTCTGGTTTACTCCTTGACGAGGACCACAAAATAATCCAGAGCCGGCCAACCACCTGCTATGAGCTGAAACGGCAGCTCGGAAGTTGTGGCGGAAGTGGGAAGCGAGAATGTTACTTGCATTACGCCCGCGACGATGCCGGGCACTGGGCTGGCAGAAGCACTGATCGGCTGGCCCTGATAGTATACCTGCACGGGTTGGACCAGCACCGGGAGGGGAGTTGTAACTTCGGCGCCGTCGTGAGGCGGCGGGGTGAGCTGGCCGAATCCGGTGGCGAAGACCGTAACTGTACTGCCGAGCTTCGCGTGATTGTTCGCGCTGTTCACGGTGCCATCCTGATTGAAGGCAGCGGCCCAACCACTCTCATTGAGAAGGAATGCGCTAGGCGCAGCGACCGCGGTGTTGAGCTGGGCCGGGTTGGAGTTCACGCCCGCATTATTCACCAGGATGGTGGCGGTCCCACCGGGAGACAGAGCGAATGGAACGATGGCGTTGATCTGGTCGCCTTGCGCGTAGAGCAGAGGGACGGGAGCGCCGTTGACCAGCACCTGGACGCCGCCGAGACGGAGCGGTGCCTGGCCCTGGCTGAGGTTGGCAGCGACCGGGTTAGCGGGGCCCAAGTTCGAACCATAAATGCTGATCAGCTCCCCGGGAGAAATTTGCGAAGTGAGTTCCAAGGCGCCGCTGTTGGCGACGGCAGAGATCTCGGGAGAAAGGGGATTCGCGGAGGAGGCGAATTCAACGATGTTGCCGTGACCGGCGACAGCAGCAGAGCCGTCATTCGCGACGAACAGGCCGGCGCCGGTAGCGCCGCTTGGAAAAAACGTGGAGCTGGTGGCGTAGGTCGCGGGGTCGATCGATGCCAGAAACTCGGTGCCCCGAGTGAATCCGCTGATTGTGCCAGGCAGGTTCGCGAAAAAAGTGCCGGCAACAAACACGGTTCCGTTGGATGCCACGGTGAGATGGGTGAGTACCGGCAGAGACGTGGGGTAGATGGACGCGCTGGGGCCCGCGGCGGAAGCGGATCCGAAATACGTGGAGTAGAGCAGGCGGTTGCTGGCGGGATCGTATTCCGTGAGGAAAGCGCCCTCGCCGTTGGCTGGAAAGACAGGTTGCGGTTGCGCGGCGTTGGAGGTTACGGGAAAGTTGACGCCAGTGGTGCCCCCGGCAATCCAGATGTGGCCGGCGGCATCCATCGCGGCGGCTGTGGCTGCGTCGCTTCCTCCGGAGCCCAAGACACCACCTAGCGGAGTGGAGCCGAGGTAGGTGGAGTAGAGCAGCCGAGTGCCATCCTGGCTGAACTTGGCCAGAAAGATATCACCGGCGGAGACGGAGCAGCCGCACTTACTTTGCATGGCATCGGCCGTGACGGGCATGTTGGTGGTGTTTGTGAATCCGGTGAGCCAGATATTGCCTTGCGCGTCCGGCATGACAGCCGCGCTTTGGGTCAACGGATCGGCCTCAAAACAGCTCGATGCGCTAAAGCAGTCGACGGCGTTTCCACCGAGACTGGCCGCCCACATCAGGCGGTCGCCGGCGGCTGAGATGACTAGAAGGCACGTGAACTGGGTGAAATTGCCGCCGGGTGTGGATGCGAAGGCGCCGGGGGTGGGCTGGAAGGAATTGGCCCACGCGCTTCCGATGACCAGCGCCTGGCCGGCGGAGTTCACAGTCACGCCATTCGGAAAAACTCCGGGCATTACCACTTCATAGACGACGGTGCCATCCTGGCCATGCAGTTTCAGCAGACAGGCGCCCGGGTTATTGGAAGGAGTGTTGGACGTGGGCAACACGCTGTACGGGACCGAAGAAGCGCACGGGCCGGCCGCGTAGATGTCACTATTGCTATCGACCGCGAGGTAAATCGAGAAGACTTTCGTAAAGTTCAGGGTGAAGATCTCGTTGCCGGATGGGTCTAGTTTTCTTATGAAGCTGTAACTTTGGGCGGCCGGATAGCTGGTGGTGACGGTTCCGGCAAAGATGAGGTTGCCTTGTGCATCGGCCGTGAGGTTTGAAATCTGCTGTCCCGGAACGGCGGGGAGAGACAGGACTTGCTGCGTCCGTAACGCGGCAGGTAGCGGGAGGGTGATTAGAACGAGTGGGAAGAGAAAACACGTTGCATAGGAGAATGACATGGCACCTAGAATTTCCTGTTCGGATTTATGTGGTAACAAACGGCAGTTGCAACCACGAGGCCATGTTGGTTTCCGTTCAATCTAAATGCTTCGGCGCGAGGAAGCGGCGCTGGCGTGAGGCGGGGGGACACACTCGATGTGGCAGGCCACGCCAGTTGATGAGGGCGAACCTACCGCTTCTTGATGCTTCCCACGAGAGTAAAGACGGCTTCGTCGGGCAGATCGAGTTTTGCCACGCCGTCTGACGCCGAGATGGTGGCCACCTTCTGACAGTCGATTGTTGGTGTGGTGACGTATAGGTCAAACGGATCGAACAGTTCGGCGCCGTTGGTGACCAGCTCCACGTGCGACGGACCGCCTTCTTTCACGCCGACTAGCACCATACTTCCCTCGGCTCCATCGAAGAACGCCGAAACGGTCAGAGAGGGCGTATCACTGGTGGCGCCGACGCGCTGAGCTCCAGGATGCACGAAGTGATAAAGCTGGCGCGTGGCGTAGTAACGCTTGCGGGGCGTGTAGATGTGATCGGCGCTGCGAAACAGGCCATAAAACGTCAGGCGGCGGGCGCACTCTTCGTAATCATCGAAGGCATCGAAGAAAAACACAGCGCTCGCGCCCTGATTGAGTGCGGTGAGCGCGCGGCGGTTGGCAGCGAGCGAAAAGTTTTTCCAGTCGTTGCCGGCGGTTTTGTCCTTGTCATTTAGATCGCCGTATTCGGTAAGCCAGACGGGCGTGTGCGGATAGGCGCTGCTTTTTACGCGCTCTACATTCGGCCCGACGGAGTTTTCGCCATAGGTGTGCAGCGTGAACGCGCCGACCTGTTTCATCAGTTCGGGATCGGCGAGGATGGGGCTGATGTAGTCGTTGGTGATGACGGCCTGGTCGGCGGGCGTGAGGCGGATATCGCCGAGACCTTCCTTCTTCAGGCGGCGTGCGACCGCAGCCAGCACCTTGGGTGCTTCCTCGGGATCGATGCGCGGGCCTTCGGGCGGGTAGCAGTCGGTCTCATTGAAGGGGCTGAAGTAATCGAAATTGATGCCCGCTTTGCTGCGCGCGTACATCACCATAGAGACCACCATTTCGGCGAACTCGTCATACATGGCCGGCTTGAGAGCGCGCTGCTTGCTGTCGACCTGGCAGACTTTGTGCTTGGGCGGGGTCCAGTGGTCGTCGAGCATCCAATCGGGCACGGGGCCCATGAGCGCGATGACGGGGCGAATGCCGCGCGAGTTCAAGAAGCGCAGGCCGTTCCAGGTGGCTTCGAAGATGGGGGTCGAGTAGCGGTCGTTGTAATACTCCCAGTTCATGACGTTGGGATCGTCGTTGTCATTGGTCTCTTCCCAATTGCTGTAGACGAGGTAGGGAACGACGCGGAACATGGTGGCGCCAAGATCCTTGATGAGCATGTCGAACATGGGTTTCTGGTCGTCGCGGAAGTACGGGCCAGTGTAATTGACGCCGAAGCCCTGGATGAACTGATGGTGCTCGGCGGGTTGGAGGGTGATGTGGGCGCGATCGGGCGTTTGGGCGAGCGCGGAGCCGAGAGTGATTAAGCAGATTAGGACGTGAAGTTTCGGGAGAGACGGCATGTTCCACACTGTATCGCAGGTGGGGGGAGGGGAAGGGGAACACGAGAAATCTAACTAGTCGAATTCGCACCGGTGCTTTTCAGTGTCCTCGTGGATGTATACTACTTCGTCAATGAAGACGGAATCTTTCACATTCGGGCGGCGGTCGTTTCTGGCGGCGGGAACAGTTGGGGCGGTTGCGGGTTTGCGGGCGCTCGGCGCGGAGCGGGACTGGAGCGGGAAGAACCCGGTGCACTGTCCGGACCCGGATGTCATCTCACTCGATAAGCGCTTCGACAAATACAAGATTGGCAGCACGCCTATCCAGCGGCTCTACACGGGGACGTTGTGGGCGGAAGGGCCGGCGTGGAGCGGCGTGGGGCGGTATCTGGTATGGAGCGATATCCCGAACGACCGGCAACTGCGCTGGCTCGAGGAGGACGGGCACGTGAGCACCATCCGTCAACCCTCGGGTTACAGCAACGGGAATACGTTCGACTACGAAGCGCGGCTGCTTTCCTGTGAGCATGGGAACCGGAGAGTGGTGCGGTACGAGCACTCGGGTGCGGTTACGGTCATCGCCGAGAAGTGGAACGGGAAGATCCTGAACGGACCGAATGACATTGTGGTGCATCCGGATGGCGCGATCTGGTTCACGGACCCTGGCTACGGCACGCTGGGGGATTACGAGGGACACAAGGGCGAGCTGCTGCTGAAGGAAGCGGTGTACAGGGTGGACGGGAAGACGGGCCAGATGACCATGGTCTCGGACGAACTCTACAAGCCGAACGGCATCTGCTTCTCGCCGGATTACAAGAAGGCCTACGTTTGCGATACCGGGGCGACGCATTATCCGCAGGCGCCAAAGATCATTCAGGTGTACGACGTGGTGGATGGCAAGACGCTGCGCAATGGGCGGCAGTACATTTCGATGGAGTGGCCGGGAAAGGGAGCCGGTTTAGCGGACGGAATTCGCGCGGATACCGACGGCAATATCTGGGCGGGCGCTGGTTGGGTGGGTGCGGGCTACGACGGGGTTCACGTGTTCACGCCCGAGGGTGAGCGCATTGGGCAGATCGTGCTGCCGGAGATTTGCGCCAATGTCTGCTTTGGCGGGCCGAAGCGCAACCGGCTGTTCATGGCGGCGGGGCAGTCGTTGTACGCGGTGTATGTGGAAGCGCACGGGGCGCACATTTGCTAGGCAAGTGGATCACGCGAGCGTCAAAGTTCTGACAGTTGACTGGATGCACTGTCAGAATAGTGACAGT
>Ga0326727_10017874_pt1 | contig 14601 bp, 10 predicted proteins | sample MB2enrmetagenome_FD_207643 | JGI IMG/M metagenome (GOLD analysis project Ga0326727, IMG submission 207643) | Lab enriched peat soil microbial communities from McLean, Ithaca, NY, United States - MB29MY | ecosystem: Environmental > Terrestrial > Soil > Wetlands > Peat | place: USA: New York... | reverse complement strand
CAGGAGCGTGGCCACCGCGCTCAACGTGTAGGTCAACAGTATTTGTGTCAAGCCCTTGGCCGTGCCGTCATCGCGCAATAGCAGCGGCAGTCCCACCACCGCCCCCAGTAGAAGAACGGCCATGATCCAGAACAGGCGGTAGCGGAGGGCCGATCTCCACGTCAACCCCACGATGGCCAGAATCTTCTTCATTTGCCGTCGGCACGGCCCAGCAATGAGGAGAGCTTGGCGTTGGCTTTCTCCAAGTCGGTCGGCGATGGCGCCGCGGCGGGGGCGGGCGCAGGTACGGGGGCAGACGCCGGAGGTGGTTCGGCGGTTTGGGCCAGTGATCGGAGTTTGGCTTCGTCGATGACCGGCGCGGGCGGCGGGGCGGGCGCGGGTTCGGCCTGCGGGGAAGCGGCGCCGGCGGTCAACCGCTCCAATATCCTGTCCTGGGCGGGAGTGGATTCGGCGTCGCCTCGCAGGTAAGCGGCGACGTGGCTGCCTGAAGTGGCTCCGGAGGTTTCGGCCTGGCCCTCCTTGGCCTTGCGAACCACATCCAGAAAGTAGCTCTCCAGGTTCTGCGTGGGATTGTCGATCTGGATCTTGTCCGCAGCCACGTCCTGGCGAATAATGTCCAGGATCTGTTGCATCGCCGGGCGCGGCAGCGGCGGAATCGTAATGCGCACGGCGTCAGGCTGGGTAAGCAATTCCTTCAACGTGCCCATGGCGTGAATGCGGCCGCCATAATATATGACGACCCGGTCGCAGACGTCTTCCACGTCGGCCAGCAGGTGGCTGCTGAGGATGACCGTCTTGCCGCGGCGGGCCATGGCCAGGATCAAGTCCTTGACTTCGCGGCAGCCAATCGGGTCCATGCCGGCGGTTGGCTCGTCGAGAATGACCAGGTCGGGATCGTTAATCAGGGCCTGGGCCAGGCCGATGCGGCGCTGCATGCCCTTGGAGAATTCTCCCACGACCCGCGTGCGGACCTGGTTCAGGCCGACCATTTCAAGCAGTTGTTCATTGCGCTTGTGGCGCTCGGCGGACGGCAAATCAAACAAGTTGCCGAAGAAATCCAGCGTCTCGCGCGAGTCCAAAAAGCGATAGAGGTAAGACTCCTCCGGCAGATACCCGATGTGGGCCTTGGTGGGCACGTGGCGCGGGGAGTGGCCAAAGACTTCGATGTGCCCGCGGGTGGGATAGAGCAAGCCAAGCAGCAGTTTCACCGTGGTCGATTTTCCCGAACCGTTGGGACCGAGCAACCCGAAGACCTCTCCGCGCCGGACTTCAAAATCGACGTTATCCACCGCCTTGGCCTTGGGTCGTCCCCAGAAGTCGGTGAAAATCTTGGTCAGGCCGCGCACGCAAACCACTGGCTCGCCAGGCCCGGATTTCTGAGGCGCGGAAGAGGCGGCCTTCGGCATTTCGGCAAGGGCGCTCATGCGTGTGCCGGCGCAGGCGACAATGGCGGCGCGGCGGCTGCTGGTGGCGGTGGCGCGGCCGCGGCCGCCGCCAAATGAGGTTCCAACTCCTCGCCCTGGCGCACCAGGCGGGCGCTGTTGAAGACGACGATGAGCGAACCGGTGACGTGCAGCACGGCGGCGACTATGGGGTCGATGTATTTGAGAGCGGCCAGCACCAGGCCGCAGATGACGAAGAGGATGCCAAAGAGAAAATTCTGATTGATGACCGCGCGGGTTTGGCGGGACAACCGCACCAGGAAAGGCAGCCGGCAGAGGTCGTTGTTCATCAGCGCAATGGTCGCGCTGTGTATGGCCACTTCGCTCCCGGCCGCGCCCATGGCGATGCCCAGGTCTCCCGCAGCCAGCGCGGGAGCGTCGTTGACGCCGTCGCCGACAACCGCCACGCGGTAGCCTTTGGCCTTGATCTGGCGCACGAAATCAACCTTGTTCTGCGGAAGACACTCGCCCATGACTTCTTCGCAGCCGATTTCCCGCGCGACCCGTGCGGCGACGGCTTGGCGGTCGCCGGAGATCATGGCGACGCGGCGCACGCCCGTGGTTTTCAAATCGGCCAGCGCCTGGCGGGCTTCGGGCCGGGTTTGGTCCTGCAAACCGATCCAGCCGACGCACTTGGTGTCGCGGGCAACGAAAATCAGGCTGAAGCCCTCCGTCTCGTTGAGATCGACCGACTGGAGAAAATCATGCGCGATGCCCTGCTCCTTGAGCCATTGGGCGCGGCCGACCAGCACCGCCCCGCCGTCAACCCGCGCCGTGACGCCGCGGCCGGCGGATTCGGAAAAGTCCTTCGGCTCCGACAGCGCGACGCCGGCTTCGGCGGCCAATTGGGTCAGGGCCTTGGCGGTGGGATGGTTGCTGTATTTCTCGGCCGAGCCGGCCAGGCGCAGCAATTCCGCCGGGGTGACGCCCGCCAGAGGCGCCAGGCGGCTGACCGCCAGCTTGCCGGTGGTGAGCGTGCCGGTCTTGTCGAATACAAAGGCGTTGATTCTGGCCGCCAGTTCGATGTCCCCAACGTTCTTGATCAAAATGCCCAGGCGGGCCGCGGCCGAAAGGGCCGCCACCATCGCGCTGGGCGTGGCCAGGATGAACGCGCAGGGACAGGCGACAATGAAAACGGCGATGACCCGGCTCAAATCCTGTGTGAAGGCCCAGACCAATGCGCCGATGAGCAGCACCAGCGGCGTGTAATAACCCATATACTGGTCGATGATTCGCATGATGGGCAGCTTGGTTTTTTCCGCCGCGAGGATCAAGTCGCGCACCTTGCCCAATGTCGTGTCCTGCCCCGCGCGCGTGACGCGAATCTCCAATGCCCCCGTCAAATTCTGCGTGCCGGCAAACACCTCGTCGCCCGGCTTCTTATCCACCGGAAGAGACTCCCCGGTGATCGTCGCCTGATTGAACGAGCCTTGCCCGCTGACAATCACGCCGTCCGCCGCCACATTGTCGCCGGGGCGCACCCGGATAACGTCGCCGACGGCCAGATATTGCGTTTCCACCTCCTCTTCGCCTGCCTTGGTGAGGCGGCGGGCTTTTGGCGGCGTGAGCTTGATGAGAGATTCAATGGAGGCGCGCGCGCCCTCGGCGGTGCGGGTTTCAATGATCTGCCCCATCAACATGAAGAAAGCAATGACGCCGGCCTCCTGGTAACCGCCCACCTGGAAATCGGCCGACCCGAAGGCCACCAGTACCGCCAGGGCCACCAATTCATTGGTGGTCAAAATGCCGCGGCGCAAATCAGCAACCGCCGTCAGGACAATGGGGTAGCCGAGGATGATCGCCCCCACCATGGCGCTCGCGGCGGCGATCGGACTATTGCTGTCGGCATAGATCCAGGTGATGGCGAAGGAATTAAGCACGAAGACCAAACCCGCCAGCGTTTGCATCAGCGGCAACACCGCGTGGCTGTGATCATGTCCGTGCTCGTGATCGTGGTCGTCGTGGCGGCTAAGGAGTGAAGTGACTTGCATGGGAATCAGGGTGACGTGACGTAACTGTTGGTGGACGGCGCTTGCGGTTCGCGGCTCAATTGCAGGCGCAACTCTTTTGAATTGGGCGGCATGGTGATCTTGTCCTGCACGTTGTTATAAATGTCGTTCAGCAACGTCATCTGCCGGATGCGCTCAAAGAATGGCGGGTTCTGTTCATACTGGCTTCGCAACTTCTCGAATGTATCGGCCTGGGCCGCGGTCATATCGGCGGCGTAGGTGCGTGTCGCCGCGTCGCCCCGCGCTTTGGCGATAGTGGTGGTGGCGTAGGTTTGCGCCTGGTTGCGGAGATTGTCGCGCTTGACCATCGCTTGATCGACTTCATTGAACTTGTTGGCCAGATAAAGGGGCGGCGAGGCGTTGACATCCAGTTGGTCCAGCGTAATGCCCAGGTGCTGCGCGTCCGCTAGCTTTTGCAGCCGGTCCATCACGCGGTCACGGAACCCGGCCCGATTGCGCGTCAGGATGTCATCAATTCGCATTTGGCTGGAAGCGAAGATCAGCGCGTTGTTCAGGGCGTTGGTGATGAAAACCGGCGCGTTGACAAAATCAAAGTGGAAGGAAATCGGGTCCGTGATGCGGTACTGCAGCGTGGCCATGACATGGATGATGTTCGAGTCGCACGTCAGCGCGTAGCTGGTGCTCGCGGGATTGAGGGAATTGCCAGACGGAGGGGGCGGCGCCAATGTGGACCGTTCCTCCGGCGTCTGATACCAGCCGATCGACGACTCAGCCCGTTGCAGGGAAGTAATGGGGATGCGCACGACTTGGTCGATGGGCTGCGGAAAGGCCAGATGAAGACCCGGATTGAGCAACGCCTGCAGGCCCTCGCCCACCGGCCGGCCTAGCCGAAGAACAATCGCCTGTTCATGCGGACCTACGGTGAAGAAACCCGAGCCAAGAAAGACCAGAAGCAGCCCCGCCATGATGATCTTGACGATGAAAAAGCTGCTGCGCAGGGCCTCCGCCAGCGCCTGTGAGCCGGCGTCCTCGGCCGGGGGCGGCGGAGGTGGCGGAACAGGGGCTTGCGGCCGTGGCGGAATGGCGTCGTCAGAACTCATTTGGCGGGGTCCTTTGTCAGTGGCGCGTTGGTTTCAGCGGAGAGCATCGGCCTGCCAGGCTCCGACATTTGCAGCCACTCCAGCGGCGAACTGCTCGGATCCAGAACCAAAGTCGTGTTTTTCTTCAAGAACTGCTCCAACGCCGACATCTGCATGTTGAAGGTCGCCAACCCCGGATTCTGCTGCAGAACCTCCAGCGATTTCATCATTTGCGCCTCCCCTTCGCCCCGAATCTTGAACGCCTGCGCGTCCGCATCCGCCAGCAACTTGGCCGCCGTACTGTCGGCGGCCGACTTGATCTTGGTCGATTCCTCCTCGCCTTGGGACTGGATTTTGGAGATGTAGTACTGACGCTCGGAGGTCATGCGGTCGAAGACGTTTTGCGTCACCTGGTCGGGCAGGCCGATCTTTTTGATTTGGATGAACTTGATATCGACGCCGTAGTTGAGGTCGTGGACCCGTTTTTGGACGTCATTGAGGATTTCGCCTTCGATCTGGGCGAATTTCATCTGCCGTTCGTCGGTGGAGACAAAATCCGAAAACGGATGCTGGCCGCACACCTCGTTTTTGGCGCTGCGCACCATGTCTTCCAGCACCTTCTCCGCCGCCGGAATGGAGCCGTTCTCGAATTTCGGAAAGAAGGCCCTCGGATCCTCAATGCGATAGCCGACATAGACCGACAACATGATGATGTTCTGGTCGGGCAGCTTGAATTGCTCGTATTTGCCCTCAAAGTTTTGGATGCGCTGGTCCAGCTTGTACACGTTTTCTATCGGCCACGGCAATCGCACTCCGGGACCGGGATTGGTCTTGACGCGGTCGATTTTGCCGAAAAGCGTGACGACGGCGACTTCGGACTTGCGCACCTGGTAAACAAACAGCAGCAGGCCGAAGATCAGGATCAGCACGGCGGCGACTATCAGAATAAGGGGGTTTCGTTTCATATTATTTCTGAGGGGGTGGCGGCAGATTATCGATTAAATCTCTGCGCACTTTGTCTTCCAGATTGAAAATAAGGATGTTCGGAGCGTTGGTCGTGGCGATGATGTATTTGCGCGAATCGCCGCTGTTCTCTATCAGCGTGTCCAGGTAAGCGTGCTGTTCATAAACCCCTTTGCGCCCGGGGGCCGCCCCATACGCTAACTCCTGGCTCGCAAAGAGGATCACCCGCGCCGCGGCGTTGGTAATGGCGCCATGCTTGTCTGCCTCCGCCGCGACCACCCGTTTGAAACTCTCCCCATCGGCCCAGGCATTGGTGTTGATGGCGTAGGCCTGCGCTTGCAGTATCTTTGAGTCGCGCAATTCCGTCGCTCCAACGACTTGCTCAAATATCTTCGCCACTTTGACCGGCGGATGCACGTCCTCCAGACCCACAAAGACGATGCGCGCGCCCAACTGAAGATCATCAGCCTGCGCCTGTATCCTCTGGCGCAAGCTCTGCGCCGCCGCCGCCCGGCCCAGCGACATCAGGCTGTCCAAATCCGCGCTGGCCAGGTATTGAACGACGGCGCGCTCGGCTATGCCTTTGAGCAGCGTCTCCGGGTCCTCGTTGGTGTAGGCCCATGTGGAAAGGTTGGTGATTTGGTATTGGACCGGGATGCTGACGGAAAGCAAATTCACGGGCGGGCTTTTTGCCTCGGAGATTTGATTGGACAGTATCTCCGGATTCAATTCACGGCTGGCTACCAGGTAGTTCTCCTCCTTGGTGTGGCTGACGGCCCAGGCAATGGTCTCTCCCTTTTCCGGCTCTGCCCCGACGATGAAGCTTTGAATCTGCTCGGTGTGATAATTGATGGTTCTGTCGATGGGCCAGGGTAGCTTCAGGTGCAGGCCCGGCCCGATTACTCCGTTGTTGCCCAGAGGCCGTCCGAACCGTTCCAGCAGGGCCTGGTCGCCCGGATTGATTATGACAAGGCAGGTGGAAAGAACCAGGGCGCCAAACTGCGCCAGCAAAAGCCAGCCTAGCGCTTTTTCCAGAAACCGGTAAAACCACGTCTCGGATACCTTAAAGCCAAACTGATAATCCAAGGCGTGCGCGGCGGTCGTGATAATGGCCTCGGGCTGGCCCAGCAGCCCCACCAGCCGGCTTTCGTATAGCAGACGCGACTCCCGGCCCCGCACGCGGACACGATAGATTTCCAGAATCAACGCCAGCAGCGTCTCCAGCGCCGCCAACCCGCATATCACACACAACACCCGCGCCACGATCAAGTCCGCCTTGGCCATCCCCGCCAGCGACGCCGCTATGGTCGCCGTCACGGTGAACGACGCGTAGGCGCTGAGCAGCAAGTAGGCGGCGCCGGGCCGCAAGAGCTTCTGTCCCTGAAGACGGGCCAGGCCGGAGGAGTATTTGCCCAACAGAAAGAGAACCAACCCAAAAAGCCCCAGCAACGCCATGGCCAGTGTCGCCCGGTCATGGATGATCGGCGGGAAGCTGCCCAGCAGTTTCCACGGCCAGTAGGCCGCCGCCCCTTGCAACAGGAAGAGCAGCGCGGTGAAAATCGGAATAAAAAACCGCTCAAACTGTTCGCGGGATCGCTTGGCCGGAAACGTGTCGGCCCCCGCGCCGGCAAACAGAGACTCGCTCCCGCGCGATTTGCTCAACTCCTCCATCTCCATCCTCTCGAACTGTTCGCGCTCGGCCAACCCCATGTGGAAGTAGCTCACCAGGGCCACCAGCAGGCCCAAACCGGTCAGGATCGTCCCCATCACCCCGGCCGACGTGCTGACAAATCGGGTGATCAGCAACATGCCGATCGAGGCCCCCAGCAACACAACCCAATTGATCAATCCGATTCTCTTGGCGTTTTGGTCCATGATGCCTTTCAGCTCAGTTCGCGATCCTCAAATAGTGTCAATGCCAGCGCCAGGATCGCTCCGATGTACGCGCACGCGTATCCGAGGGCCTCGCCCAGATAGCTGAGCGGAATCTTGTTCTGTCCTTCCAGCGCATCGGCCAGCCAGAACAACTGCCAGTTCGGCGTCACCGCGTAGAGGATCGACGCCCACCACGACCCGGCTTTGGCGCGCGTTCCCCAGAAATAATCCGATACCAACCCCATCAAAAACAAGGCCGAACATATTGCCAGGGTCGGAACCACCTCGACCCGGGTCGAGCACGCCAGCGCCAGCGCCGCCAGGATCAGCAGCGCCATCAGGATCAGCGCCGAGGCGGGTATCACACGCCAATCGATCCCCTTGTAGTCGGCCCCCATCCGTCCGGCCTCCCGCGGAATGTACTGCAACACCGCAAAGGCCAAAACCGCCATGATCACCACCGCAAAGACCCCGTCGGACACAAAGGGCCGGCGCAGGAAATAATTGGTGAAACCGGCGATGATGTATGCCAGCACCATCGCGCCGCAAAAGACGGCCAACCCCGGATAATCAATGTCCCCGTATGCGTCAAAGGCCATGCGCGTGGCCAGCAGCGCGGCAATGCAGTTGACGAACGTCAGAATGGCCAGCGCGCCGGACAGCCCGGCGTATTTGGCCAGCAGGAATCGAGCCCGCCCCACCGGCTTGGCCAGCACGGCCAGGGCGGTGCCGCTGCGGATTTCCCGCGCCACCGAGGCCGAGGCGCTGAGCACCGCCCCGAACAGCCCAGCCAGGAACATCACTGCCAGCGCGCTGTTCTTGACCAGTTTCGGCTCGTCCCCAAAACCGAAATAATTGACGCACGCCAGAAAGACCTCGAAGAGCGAGGAGACGGTCATCAGCAGCAGGAAAACCGGCTGCCGGACCAACTCCATAAAGGCATTGCCGGCGATTGTTATAAATTGTCGCATGATGCTCTCAGGCAGACTGGGCTGCCGATGGCGGCTGACAGGTTACGATGACTTTGTTCTTTTGCAATGGGTTATTGCTGCTGTTTCTTGACAAAAAGTGAGACACTGTCGGCGGCCAAAAATTCAAGAATTGTCCGGCGCGGCGCTCATCCACCCCTGTGCGTTTGATCGCACAGGCGCGCGCCTCTGGCGGGTTCTGTTTCGGGCGGATTCCAATTCATTTCAGCGCTTTTCATCAATTTGCCTGGCAACAGGTTAAAGGCTCCGGGATTGAAGGGCAATGCCGATTTTGCAACAAGCCGGCTCCCCTCCTGGCCAAACCCTCATTTTGGTGTTCCGCAGCCTCCGTTGCCGCGTTATCCTCGGCCATCGCTGAGTTCTGGCACAATTGGTTTTCACGCTTTATCGCCGACGTCTATTTCGAGCGCGTCGCCCTGGTGTTCCCCGAACGCCTCCCGGCCGCCGGCCCCGTTCTCTATCTGGGCCTGCATCGCAATGGCGCGGTGGACGGCTTCGTTTATCAGCGCGTCTTGCCCAACGCCGTCTTCATGATTTCCACACAGTTGCGCAAAAACTTCCTGGCTCGCCTGTTCTTTCACGGCATTGCGGTGACACGGACAAAGGACGACGGGGACCGCTCTCTTAACGAGGCGGCGATGCGTCAATGTATCGCGCTTCTGGAGCAACGGGGCGAGCTGCTGGTCTTGCCGGAGGGCACCAGCACGCTGGGACCCCGCCATCTTCCGTTCAAAAACGGCGCCGTCTGGCTTTTGCTCGAATATCTGGCCGGGGGCGGCCCGAGGCCGCGCGTCGTGCCCCTGGGCATTCATTATGAGTCGCCCACCGACTTTCGCGGCAGGGTCGAAGTAGTGGTCGGCAATGAGATTTCAACCGACCTGCCGCCCGAATCGAGCCAACTGGAGCGCCTCAAAATGATGAAACGCCGTGTCCAAACCGCCCTCGAAGAGGTCGGCATTAACGTCGAGTCGGCGGCGCGCCAGGAAATGATCGAGAGCATGGCGCTGGCCGCGGCCCTGCGGACGGGCCGGTCCTATTTCAAATTACTCAAGACACTCGAAACCGCAGTTCCCTCGAACCTGGAGCACGAATGGAAATCCTTGGAAGCCGCGCTTGGAGCCAGCAAAGCATATTTGAGGCACGGGCTGCCGTTGTTTCCCGCGCCGCCGGCGCTCTTTTTCGCGCTGGCCGGTTGCTTCATTATCCCGGTGGTCTGCGCGGCTGCGCTGTTGAATCTGCCTCCCCTGCTGGCCGGATGGTGGGCCGGACGAACATTCCCGGACGGCCGCAACGTCATCTCGCTGTGGAGAATCCTTGCTGGAATACCGTGTTTTCTGATTTGGGCGGCGCTGGTCGTGCTGGCCGGCGCGTGGCTGGGGAAATGGTTGTGGCCGGTGGCATACCTCGTCGTTACCTGGGCCGGTTTGAAATCCTACGCCCTATTCCGGCAGATTGCCGCATTCCTCGCACTCGGACCTTTTCAGTGGACAAGGCGCGGGGCAATGGCCAGCTTTCTGGAGAACCTGTTGCGATCGTTGCCCGATGAAACCGCCTAAAATTTGGCCCCTTCTGCCCCACGAACTGTTCTTTGGACTGTTCCTGGCCGTGACTTGGGCGCGCTTGGCGGCCGCTGGAGTTTTCAGCGTCTTCTACGCAATTCTGATCGCCATTAACATTGTCGCCATCGGCTTTGCGCGATCGGCTGGCAATCCGGCCTGGCAGCGGGTTGGCCTTCTCTTTTACCCCCTGGCCATGAATGCCGCCTTCCAACATCTGCGAGTCGATATTCCCATTATCCATCCCGCGCACGCCGATGCCGCCTTGCAGGCGATTGATTGGAGGCTGATCGGAACCAATTTGAGCGTGCGCCTCCAAGGCATGACGCGCCCGGTTTTGACTGAATTGTTTAGCTTCTGCTATCTGCTTTTCTTTCCGTATTTGCTGTTCACCTTGATTTACTATTTTGCCGGCGAGGTGAAATTGCTGGCCAAATTCATGAACGGCCTTTTCGCCCTATACGGCATCGGATTCCTGGGTTACACCCTCGTCCCGGCGGCCGGACCCTGCAAGGCGATGGCGGGGGAATTCTCCGTTCCGCTGCACGGCTGGCTCTTCACCCAATGGAACGCCGCCCTCGTGGCTCGCGGCAGCATCGGGGCGGACGTTTTCCCCAGCCTGCATTGCGCCGTGTCTTCCTACATTCTTTTTTTTGACCTGCGGCACCGGCGCTGGCGTTTTTACCTCTACCTGCTTCCGTGCCTCCTGTTGTGGATTTCCACCATTTACCTGCGCTACCATTATTTTATTGACTGCCTCTCCGGTTTCGCCCTCTCCGCGCTCGCCCTTTGGCTCGCATCCCGCACCGCCACAAAATGAAATTCACCCTCACTTTCGATGATCCGCTTGCCGGCAAACTGGAACTTTCCGGCGGCAAAGGCGCCAACCTGTCCCTGCTCTTCCAGCGCGGCTTTCCTGTGCCGCCCGGCTTCATTGTCACCGTCGCGGCCTATCGGGATTTCATCGCCGCAGCCGGGCACTCGACCGTCGCCGCCGCCGGGTTTTCCTTTCACGATCCGGCCCGCCTGAAAACGCAGAGCGAGGACTTGCGTGCGAAGCTCTCGGTTCTTGCTCTCCCGCCCGCGGCGGCGGAGGAAATTCGCCGGCGTCTGGCCGAGTTTTCCCCCGCGCAGCATTTCTCGGTGCGTTCCTCCTCAACGATGGAGGACCTGGCTGGCGCGGCCTTTGCCGGCCAGCACGACACCTACCTCAATTGCCGCGGCGCCGACACAATCCTGGATCGGATCAAGGCCTGCTTCCTTTCCCTGTGGATGGACCGCGCCATCGCTTACCGGCACCAGCACGGCTTTGATCACGCCGCGGCGGCGATGGCGGTGGTGGTGCAGCAAATGGTGCCCTGCGACGTCGCGGGAGTCGGATTCAGCGTCAACCCCATCTCCGGCGATCTGGGTGAAATGATCATTAACGCTAATTTTGGCCTCGGTGAATCGGTGGTCAGCGGCGAGGGCGAAGTGGACCACTTCACCCTGGATCGCGCCAGCCGGTGTGTGCGGTCGAGAAACATCGCGCGGAAATCGCGCAAAATCGTCGGCGCTGATTCCGGCACCCGCGATGTCCAGCTAAACGGGGAGGAAGGTGGCCGGGCCTGTTTGAACGATGACCAATTGCGCCAACTGGCCGATTTGCTCTTGAGAGTCGAAGCCACTTACCAGTTCCCCCAGGACATCGAATGGGGATTTGCCGGCCGCACGCTGCATCTGCTCCAATCCCGTCCAATCACCGCCATTCCGCCGCGGTGGACGCGGGACGAATCGGCGGAGCGTTTCCCTAACGTCATCACCCCGCTGACCTGGGATTTCGTCGAGAGCGGTTTTCACCGTTCCCTCAATTACTCGTTCCGCATGATGAATTTCCCGCTCTTCAATGGAAAATGGTTCGGGATGCACGGCCACTATATTTATGGAAACCAAAACGCCGTCGAGCTTTACGCCCGCCGCGCGCCCCTGACCGTGCGCAGCCTGGATGAGTTGCGCGCCGCGCTGCCGCGGTTGAGAGAGGATTTCCGCTGGGTCCAGGATTTGCCCGCGTTGTGGATGCGCGACCTGGATTATTATCTCATTTCCATTGGCCAATTCATGACCGAGCCGTTGGAGGCTCGGAGCGTGAAGGACCTCTGGCACTATGTGCTCAAGGTCAACGAGCACGGCGCGGCCTACTTCCTGCCCAACATCGCCATTTCCATCACCCACGGCGCGCTCTACGCGCTGCTGCATCATCTGCTGCGGATGGTCTTCGGCGCCGAAGCCGCCAATCCGTTCTTCGACAACCTCATGGCCTTTTGCGAAACCAAAACCGGCGCCATCAATAAGGAACTCTTTGAACTGGCCGCCCTGGCTCGCGCCCGTCCGCAATTGGAAACCCTCCTCCAGCGGACTTCCTCCCGCGACATCATCGAACACCGGCAATTGGAGCCTTTCCCGCAATTCCACGACCGCCTGCAAAAATTCTTGCGCGACCACGGCCACCGCGAAGTTGACTTCGACGCCTACGCTCCAACCTGGGTCGAGTGTCCGTGGGTGGTGCTGGACAACGTCGGTGTCATTTTGCGCGCGCCCGTAACCGAGAGTCCGTCGGAAAAAGAGCGGGCGTTGAAAATCCGCATGCAGCAGGCCGAGGTTGAACTTTTCCAAAAAGTGCCGCCGGACTTGCACTTCGCCTTTGCGGAAATCCTTCGTTTGGCCCGCGCCTACACCAGCCTCGACGACCTGGAGCACTATCAAACCACCCGCCTGACACTTCCCTTGCGGCGCGGCCTGCGCGCCTTGGGCGCACGGCTCACTGAACGGGGTTTTTTGTCCGAGCCGATGGATGTGTTCTTCGCCCGTCAACAGCAAATCCACCAGGCCGTCAACGAAGACACGGAAACCGCATGGCGGCAATTGGCCGCGCATATCCGCCGGCAAAAAGACGATTACCTCCGAGACAAATCGCGAACCCCTGAGTGGGTCCTCGGCGCCGCCACCACGGTTGCGCCCGCCTCCGGCGACTGTCTGACCGGCTTGGCCGGCAGCCCCGGCGAGGCTGAAGGTGAAGTCTTCACTGTTCTGAGCGCCGGCGACTTTGCCAAATTCCCCAAAGGCGCAGTCCTCCTGGCCCGCACCACCAATCCAACCTGGACGCCTTTATTTTACAGTGCCGCCGCCGTCATCACCGAGAGCGGCGGCCCGCTCTCCCACGGCGCGGTCACCGCGCGCGAGATGCGCATCCCCGCCGTCATGTCCGTCAGAGAATCCCTCACCCGCCTCAAAAACGGCCGGCGCGTCCGGGTGGATGGCACGCGGGGCAAAGTGTTCCTTTTATAGCCAAATTCTCACCCCTCCCGCCTTCGCACATTTCCAAAGAATTAGTCTTGAGCGGGAATGAAAAGAAACTACTGTTAGCCCATGTCTAAAGTAAAACACATAGTCCTGTTGAAGTTCAAAGCCGGAACGACCGACGAACAAATCGGCAAGTTCTTCGACGACGTTCTCGATTTGTCCGAAACAGTCCCCGGCATTGACGATTATGTTTCCGGCACCAATTGCAGCCTGGAAGGCAGCAACCAGGGCCTGACCCACGGCTTCGTCATGACCTTCTCCGATGTCGCCGCGCGTGATGCCTATATCGTTCACCCCGAACACGAGCGCTTCAAAACAATGGCCCTGCCCATGGTCGAAAGCCTGCTCATTTTTGATTTCGAGGTCTAGGCCCCCTCCCCGGACGCACAGCCACGCCCGGCCCCGTGCCAGGCGCGCGCCTCGCCGACACTGACATGAAACGCTCCCATCATTGCAACGAATTACGGCCCGCCCACGTCGGCCAAACCGTCTCCCTGGACGGCTGGGTCCATTCCCGCCGCGACCTCGGCGGCCTCATCTTCATCGACATCCGCGACCGCGAGGGCCGCACTCAATCGGTCTTTGATCCTTCGGCCATGCCTCGCCCCCTCTTCGACCGCGCCGCCTCCCTCCGCGCCGAATGTGTCATCCGCGTCACCGGCAAGGTCCGCGCCCGCCCGCCGGGCACCCAGAATCCCAAAATCGCCACCGGCGAAATCGAAATCGCCGCCGATGAACTGGAGGTCCTCAACATGGCCGAGGTGCTCCCCTTCCCCGTCGATGATCCGGAGGCCGCCCGCACCGTCAATGAGGAGTTGCGCCTGCAATACCGTTACCTGGATCTGCGCCGGCCCGAAATGCTCCGCAACCTGCGCCTGCGTAGCAAAGTCGCCACCGCCACACGCAACTATTTCGACGAACAGGGCTTTCTGGAGGTCGAAACCCCCACCCTCTTCAAATCCACCCCCGAGGGCGCGCGCGAATTCCTTTCCCCCAGCCGCCTCAATCCGGGCAAATTCTACGCGCTGCCGCAATCCCCCCAGCAGTTCAAGCAAATACTCATGGTCGCCGGCATCGAGAAATACTTCCAACTCGCCCGCTGCTATCGTGACGAGGACTTGCGCGCCGACCGTCAGCCCGAATTCACGCAGATCGATCTGGAAATGTCATTCATCGAGCGCGAGGACATTTACGCGTTAATTGAGGGCCTCCTCAAACGGATTTGGAAAACCGCCCTTGACATCGATCTCCCGGTTCCTTTCAAACGCCTCACCTTCCAGGACGCCCTCAATCGTTACGGAACCGACAAGCCCGACACCCGCTTCGACCTGGAGTTGGCGGATTTCACCGAAGAGTTTCGCGCCAGCACCTTCAAAGTCTTCAGCAGC
>Ga0326727_10017873_pt1 | contig 14602 bp, 11 predicted proteins | sample MB2enrmetagenome_FD_207643 | JGI IMG/M metagenome (GOLD analysis project Ga0326727, IMG submission 207643) | Lab enriched peat soil microbial communities from McLean, Ithaca, NY, United States - MB29MY | ecosystem: Environmental > Terrestrial > Soil > Wetlands > Peat | place: USA: New York... | reverse complement strand
ACGCGTGTCGTGCGCAATCTCACGCAGGAGAAAACGGCCGATCACGTTTGGCAGGGCGCGATTTGGAGTCCGGACGCGAAGTTCATTTACTCCACGCGATTCAATGCCGCTTTTTCAGACGCTGACCTGTACCGAATCGATGTGGCCACCGGCGCGCAAGAGAATCTCACACCCCATGAAGGCAATCGACGCAACATAGCTTCGTCGCTTTCACCCGACGGCCGCACGCTTCTTGTTTCCTCGGATAAACCTGGCGGTTTCTTGAATGTTGCTTTGATTGACTCCGCAACCAAAGAACTCACTTGGATGACGGACGTGAAATGGGAGGCTACTTCCAACGACTTCTCCCCGGACGGAAAACAATTCACATACACCGTGAATGCCGACGGCCGAACAGATACATACCTGGCCGATACCCTGACGTTGCGCTCGGCCAAAATCAACTTCCCGAGCGGCCTGAACTACTACCCGGGGAACCCTTCGTCTTTTGCGCCGCAGGGTGGAATACTTCTGGTCTCACATCAGAGTTCGACGCAACCGGGCGACCTTTGGCTTTACGACATTTCGTCGCAGCAGGGCCAGCAACTTACGTTTTCTGCCATTGCAAGCTTGACGGCGGCGAGGATTCCCGCATCGAACCTCGTGCACTACCGCAGCTTCGACGGAAGAATCATCAGCGCATTCGTGTGGTTGCCGTTCAACCTTAAGCGCGACGCCTCGAACCCCGGCATCGTGCTCCCACATGGAGGCCCGACCGGCCAGACGGAGGATTCGTTCAGCCGCACGGTGGCGGCGCTCGTCACCCGCGGGTACGTGTGCATCGCGCCCAATGTCCGCGGTTCCACCGGCTACGGAATGGATTTTCAGATGTCAAACGTGAAGGACCTCGGCGGTGGAGACTTGCAAGATGAGATTTATGGCGCGAAATTCCTCACCGATACAGGTTACGTGGATGCGAAGAAAATCGGAATCACGGGCGGATCCTATGGCGGATATATGACACTGATGGCTATCGGGAAAACGCCTGATGTCTGGGCCGCCGCCGTGGAACAATACGGCATCATCAACTGGCTCACGATGCTCGAGCACGAAGATCCGGCGCTCCAGGAGTACGAGAAGTCCCTGCTCGGTGATCCCGTGAAAGACCGCGCGGTTTATGACGCCGATTCGCCTCTCACTTACATCCGCAACGCCAAAGCTCCCCTGCTCGTGTTGCAAGGAGACAACGACATACGCGTGCCAAAGGAGGAGGCGGAGCAGGTCGTGCAAATCTTGAAGGGCTCGGGAAAAACCGTGGATGCACATTACTATCCGAACGAAGGGCATGGCTTCGCGAAGCGCGAAAACCAGATTGATGCGATTCGCCGCACCGTGGAATGGTTCGATCGATGCCTGAAGTGAAAAATTGAGACTAGGCGGACTTGAAAGAAGTGGCCCTTTGATTCGGGGGTTTCAAGGAATGCGGCCGGGCCTGCCAAGTGTCGCTCACGCGGCGAACTGTTTCGCGTAAACGGACGGCAAGCTCCACAACTGTTTGGAGGCGTTGCGTGTCCGCCGCAGGCAAGCGATCGCGGTGGGCCAGGACGAGTTCAGCATTCCCCAGAATACCGGTGAGCGGATTATTGATTTCGTGCCGGAAGATTTCCCCGATGTCGCCAAGGAAGGGAGACGATTGCACATTTGAGGCGGGTTGCGCCCTGACGGACCGGCTCAACCTCCGCTCGATAAGACTGCCTGCAAGCGGTATGAAATCGTCGGCGCGTGCGACAATGTCGAGATTCCCCTCCGCCACAATCCTTGCCACTTCTGGCGGGCATTCGCCGGAAGCAATCAGGATTACGGGGGCGACCGCCGTAAGCTGGCGCAAGATCTCAATGGCCGATCCTCCCTGGAGCAGGGTGTCGTCAAGCAGGATTACCTGCGGGTCGAAGCGGGCGGAGAGTTCGCACAGATGCGCAAGGATGGAGACGGCCAGCGTCCGGTCTGGCTTCGCAAATCGCTCGATTTCTCTCGCCATCCGCTGCACGATTGCCTGATCCTGAATTCCCATCAGGACTCTCCGCCGATCCGAGGAGATTCGCGGTCTTTTGGTGTCAGGGTTCATTTTCATCAAGTTCCCGTTTTATAGCCCCTGCCTTTCGCGTGACGGGAAGAGTACGCTCTGTCCGCGCTTTTTTCGCTTCGCTCCAGAACGCGATTCACCGCGAGCTTCAATTCCTCCACTAGAAATGGCTTTGCGAGGTATGGCAAGCCGCTTGGTTCCAGGAATTCCAACGTGCGAGGCGCCAAAGTATCCCCTGTAATGAATATGATGCGGTCCTTCATGGGCATGCCGGCGTTAACCAGCGCGTCGTAGAAAGCGGGTCCGTCCAGCCGAGGCATCCGCATGTCACAAATCACAAGGTCATAGTGGTTGCGTGAAAGCTTGGTCAATCCTTCCTGGCTATCAAGCACGGCTTCAACGTCGTGACCTTCTTCACGCAAAATGTCCACGATCAATTGTGCGACCGTCGATTCATCTTCGACGACCAGTATTCGCCGCGAGACGGCCATCCAGGGTTGTTTCGAGATCGGCGCTCTTTTTGTTTCGGACTTTTCCAACGGCGCGTCGATGACCGGCAATTCAACTGTGAACTTCGCCCCAGCACCAGGTGGACTTTCGAATGTCACCTCGCCTCCATGCTGGTGGACGATCCCGTACACAATGGAAAGACCCAAGCCTGTTCCCACGCCCGGGGGTTTGGTTGTAAAGAATGGATCGAAAATGCGGGAAGCGATCTCGGGGGCAATGCCAGGCCCGTCGTCGGAAACCTCCAGTGAAATCCGGCTCCCCGTCAGATGCAGACCGTGGCGCGTACTGATCCGGACCTGGCCTTGTCCGCGGCCTTCGAGCAGCGCTTGTTCGGCATTTACGACCAGGTTCAGCACAACCTGTTGGAGCTGGTACGGGTCGCCCATCGTCGGGGGAAGATCGAGATCCAGATCGCATTCCACTGCGATGTTCTCTACTTTCAATTCGTAGCTTCGGAGCGCCAGCGTGCGTTCAACGACTTCATTAAGGTTCACACGCACGCGCTCCGGTTTGTTCTCTCGCGCGAAATAGAGCAGGTTTTTCACGATTCGCCGGGCGCGCTCCGCCTCCTGATAGACTTTCTTCGCATCATCCAGTTGGGCGGCATTCAGTTCATGGCCAAGCAGAAGTTGCGCATACCCAATGATGGCCGTAAGCGGGTTGTTCAATTCGTGCGCGATCCCCGACACAAGCTGGCCTAAGGCCGCCATTTTCTCTGTCTGGATCATTTTTGATTGAATTTGGCGTTCCCCGGTGACATCCCAATAAAGCTCCAGCCATCCGTAGGAGCGTCCCGCTGCGTCGAGAACTGGTCGTGAGAAACGTTCGAGTACTCGCCGCGCGGGCCGCGTCATCTCCAGTTCGTCTCGCCCCGGTTCGCCACCATCCTTGACAAAGGATTTCCAGGGCGCAGAGAAAGACGCTGGATCTCGAAACCTCTCCGCGACCAATTTCTCCAAATCCTCGAAATCCCCCATCTCAGCCAGGGTCCGAAAATCGAATCCAAAAAGCTGCCCAAACCTGGCGTTTGCAAACCGCAGTCTGCTCGACCCGTCCAGCAGAATGACTCCAATCGCCACAGAGTCCAAAACACTCCGAAGCTCTGCCTCGATCTGGCGCTCTTTTGCTTCCGCGCGGTGGACGATGGAGCCTTCCTCAAGACACAAGAGTAAGTCGCGCGATCCTGGCAGAGGTGACCGCAGCGTCACACGAATCGGGAATCCACTTCTGAGCGAAACCTCAACGCTGGCAGGCGCTGCGGGCGATGGCTTCTGACCATAGAATTCATCCAATTTGCCAAGAGGAGTGTTCCCTAGGAGTTCATCCAAACTGACCTGCCGGAAGTCTCCGCTTTTGAGACGCAGCATTTCGCAAGCCTGCGGGTTGGCTCTTTGAATCAAACCGGAGGTGTCCACGACAATCAGCGCCTCTCCGCTCGATTCGAAAACGGCGCTGAACCCCGCGTCAGCAAGGATTTGGATCATGTCCAACTGCGGATTCAGCGAGGAATTCGCAAAGGGCTTAATCGGGTCTGTTGTTGGGGACAAATCAAATCCATCCGAGTGTCTCATCACCTTGTTTACCAGTGCCCCCGAACGATCCAATAGCTGCAGAGAATCGCAGCGCCAATCGCGATGGCGTATTCCATGCTGCGACGCACAAGCTGCCCCAGACGGATGTAATTCGAGTAACCAAACCGGTTCCGCATGCCGTGTACACTGCATAATCCTGACCAAGCCAATCAGTCGCGTAACATGAAGAAATCCATCACGTTAGTCAGGGAGGCTCTTCCTCATACGAGGGTACAATTCCCGCTTCGATACTATTGAGTCCCTATACGGGAATGGATCCCCTCCGGGAGTGAAATGGCGAGAGGTTTGGAGCCTGGTGATCGCGAGAGCCGCACTATTTACGGAACTAAGCCGGACGAGGTTGGGAGTCGTATTGCTTGAGCTTCCGATAGAGAGTCGTTTTCCCGATGCCCAGAAGGCGCGCTGCGGCTATCTTGTCTCCGCCAGTCTCTCGTAGCGCGCGTAGAATGGCGCGGCGCTCAAGATCGTCGAGCGAGTGCAATTCGTCGTTCTGGGGCAGCCGTTCGACGCTGCCGTATTGAAGATTTGAAGGGAGGTCTCCCACATGGAGGATAGGGCCGGAGCCAAGGGCAATGGCGCGTTCGATGGCATTTTCGAGTTCTCTGACGTTTCCAGGCCAGTCATAAGCCATAAGCCGCGCCATGGCATCCTCTGAGATCGTCCGGACGTGGCCACTGGACTCCGCATATCTCTCGAGGAACGAATTTACAAGGAACGGCATGTCGTTCTTGCGTTCCCGCAATGGGGGCATCTTGATCTGCACGACATTCAAACGAAAGAACAGGTCCTGCCGAAAACTGCCTTGGCGAACGGCCGCTTCGAGGTCGCGGTTTGTGGCTGCGATGATTCGAGTCGCAATGGGGATGCGATCCGTGGACCCAACGGGCTTAATTTCCTTTTCTTGCAGCGCCCGCAGAAGCTTTGCCTGAAGATCGACTGGCAGGTCTCCGATCTCGTCAAGGAACAGTGTGCCGCTGCCGGCCGCCTCCATCAAGCCCTGCTTGGTGTGCATAGCACCGGTGAATGCGCCTTTCACATACCCAAATAGCTCCGACTCAATTAGCGTCGGAACCAATGCGGAGCAATCCACCGGCGCGAACGGCTTGTTCTTGCGCGGCCCAGAAAAATGTATAGAGCGCGCCACCAGTTCCTTCCCCGTGCCACTCTCTCCAAGAATGAGCACCGGATAATTGTGCTGGCAAACTTTTTCGATCAACCTGTATACACGCTGCATCTTCGGCGAGATTCCGATCAGGCCGGCAAAACCGGGACGAGTGCGCAATTGTTCTCGGAGTACTCGGTTTTCCTGGTCGATCTCAAGGGAATGCAATATGCGCTCCAGCTTGCTGTGAAGTTCGGGGATGTGAAATGGCTTTGTAACGTAGTCGGCGGCTCCCATTCGCGTCGCTTCTACAGCGCTTTCGATTGTCCCATATTGCGTCAACACCATTACCAAAATTTGTGGATGATTCTCTCGAATTCGCCTGAGCAACTCGATCCCGCCGAGTTCGGGAATGCGCAGGTCAGTGATGACAATGTCGATGGGATATTGATCGAGGATCTCCAGCGCTTCCTCGGTTGTCGCAGCCATCTTCGTCTGTAAACCTGACTCGGCCGCCACATCCCGGCAAAGTAACCGCGTTGACTCCTCATCGTCCACAATGAGAACAGTGGCAGTCATTGTTCGCTGAGTTGCAACAGCCCCCGATGCGCCTCCTGCCAATGTCTTCGTTCCCCTTTCTGAATTCCCCTTCTTGGAATTTCGAGCACGAAAGGTGCCAACTGGGAACACTGCGCATTAGATTCAAACTAGAGCTCTTAGCCAAAACGAGCAGGCTCCGACCTGCGGAGTCTAGGACTGAATTGGGACTACGAACAAGAGCGTAATACTGCGTAAGTGGATAAGTTCCATCTAGTCTATCGAGTGCAACCACGGGAACAGTAGAAATCCCGAAATGGGAACGCCGCCCATTCTTGAACTCCTGACCATCAACAGCCAACCTCTCTTTCAATTCTGCCATCTCACCAGTCGAGTTTCGGGACACTGCTTTCTATCCAGCAGAAAGCGCCAAGACAATTCAAAAAGGAGAATGACATGAAAGGCGGAGATTTGTCTCTGGCTCTTGGAGTAATGCTGGTCTTTTCACTTTGTAATGGCCTTCCCGCGTTTGCACAATACCAAACAACGCCCGAGCCGGCGAATTCGCCGGCAGCTAACGAAGTCACTGCTGGAACGCGGATTTTGGCAGGTCTGGAAGATGCGGTCAGCACCAAGGAAAACAAGAATGGCGACCGCATCCAGTTGCGGACTCTCGAGCCTCTCACGACTGCTGGCGGGTCAACACTTCTCGCAGGCGCAGAGATCCGTGGCCATATCGACAAGATTATGCCCGCGCGCAAAACCGGGCGTGCGCGAGTGTGGCTGACTTTTGACGAGATTTCAACGCCCAAGGGGTGGATCCCTATTGTCGCCGTTGTATCGGACGTGCCGGGGGTCCATTCTGTCCGAGTGGCCTTTGACCGGGAAGGCGCCATTGAAACTCGGTCGAGCAAGGGTCAGCAGGAAGCGGAAGCTGCTGCTGCCGGTGCGTTTGTGGGAGCCACGCCGGGCGTGGCCGCGCACGACGCAAAAGGCGCTGCGCTCGGTGCGGCGGCGGGCGCGGCAACTGCTTTCATGGTCACATCGGGCCTAGGGGAAGAGTTGACTCTCGACAAGGGCACAAAACTGGAGGTCACGCTCGAACGGTCCCTTTTCTTGAACGCCAATTGACGGCTTACTGCACCGGAAGACCTTTCGAAGTCACCGCATGGAACATGGGGGACGCGATGCCGCCTGCGCGTTGCGTTCCCCTTGGTCTTTCCTTTCCCGGCAACTGCTGATAGATTCAGACTCCTGATGACCTCGGACAAACCATCCCTGCAGCGTATCCTTATTGTTGAAGACGAGGAAAATGCCCGCAAGGGTTACGAAGCGCTCCTTCGCAAGTGGAATTACGAATTGCTGGGTGTCGGGAGCGGCGAAGAAGCCTTGGCGAAATACCCCGAATTTTCGCCTAGCGCAATCCTTGCGGATGTGGAACTGCCTGGGATGAACGGCCTCGAGCTGCTGCGACACTTGGGCGAGGAAATACAACGCATCCCGGTCATCATTATCACGGGCCGAGGCAGCGACGAGCGAGTCGTGCAAGCTATCGAAGCGGGCGCCTATTGGTACATCGAGAAGCCTCTTAAGCCTCCGGTGCTCCGAGCATTGCTTGATCGCGCATTGGGTAGCGCTCGCGATCAGCAAGCGGTCGTCGCCTTGACGCGGCAATTGCGCGACGCGGGAAAACTCGGGTCGCTCGTTGGATCCTCAAAACCCATGCAGGAAGTGATGCGGCAAGTGGAGATGGCCGCTCCGTCAACCGCGTCGGTCCTCATTACCGGTGAGACCGGAACGGGCAAAGAAGTGGTTGCCAGGTCCATCCACATGCTTTCCCCGCGCGCCGCCCGGCCGTTTGTCGCGATCAACTGCTCCGCGATACCCGAATCGCTGATGGAAAGCGAGATTTTCGGGCACGAAAAAGGCGCCTTCACGGGGGCTGCCGAGCGGCGTATCGGGTGTTTCGAACTGGCCGACGGTGGCACCTTATTGCTCGACGAAATCGGCGAGATGCCGGCCCCGACTCAGGCAAAATTGCTCCGCGTGCTTGAGGATCGAACGATCCGTCGATTGGGAAGCAAGGTCGAAACGCCCGTGGACGTGCGTGTCCTCGCGGCGACGAATAAGAATCCCGAGCAGGCGGTCGCCGATGGCCACTTGCGCCAGGATCTCTATTTCCGCCTCAACGTGTTTCAGATTCACTTGCCGCCGCTGCGCGATCACAAAGAAGACCTGCCTTTGCTGGCCGAGCACCTTCTCTGTGAGCTTTCGGAAAAGCACGGCAAAAAGGTCTCAAGTGTGAGCGCCGAAGTGATGGAGCTTTTCAAGTCGTATCCGTGGCCGGGAAATGTGCGGGAGCTTCGGAACGCGCTCGAGCGCGCCGCGATCGCTACGGATCGCGGCGTCGTTGGGCGGCAGCACCTTCCAACGGATTTCGGCCGCGTGTCCGCCACGGCCGGATCGGAGCTCGGCGGGTTGCGTTTCCCTGTGGGCACGACCGTCAGCGACGTCGAGCGCGAACTCATCTTCCAAACTCTCGCTGCCACCAACCAAAACAAAACGCGCGCCGCGGATCTGCTCGGGATCAGCTTGAAGACGCTTCACAACAAGCTGAAGGAATATGACGTTGGGCGGAAAAATGCGTCTCAGCCTGAAAACTAGATTCACGCTGGCCACTTCGCTGCTGGTTCTCGCGGTTCTCACCGTTGTTTCCGGGCTGTATCTTGGCCGGCTGACACGACAAACCCTGCGCCAGTCCAACGATCGCGCGCAATTTCTCGCACAGCAGATTCTTGATGCGTGCCGAAATGCGTTGAATGAGGCTGCCGAGCGCGGCGAAGGCCCTGCCACACTTGACCCAAAGGACGTGCGCGACTATGTCCAGCGCATCCTCGACAGCAGCAGCACTCTCAATTCGCTGATTGAATCGGATCTCGGTTACTCCCCGATCATTTACGAAATCACGATCAGCGACCAGGATGGAATCGTCCTCATATCGAGCGATACCTCTCTTCGCAGCCAGAAGATTGCCATGCGCCCGACAGTCGCCTCGCTGGTAAAGGCCAACCTATTTCAGCAAATCGGGGAACTCTACGGGCCTCCGCAGATCTACGAATATTCATTGCCTTTCAATGTGGGACCACGCCCGTTTGGCGATATCCGAATTGGATTGTCGTCCACCCTCATACGCGGCGAAATTTCCCCGATGCTTGAGTCGACGGCCAAATGGGCGCTGGGCGCCGTGCTGCTCTCCACCTTGCTGGCCTTTGTGGTAAGCCGTATCTCCCTCGCGCCCATCGAGAGGATTTCCGCGCAACTCGACCGCATCTCCGCCGGTGAATTCGACCTTGAACCCGCAGTGAATCGCAGCGACGAACTCGGCGCCGTAAGCACGAAGATTATCGGAATTGGAAAACAATTGCGCGACGTTCGTGAGGTTTTTAGCACGCTGCGCGAAAACCTCGATCAGGTGATGAGCGGACTTGAAGACGGACTGCTTCTATTCAATGCCGAGGGTCGCGCGGTTCTTGTTAGCCCATCGGTGGAGAAATACTTGGGGGGGAGACCCGACGAATTGCGGGGACATCGCATCAGCGAGATTTTCCCCGCTGGGCATCCCATCCGGGACGCATTGCACATCAAAGGAGAGGATATCGAACCAACCGAGGGAATCGAAGTAAAGCTCGAAGGGGGCGCCGGGCCGCAGCGAATCGGATTGAGCGCGCAGATTGTTCGCGAGCATGGGAAACGAATGGGTACGCTCGTCACGTTGCGCGACGTGGAATCCATCGAACGTATCGGCACCCAACTGCAGGTCTCCGAGCGGCTGGCGGCCCTCGGACGCGTCACAGCAGGCGTCGCGCATGAGGTGAAGAACCCGCTCAACTCGATGCGATTGTGGCTGGAAGTCTTGAAAGCCAATATGCCTGTCGATCCTGAGCCACAGCAAGCGGTGAAAATGCTGGATAGTGAGATCGACCGGCTCGACAATGCTGTCAAGACTTTTCTCAATTTCACCAAGCCCGTCGAATTCAAACTGGAAGAAGCGGACTTGCGGGGGCTCCTTGAGGAAATCGTGGAAGCCTCGCGGCCCTCCGTCGCAACCGCCGGCCTCGAGCTTCGCGTGGACCTTCCGGTTTCGTTTCCACCTGTCTTGCTGGATCGCCAGCTCATTCATCAGGCAGTTTTCAATCTCGTGCTCAATGCATGTGACTTCACGGAGCCGGGCGGGCACATCGCACTGGGTCTCCGGCGCAGCGGGGAGTACGCGGTGATCACCGTGGCCGACTCGGGAAGAGGAATTCCCTTGGAGGACCAGAAGAAGGTTTTCCAACTCTTCTTCACGACGCGGCGCGGCGGGACCGGGATTGGTTTGGCAAACACGTTTCGATTTGTGCAGTTGCACAATGGTCGGATAGAATTCGAGTCTGAGGCGGGGCGCGGGACAACGTTCCGAGTGGAGCTGCCCCTGGCGAGATTCATCGATACGCCCGCCGGAAAAATGCGGAGCGCAGATCCGCCCTTGGCGCAAGAAAGAGTATAGATGCCCGACCGTCATCCAAACGCTCGAGTCCTGGCCCTGATGCTGGCTTGCGGACTTTCCCTCGCGGGGTCCGCATGCTCGAGGAAGAGCGTTCATGCCGCGCCTCCTGTTGCGGCGACGCCTGCGCCCGCGAGCGAACGCCCCATGCCCTTGGCTCCCGACACCAACGCTTCACCGCCCGAGGATACACCGGCTCCGGCCCCGGTGATTCCGGCGGCAACGACAACCCCGCGGCCAGTCGCCATCCCACAAACAAAACCTGCTCCCACTCCGCATAAACCAGCTACGGCGCAACCGGAGCAAACATCTGAGCAACCGGCGCATCCCCCTGCCCCGCAGATTTCTCTTCAGATTTCGCCCGGTGACCAAGCAAGCTACGAACGCAAGACCAATGAGGATATTTCCGTTGCGAGGAAAGACCTGCAACAAGCCAGCGGCAAGCAACTAAACGCCGCGCAACAGGACCTCGTCGAGAAAATCGCCAGCTTTCTCAGTCAATCGTTTGAAGCCAGCAAGGATGGCGACTGGGCGCGCGCGCAGAACCTGGCGCAGAAGGCGCGATTGCTCTCCGACGAGCTTGTGAATTCTCTTTAGCTCCCATCCCACAGATTCATTCCCGTTCTTTTGCGCACCCGCACCACCGGCTTGCATGTTCCTGCTAAGATTGGGGCATGAATACATTTGATGTAGTCATTGTTGGGGGAGGAATCATCGGAACTTCAACCGCACTCGAACTTGCGGCGGAGAAGCTTCGCGTTCTTCTTGTGGATCGCCTACAGCCCGGCGAAGAAGCATCCCCGGCTGCTGGAGGAATGCTCTCGCCGGAATCGGACGGGCCGGAGGCTGTGCCCATCGCTCCACTCACCAAGGAAAGTCTCAGGATTTATCCGCGGTTCATCGCTTCAATCGAGGATGCGGCAGGCGTATCGACGCACTTAAAGCTCGAAGGCGCGATTGAACTCTTCTATGGGCCTCACGCCGAATCCGAGCGGGACAAACTTGCTACCGAGCATCGCCAGGTCGGATTTATCGCGGAGCGATTGCCTATGGAAGCGGCAATTGCTTTGGGAGGGGAACTCAATCCGGCTGCGCTCGCGGCTGCGTGGTTTCCCGAGGAAGGAACGATTGAGCCGCGACGCCTGATGGATGCGGCCCTGAAGGCCGCTCAACGAATGGGCATTGAGATTCGAGCAAACTCATCGGTGACCTCCATACTGCGTGAGGGAAATCGTTGCACTGGTGCGATCGCCGCAGGAAAACAAATCTCGGCAAAATACGTGATTGTCGCAGCTGGGTGTTTCTCCTCCCTCATCGCGAGGGAGTCTGCCTGGTTCGCCCGCTACGCGCCGACTCGCCCGGTACGCGGGCAAATTCTGATACTGCGACCCAAGAAAGCCGTCCTGCGAAAAGTGGTGCGTTCCGAAAGGCGCTACCTGGTGCCGCGCTCGGATGGAACCATCTTGGCCGGAAGCACTCTTGAGGAGGCGGGTTTTGAGAAGAACTTGACGCCTGCGGGAGTCCGCAGGATCGCCGATGGGGCCATCGAACTCGTGCCTGCGCTGGCGGATGCCGATATCTGCGAGACTTGGGCTGGACTTCGGCCGGGGACGCCCGACAATCTTCCAATTCTCGGGCCTACCGATGTCGATGGGTTGCTGATGGCAACCGGCCATTATCGCAGCGGAATTCTACTCGCTCCCGTGACAGCCAGTCTGATGCGAGATTGGATTACAAAAGGGCGCGTGGCACTGCCCGTCGAGGCGTTTTCGCCGCTCCGATTCAAAGAGGACAAGCAAAGCACTGCTGTCACAAGGAATGTGTAGAAGAAACTTATTGGAGCCGGCCTAAAACGGAAGCTTGTTGCGCACTGGCTCTCGATTCGGCGGACCCGCAAGGCTTGATGCCTGGCCAGGGCTCGTAAATTGGACTTTGTCCGCATCGAGCATGATGGGGCGATCGAGGACAGCTTCCAGAGTAGTGCCGCGGGGCAGTTCGGCCTCCGGCCCGCGCGTAAGTAAAACCGACATCAATCCCGCCGCTGCGCCCGCGCCCATCCCGATCACTGCGCCTTTTCCCACGTTCCCCGCCGCTGCGCCGATTCCCGCACCGAGTTCTGTTCCTGTCACCGTTGTTCCTACGACGGTTCCTACGTCCGTTGTTTTGTCGCTGTCGCCTATTACCTTCCCTTCGTCATTCATTTTCTCATTGCCGCCGGTTCCTGCCGATCCACCGGGGGAAGCGTTGAGGTTCACCATGTAGCCATTCGGCAGGATGAGCGTATTCAATTTGGCCATCAACTCAGCGCGCCCTTTCACGTGACCTGGCCTCTTCACCTCGGTAAGCTCGCCACTGATGTACGACCCAGCAGGAATCACGACGTGCCCATCCACCATAATCGGGAAAAGAGTCTCGAAATACACTGGATCGCCGACCTGCGCGCTCCGTGTGGTGATCGCGTTGTGTAGAACCAAGGGAACACGCGTGCCACTCGGAACACGCACAACTGCCTTTGGATTCTGAGGGAGAGTGGGCCCAGCCGCTGCAGAAGTTGTCGCAGCAGTCGCAGGTGAAGGAGCTTCGGAGATAGTCTGTGGGGATGCGCTCTGGACAGGTTCCCTTTGCGATGAGGGCTGGTCGGGGGGTTGCGTCGAGTTCGGTTGCTGCGACCAAACAGGGGTCGCCAATCCGACCGCAAGGACAAGGACTCCAATCAAATGTGGGTGGAGGTAGCTTCTTATCATGATTTCCTCCGAAACTGTCTCCCTAGATGCTCCAGTAACCCTACGAGATGCCTCGGACGCCAACGTTACATTGGCTATTCGTTCTAAATCAGGAAGACTGTCTGTCCAGTCAGATCGAACCTCTTCCGGCAACGAATATTGCGGCAGGCAACCATGTTATCCACCCGCACCATGTAAGAGCGAGCTCGCTTGAAGTTCTCCCGGTCCTGCTCATTCGCCCCGCTGGGAAGCTGAGTCTTCTTGTTCCGCACCATCCAGCGAACAGGGAAAGTATTCTCCTGGCGACAATGAGGGCAGATTAACGGAATCTGCTTCGTCTCTTCCTTCTCGTCGTAAAACCTTTTCTCGTCCATTCTTCACCACCCGCCTTAGCGCACTTGCGCAAACCATCCACAATCAATGAGTTAGCTCTTGCATCGCCCGGATGTAAGGGCTATTACTCGATCAACGTCATCCAGCAGGACGATATCGCCTCCGCGAGCGCCGTGCAAGCGCTTAATCGCGTGTCCAGATGGCTGAAATGCATGGTCCAGGTTTGAAACAACCAGCACGCAGTACCCAAGACACCCTTGTAAACCACGACGCATCCACCCTCTCGTCAAGGACTTGCATTAGTGGGATTCGCTCAGACGTTTTGGTAGGATGGCGGCGGCTGCAGGTGAAAAAGTGACTGACAATTCCTCATCGCGAAAGAACATCCCCGCTTCCTTGCGATGGGGGGCTGTGATTTGGCTATTGATATGGATTCCCTCTTATTGGCGCACATGGGGCGCGTTGAATTTTCTGCGCCTGTGCGACATTGCTGTCATTTTGTCGTGCGCAGGGTTGTGGAGCCGGAATTACCTCCTGGTTTCGAGCCAGGCAGTGTCTTCGATTCTGCCTGATTTCGTTTGGGCGCTTGACGCGGGGTGGAGGTTCTTTCTGGGACATCATTTGATCGGCGGGACAGAGTATCTTTTCGACTCACATTATCCATTGTGGATCCGCTTGCTTACCCTTTACCATTTGGTTTTGCCGCTTGTGCTTCTCTGGACGCTCAATCGAATTCGATATGATCCTCGCGGACTCGCTGTTCAGTCTGCGATAGCCGGAATCGTATTTGTTGCGTCCCGGCTCGCAGGCCCCGTTGAAAACGTCAACTACGCATTTACCGATCCTTTTTTTCATCGATCTTGGGGCAATGCGTCGTGCCATCTTGCTGTCATCTTCTTGTTTATAGTTCTTGTCGCTTATCTCCCAACTCACTTTCTTTTGCGGCGATTGTTTCCAACATTCATCGGAAATGATGCGTTATGAAAGCGACGGCCTTCGAGTTCCGACATCGCGCGCTAATCAATGTGTTTCATTTCGGGCTTGCATTCTTCGCTTACGCGGTCGATCGCACCAACATCGTGCAGTGGACGGTACAATCGACGATCGGGTCTGAATCTCCGCATGCACACCTGCTCGTTCGGTGCCTATTCGCTGCAGGCACACTGCTTGTTGGGCTGGCTGCGGCTCTGCGAACGTGGG
>Ga0326727_10017872_pt1 | contig 14602 bp, 11 predicted proteins | sample MB2enrmetagenome_FD_207643 | JGI IMG/M metagenome (GOLD analysis project Ga0326727, IMG submission 207643) | Lab enriched peat soil microbial communities from McLean, Ithaca, NY, United States - MB29MY | ecosystem: Environmental > Terrestrial > Soil > Wetlands > Peat | place: USA: New York... | reverse complement strand
CCACCGGATAGCCCTGCCCGCGCTTGCACTGGTCGAGCACCAGGGTATGCACCAGGTTCAGCCCTTTTTCGTCCTGCGCCACCCACTGCGGGATTTCAATCCGGGCGATTTCCTCGTCCAGCCGCAAGTAAAAGAAATACACTAAATGTTTGCCGTAGCGTTTCTGGATGGTGGACGGGCTGATGAACAGCGCCGACCGCTCTCCCGGCGATAATATTTCATTGAAAAGTTCGCGGTCGCGCACGCCGGCGGCGAAATCGCATTCCCGCGTCTTGCATTCCTGGCATTTGTCACTATCCACGGTCTCCCGCGGGCACAGCGCCACGCGTAAGGCGTTGACTACATCGTTGCTGCGGGGATAACTGATATAGCTGGCGATGGGGATTTCCCGGTTCTGATTCAATTTGCGGATTTGCTCCAGGTAAGTCAGAAAGCCTTTTTCCAGCATGATATCACCGATGAAATCGGGATAGGCGGCCAGGCTCCACATGATCAGCGAGCCGTCAATTAAGCCCACGCCGGTTTGGCCGGCCGGTAATTCTGCGCACAACTCCGCCAGCCGTTTGCATTCCTCAACACCGCGTTTGATGCCCAGCAGTGCGCCCTCGACGGGCTGTTCGCGACCCTGCATTTCCGGCGAAGTGATGAAGAGTTCCTCATCGCTGGCATAAAGATGGGGGACGCTGTCCAGCGCCGCTTCCGGCTTGGCGCCGTAATGCAAAACCACACCGCCGACATTGATTAAATAGCATTGCGTCGGATGGTGCCGGTCCACGTCAATGTGCGAGCCATCGGTGGCGATGACGGTGAATTCTTTCGGGGCGGCCTGCGGCTGATAATGGCGGTCGATTGGTTCCACCAGGCGCGCCACCAGCCAGGTAACTTTGCTGCCTTCGATTTTTTTGGACAGCTGCTCCATGTTATTCGACTGGCTGTTCAGGATGGCGACGGCATGCAGCAATTGCTGCCGTTTCTCGTCGCGGTGTGCTTTCAGGCTGTCCACCATGCCGGTGATTTGATTCACGATTTTACTTAAATCCAGCGCCATTTTGCCCTTTGTGTTCTACCATTGCGAGGTTACGTTAGTACCCGAAGCAATCTCACTTTTAACCAAATATAGCAGTAAAATAGAGATCGCCGCGTCGCTGTGCTCCTCGCTATGGTTAGCTCCTATTTTGCTTTATCCTAGTATAACATCCCGGAAGCGAAAAGATTCAAGATTAGACAAGAATTGGTACATCGGCCCATTAAGTTGAGTGCCGGGTAATCAAGAATAATTTCAACCATCGTCATTGCGAGGTTCATCTGAAGCAATCCCGGGGGAGGGAGGCCTCTCATCCACTCTGAGATTGCCGCGCTTCGCTCGAAATGACCTCGTTTTTCTTTGGGCTTTTCAAATCCTCACAATGCCAATCTGGCGTCTATGCTACAATGCTATTCAGAGGTATTTCCGTGCTCGCGATTATCTTAAGTGTGATTGTCATCTCCCTGTCCGGTGTGATGATGCCCGGCCCGATGTTCGCGGTCGCAGTGGCCAAGAGCTACCGCAGCCCCTGGGCCGGCACCAAAATGTCCCTCGGCCACGCAATCATCGAAGTCCCGATGATCCTGCTGATTTATTACGGTTTCGCCCGCTTCTTTCAGCACAACGCGGTGCAAATTGTGCTGAGCCTCATCGGTGGGGCAGTCATTATCTGGCTGGGCGTCAACATGTTCCGCGCCCGTAAAGATGTGGCGCAGGGCGGCAAAGACCTGAAATACGGCGCTTTCACGGCCGGGATTGTGATGACCGCCATCAATCCATTCATTTATTTGTGGTGGGCTACCGTCGGGGCGATGCTGGTAATGAAGATTACGGCCTACGGCGGCGCCTGGCTACCAGTGATGATTGTGGTGCACTGGCTGTGCGACCTGGCCTGGCTGACACTGGTTTCCGTGCTGATTTACCGCACTAAAAACTTGTGGGGACTGAAGCTGCAGGAATGGATTTTCGCGGTTTGCAGCCTGCTGCTGGTCGGCTTCGGCGTGTGGTATTTGATTTCCGGCATCCAGAAATTCTAGTCCGCAACGCTTTCAGGCAAGGTTTGAGTTAGAGTGGCGCAGCCACTCTAAAATGACGTACCCGCAAAACAACTTTACAAAATAGTCTAGTATTAAGTATATCTAGAATCTCAAGCCAAAGATAAATATCGGCTGGAAAAGAAAGCCTTCTTATTTTGCTGATTTAGTATCAACTTTGAATACGAAGAGTTTAAATATTACTTAGAGTCCATGCTGAATCGCCATGATAGCGGCCTGAGTACGGTCGGCAACACCGAGCTTAACAACAATCGAGCTGACATGATTCCTGACAGTTCCTTCCGAAAGAAACATCTTTTTAGAAATATCCTCATTGCTTAAACCTTTTGCAAGCAACTGCAGCACTTCGATTTCGCGCTGCGTCAGTTTGCTGGTAATCAAATTGGACGGTTTCTTTTTGTTGCCGGAAATCTCACGCATGATTTTACCGGCGATTGCCGGGTCAACATAATTTTTACCGGCGACAGTGCCCCGGACTGCTTTAAGTACATCTTCACGCGGCGCATCTTTCATTAAATACCCGGATGCGCCGGCGTTGACAGCATCAAATACCCAATCATCGGTGCCGTACGTGGTCAGTACTAGGACTTTTACCGCCGGGAACTTTGTTTTGATTTCCCGGGTGGCATCGACGCCGTTCATCACGGGCATTTTCAAATCCATCAGCACTAGGTCCGGCTGTTTTTGCTCAGCGAGCTCAATTGCTTCCGCCCCGTTAGCGGCAACTCCGACAATTTCGATATCGATTTCCAGCTTCAACAGTAGTGCTAGTCCGTCCCGGACAATATCCTGGTCGTCGCAGATAATAATTTTCATCGATATCAATTCCTACTTAGAATTAATTTTACCCTGGTGCCGGCCCCTGGCTGACTTTTTATCTCCAGTTTCCCGTTAACCACTTGAACCCGTTCTTTCATCCCCAGCAAACCGAAATGTTTTTCATCGTTTATTTTGTTGTTATCAAAGCCGGTGCCGTCATCCTGCACCGTGAGTATTATATTACTTTCAGTAATTTCCAGCCGGATAGTCAACAGTTGCGCATGGGCATGCTGTGTTACATTAGTAATGGCTTCCTGTGCCACACGGAAGAGGCATTGTTCTACTTCCGGAGATAAAACCGGTGCGGTATCCGGCAAAACAACGTCCAGTTTTATGTCGGTATGTACTGCTCCGGCTTCGGCCATTTGCCTGATGGCCGAGACTAACCCCAATTCTTCCAAAGGCTTGGCACGTAGCGCCATGAGCACTCTTCTGGTTTCCTCCAGTCCAGAACGGGTTGCGGTTAAGGAAATATCCAGGCTTTTACGGGCGGTGGCAGGGTCGACATCCCAGTAAGCCTTCATAGCTTCCAGCTGGACGGATAAACCGCTGAGAGTATGCGACAATGTATCATGCAATTCCTGGGCGATGCGGCTGCGTTCTTTGCTAACTGCTAGGTCTTCCAAAGTTTGGGTGTAGTGGGTCAACTTCAAGTTGGCTTCTGCCAGCGAACGCTGCTGTTGGCGCAGCCAGTCGACCATGACACCGATAAAAAAGCCCACCACCAAAAAAGTAAAAGCCTGTGCTGTGACGGCGAGGAATGCGGCGCTCAGTGCCGGGTTATTTCTGGGCACGGCAGACAAAATTATTACAATATTCGCCGCGGTGACGGTTATAATGAAAATTAAAATATGCTGCCATTTGTATTGCCAGGCGGTGAGCAGGAGGGCAATCAGCAGAAACGGAACGGAATGGGATAATAACGACTCCGGGGTCGGTAGCGGTTTCGGGAATAAAAATCGGACGGCAATCTGATTGGCAATGACCGGCAGCGCAACCATCAGACAGATAATTAACGGCAAAAATACTTTACCCAATCTGTTTTGAAGCCACGGCCAAAAAGTGATGCCGAGAAAAAACAGCGCGATAATAAAATTGGCCAAATAGCAGAACCTTTCCACCGGTCCAATCGATTTCAGCGTATAGTCGATTACTGCGGACAGCGCAAAATAAACCAGCCAGATAACGACTGCCACACGGAGCAATTTCACGATATCATTTTTCTGCTGCATGGACGTATTATATTCCATACCAATACTCTTTTAAATCCGCAAAATGCATTTTCAGCCATGCAAATTGCACGATATTACGTGTAAAAATCATGTCCCTAACCGCTAAATCATGATAATTTCACTTTCCAGATTTTATTAACCGTTGTAAACTAACTGCAAGGAGATTCAAATGTCGAAGAAAAAGCAACTGCAAAAGATTTTACCCGGAATCTTAACTGCCGCAACGATTGCAGCGATGCTGGCAGCTTGCACTGCCAACAGTTTACAAACGGCAACAACATCAGCATCTTACACAACTTCATCAATTATCCCTGTAACAACAGCCGCAATATCAACCGGTTCTTTAACAACGGCAACATCATCTTTAACAATCACCTCGTTATCAACCACCATGGCAGCAACTGCTACAACGTCATCAATCATAACAACGCCTGCGGTTACAACTACCGCGATAACAACTGCAATTGCGACAAACACACCTGAATCCAACATGGTACAAATCCCTGGGGGAACTTTCGTGATGGGAGACCATTACGGGTATGTTGACCCGCAGCACCCCAGTGATGAGCTGCCGCTCCATAATGTTACAGTCAGCACTTTATTGATTGACAAGTTTGATATTACCGTACAAGAATATTGTACCTACCTGAATTCGGCAATGTCGCAGGGTTTAATCACGGTGGCCGGCGGGTCTTACAGTATCACCGGCGGCGCGCAGAGTTCGGTTAATGTTACCGGCGGGCTGGTTTACCTTACCGGCGGTAAAGATGTCCTTTTCTTAACCGGCGCCGCTTATCAAAACGCGGTAATCGGTTGGGATGGAAAAAAATTTTCAATCCTCGATAACCGCAACAATGATCCGATTACCGGCGTCACATGGGACGGCGCGGCGGCTTATTGCAACTGGTTGAGTTTACAGGACGGCTACCAGCCTTGTTATGATACCACTAACTGGAACTGTAATTTTACCAAAAACGGCTATCGCCTGCCCACCGAGGCGGAATGGGAATATGCTGCCCGGGGCGGGCAATACAGCCCTTATTACCTTTACCCCTGGGGCAACGATGCAGACCAGACCAAAGCCAACTGGCCCAATTCCGGTGACCCCTATGAAACCGGGCCGCTACCGTGGACGACGCCGGTCGGGTTTTATAACGGTCAGCTGCAGCTTAAATCGGATTTCAACTGGCCGGGCAGTCAAACCGGTTATCAGACATCGAACGGGGCCAATGGCTACGGATTATACGATATGGCCGGCGATGTCTGGCAATACTGCAACGACTGGTACCAGCAGAATTATTACAGTGTCAGTCCGTCTGTAAATCCCACCGGTCCGACGATAGCGCAAGCCAGCCCGATGCCGGACGGCAAAGTTTATCATGTACTGCGCGGCGGGAATTGGTATAACGGCGAACCGGACCCCAACAATCCAGCCGTGGATAACGGGCATTCCCGTGTTTCCAACCGCGACCCGGCCTATTATCTGGGGCAGGATGAATATCAATATTGTGAAGTGGGTTTCAGAATAGTCCGCAGCAGCTCATCCAAATAATTAATATCGTGATTATAAGCCGGAGGTCTTAAATGAAAAAATCAGTATCGTTATTAATATCAATTATTGTCTTATCAATAGTTCTGGCCGGCTGCGGCACGACAAGTTTAACGTCCGGCACGCAAACGAGTCCCCTTGTATCGTCAACGACTGATGCACTTTCCGAAACGACATCTGCCACCGCAACGGCGCTAACGACGACAATTCCGACTTCGATTATTACTCAAATCACACAAACCACCGGGGTTTTCATTACATCGACAACAACTATAACAACCACCCCTACGGCGATTATCACGACGCCGGCAACACCATCCACCGCTACGGTGACCATTTCGACCGCGACAGTGACACCCGTGACAACCGTACCCGGCCAGACCGTTGGCCTTTTCATCAACACTGCGCAGGCTTATGTCGGCTACACTTTAATCGCGCCCAAACAATCATTTGACACCTATCTGATTAATAATTTGGGGCAGGTTGTGCATTCCTGGACGGCCAGCAAGTACCCGCCGGGACAGTCCGCTTATCTGCTGCCGAACGGCAATTTAATCCGCGCCTGTTCGTTAAAAAATCCGGATATCAACACCGGCGGCGGGGAAGGCGGCAGAATCGAGGAGTATGACTGGAATGACAATCTGGTCTGGTCACTGGATTATTCGACTGACCAGTATATGCAACACCATGATTTTTGTGTGCTCCCCAACGGTGATATTCTAATGCTGGTAGTGGAAAAGAAAACGTACGCCCAGGCGATTGAGGCTGGTTTTAACCCGAGTTTAATTCAGGCAGTTCAGACTCAAGGGTATATACTGCCTGATTCGATTGTCGAGATTCAACCCACTTATCCTTCGGGCGGCACAGTCGTCTGGAGCTGGCATGTCTGGGACCATCTGATTCAAAGTTACTCCTCAGCCCAGGCTAATTACGGCACTCCTTCACTACATCCTGAGTTAATTGACCCGAACGGCGGCGGTAACCAGGTACCCGTTTTCTGGAACCATATGAACTCAATAACTTATAATGCGACTCTTGACCAGATTATGGTCAGTGTGCGCGGTAACAGCGAAATCTGGATTATCGACCACAGTACGACCACGGCGCAGGCCGCGGGCCACAGCGGCGGCAAGTATGGGAAGGGCGGCGACCTACTCTACCGCTGGGGAGACCCCTCACAGTACGGTGCCGGCACGCAAACCAGTGAAACCCTGTTCCAACAGCATGATGCAATGTGGATTGCTGCCGGCTTACCCGGCGCCGGGGATATCCTGGTTTTCAATAACGGCGAAGGCCGGAACTATACTACGGTCGATGAATTTACGCCGCCGGTGGATGCCAATGGGAATTATACTATGACGACGGGGAAAACTTACGGCCCGACAAGTGCTATCTGGACATATTCCGCTTCTCCGCCGACTTCTTTTTACTGTCCGGATATCGGCGGGGCACAACGCCTGCCGAACGGGGACACGCTGATTTGCGACGGCATTAACGGCACGCTTTTCGAAGTTACCACCAGCGGGCAGATTGTCTGGGAATATGTTAATCCGGTAATCAACACCGGGCCGCTGGGCATTACCGATACCATACCGCCGGACCCGACACACACAGGCCAATATCTGAACGAAGTATTCAGGGTTACACGCTACGCGCCGGATTATGCAGGGCTGGTAGGCAAAGATTTAACCCCGACCGGGACGCTGGTGAAATAAATTGGTAACTGATATCACTTCTTAAAAAATTGATATAGGCAGCATGTCGAATGACAAATACGGAAAGTGAAAAAGATTGCGTTAACCATGACGCCGGTTTAAAAGGGCACTTGAAATCCATTTTTGATAAAAGTTGGGTTCAAAAGATAACAATTTATCGAATTATTGCAGCGATAGGCCTTATAATCGCTATCGCTTTGGCACTGGCTGCTCCGGCCCACATGCTTGAGCCGGATGATTGGAGTTACTATTATGCAATCCAAAATTTCGCCGAGGGCAAACTCGTTGTTAACGATAGCATCCATAACTTGCAATCCAGCGAGACCCAGGCGCAAGTTGGCCACTCTATAGATTATGTAAATATAGGCCCTGACAAGTGGGCGTTGGAAAAAGCACCGGGCTATGTTGTCTACGAGATTCCTTTCGAACTTAAGGGGATTCCCCGGTGGGGAAATGTAATACTAGCAGTGGGAGTAGTCATCGTAACTTTCCTTCTGCTTAAGAGACTGCTCAACGAAAAGGCGGCCTGTATTGGCTCGCTATTGATGCTTTTTACTCCGGCAAGTTTAATAATGTTGAACCGCAGTTACATGGACAGTTTTGCCTCTGGCGCTTTTCTTGTTATTGGCGGAGCTCTATACATCTATTGGGTATTAGAGAGGAACCACATCGGACGACGTCAGAGTTTTTCGCTCCTTTTCTTCGCTTTTCTCTTTATCGCATGGTCAGTGGTGACCCGTTACACCAATGTAGTTGTGGCTGTTATTTTTGCAATTCACTATGAATTCCTGTTGATTAGAGCCTTGATTAAGAGGATGAAAAATGATTATTTGTTTGAAATACCGGCAGTACTATTGGGCATCGGTATCCCTTTGTGTTTCTTCTTGACCTACAACAAAGTCGTTTTTGGCTCACCGCTCGACTACGGCTACCGCTATTCCCAGGGGGACATTACATTTGCTTTCCAGCATATCGGAGAAGTAACACAAACGGGTCAATCTGTGGTCTGGCAGATAATCAAAGGCAATTTTCAGAGTGCTCCACGTGACCTGCTGTTGGGTTTCCCGCTGCTTTTTCTCGCCATTCCGGTATTTGTTATTGCCTTGTGGTCTGCCTTTAGACGTAATCGGGACGACTGGTCTAATCTGAGCCCGGTGCTGCGGTGGGATATACTGCTGTTATTGCTCGGCTGGTTTGCCGGGGTTTTTCTGCTCTACCTAACGTATGAATGGACTTCCACAATCGGCCCCCGTCCTTTTATCGTTTTTGCCCGCTTCTATCTTCCCGGGCTTTTCCCGCTGGTGTCTGTCTCTGCTCTGTTATTATCGAAATTTCGCGTCAAATTAGCTTTAACTATCACTGCTATATTATTAATAGTCGGTTCTGTCTTTTATTTTCAATCGCTCAATAGCGAGAAAAATCAGCCTGTAGCGGGGCCGCCGGTGGGTGTAAATGTGCCGCCGCACGGAAATCAACCGCCAAGATTACAGCCAAATGGGCAAACTGCGCCCCCGTCAACTCAGCCACCGCCCCCGCCGAGTGGGCCACCATATTCCATCCCGCCATAGTGTCTTTATGCTAATCGGTACTGATATTAATATCGTTATTCTTCTTCTCGCCGATTCGCAACGGTTCTTATTATTGAGCCACTGTACTTATTTTGAGGCTAAATGGTATAGTTGTATTGTGCTCGCGCCTTGAAGATGACGTACCCGCAAAACTACTTTACAAGTCTTTTGTAAAGTAATTATGATATTCTCGTTATCCGATTAATTTGATGTGTTGTTCCGAAAGTATTTTTTGTCTAATACCGACCAGGATATGTAAATACGCAAATTGGTTCCAATATTGGTTGAAATTAAGCAAGCTTTGAATCTGCTACCACTAGACCGACCGTTGACAATTCACTTTTTTGCTGTTACCATTTTGCAAAACATAGAAACTGTCAGGTGCATTCAAAATAGCGGGGGGGTCCTCAATATTTCCCTTCAGGTTAGTATGGAGTAACTATATGAGTGGCTACCATAAACGTAATCCCGAGACTTTCCCCGTAAATCGGCTTAAACGGGTTGAACGGCCGACGACAATTATCGATGACAGAAAAGTCCAGCGAGTAAAACAGAATGATTCAGGTTTCAACAAAGCCAGCAGAGGTGATTATGGTCCGTCTCTTCAAAAGGGTCGGGATTCCAATCATTCTGTAGCTCCATACCCGTTAGAAAGCGCGCAATTGAGAATGACGGGAATGATGAAATCAATGGTCGACGGGATTGTTGCCACGCAGAAAGCACCGATACCGGAAAACCCGCAGAAATTGTCACAACACATTAAAGAAACGGCGTATTTTCTGAGAGCTGACGCAGTCGGAATCTGTAATCTCCCATCTTATGCTGTCTACTCAGATAATATGGATTTAAATGGAATTCCGGTAGAGCTGAATCACAAATATGCGATTGCCATTCTAATTGACCAGGACTGGCGAACGGCCTCAGCATTCACCGGCCATGATTGGATTAGTAATTGCATGAGTATGCTGGGTTATTCCAATTCCGGATTCATTGCTGTTATCCTTGCTGATTATATTCGCAGACTGGGATATCCAGCTCGGGCTCATTATTCATCAAACTATCAGGTCGTACTTCCACCGATTCTTCTCTGGGCAGGTTTGGGAGAAATGTCAAGAATAGGTGATTGTGTAGTGAATCCGTTCTTGGGGCCACGATTCAAGGCAGCGGTCGTCACTACAGACCTGCCGCTCGCACCAGATAAACCGATCGATTTTGGCCTTCAGGATTTCTGTTCCAAATGTAAGAAATGCGCCAGGGAATGTCCTTCTGGCGCCTTGAGCGATGGTGGCAAGGAAATGCATAACGGATACGAGAAATGGCCGACTGATGTCGAGCAATGCACTAAAATGAGGGTTGGCAACAAAAAAGGTGCTGGTTGCGGCACCTGCATTAAGGTTTGCCCCTGGAACAAACCATATACTCTTTTCCACCGGGCGGTGGGGTGGGCGATGAGAAACTCTTCAATTGCGCGCAGTATTGCTATCCGCGGGGATGATTTGATGGGTTACGGCAAACCCGATTACAGCAAAAAATGGTGGTTTGATCTGGCAGACCTGAATGGCGACGGGGTATATCAAATACCAGGTAATGACAAAACCGAAATATTTTAAATCTGAGTATTACAAATAAAATAGATAAGAGGTACCGCATGAGCGGCTATAACAAACGCGATCCGGAACCTTTCCCTGTAAGTAAATTAAGGCGCGTTGACAGACCAACGACAATCATCGAAGATGACAAAGTCCGGCGTGTAAGTCAGCGTGATTCCGGTTTCAACAAGGCCGCCCGTGGCCTTTACGGACCGGCTTTTATAAGCGGACCGTTTGGGGATCCCTTGTCGGGAGCAGAATCAAGAATGCTGCAAATGTTGCGGCGCCTGCCCGAAGGAATGGTAGCCGCACGCAGAGCACCGATACCGGAGGATCCCCAAGTATTGTCGCGGCATATCAAGGAAACAGCTTATTTCCTGAGGGCCGATGTGGTCGGTATATGCCAACTCCCGCCATATGCCGTTTATTCACATAATTACGATCCTGATAACCCTGATTCCCCCGGTATCCCGGTGGAGTTGACTCATAAATATGCCATCGCTGTTTTGATTGACCAGGACTGGCGGACCGCCGGTGCCTTTACCGGCAGTGACTGGATCAGCAATTCTATGAGCTTCCTCGCTTATTCCAATTCCGGTTTTATTGCCGTAATCCTCGCCGATTACATTCGCAGGCTCGGCTTTCCAGCCAGAGCACATTATTCAGGCAACTATCAAATTGTGGTGCCTCCAATTCTCCTTTGGGCTGGGTTAGGAGAAATGTCACGAATCGGGGATATTGTTGTTAATCCTTTTCTCGGGCCGCGTTTCAAGGCCGCTGTCGTTACTACCGACATGCCTCTTTCCCCTGACAAACCGATAGATTTTGGGCTTCAGGATTTCTGCTCTAAATGTAAGAAATGCGCCAGGGAATGTCCCTCGGGTGCCTTAAGCAACGCCGGCAAGGAAATGTTCAACGGTTATGAAAAATGGCCTGTTAATGTTGAGCAGTGCGCTAAAATGAGGGGAGGAAAACGGAATAATGGTGCAGGTTGCGGTACTTGCATAAAGGTTTGTCCCTGGAATAAACCATATACTCCTTTTCATCGGGCTGTTGGGTGGACTATGCGAAACTCTTCAATTGCTCGGAGTATTGCCATTAGGGGTGATGATTTGATGGGTTACGGCAAACCGGATTACCGTAAAAAATGGTGGTTCGACCTGGCAGACTTCAACGGTGACGGAATATTGCAGGTACCCGCTAAAGATAACACTAATTAATCTTCGACATAAGGCCGTTTTATTTTTCCAAATTTACAAATTCCATTCAGGCTGTTACAATGGCTTCGTCAATAATCAAAACGGAGTACGTATATGACGCAAGCGAATTCTCTCGGATTAACCGGTAAAAATATCAGGTCAGGTCCTTATCCGGTAGAAAAGCTGAAGCGTGTCGCTCAACCGACCACTAAAATCACCCAGAATGTGCAGCAAGTAAGTGAACGCGACAGCGGTTTTATTCGCGCTGCTCTCGGACAATTTGGTCCGTTCGCCAAAGATGAACTTAACCGTTTTATACCCAAAGAGGCGATCGGTGCTGCCGAGAGTTTTGTTGTTAACCACTTGCATGCGATTGCCGAAGGTGAAACAAACTCCCAGAAGGCGCAGCTGCCTGATGATCCGGCAATAATGAGCCGGCATATTAAACGGCTGGGATATTTCCTGCGGGCTGATATTGTCGGAATTTGTGAATTGCCTCAGTATGCGGTCTACAGTCACAATGCACGGGGGAAATCGATTGAAAATCATCACAAATATGCGATTGTAATTGTCATGGACCAGGATTACACCACGATGCACGGCTCGACCGGCAGAGACTGGATATCCGGAGCACAAAGCTTTAAAGGTTACTCTAACAATGGTTTCATTGCGACGATGATGGCCGAATACATTCGCCGGTTAGGTTACCCCGCTCGGGCTCATTTTCACACATCTTACCAAGTGCTGATTCCGCCACTCCTGCTTTTATCGGGTATTGGTGAAATGAGCCGCAGTGGCTGTATCTTGAATCCCTTCCTCGGTCTGCGTTTCAAGGCCGGAGCGATAACTACAGACCTCCCGTTGCTGCCGGATAAACCGATAGACTTCGGCTTGCAGGATTTCTGCGGTAAATGCAAGAAATGTGCTCAGGAATGCCCCTCAAAGGCAATTTCTTACGGCGAAAAGATAATGTATAACGGCTACGAAACCTGGGCGTTCGATGCCGAGCGCTGCACTAAATTCCGGGTGACCAATCAGAATGGCGCCTCTTGCGGACGCTGCATCAAAGTGTGCCCTTGGAATAAACCGCGGGGCCTGAGCCATGACGTTGTGCGCTGGATGGTGAATAACACGCCATTCATGAACAACGCAATTATTCGGATGGACAATGTTCTGGGCTATGGTAAACCGGACCTGCGGGATAAATGGTGGTTCGACCTTGAAAATACAGATGGAAGATATTCAAAACCCGATAAAGACAAGAAAGGAAATTCACACGAATGACGGCGCCGGAATTAATAACCGCTGAAAAATCGAAATTTAACGAGATGGTCAAACACTTTTCTCCGGCCTAGTTTGCCTGTGTCATGGGCACTGGCGGATTGGCTAATCTCCTCTATTTATTTGGTTCAAGTCTTGCTTTTTTGAAGCCGATTGCCTTGATTCTCTTTTGGTTAAACGTTGTTTTATTTATTACAATATTCGTTCCGTGGCTATTGCGGTGGTTTATACATTTTAAGAACCTGTTATCGGATCTCAGACACCCGATGATGTCCAACTTTTTTGTGACGATGCCGGCGGCTGTGGTGGTACTGGGAATTAATTTTTTTGTTATCGGAAAAGAATATTTCGCAGGCGGTTTTCTTGATGGACTTGGTTTAGTCATTTGGATCGTCGGGGCTATTCTGACACCAACAATATCGGTATTTGTGATGTTCAACATCTTTTCTCAGGATAACATTGATGTCGAGCATGTCAATTTTTCCTGGTTTATTCCGCCGGTTGTCGGCGCATTGCTACCGATGTTAGGAAAATGGTTAGTGAGTGCTTATCTGATTACAAATACCGGTCTTGCCCAAACGATTAATCTATTGGACCTCGTTTACTACGGAATTTCGATAACACTTTTTGTTATCTTGGCCGGCGTGGTCTTAAATCGGTTTGTTTTCAATAAATTGCCCCAAGATGGACTATTACCTACTTTTTGGATAATTCTGGGACCGGTCGGACTTGGCTCGGCGGCTTTAATGGATTTATCAGACTCTGCCAAAGCCCTGAATCTGATCAATTCCGTTGATATGTTAAAATTAGTTGCCATCATTTTCTGGGGATTTGGGCTCTGGGCATTATTATTAACTTTTGCTATTACGTTCTATTATCTGCGCCGCGGTAAAATTCCTTTTACTCTTAGCTGGTGGGCTTTTATCTTTCCTCTAGCGGCATATGCTCTGACGAGCTACAGCATCTAAATTTACACCCAAATAAAATTGGTATATTGGTATACGCTGCTCCTCGCGGCATTACTTATATTTTTATGGGTTCTAACTTCAGTAAATACCATATCAGGTATCATAAAAAATAAACTCCTGTTTCCTTAGAGTTTTCGCTGAGTGCTTGGGGACGATACAAACTCAATATCGTAAGCCCGCCGTTCTTTTACAAGAAAATCAACTCTGGAGTACGACATAGCTGAATCCGCCCCGTCTCCACATATACCTCTCCCTGTGCATATAAGTGATTAATCTTAGGTGTTTCTTATTTTACATAAAAGAACTTTACAAAACGTCAAATTGTTAATTAGAATTGACTTCAAGTATTCTCTTTAGGTTCCAAATACACTTTACAAGTTTCGACAGGCTTTTTAATTGTTATCGTCAGATTGGCTATGCTAAAATCGTTTTAGTCCCTGAACATGAGATTGCATATTAGCCTTATTTACCTTCTCAAATCTTATCAGAGCTTATTTTGAGGCTAAATGTTATAGTTGTACTGTGCTCACGCCTTGAAGTAACCTCCTCCCTCGCCGCGCAAGGAGAGGGAGACAGAGGGTGAGGTCATTTAGTGTGTGTCTG